>Ga0111539_10011697_pt1 | contig 11012 bp, 8 predicted proteins | sample RhiMethybrSRZTD1_FD_79667 | JGI IMG/M metagenome (GOLD analysis project Ga0111539, IMG submission 79667) | Populus rhizosphere microbial communities from Tennessee, USA - Rhizosphere MetaG P. TD hybrid SRZTD1 (version 2) (version 2) | ecosystem: Host-associated > Plants > Roots > Rhizosphere >... | reverse complement strand
GGAGGGTGGGCCAAACCCTTGGATCTTCGCGAGAATTCCCCTTATCGCCCTCTTCCCGACAGATACCCCTCGGCGGATCTTTCCGCAGGCCTCGCGGTGCCTGTCTCAAGACGAGTTCAGCGGACAGCTTGGCCAGACGGCCGGCATGGGCCGCCCGGGTTTCACCGGGCGCAATCGGCGCAAGCGTTCGCGAGGTCGCGCCAGCGGCCAAGCTGGAGCCAGCCCCTGGATCTTTGCCAGGGCGAAGACCGCCTAAAAGCTGTCCCGCATCTGCTTGCGGATCTTGCCGATCGCCTGCTCTTGCAGCTGGCGGATGCGTTCGCGCGACAGGTTGTACTTGTCGCCGATCTCTTTGAGCGTCAGCTCGTCCTCGTTATCCAGGCCGAAGCGCCAGCGGATGATGCGCGACTCGATCGGCGTCAGTGTGCCGAGCAGTCGCTGCACCTCTTCCGCCCACTTCTGGTTGGCCAGGCAATCGAAGGGCGAGAGCGCGTTCTCTTCCACGAGGAAGTCGATGAAGCGACGGCCGTCTTCGTCACCGACCGGCCTGTCGAGCGAGAAGGGCGTGTCGGCGTAGAGGTCCTTGACCTTGTCGAGCTTGTCGCGCGGAACGCCCGTCTCCTTCTCGAGCTCCTCGATCGTGGGCTCGCGACCCGTGCGCGCGATGATCGTCTGGGTGGCGCGTGAGACGCGGTTGTACGTGTCCAGCATATGGACCGGGATCCGGACCGCACGGCCCTTATCGGCAAGCGCGCGGCTGATCGCGTGACGGATCCACCACGACGCGTAGGTCGAGAAGCGGTAGCCGCGCGTGTGGTCGAAGCGCTCGACCGCCTTCATCAGACCGATGTTGCCTTCCTGGATCAGGTCGATCAGCGGCAGGCGGCCGCGGTTGTAGCGGCGCGCGATGCTGACCACGAGCCGCAGGTTCGCCTTGACGAAGCGGTTCTTGGCGCGACGCTGGCGCAGATCGGTCTGGCGGATGCGCTCCATCGAACGCCGGTACGCCGGCGTGTCCGGCAGCATCGGATGATCCTCACCCTCGGGAGCCTGGTGCACGATGTCGCGCATCACGCGATAGCCGTTGGCCATCCAGATCCGATCCGAGTCGGGCAGACGGATCTCTCGCGTCAGCTCCTCGCAGAGCTCGGTCCAGCGGCGCAGCTGATCGGCGTGCAGCTTGGAGCGCTGGCGCCGATAGATCTTGAGCATCTTGCGGAGCTCGCCGAGCTGGGGCGCCTGCGGGCGCTCCTCTTCGTTCATCGACTGGATGTCCAGCTCGAGCTGGCTGAGCACGTACTCCGCCGCGGGCAGATGGCCGAGCAGCGCCACCCAGTGATCGATCTCCGCACGCTCCACGGCCTGGGCGACCTCGAGCTCCTCGTCCGGCCCCATCACCTGGTGGGTCGCCATGTCGCGGAAGTATCGCGACAGCATGGAGTCGCTCGCGCCGTCCATGTCGGCGGGGCTGACTTCCGGCGCCTCGGAGGGCGAAGCTCCAGACGTCGGGGCCGCGCTTTCGTTGGCCTCGAAGTTGGCGAGCTCCGGCGGCGGCTCGGATCCGAGCAGAGCCGAGCGCGAAATACGCACGCTCGTCTGTTCGCTCGGGTCGTCGAGCTCCGACAGGTTCTGGATGGCAGCGGTTCGCTTGGTGGTCATTGCTCTGCGGTCTCCAGCCGTTCTGGGCAGGTGGTTACCGGTCGCTGGGGGGCGTCTGGGAGGGTTTGGGAGGTCTGGGGCAGCTGGAATTTCAGTGTGCTGAAAAGCGGGCGCGTGAGGTCTGGTCTGGCCCAACCTCGGGCCCTGAGGATTGATTCCCGCTCGGGCGAGAACCTTTGGCGCAACGCGTGAGGGGCGGACAGCCGGCTCCGGCGCTTCCCCCGACTGTGCCGCAACGGAATTTCTATAGTGGGGCGTGACCTCATGGCGTGCAAGCTTCGTACCCGTAGGAAGCCCTCGCAGCGGGAGGCGGCGTGGGGGGAGGGGCCTCGCGGGTGCAGGGGAGGGCCGTCTTGATGCGAAGAGCTTGCCTTTCATCTGTTTCTATGGGTCGGCCGGGGGCTAGCCGGGGCGTTTTTTTTGAAATTCGACACCGCTCCTTCTAGTGAGTGTCCGCTGGGCACTCGATGCAGCTCACGACGAAACGCTTTCAGATGTGAGATACGGCCAATATGGAAGCTACGGCTAGGGTGGGTCGCGAGATCCTCGAAAATTGTTGCGAGCGGGATTCAAATCCTGCGGCCACCCACCCTGGGGGGCGGCTCTGGGCAGCCGTACTTACTGAGTTGCGAGCCCACCCCCGAGTTCTCGCGGGCGTGTTGCTCGGAGTAACCGTTCACGCCTTGGGCCAGGCCGGGCTTGCTCTGGCCGCGGGCCTGCTCGGTCGTTCCCTGGTGCGAAGCGAGGGTAACGACCTTGCTTACGAGAGCCCTTTACTGCTGATTGGGTTTTTCGGTCTCGGGGCCGCATTCGTCAAGGCCATCGCGGCGACTTTCCTGGCTTTCGCCGAAAGCAGAGCGAGCGGCCAGGTGGCACAGCGGGTTCGCGCCGCAGCGGTTGCGCGGCTTCTCGGCGCGGGTCTGCATGACGCTGCGCCCAGAGTCCTCGCAACAATTGCAGTGCAAATCCGGGAGTTAGAGGGGGCGGTGACGGCGGGTGTGCTGGCCGGAGTGCGTGCCATGGCCCAACTGGCGCTGCTCGCACTCACCCTGATCGCATTGTCACGCCCGTTAGCGATCGGCGCAGGGCTGGGGATTGTCCCCTTCGCGGTCGGCCTTGCCGCGCTGCGTCGGCGCTGGGCCGGCTCGAACGATCGCACGCAACGGCTCGTCATCGACCTGCACGCGGGTGTGGATGAGTTGGTAAAAAGCCTCGATTTGTGGCGCTGCTATGGGGCCGGCGCGCGGATCGACGGCGCGATCGGCGACGCCGGTCGACGAGCCACGCGCGCCCGCGAACGGGTGGAGGCCGCGCGCGCCGCACTTTCGGGGGGCAACGAGGTCCTCGGTGCCCTCGCGGTGATCGCGGCGCTCGTGCTCGCGCGGGGGCTCGGCGTCGATCTCGTCGACGGAACGGTCGTGGCATTTTGCACGGTACTGTTCATGGCGTATCGCCCGCTGCGCGACCTGGGCGACGCCCGCGCCAGCTACGCACGCGGGCAAAGCGCACTCGCCGCGCTCGCTCGCGAGCTGCCGGGGCCGATCGACGAGCAAGCGCCGGAAGCGGCGGCGGGCGCGGTTTCGCACGCGCTCGCGCGCCTCGAATTGCTCGACTTCGGAGCGCTCCGCCATGGTGTTCGCAGCACGTTCAGCGTCGCGCCGGGCGAGCTCGTGTGCGTGGTCGGAGCTACCGGCAGCGGCAAGACCACCTTGTTCCGCGCGCTGCTCGGCCTGGAGCAAGCCGCGGGATTTGCCAGCTATGGCGGCAAGCCGCTCGCCGAAGGGCGAGTGGGACCGTCGTACCGGCCGTTCGCGTGGGTTCCGCAGGACGCGCTGCTCGTCACCGGCACGGTGCTCGCGAACGTCGCGCTGCTGGGCGGTGACGAATCACGGGCGCGGGCCGCGCTGCGGCACGTGGGCGCCGATCGCCTCGCGGACGAGCTCGCGCACGCGGTGGTCGGTCCCGGCGGACGCGCCCTTTCGGGCGGAGAGCGCCGGCAAGTTGCGATCGCACGCGCGCTTTGCTCCGAGCTGCCGGTGCTGCTGCTCGATGAACCGACCGAGGGTCTCGATCAAGAGGCTCAGCGCCGCGTGCTCGACGCGCTCGAACGCCTGCGCGGAGTGCGCACCGCGATCGTGGTGACGCATCGGCCGGAGCTCGCGGCCCGCGCCGACCGCGTGATCGAGCTCAGTGGCGGGGGTGGGTGGGCGGGAGCTTAGAACTGCGCCAAAAACCGCGGATCGTTTTCGAACAGCAGCCGGATGTCCGGGATCCCGTAGCGCAGCATCGCCACACGCTCGACTCCCAATCCGAACGCGAAGCCCGTGTAACGTTCGGCATCGATGCCACAGTGCTCGAAGACCTCGGGGTGCACCATGCCGCAACCGAGCAGCTCGAGCCATCCGGTGCCCTTGCACACCCGGCAGCTCTCGCGCGAACCGTCGTCGGGCCGGCAGAACACGCAACCGGCGTCCATCTCGGCACCGGGCTCGACGAAGGGAAAATAGCTGGGCCGAAACCGTACCGGCGTCTCCGGCCCGTACAGACGGCGGGCGAATTCGGTCAAGACGCCTTTCAGCTGGGCGAAGCTGACGTTCTCGTCGACCAAGAACCCTTCGATCTGGTGGAACATCGGCGAGTGCGTGACGTCGTCGTCGCGCCGGTAGACCGTGCCGCCGCTGACGATCGCCATCGGCGGGCGGTGCGTGCTCATCTCGCGCACCTGGACGTTGCTGGTGTGAGTGCGCAATAAGACGCGCCGGTCCTGCGGAACCCCCTCGATCTCGACCCAGAAGCTGTCCTGCATGTCGGTCGCCGGGTGATCCGGGGGGAACGCCAGCTTGGTGAAGTTGTTGGCTTCGAACTCGACCTCTGGACCCCACGCGACCTGAAAGCCCAGAGACTGGAAAATTTCCAAGATCTCGGCTTTGACTCGGGTGATTGGATGCAGATGTCCGCGCAGCAGCGGCAAGCGGCCGGGCAGCGTGAGGTCAAAGGGGCGCCCGACCAACTCCGCCTGCCGGGCAGCGCGATTCAGCGCGTCGAGACGGGCGTCGAACGCGGCCTCGACCGAGTCCTTGACCGAGTTGACCTTTTCGCCGAGCTGCTTGCGTTGCTCCGGCGGAACGCGCCCCATGCCCCGCAACAGCGCGGTCAGCTCGCCCTTCTTTCCGAGCGCCTCGGCGCGGATTGCCCGCAGCTCCTGTTCGTTCTGCGCGGCCGCGAAGCGCGCCTGAAACCGGTCGGTCAGTGTGCTGAGGCCGCTCTCGATTTCCGAACTGGCAGAGGGCATGGCCGCCCGACTCAGTCCGCGGCTGCAGCGAGCTCGGTCAACTTCTTGAAGGTGGCGGCGTCGTTTGCCGCCATGTCGGCCAGAACTTTGCGGTCGAGCTCGATGCCGCTCTTTTTCAGGGCAGCGATCAGCCGCGAGTAGGTGGTGCCGTTTTCACGGCACGCCGCGTTGATGCGCACGATCCACAGCGTGCGAAAGTCGCGCTTCTTGAGCTTGCGGCCGACATAGGCGTACTGCCACGACTTCCACAGCACCCGCATCGCCTGGCGGATGCGATTCTTCCGGCCGCCCCAGAAACCCTTGACCTGTTTGAACACGCGCTTGTGGCGGCGGCGCGGCTGGGGACCTCTCTTGACGCGGGACATCGCTCTTCTCCAAACGGGCTCTACGTGCCGTACGGAAGCATGATCTTCACGCGCTTCTCCAGCGCGGGCGAAACCATGTCGTTATCGCGGAGTCGGCGCAAGCGCTTGCGCGACTTGCCGTTCATGTTGTGCTGGGCGCCGCCCTTGGGGCGCCGGACGCGGCCGGTACCGCTGATGTTGAAGCGCTTCTTGGCAGCGCGATTGGTCTTCATCTTCGGCATGAGTCTCTCGCTCCTAAACACCTGGGTGGCGTACTCGGGTCGCGACTCTGGCCCGGCGCGCAGGAGGGGGCGGTCTTATGACGGAACCTCGCTTCCCCGTCAAGCCGGGGGAACGCCCACGGGGCCCAGGCAGGGTTTGGGGCGGGTTAGGGCGCCCAGTCGGGGAGCTCGAAGCCCCAGCCGTTGGAGCTCGGCGCGTCGTCGGCCGCGTCGTTGGAGCTCGGGGCGTCGCTGGCGGCGTCGTTGGAACTTGGCGCGTCGTTGGAGCTCGGTGCGTCGCCGGCGGCGTCGTTCGAGCTCGGCGCGTCACTCGCGTCCACCTCGCAGGCGTCGCTCTCGGGAGGCGAGGCGTCCTTCGGTTTCGGCCGCCAGGTGCAGACGCACGCGCCGTACTCCTTACCGTTCCGCAGGCAGGCCTGCTCGCCAAGGCACTTGTTGGGTCCCCGGCAGCGCCGCACCGAGCCCGGCGTGCAGCTGACGGGGCCACGGTCGACGTCGTCGTACCGATCTCCGTAGCGATCGCCGCCGCTGCACGCGACGAAAGCGACGCTCGCGGCAACGAACGCCCCCAGAAGCAGCAGCGCGGGGTGCTTCCTCAGCTCGCTCATCCCGACCCTTCCCGGGGGGAAGCCTTCGCCATTTCCCGTGCCCCGTCAACGGGCCCGGTTCGAGCGCTTCTAAGGCAAGCAGATCCGGTAGCGTTCGAGTCGCAGCTGGTCGCCGCTGCCGTTGGGGGCCGGCTGCACCCAGGCCACGGCGATCTTGTTGGGCGGAAGAATGCTCACGGCCGGCCAGTCCGGCCCCTCTTGTGCCGCTCCGACCGGGGGCATTCGGGCGAGCTCGACGCTGCCGATTTCGTCCGTCACGGGTGGCTGTTGGAGCGGGGTTGCGCCGAAGGCCGTGCGCTGAACGATCAACGCGATCGCGCTCGTCACGCCGGTCCCGTCCTCGGTCGGCCCGACCAAAGGGGCGACGCTCGCGAAAAGCACGGTGCCGGCCGGGTCCCCCGGTCGCACCCCGCTGGCGAGCGCAGGATTGCGCAGTCCGGGCGTCGCCTGCTCCGAGCCTTCGCAGGCTTGCTTCGCGCCGCAACCGGCATCGGCGCACAGGATGCCCTTGCCTTCGGTCAAAACGAAGCGGTTTGCTGCCAGGCCGCCTTCCTTGCTCCAGCTCGAGATCCAGAAGCCGGGCATGACCTGGGTGCTGGCGGCGCTAGTGTACACGCCGAGCTGCGTGTTGCATTGCGTGAGCGGGACCGCCGGTGCGCCGAGCAGCTGCATGTTCACCGAGTTCGCGCCGGCGAAGAGCACGCCCGGGGTGCCCGCGGACGCGAGCGGCGTGATCTGTCCGATTCGGCCCGCCGTGTTGCTCAACGGGACCGCGGTGCGCGTCGCCGAGCCGATGCTCACGGTCCCGTCGTTGTTGATCCACGCGCCGACGATCTCGCCGGTCGCGAGCCGCATCGCGACCGGGTAGCGGCGCGGATTCGAAGCGTCGTAGGTGGTCGAAATCGAGGTCTTCTGCGCCGCATCGATCGAGAACGTGCCGTCGAACACCACGTGAAAGACATCGTTGCCCAGGCCCACGAACCCATGGACCTTCAAGCCCGCCGTCGTGTCCGCGATCAGTCCGGCCGCGCTGCGAGCCTGGTACAACACGCCCAAGAACGACGAGAACTTGGCGAGCTCTTCGCTCTGCGCGGCGGTTGCCCCGAGCCGGTAGAGCGTGATCTCGGGACTGCCGTTCGTCTGCTCGAACACGGTGTAATAGAAGGCGTCGGCAGCGCTGGTCATGGTGACCCGGTGCACCTCGTCGGCCATGAGCGTCTCGGAAATGCCGTCTTTGACGATGCTCTTCGCCGGGGTGTGCGTGCAGCGCGGAGGCGACGCGCCCGTGTCGCAGCTGTCGACCGTGCAAGGGTCGGTGTCGGTGCAGTCCTCCGCGCACGTCGGTCCGCCATCGTTGCCCGCCGTGCCGCCGCTGGCGGCCGCGCCGCCGCTGCCGGCGTCTCCGCCGCTACCCCCGCTGCCACCACTGCCTCCGTTGGCGCCGGCGCCCGTACCCGCCGCGGCATCCGTTCCGGCGTCTTCCCCCGCGGTGAGCTCGTCGAAGTCGAGCACGAAGGCGCAAGAAGCCAGTCCGAGCGAGACGAGGGTGGCCGCAACGTGAGTAGTTGCCCATCGATGTGAGCGTCGTTCCTGAACGGATTGATTTGATGTTGGGCAACTACGGCGAGCGGAGCGAGCCCGCGATGAGCGAAGCGAATCGCGTTGGGGGACCGGGGGCTTGCCCCCGGCGGAGGACTCCGGTGGGGGTGGGCGGGCGGGATCGTGAGTAGTCCGCATCAGAAGCTCCAGGTCGCTTCGGCTCCGCCGCCCCGCGGACCGACCCCCACGAAGACGCGAGGCACCCCCGCCGCAGGAACCGGCGCCGGCTCGCCGCGGGCCGTGAAGAAAAGTGCAGCTCCGACGCCCACTCCCACCACCGCGACGCCGGTGAGCACCGTGCTGGTGAGGGCCATCGTCCGCCCCGTCGAGACCTGATCGTCGGTGCAGCCCGGGCTGCAGCTGTCCTTGGCGTCGTTGTACTCGCCTTGCGCGAGGATCCCGGTGAGCACCGCGCCCGCGGCCGACAACCCCCCGATGCTGAACGCGATGTAGGCGGGAATCCGATTCGGCTTGCTCGGCTCGGCGCTCGGTGCGGGAGGACTGGGCGGCGTGCTCGGCGCGGGTGCCGGAGCCGGCGCGGGCGCCGCGGTCGTCGGAGCAGCAGTGGGCGCGGCCGTTGGGGCGGGCGTGGCCTCGGTCTCGATGCGCTTCTCGAGATTCGCGATCCGATTCTTGACGCTTTGTGCCTCTTCACCGTTCGGCGCTGCCTCGAGATAGCGCTTGAGGGCATCGATCGCGGCGCGGGAGTCGCCGCGGCGTTCGTGGACGGTGGCGATGTTGAGCAGGATCGCCGGCCGCTTCGAGAGGGCGTACGCCTTTTCGAAAGCTTTCAGCGCATTTTCGTAGTCGCTCTCCTGGAGGTAAGCGACGCCCGACTCGAAGTGTCGGCGGCCGAGCTCGTCGTCGGAGGACTGCGCCCAGGCCGGAACGCCGGCGCTCGCGAGAACCAGGGCGCACACCGTTGCCGTGAGCCAACGTGCACACCCGTGCCGCGCCACGGTAAACGCACCCAGCTGATCCATGATCCTATTCATATTACGCCGGCACTCCTCGGGAATCCAAGGGCATTCTGGCCTCGACCCAAGCAAGCCCAATGCCGACAAGGGGCGCTCTTTTCGCCGAATCCGTGGTACAGGCCCGGGCCGAAGTGCCGCGTCGAAACGATATCGATAAGATCCTCCTGATCGGGTCGGGGCCGATCGTGATCGGGCAGGCCTGCGAGTTCGACTACTCGGGGACCCAGGGCGCCAAAGCGCTGGTCGAGCTCGGTTACGACGTCGTACTCGTCAACTCGAATCCAGCCACGATCATGACCGACCCCGAGCTCGTGCGGCGCACCTACGTGGAGCCGCTCGATCGCGACACGCTGGCCGCGATCATCGAGCGCGAGCGGCCAGATGCGCTGCTCCCGACGCTCGGTGGCCAGACCGCCTTGAACCTCGCGCTCGAGCTCCACGAAAGCGGCGTGCTCTCGCGGCATGGCGTGCAGCTGATCGGCGCGCAGATCGCTGCCATCCGCAAAGCCGAGGATCGCCAGCTGTTCAAGGAAGCGATGGCGAACGCGGGTCTCGAATGTCCGCGCTCCGGCTACGCGCGCAGCGTCGCCGACGCGCAGCGCTTCGTCGAGGAGACCGGCTATCCGGTGATCCTGCGCCCGAGCTTCACGCTCGGCGGCGCCGGCGGCGCGATCGTCTACACGCCCGACGAGCTCGCTCCCAAGGTGCAATGGGCGCTCCAGCAGTCGCCGACGCACGAGGTGCTGGTCGAAGAAAGCGTGCTCGGGTGGAAAGAGTTCGAGCTCGAGGTGATCCGCGACTCGCGCGACAACTTCATCGTCGTTTGCTCGATCGAGAACATCGATCCGATGGGCGTGCACACCGGTGATTCGATCACGGTCGCGCCGGCGATGACGCTCACCGATCGCGAATATCAGCGCCTGCGCGACGCCTCGCGCGCGGTGATGCACGAGATCGGTGTCGAGACCGGCGGCTCGAACGTGCAGTTCGCGGTCGATCCCAAGACCGGGCGCGTGCTGGTGATCGAGATGAATCCGCGCGTTTCGCGCTCGAGCGCGCTCGCTTCCAAGGCGACCGGCTATCCGATCGCCAAGATCGCGGCCAAGCTCGCGGTCGGTTTCACGCTCGACGAGCTCGAAAACGACATCACCGGCACCAGCGCCGCGTTCGAGCCGACCATCGACTACGTCGTGGTCAAGTGGCCGCGCTTCGCGTTCGAGAAGTTTCCAGGCTCCGATCCTCGCCTCGGCACGCAAATGAAGAGCGTCGGCGAGGTGATGAGCATCGGCCGCACCTTCCCCGAGGCGCTGCAGAAGGCGGCACGCTCGCTCGAGACGGGCAAGCGCGGCCTGGTGAGCCTGCTCGATCGCGTCGATTACCGGCTGCTCACGAGCGACGGCGCGCCTCCGCGCGACCTCGCTTACGACGCGCCGCCGATGCAGCGGCCGCGGCCCACGCTGCCGCCGCCCGCGCCGGGCGAACTCGAACGCGCACTCGAGCGCGTGATCGCGGTGCCCACGGCGGAGCGCCTGTTCTACGTCGCGGACGCGCTCAGAACCGGGATGTCGGTCGAGAAGGTCCACGCCGAGACCGCAATCGATCCCTGGTTCTTGCGCCAGATCGAGCGCATCGTGCGCCACGAGCAGACGCTCCAGAAAGCTCCGGAGCTCGACCAAAACCTGCTCTGGGAAACCAAGCGGCTCGGCTTCAGCGACGCGCAGATCGCCGCGCTGCGCGGCCTCCAGGAAGCCGACGTGCGCCGGCTTCGCGAGGAAAAAGGCGTGCGCGCGGTGTACAGCCGCGTCGACACCTGCGCCGCGGAGTTCGTCGCAAAAACTCCCTATCTGTATTCGACCTACGAAACCGAAAGCGAATCCGAGATCAGTGCCCGCCCCAAGGTGATCATCCTGGGCGGCGGTCCGAACCGCATCGGCCAGGGGATCGAATTCGACTACTGCTGCTGCCACGCCGTCTTCGCGCTGCGCGAGCTCGGGATCGAGACCATCATGGTCAACTGCAATCCCGAGACCGTCTCCACCGACTACGACACCTCCGATCGCCTGTACTTCGAGCCGATCACGGTCGAAGACGTGCTCGCGATCTGCGAAGAAGAGTCGCAAAAGGGCGAGCTGCTCGGCGTGATCGTGCAGTTCGGCGGGCAAACGCCGCTCAAGCTCAGCGTCCCGCTCGAACGCGCCGGGGTCAGGTTGCTCGGGACTCCCGCCGATGCCATCGACCGCGCCGAGGATCGCGAGCGCTTCGAGGCGCTACTGAACAAGCTCGGCCTGAGC
>Ga0111539_10011695_pt1 | contig 11013 bp, 8 predicted proteins | sample RhiMethybrSRZTD1_FD_79667 | JGI IMG/M metagenome (GOLD analysis project Ga0111539, IMG submission 79667) | Populus rhizosphere microbial communities from Tennessee, USA - Rhizosphere MetaG P. TD hybrid SRZTD1 (version 2) (version 2) | ecosystem: Host-associated > Plants > Roots > Rhizosphere >... | reverse complement strand
TCCACGTCACCAAGGCCGGCACCTACCGCTGGATCGCCAACTACGGCGGTGACGCCAACAACAGCGCCACCGCGAACACCTGCAACGGCACCAACGAGAACGTCGTTGTCAGCCCGCGCGACACGTCGCTGACCACCGACGCCGGCGGCCCGTTCCGGCTCGGTGAGAACGGCACGGTCGACCTGCACGACACCGCCACGCTCTCGGGCTCCGCCAGCGGAGCGGGCGGCAAGATCACGTTCACCCTCTACGGCCCGGATCCGACGCCGAACTCGGCCTCGAGCGACGACTGCACCGAGGGCAACGTGGTCGGGAAGGTCTCGAACGACAACGTCGACGGCGACGGTAACTACCAATCGCCGACGATCACCGTCAACTCGCCGGGCGTCTACCACTGGGTCGCCAGCTACAGCGGCGACGACAACAACAACGGCTCCGACAGCCTGTGCGGCGCCGAGGGCGAGAACCCGCTCGTGATCGCCCCGCACATCTCCGTGGTCAAATCACCGGACGAGCAGGTGATTCGAAGCGGCGACAGCGTCACCTGGACGATCGAGGTGATCAACGACGGCAGCTCGACCCTGACCGATGTCGAGGTGACGGACGAGCTGGCACCGGGTTGTGCGCGCACCAGCGACGACATCCCGGGCCTGGCTTCGATGCCGCCCGCACCGGCCGAGGGCTCGCACGTGAGCTACCAGTGCACGCGCGACAACAACACGGCGAGCTTCACCAACCTGGCAGTCGCGACCGGGACTCCTGAGGTCGGCGAGAAGGTCAGCGCCGAGGATTCGGCGCACGTCACGGTCATCCACCCGGCGATCACCGTCTCGAAGACGCCGCACACCCAGACGGTGGCCTTCGCAGGCACGGTCACCTTCACGATCGGCGTCAAGAACACGGGCGACTCGGTCCTGACCGACGTGCACGTGACCGACGCCCAGGCGCCCGGCTGCGCACGCACGAAGGCCGACATCCCGCAGCTGGCCTCGATGGCTCCGGGTGACGAGCTCAGCTACAGCTGCACGGTCGCAAACGTGATGGCCAACTTCACCAACGTGGCGACCGCGACCGGAACGCCGCCGGTGGGCCCGGACGTCTCGTCGACCGATTCGGCCGCGGTAACGGTCGGGCCGCCTCCGCCGCCCGCCACGCACCCGGCGATCTCGATCGTGAAGAACCCGAAGTCCCAGACGGTCACGACCGGCGGGACCGCCACCTTCACGATCACGGTCACGAACACCGGCGACGTCGCGCTGACCAACGTGGCAGTCACCGACCCGCTGTCGCCGAACTGCAACCGCACCATCGGAACGCTCAACCCGGGCCAGTCGGTCAGCTACACCTGCACGCGGCCGAATGTCCAGGCAAGCTTCAACAACGTCGCGGTCGCAACCGGCACGGCCGGCGACAAGACGGTGAGCGCGCAGGACACCGCGCCGGTGACCGCCAAGGCGCCGTTCAAGCCGAAGCCGGTGCCGAAGGTCGTCTCGCACAAGAAGCCGAAGACGACCGGATAACGACCGAAACCACCGCTACACTGGAGCGGCCCGAAGTAGTCGGGCCGCTCCAGTGATCCGACCGGGTTAGGGGACTGCAAGTGAAGACATCAGCTTTGGAGAGCCGTCGAGCTTTCGTTGCAATCATCTTTCTCGCCGGGACGCTCGGGATCGCGGTTCTCGCGCTCGCCTCGGCGGCACACGGCGGCGGCAAGGCCCAAAGCCTCTATCCGCGCACCATCAAGCTCACAGATGACAAGGTCGCCCACTGGGGGGCCGTGATGCGGCGAGCGGTCGTACGCACCAAGCCGGGGCTCGCCTCGCGCATCGTCACGACGCTGCCGACCGGCACCGGCGACGGGACGCAGAATATCGTCCTCGTCCTGTCCCGGGTGGACATCAGTCCCCGACAGAGCTGGTACCGGGTGCGGCTCCCGATCCTGCCGAACAACAAGGTCGGATTCGTCCAGACGCGCGATCTGAGCGCGCTCTTCAAGGTGAACACGCACCTCTACATCTACAAGAGCAGCTATACGGCGGTCCTGAAGCGAAACGGGAAAGCCATCTTCAAGACGCGGGTCGGCATCGGCAAGAGCTACTGGCCGACGCCGCGTGGCGAGTACTACATCCGCGACAAGCTCACGGGCTACGGGAACCCGTTCTACGGCCCGATCATGTTCGGGACGAGCGCTCGGTCACCCACGCTGACCGACTGGCCGGGCGGCGGCTACGTCGGCGTTCACGGGACGAATCAGCCTCAGCTGATCCCCGGGCAGATCTCGCACGGGTGCATCCGCATGAAGAACGCGGCGATCGTCGCCCTCGGCCGGCTGATGAAGGTCGGCAGCCCGCTGACGATCCGCTGAACCGGAGATCGAACGAGGGGGCGGGCACGACCCGCCCATCGTCACCTTTTTCCGAAGCGTGTGAACGCGACGGCTTGCGCGGCGGCGAGCTGCGCACCGGCCCGGCTGACGCTCGTGGGCACCGAGGGCGCCGGCCGAGCCCGCTCGAGGCTCGTCGCAAGGAAGCTGCGCGGAACGCGTGAGGTCTGGACGAGCCGGTAACCCGGGTCGTGGAATGGGATCGTCCGACGGAGCGGGCGCCAGTCACCGCCGTCCGCGTGGGCGAGCCGGACGTTCGAGAATCGGTAGTGAAAGCTGTTGCAGACGCGAACGCCGCCGTTCCAGCTTTCGGCCGCGGCCTGGGCATACCAGCTGCCGTGACTGCCCGGTAGGTGGATGGCTGGGCTGACGGCCTTGCCGTCGAGCCAGACCCGCCACGAGCCTTTCTGCCTGGCGGTCTCGAGCACCTTGAAGACATGCTTCTCGCCGGGCTTGACGGCCGAATCGAGCTCGACGTACTTCGGCTCGGAGCCCGCGACCGTGACCTCGTAGTAGATGCGGCTCAGCTTGTCGTTCGGGAAGGCGCTGAAGCCGACCTGTATCCACTCGGCAGTGCCCCCCGGTCCCTCTTCGGTACCGCCGAGGCCGAGCCAGGCCCCGACGTGGCCCGCCGCGACGTTCGGAGTCTGCAGCGGATCCACGACCGCGCCGATTCCGTGCGTCCTCGTGGTGCTCTGCACGCCTGCGTACGAATATGCGGCTGCGCCGCATGCGTTCGACTTCGAGCTACGGCCGTCGGCCACAGAGGTCGCAACGAGCATGAGCGCGAGCGTCATCAGAATCGTGAGCGTGCGTCGAGCCAAGAAGACCTCCGGGCGAAGGCGTGCCGTTCAATCCGGAGATCGGCCGAGTCATGCGGTACCCCCCATCCCTCGAATCAGGGACGGGAACGGCTAGGAAAAGAGCGCGCGCCTGAACGCGGTGCGGAAGAGCGGTGCCAGCTCGAGCGCGTAGGTCCTCGACACGTGGCCGCGGTCGAGGCAGGTGATGGTCTGGTTGACCACCATCGGACAGAGGAATCCCGTAGCCGAGCCCCGCGGATGGGCGCAGAACCAGGGCCGCGTGTCGATGTAGGCCACACCGTCTCGCTTCGCGTTCGCGGCGACAGCGGCTTCGGCCCGCGCCTGCACGCGCGTCCCCTTGCCGGTGCAGGTCTTCATCGTTGCGCCGCGGGCGAGCAGGCAATCGACGGGGTCGCGAGTCTGACTCGGCGAGTCGCCGATCACGATCACGCTCGCGGACGACCGCTTCAGTGCGCGGCTCATGTCGGCTACGGGGCGAACCGAGCGGAGCGGATCGACGGTGCCGGCGCGGCTGCCGATCACGAGCGTCACGTCGGGCCGCAGCGCCTCCGCGCGGCGCTTCGCCCAGCGGGACCACCTGCCGCACTCGTCGGTACCTCCCCACGAGCGCGGCACACAACGGACCTTCACGAGCGGTACGACCGCCCAGCCGTCACGCTTCGCCAACGTGAGGATGGTGGGCATCCACATCTCGGCGTGGGAGTCTCCGAACACCACGATCGTCTTCGCCGCGCCCGGCACGCCGAGCCGGCAGATCTTGCTGGACGTCCCATGCCGCGAGGGCGTGCAGCCGTCCGGGAAGTTGTAGAAGTCGCCGCGGAGCCTGTCGACCGCAGGCGTCAGCGGGGAGGGCAGCGGAGCGCCGCGCTCGGCGGCGCGGACGGCCGCGACAACGGCCGGAAGGGGCTTCTCGCTCTCGACGGTCGCGGCCGAGGCCGTATCCACGAGCGCGGGAGGCTTCACCGCGGCCGCGGCGGCCTCGAACCGTGCCGCGGTCGCGCCGATCGAGCGCAGGATCACAAGCGACAGCACGACCACGAAACCCGCCGACGCCGGCCAGAGAAGCGCGCCGACCGGCCGGTTCAGGCGGAGCCGCCGGATCGGGTTCTCGACGAGCCGGTAGCTCGCGATCGAGAGGCCGAACGCTCCCAGCAACAGCAAGAGCTTCGTCGTGAGTCCGAGGTCGTGTCCGGCGTACTGCGCGGCGATGACCAGCACCGGCCAGTGCCAGAGGTAGAAGCTGTATGAGCGGTCGCCGATGTAGCGGAGGGGCGCCGTCGAGAGCAGCGGCGCGGGCGAGAACCGGCCCCGCGAGGCGCCCGCGGCGATCAGGCACGCCGCACCAGCTGCAGGAAGCAGGGCCGCGTATCCCGGAAACGGGGTCGCCCTCGAGAAGCCGACCGCCGCGGCGGCCACCGCCACGAGCCCGAGCCAGCCGAGCGGGGCCAGCCGACCGCGTTCGAGCTTCGGGAGCGCGATCGCCAGCGCGGCGCCGAGCGCCAGCTCCCAGGCGCGGGCGAAGGTCGAGAAGTAGGCGTCAACGGGCGAGCTGCGCCTCTCCAGGATCGACCACGCGAGTGAAGCGCACGCCGCCGCGGCCACCACGGCGAGCAACGCCCTGCGCCGAAATGCGAACACACAGACGACCACGGCCAGGACGCCCGGCCAGACGAGATAGAACTGTTCCTCGACCGAGAGGCTCCAAAAATGGAGGATCGGCGAGGGCGGTTGTCCCTGCGAGAAGTAGTCGCTCCCCTCCCGCGCGAAATGGATGTTCGCGGCGAAGGCGGCGGCCCAGAGGCTGTCCGAGACCGTCTCTCGCGCGCGCACGAAGTTGAGGAGCTGGTGCCCGGCCACGTCCGTGGCGATCAGCGTCAGCGCGGCTGCGGGAAGGATCCGCCTCGCGCGCCGCACGTAGAAGTCGAGCAGCGAGATTCGCCCGCGCGCCGCCGCCTCGGCGAGCAGGATCCCCGTGATCAGGAAGCCCGAGAGGACGAAGAAGACGTCGACGCCGACGAAGCCGCCTGCGAGGAACGGCACGCCTGCGTGGGCGAGGACGACGAGCAGGACGGCGAGCGCTCTGAGACCCTGGATGTCGTCTCGATGAGTCACCCTGCACCTCTCGAGCGACCGTAAGACGCCGTCGTTAGCGAATCCTCAGAATGAGGTTCGGGATCTGCGAGCGTCGTGTTCGGGAAATCCGGGGTCGGACGATCTACAAGGAGAGCTCCATGAAGGCCGCCCCCGGCACGGGGTTGTGCCGATACGGCCCCGTCTCCCGGAAGCCGAGGGAGCGATAGAGAGCCTGGGCGGCGCTCATCGTCGGGAGGGTGTCGAGGAGCATGCGCTCGTAACCACGAGCCCTGGCCTCGTCGAGCACGGCCTCCGCGAGCCGGCGGCCGAGGCCGCCGCGCCTGGCGGTCGGGCGAACATAAAGACGCTTCATCTCGCAGGTCCGCTCGTCGATCCGGCGCAGGCCGACGCAGCCGTCATCCGCGACGAGCATGAGCTCGTAGAAGCCGAGCGGGTCGGCGACCTCGGAATCGAAGTCCTGGAAAGACAAGTCGACGCCGATCGCATCGGCGTACTCGCGCAGCAGGCTCCGCACGACCTCGGCGTCGCCATCGCGCGCTCGCCGGATCGCCTCGCTCAGGCGCCGGCCTCCGTGTCGTCCTCGGGCACGCCGCGGTTGATCCGCTCGATCCACTCCGCGAAGAGCGGGTCGACGACGGCGTGCTTTCCGTCGTTGGTCTCGATCTCGGCCCTGGCGGTGAGCCGGGGAAGCGCCTTGCGGACCATGTCCTTGGTCAGGTCGAGCCGCTGCCGGACGTCGGCCTTGTACGGCGAGCCGCCGCCGGCGATGACCGCGCGCAGCGTCTTCTGCTGCGAGCTGTCGAAGCCACGCCACTGCGCGTCGAACTCGGGCGTCAGCTCGGCGAGCGCGGCCGCGTGGGCCGCACGCCAGTCGTCCAGCGTCGCCGTCTCCCCTTTCGCGACCTCGGCCCACAGGCGGTGCGCGAGCAGCATCGACCGCTGCGGGTGGCCCTTCGCCGCCTCGAGCAGCGGGTTCAGCGCCTCGCCGACGCTGCGGCCGGTGTCGGCGAACCTCTGCGCGACGTAGGCCGCGATGTCCTCGTCGGCGAGACGCTGCAGCCTCATCGGAACCGCAGATCCGTACAGCGGGCGGTCCTTGTTCTCGAACAGTTGCTTCATCAAGCCGGGCTCCGAGCCTGCAAAGACGTAGGAGGCGACCTCGCCCTGGTATTGGATGTGGCTGCGGATCAGGCCGTCAAGCCCGTCCACCTTGTCGACGTCCTGGAACTCGTCGAGGGCGATGAAGGCGCGGAAGCCGCCGCTCTCCTCGAGTCGAAGCGGCAGGTCGAGCAGCGCGTGCAGCGCCGGCAGGGGGTCGAACCTGGCGTCGACCTGCAGCTTCGCGCTGATCCCGTAGGCGCCAAGCGACAGGCCGATGCCGGTCCTCTGAAGGAACTCCTCCACCTTCGACCGCACCGCCCCCTTCAGGTGCCTCGAGTAGGCACGCTCGAAGCGGACGGTCACGTCCGCGATCGAGGAGACGCGGTAGAGGTCGACGAGGACGGGGATCAGGCCTTCCCGTTCCTCGCCGTCGCGCAGCGCCCGCTTCAGGAGGCTCGTCTTGCCGTATTTCCGCGGTGCGAAGAGGCGGACATAATGGCCGCCGACGACGTTGCGAAGCAATTCTTCCGTCTCCGCGTCACGGTCGATCACGTCCTCGGGCGAGAGCGGGTGCGAATAGATGAACGGATTGACGTCGGTGATCACAGGCGTCTTAGAGACTACCGGAAAGGCGTCCACCAGACTACTCACTGGTAGGCCGGAAGACGGCTGCGCCGACCGGGCATAGTCTCTCCGCGTGACCTCGCTCCGGCAGAAGCACCTCGTCCTGATCCTCGCCCGCGAGTTTGCGTCCAACCTCGCGACGCCGACGCTGATCGCGGACGAGCGCGGCTGGCTCGTGTTCTACAACGAGGCCGCCGAGGAGATCCTCGAGCGCCCTTTTTCCCAGGCCGGCGAGGTGCCTCTCGAGGAGTGGCTCGGCCCGTTCTCACCACGCACGCTCGAGTCGGAGCCCCTCCCCTTCGAGCGCCTGCCTGCCGGAATTGCCCTCTACGAGCGGCGCGCGGCGCACGAACGGTTCACGATCACGAGTGTCGACGGCGTGGTGCGCAACGTCGCCGTCACCGCGTTCCCGCTCTTCGCCCACACGGACGACCTCGTCGGAATCATGACCATCTGGTGGCGCGAATAATGGAAAGCCCGTGCGGCTGAAGATCTGGGGGTGCCGTGGGTCGGTGCCGACGCCTGGAGGGCAAACGGTGCGTTACGGCGGCAACACGTCCTGCGTCGAGGTGTCGGTCGACGGCACAACCCTCGTCCTCGACGCGGGCACCGGGATCAGAGGGCTGGGGGCAGAGCTTCTCGCACGTGGCGAGCGGAGCGTCCATCTTCTGCTCACGCATCTCCACCTGGACCATCTCGAGGGCCTTCGCTTCTTCGGGCCGCTCTGGGTCGAGGGGACGACCATCGACATCTGGGGACCGCCGTCGCCGCTCCTCAGCTTACGAGAGCGGATCTCACGCTCGTTCTCGCCACCGCTCTTCCCCATCGACCTGCGCGACATTCCGGCGGAGGTGTCCTTCCACGATGTTCCCCGCGACCGGTGGGCGGTCGAGGGGGCGACGGTTACGTCCGACCTGGTCGTCCATCCCGGGCCGACCGTCGGCTTCCGCATCGAGACGCCGGAAGCGAGCTTTGCGTACCTGCCGGACCACGAGCCCGCTCTCGCCGGGTGGACCGGCAGGTCACACGAGTGGATATCCGGCGCCGCGATCGCGGCTGACGCAGACATCCTTCTCCACGACGCGCAGTACTTCGAAGACGAGTACGCGGATCGAATCGGCTGGGGGCACTCGAGCGTCGCGGACGCGGTCGGGTACGCGGAGGCACTGGGCGCAAGACGTCTCGTGCTCTTCCACCACGAGCCGGCCCATAGCGACGAGTCGCTCGAGCGTCTCGAGACCGAAGCGCGCGCGGCCGTGCCGGACGATGCCCACCCGCCCGAGCTCGCGCGGGAAGGCATGGTCATCGAGCTGCCCTAGAGCGCGGCGTCACCAAACGTTCACATTTCGTTAACCCAACCCGGGTCGTCGAACGGTTTAGATTGGAGGCCCCCGTGGCGCCGCCCTCGAGCGATTCGACGAGCCCGGAGCTCCTGCTGAACCGGGAGCTCTCGTTCCTCGCCTGGAACTCACGTGTGCTCGAGATGGCCGCCGACAGCTCCCTGCCGCTGCTCGAGCGGACGAAGTTCTGCTCGATCTTCTCACGCAATCTCGACGAGTTCTTCATGGTCCGCGTCGCGGGCCTGCTCGACCAGCTCGAGGCGGGCGTCGCCGTCACCTCCCCGGACGCATGGACGCCCCAGCACGCCCTGCGCGAGATCCGTGAACGCGTGCTGGAGCTGAGCGCGGCGCAGTCAAAGCTCTGGAAACGCGACCTCAGCGTCGAGCTGACCGAGGCCGGGATCGTCGTCGCCCAGGTCGAGGACCTCACGAAGGCGGAACTGGCCGAGCTGACTGAGCGCTTCGACCACGAGGTCTTCCCGATCCTCACGCCGCTCGCGGTGGGGCCCGGGCAGCCGTTCCCGTACATCTCGGGGCTCTCGTTGTCGCTCGGAATCCTTGTCCGCGATCCAGACTCGGGGGAGGAGCGGTTCGCCCGCGTCAAGGTCCCTGAGCTCCTGCCCCGCTTCCTGCGGGTCGGCGACCGCGGTGCCCACGTGCCGCTCGAGCGCGTGATCAGGCACTTCCTCGACTGGCTGTTCCCGAAGATGGAGATCGTCGAGTGCTGCAGCTTCCGTGTCACGCGGGATGCCGATTTCGAGGTTTCGGACGAGGCCGATGACCTGCTCGTCGCCGTCGAGAGCGAGCTGCGGCGCCGGCGCTTCGGCGATCCCGTTCGCGTCGAGGTCTCGGGCTCCACGTCGACCAGGATGCTCGACCGACTCAAGCGCGGGCTCGGCGTCACCGACGAGCAGGTCTACCTCGCGCAGGGGCTACTCGACCTGGTCGACATCAGCCAGTTCGTTGAGCTCGACCGGCCCGACCTGAAGGAAGCGCCCTGGTACCCGCTCACGCACCCGCGTTTCGCCCGGGCCTCCACCGACGAGGAGCTGTTTGCCGAGATCGCCGAGGCCGATGTCGTCGTCCACCACCCGTACCACTCGTTCGCGACGAGCTTCGAATCGTTCGTCACCTCGGCCGCGCGGGACCCGCAGGCGCTGGCTCTGAAGACGACCGTCTACCGGACGAGCGGAGACTCGCCGCTCGTGCCGGCGCTCGTGGAGGCGTCCGAGGCGGGGAAGGAGGCGGTCTGCCTGGTCGAGCTCAAGGCACGCTTCGACGAGCGGCGCAACATCGAATGGGCCCGCGCCCTCGAAAAGGCCGGCGTGCACGTCGTGCACGGCTTCCCGAACTGGAAGATCCACGCGAAAACGACGCTGATCATCCGGCGTGAGGGCGACCAGCTCCGCCGCTATGCCCATATCGGCACCGGGAACTACCACGCCGCGACCGCTCGGTCATACGAGGACTTCGGCCTCTTCACGGCCGACCCGGAGATCACGGCAGACGTCGCCGACCTCTTCAACTTCCTGACCGGCTTCAGCCGCCCGACGAGGTTCCGGAAGCTGCTGGTCGCCCCCTTCGACCTGCGCGAGCGCCTGATCGACAAGATCCGCGAGACCGGTCAGGCCGCCAAGAAAGGCGGCCCGGCCCGGATCCGCATCAAGGTGAACAACCTCACCGACGAAGACGTCATCGCCGAGCTCTACAAGGCGTCGCAGCAGGGCGCGGAGATCGACATCATTGCCCGCAGCATCTGCACACTGCGCCCCGGAATCGAAGGGCTCAGCGAGAACATCCGCGTGCGGAGTGTCCTCGGCCGCTTCCTCGAGCACAGTCGCGTCTTCATCTTCGAGGCCGGCGCAGAGGCGAGCTACTACCTCGGCAGCGCCGACCTGATGCCACGCAACCTGGACTTCCGGATCGAGGCCGTCGTCCCCGTCGAGGACCCGCGCTCGCAGCAGGAGCTCTCGCGCGCGCTCGACACGATGGCGTCGTCGAACCTGCACGTGTGGGAGCTCGAGAGCGACGGAGAATGGCGGCGCGTCCGGGCGAAGAAGGGCGAGCGAACACGCGCCACGCAGGCCTTGCTGATGCGAAGCGCCAGGGCACGACAACCACGGAGACACGCAAAGCCCACCGCCTAGCCCGCGCGCTCGCGCCGGTGTTGAGGATGCCGACCGGAGCGGCCCGCAGAATCCCTGCCGTGAGGGTCGCAGTCGTCGACGTCGGCGCCAACACTCTGCGTCTGCTCGTCGCCGAGGCCGGCGCCGGCGGGATCTCTCCGGTCCACGAGGAGCGCCGCCGCACCGCGCTCGGCGAGGACGTTGAACGGCTGGGCACGCTGACGCAGGAGAAGATCGCGCGCTCGGCCGACGCGGCGCGCAAGGAGGTGAAGCGAGCGCGCAAGCTCGGCGCCGCGCGGATCGCGATCGTCGTCACCTCGCCTTGGCGGAACGCCGACAACGGCCGGGAGCTGGTCTACGCGCTCGCGCAGGCCACCGGCCTCGGCGTCCGGGCACTGAGCGCAGAGGAGGAAGCCGAGCTCGGTTACGTCGGGGCGCTCGCCTCGACGCGGGTGGACATGCATCCGGTCGCCGTGTGCGACGTCGGCGGCGGCTCCACGCAGATCGCGGTCGGCTCCGGC
>Ga0111539_10011694_pt1 | contig 11013 bp, 5 predicted proteins | sample RhiMethybrSRZTD1_FD_79667 | JGI IMG/M metagenome (GOLD analysis project Ga0111539, IMG submission 79667) | Populus rhizosphere microbial communities from Tennessee, USA - Rhizosphere MetaG P. TD hybrid SRZTD1 (version 2) (version 2) | ecosystem: Host-associated > Plants > Roots > Rhizosphere >... | reverse complement strand
TGGGACCCCTCGTCCTGGCCGAATTGCGGGACGGTCGCCTGTCGGGCGGCGAGATGGACATCTTCGAAGCGCGGTGGATGCAGCGGCGCCTGGGTGCGGTCGATCGGGTTCAGGAACTTGCGCATTTCCCTGCCCCTCAGGAGACCGCCGAGCCGGAGGCACGAGTCGATGCGGCGTTTGCGCCCGTGCTGGCTGGCCACGTCCTGCGCCGTGTCCTGGCGACCGTTCGGGCCGCGCAGCACGGCGGAACGTTGATTCTCATCCCTCGCGCCCGGGAGTCCGAATTCTTGTCAGACGGCCGCTACGCGCAGGTCAAGTACGCCTTTCATGATGAGGAGCCGCGGAAGCGAATCCAGACGCTGATGATGGCTATCTCGAAAGAACTCGTTCGAGCCGAAGGCGCCAACGCGTCAACGGTTGGCTGGGAGGTCTATGAAACGAGCCGCGCTCGCGACCTTATCGAAATGGACGAGGCATTGTTCGAGGTGGCCCACCTGGTCGCGGACCTCACCCGAGTCGATGGCGCGGTGCTCATGACGGACGCGTTGGAAGTGCTCGGTTTCGGCGTGGAGATTGCGGGAGAACTGCCTGAGGTGTCCAGAGTCATGCGTGCTCACGATCTTGACGGCTCGTTACGCACGTGGGTGCGCACGGATCGAGTCGGGACGCGTCATCGGTCGGCGTACCGGCTCTGCCAGGCCGTCCGCGACGCTTTGGCGTTGGTGGTATCGCAGGATGGTGGTCTGCGCTTCATCCGCTGGCATGACCAGAGCGTCGCGTACTGGGAGCAGGTCGCGACGGGGCCATGGGAAGGATGATCTTTCGGCGCGCGGGCCTCACGCAAACGCATCTGGCAGCGATCGCGAACTGCCGAAAACGCCGTCGATAGCGCGAATCACAGATGTTTCAACCGCTGCGGCCTATACTCTGGCTGTGTCAGAACCAGGTCGCCACGACCCCCTCTTCGTCGTGGGCATTGGCGCCTCTGCCGGGGGCCTCGAAGCGTTGGTGGAGCTTCTCGGCGCAGTTTCCGCAACTGGCATGGCCTTCATCGTGGTTCAACACCTGGACCCGAAGCATGAGAGCCTGCTCCCCGAAATTCTGACGAAGAAAACGACGATGGCCGTGTCACTGGCCACCCCGAAACAGGCGGTGCAGCCCGACCACGTGTACGTCATCCCGCCGGATGCACTCTTGACGGTGCAGCAGGGCCTCCTCGAGGTGAAGCGGCGGACGAGTGCTCCCGAACGACCGTTCCCGGTGGACATCCTCTTCTCGTCGCTTGCGGCCGCATATGGCGAAGGCGCAATCGGCATCGTGCTGTCAGGTGCCGACGCGGACGGCTCCCTCGGGCTCCGCGAGATCAAACACGCCGGCGGGTTCACTTTCGCGCAGCAGCCTGACTCGGCGCGCTTCCCCATGATGCCCCGGCATGCCATCGAGACTGGCTGTGTCGATCTCGTCTTGCGCCCGAAGGAGATTGCTGGCGAGCTCGCTCGTCTCAGCCGGCAGTTCCGCACTGCGAAGCCGAGCCTCGAATCCAAAGCGGAGGCCCCGCTCGACATTGGCACCGACGAGAATGCGCTCCTGACTCACATCTTCCAGAGGCTTCGCTCGGCGCACGGCGTGGACTTCACCCACTACAAGCGAACCACGATCAGGCGCCGTCTCGAGCGGCGAATGATGCTGCGACGGGTCGAGAGCCTTGATGAGTACCTCCAGTCGCTCGATCGCGATCCTGGCGAGCTCGCCGCGCTGTACCGGGACTTCTTGATCCGGGTCACCGAGTTCTTTCGTGATCCGACGGCCTTCGATGTGCTGCGTCAGGACGTGCTTCCGACCCTCTGTGACAGCCGGTCTCCGAATGAAGCGATCCGCATCTGGGTACCCGGCTGCGCGACCGGCGAGGAGGTTTATTCGATCGCCATCGCTGTTCTCGAATACTTCGGCGACGCCGTGCCGCCGCTGAAGATCCAGATTTTCGGCACCGACGTCAGCGAGGCAGCGCTGGAGAAGGCGCGCGCCGGCGTGTACCCCGTCAATGCCCTGCACGAGGTATCGCCTGAACGCCTCAGCCGCTTTTTCGTCGGGCAGAACGGCGAGTATCGGATTTCGAAAGACATTCGCGATCTGTGTCTGTTCGCGCGTCAGGATGTGACGCGCGATCCGCCGTTCTCGCGATTGGACCTGATCAGCTGCCGCAATCTCTTGATCTATCTCGACGATGTTGCGCAGCGCCGGGTGCTTCGGACATTCCATTACGCGCTTCGTCCGCAGGGCATGCTGTTCTTTGGTCCCGCCGATAGCGTCGCCCATTCGCCTGCGCTGTTCGAGCAGGTCGACAGCCGATCACGGGTGTTCCGGCGTATTCCGAACATGGCGGGTACTCTTGCGGAGCATGCGGAGGGCGCGGCCTCATTGGCGCTTGCGCCGAACGGCGACGCCGCGTCGCTTGGTGTCGAGGCAGACTCGTTGCCGCGAGAGGCGGACCGTCTCCTGCTGGCGCGGTTTGCTCCGGCGTGTGTGCTCGTGAACCAGGCCCTCACCATCTTGCAGTTTCGCGGGCAGACGGGGCCGTATCTCGAGCCCGCTGGAGGCCCACCGAGTTTCGACCTGCGACGGGTCATTCGCCCGGAACTGCTCGTTCAGATCCTTCCTGCCATTGGCGAGACCAGCAAGAGCGGCGTGCCCTCACGCCGCGACGTCTATCTCGATGCGCGCGAGATCAGCATCGAGGTGATTCCGCTCGCGGGTTCTGACGGCCGTCAGTCTTTTTTGATCCTGTTCGACGACGGGACCCGCCTCCCAGTGGCTCGGATCACGCCTGCGGCCGCACCGTTGTTGACCGAATCCGACAAGGACAGACGGCTCGCGCAGGTGGAACGCGAACTCGAGGCCATGCGTGAGTACATGCGGGCGACGGCCGAGGCGCACGAAGCGGTCCAGGAGGAGCTTCGCTCAGCGCACGAGGAGATGTTGTCCGCCAACGAGGAGTTTCAGAGCACGAACGAGGAACTCGAGACGTCAAAGGAGGAGCTGCAGTCCACTAACGAGGAGCTCACAACGACAATCGACGAGCTGCGGAGTAAGAACCAGGAACTCGCCAGGATGAACACGGAGCTGGACGCTGCGCGCCGGGCCTCCGACGCCGCGCGCTCCTACGCGGATACCATCATCGAGTCGGTCCGCGAGCCCCTGGCGGTGCTTGATGACGCGCTGCGGATACTGCGGGCGAATCCAGCGTTCGCGGCGAACTGCGGGGTCCCCCGCGAAGTCATCGAAGGCCGATTCCTTCACGAAGTGGGCGATACGACGTGGAACCTCCCGGATCTGCACCACAGATTGCGTGCCGTTCTGGCCAGCGCCAAACCGCTGGAGGATTGGGAAGTGACCCGGGACCTGCTTCCACACGGGCGCCAGGTCATGTCGCTGAGCGCGAGGAGAATCCCGGGAGATGTCGACCGGGCCGAACAGTTGTTGCTCTCGATACAGGACGTCACCGCTCACGCGGACATGACGGCAGGGCTCGTCGCCAGCGGTGAACAGAAGGATCAGTTCATCGCCATGCTCGGGCATGAACTGCGCCACCCACTGACGCCGATCACACACGCGGTCTACCTGCTGCGCAAGGCCCACCAGGATCCCGCCACCATCGAACTGCTCGAGATCATCGATACTCAGACCCAGACGCTCTTGCGGTTCGTGAACGAGCTCCTGGACCTGTCGCGGATCAGTCGCGGCCTGATTGAGATCAGACCGGAACGTCTCGATTTCGTCGCGGTCGCACGCGAAGCGCTAGACACGCTCCAGCCGTTCATTGAGGAACGACAGCATGTCGTGTCGCTCGTTCTTCCGGCTGCTCCACTGTACGTCCGTGGCGATGCCGGGCGATTGCGTCAGGTCGTCAGCAACCTGGTCGAGAATGCGGCCAAGTACACCGAGCCTGGCGGCAGGATCACCGTCACGCTCGAACCGCGCGGTAACGAAGCGGTGCTCGCCGTGAGCGACAGCGGCATCGGTATTAGCGCCGAGAATCTGGAGCGAATTTTCGAGCCGTTCACGCAATCACATCAACCCCTGATCAACCCCGCGAGTGGATTGGGAATCGGACTGAGCCTCGTGCGCCGAATTGTGGAATCGCATGGTGGTCACGTGAAGGCGACCAGCGCGGGTTCCTCCGCCGGAAGCGAATTCGTGGTCTCGCTGCCGCTGGCGGCGGCGGACACGCGTCACGACCGAAGGTCGACGAAGATAGAGAACACCTCGGCGCCGAGCGTGGCACTGCGCGCCCGGAGGGTGATGATTGTCGACGATCATCAGGAGATCAGGGCGTCGGTCACGCGCCTTGCGCGCGCCTGGGGACACCAGGTCGCGGTCGCCGCCGACGGCCCGAGTGCCCTCTCGCTGGCGGACGCATTCCAGCCCGAGTGCGCCATCATCGATATCTCACTGTCGGGGATGAACGGGATAGAGCTGGGTCGTCGTCTCCGCCAGCGGTTTCCTGCGGCGCAGCTCCGCCTGATCGCCCTCAGTGGCTCCGCGGACCCGGACATCCGCGACGCGTGCCTCGGCTCCTGTTTCGATGCCTACCTGGTCAAGCCGGGAGATATTTCGGATTTGGAGCGACTGATCGGAGGCGACGGCGCGGATTCTGCCGGTTCGAAGCACTGAGCTGACGCGTGGACACAGCGACCCACAGCCTACGGTGAGCCCCAGGCATCGCACCGCGCTGCCGTCGTGCTGCGGGACTGGTCGGGCCGCCGGGCACCTAAGGCGAGTGGCCTCGCCCATCGGCGCGGAATTACGGGAATCGTCGAGCAGACGCGTGTGCCTCTTTGAACAGTCACGGCAGGAGCGATCTGCAACGCTGAAATGCCCGACGAAGAGTCAAGCTCCAGCTGAGTAGCGACGCCGGGCGAACAGGCACGGAGGTCGGACATCTGATTGACGTGTGTTTCTTGTCGGCGCTCGACTCCTGAATCTCACACGAATCGATCGGGTGGCCCGTATGCCTTTTCTCCGTCGCTCCGTCTTGACGCCCGTCTCACGAGGCGTTTCTGAAGCCGTCCGCCCACCGCCGGAACCGGTGCGCTACACACACGTCGCATACGGCGTCGAGTTGTGTGTCGTATTCGGCGCCTACCTTCTGGCTGGGCAAGTCGGTCTTGCTGTTCCGTTCACGAGCGGGAATGTGTCTCCCGTGTGGCCTGCCGCGGGAGTTGCGCTCGCCGCGTTCATACTCGTCGGATATCGCGTCTGGCCGGCGATCGCCGCCGGCGCGTTCGCCGTCAATTACTTCTCCCCGATTTCCCCGGAAGCCGCGCTCGCGATCGCTGGCGGGAACACTGCAGGTCCTGTCCTCGGCGCCTGGCTGGTCCGCCGGCTGCCAGGGTTCCGTCCGACTCTCGCTCGACTCGACGACGTGCTCTGCCTCATTGGCATCGCGGTGCCTGCGAGCGCCGGCGTCAGCGCGACGGTCGGCGTCAGCGTTCTATTCCTGACGAATGTCGATCCGTGGGCCCATTCCTGGCCCGCCTGGCTCGTCTGATGGCTTGGCGATGCGACCGGTGCCTTGGTCGTGGCGCCCCTTGCACTCACGTTGCCGAGCCGACGGCAGCTGACGCTCCGTAGACTTCCGGAACTCGTCGCCTTGTTCTCGGTAACCACCATCACGTGCTTGGTGGTGTTCGACGGCAGGCCGGCGATCGGTGTCGAAAAGGACGTGTTCGGGTTCGTGGCTTTCCCTCTCGTGCTCTGGGGCGCGAGTCGATTCGAAACCCCAGGCGCCGCCGGCGTCGCGCTTCTCATCGCCTCGATCGCTGTGTGGGAGACCGCCAACGGGTTCGGACCATTCGTCCGAAACTCCGCCCTTCAGAACGCCCTCATGTTGCAGACCTTTGTCGTACTGCTCGCAGGATGGGGTCTGATTGTGGCCGCAGCGATCGCGGAGAGATCCCAGTTGGTGCGCCAACAGGCGCACCGTGAAGCACGCGAAGACCATGAGCGTCGATATCGCCCGATCGTCGAAACCGCGCACGAGGGAATCTGGATGCTCGACCCCGATTTGGCGACGGTGTTCGTGAATCCGCGCATGGCGGCGATGCTCGGCTACAGCGTTGAGCACATGTACGGGAGACCCTTGTCAGATTTCGTGTCCAAGATGGCACTGGCGGAAACACTGGCGTGGCTCCGGCAGCCTGATCGGGCGGAAGGGGAGCACGCTAAGGTTCGGTACCGACGCAACGACGGATCGGACCTCTGGGCCGAAGTGACCCGCACGCGCGGGTGTGGCGAAGACGGCACGTTCACCGGCGTACTGAAAATGGTCAGCGACATGAGCGCGCAGAGACGAACCGAAGGTGAGCGACAGGATGCCCTGAACCGGGTCACCCTGCTATCCAAGGCGGTTGAACAAACCGCTGACAGCGTGCTCATCAGCGACGGCGCAGGTCGCATCGAGTACGTCAATCCGGCGTTCGAGGACACGACAGGCTTTACGCGGGAAGAAGCGCTGGGAATGACGCCACGGCTTCTCAAATCCGGTTATCACGGGGATGATTTTTATCATCGCATGTGGACCTGTCTGCTGGCGGGCGAGCCGTACCGTGGAACGCTGGTGAATCGGAAGAAGTCCGGCGAGCTGTATTGGGCGCACCAGACCATTACGCCGATCAAGGACGCGCAGGGGACAGTCACCCACTTCGTGGCCGTCCTCAAGGACGTAACGGAGATCCGCAAGTACCACGAGCAAGAAGTACGGCTGCGTCTCGCGCGCGCCGTGCAAGACCGCTTTAATCCGTTGCCACCTCTCGTCCCGGGCCTGGACATCGCCGCGGCGAGTCATCCGGCTGCCGAAACGGGAGGCGATTACTTCGACTTTATCGAAGCATCCGCCGGCGCCGTCTACATTGCGATCGGCGACGTCAGCGGCCATGGCTTCGACGCCGCCCTGATCATGGCGCTGACGCGGGCGCACATGCGCGCGTTTGCGACGCTCGGCATGGATGTCGGAGAAGTACTGGGCCGCGTGAACCGGGCGATCGTCGGCGATCTCGAACCGGAGCGCTACGTGACCATGTTGCTGGTGCGCCTCGACATCGCGACGGCCAGCATGGCGTACGCCAGCGCAGGGCACATCCCCGGTGCGCTTCTGGATCGCTCAGACGGCATGGACTGGATCATGGACAGCACGGGGACGCCCCTTGGGCTGTTTCCGGACGCAAGATTTGCGACTCGTCATGGTCAGTTCAGGACGGGGCAGATTCTGGTGTTGGGAACTGACGGCGCCCCCGAGACCACGGATGGCGACGGCACGGAGTTCGGGCGGAACGGCGTGCTCGACTACGTCCGCACGCACGCGAATGAGACCGCCCACGAAATCGCGGCAGGCGTCTACGACGCCGCACGTTCCTTCGGGGCCGCGGACGAGCAACACGATGACATCACGTCGGTGATCATCAAGATCACGAACGCCGCAGTCGCCACTGATCGGACACAATTGCCGCTGGAGACGCTGGCGGTGCCTTAGGCATCGCTCGCCGAGATGGCGGACAACTCTCTGCCGAGTGTGGTCTTGCGCGACTGACTGGCGCTCGTCACAATCCGAGCCGCTGAAAATGCGCCCGGATGACCGCGTAGCACTCGCATGAGGCGCGTTCGAGCTTCTTCCGCTTCAGCACGCGAATCCGTCCGTATCTAGTCGTGATAAGCCCGCCATCCTGCAACGTTCCCATGACCACGGTCACCGTTGGACGTTGCACGCCGAGCATGATGGCGAGAAAGTCCTGCTTCAAAAGGAACTCGCTCGAGCCGACGCGATCCTGCGTCTGCAACAACCACCGGCAGCACCGCTGCTGCACGCCGTGCAATGCGTTGCAGGCCGTCCCTTGCATGATCTGCAGGAGGTTGGCTTGCGCGTACAGCGCCACGACGTCGTGAAACGGTCCGGGCGTCGCGCTCTCTTTGAGAAAGCGACGCACCGTCATCGAAGGAAAGGGGCCATCCGGCACTTGCTGAAATGTCCGCCCTGCGCCTAACCGATCGCCGAGGAACACGCCGATCCCGAGCATGCCTTCGATGCCGACGGTCGCGACTTCGACGAGTGCGCCGTCACGCATCTGATTGGTGACCGAAAACACACCCCCATTCGGGAAATAGACGTCGGTGACGCGCGCGCCGTGCGCCTGGAGCGTACGGCCGGTCACGCCCGTGTTCATCTGCAGATGCTTCTGAATGCGTGCGTAGTCGACCGCCGGCAGCGCGGCGAGAAGCCGATTGTGTAGCGGCGTGCCGTCAGGAAGCAGCCGGGTTGGATGAACGGTCAAGGTGCCCATGGCGTCTCCTCTGAGCGAGCCTGAAAACTCTCAGGCGCTTCGATGAGACTGGAGGGGCGCAGGAGCCCAACTGCGAGCACAGCTCAGAAAAGCAACTCGTTCTTCACGGTATCACGCGGGCAATGATCAGAATGTGCGATACACTACATTTGCCCGCCAGACTGGTGCCACGCCTTCGGGTGACGTCGCCTCAGCCTCCGAGCTTCGGGAGCGAATCGCTACCGCTGAGTAGCGCGAGGGATGTCTCTCCGGTTTCCTTCCGAACGACTCCGCGACCTCCGACACAACGCGCAGCTTGCCGGCGCGAACCAATCGCAGCCCGCCGCCTGTCGATGGCTGGAGGATTTGAACAGCGCTGCTTCTGTTTCGATGGCGCCTGATCGCTGAGGGCGAGGACCTGATGTTGTACGAGTTCATCGACCTGAACCGAGACGTGATCATTTCCCGCACGCGGGATCGGGTGCGCAGCCGGCCGTGGCCGTCTGTCGCACCTGGCGAGGTGGAGCACGGCGTGCCGCTGTTCCTGACCCAGCTGTCCGAGACGCTTCGGTTGGAGTCGACGTCGGCACCCTTTCCCACCGACGCCATCGGTGCAGCCGCGGCGCGCCACGGAGGGGACCTGCTCCGATCAGGCTTTACCGTGTCCCAGGTCGTGCATGACTACGGCGACATCTGCCAAACGATTACGGCACTGGCGGTCGAGCAACGGGCACCCATCGCAGTAGAAGAATTCCATACTCTCAACCGGTGTCTCGACACCGCGATTGCGGAGGCGGTCACGGAACACGCGCGCCTGACCGCGGAGACACGATCGGCCGAAGAGACTGAGCGTCTGGGCCACGCCGCTCACGAACTTCGAGACACGCTGAACACCGCGATTCTCGCGTTCCACACACTCAAGCGTGGCGCCGTCGCCGTCAACGGCAGCACTGGAGCTATTCTCGGCCAGAATCTGATGAGCCTGCGCGAACTCATCGACCTCACCTTGTCCGAAGTCCGCCTCGAAGCTGGCAAACAGAGACGCGCCCGCGTGCCCGTTGTCACGTTCATCGACGAGATCGCGGCGTCTGGGATGCTGCACTCCGAGTACCGGAACATTCAGTTCAGCGTCGAGCCTGTCGACCCAGCGTTGTCGATCGACGCTGACCCGCAGCTCCTCATGTCGGCGGTGATGAATCTGTTGCACAACGCCTTCAAGAACACGCCATCAGGAGGGCACGTGGTACTGCGGGCGCGGGCCGAACAGGGTCGGCTGCTCATCGAGACCGAGGACGAGTGCGGCGGGATTCCGCCGAGCAAGGGCGACCTGTTTCAAGTATTTGGCGATCGTCGAGGCAGCGATCGGTCCGGCCTCGGCCTGGGACTCTCGATCGCCCGGAAAGCGGTTAGGGCGCACGGCGGCGAGATCCGTATTCGCAACATGCCCGGCGACGGTTGCGTCTTCATCATCGATGTCCCGCTGGCCGCGGCAGAGACTGCCTCGCCAGCGGTGTCTTAACCCCGAGTCGGGACCCTTTCGGACCGCGGTCAGATGGCTGGAGGAGCCTCTCACCGGTCCCATCAGAGCCTGTCAGTACATACCAGCGCCCATGCCGCCCGTGGACGCGGCCGTGTTCTCATCTCGTTCCGGAATCAGCGAGATGACAGCCTCGGTTGTGAGCAGAAGCGACGCAATCGATGCGGCGTTCTGCAGCGCGGATCGGACCACCTTGGTCGGGTCGATCACGCCCGCCGCGACGAGGTCCTCGTAGCGCTCCGTTTGCGCATTGAAACCCTCATCGTGCTTCATTTCTCTGACGCGCTGGACGACGATCGAGCCTTCGTGACCGGCATTCGCCGCGATCCATCGCATTGGTTCCTCGATCGCACGAGCAATGATCTTGACGCCGATTTGCTCGTCGCCAGCGACCGCGAGATTCTGGAGCGCCTTCGACGCGCGTAGCAGGGCGACACCGCCGCCGGGGACGATGCCCTCTTCGACGGCGGCCTTGGTTGCATGCATCGCGTCCTCGACGCGGGCCTTCTTTTCCTTCAGCTCGGTCTCCGTCGCTGCACCAACTTTGATGATCGCGACACCGCCGACCAATTTGGCAAGGCGCTCCTGCAGCTTCTCGCGGTCGTAATCGGACGTCGTGTCTTCCACCTGCGTCCTCAGCTGCTTGACGCGACCGGCAATCGCCGCCGACGTGCCGGCGCCTTCCACGATGGTGGTGTTGTCCTTGTCTATGGTCACTTTCTTCGCTTGGCCGAGGTCTTCGAGCTTGATGCTGTCGAGTCTCACACCAAGGTCCTCAGTGACGGCCTGTCCGCCGGTCAGGACCGCGAGGTCTTCGAGCATGGCCGTGCGGCGATCCCCATAGCCTGGTGCCTTGACCGCCGCGACCTGTAGCGTGCCGCGCAGCTTGTTGACCACGATGGTCGCCAGCGCCTCGCCCTCGATGTCCTCGGCGACGATCAGCAAGGGACGCCCGGCTCGCGCGACGAGCTCCAGCAGCGGCAGCAGGTCCTTCATGGCGCTGATCCGCTTCTCGTGGATGAGAATGACCGGATTCTCCAGGACGACTTCCATCCGTTCCGGATCCGTGACGAAGTACGGAGACAGGTAGCCGCGATCGAACTGCATCCCTTCCACGACGTCGAGCGACGTGTCCATGCTCCGGGCTTCTTCGACGGTGATGAC
>Ga0111539_10011693_pt1 | contig 11013 bp, 12 predicted proteins | sample RhiMethybrSRZTD1_FD_79667 | JGI IMG/M metagenome (GOLD analysis project Ga0111539, IMG submission 79667) | Populus rhizosphere microbial communities from Tennessee, USA - Rhizosphere MetaG P. TD hybrid SRZTD1 (version 2) (version 2) | ecosystem: Host-associated > Plants > Roots > Rhizosphere >... | reverse complement strand
GCCGCATGCGCTGGCCGACGTCGCCGCCGCCTTGCGGCATGCGTGCCACGCCTCGCGGCCATGCTCGGCTCCACGTCGCCTGGGCGGGCGCAACGGCAAGTACTGTTTGCCAGCGCCGGTCGTGCCCGACGCGCTGCAGAAGCACCGCCGCCGCATGCCGCGCGAACCGGGCGGCGCCGGCAACGCCGATGTCGCGCGCCAGCCGCGTCTTGACGCCGCCCGCCACCGGCAGCTTGGCCATCACCACCAGCCGGCAGCGAAAAGGCGCCGCACCTCGGCGCGGCGCCTCCGTTTGTATTCGCCAGCGATGCCGCCTCGACATCGCCTTATGCATTCACGCCTTGACCGGCGTGAAGACGTAGCCCTTGCCGTCTTTCTTGATCGTGCCGGCGCCGGGCATGCCGTAGTGGTAGCCGGTGACGGTGGCCTTGTCGGCGATGGCCCGATCGAAGATCTTGCGGCGAGCCGCCTCGGCCTTGGGGCCGTCGGCATCGAAGGCCGCCTGCCATCCCGGGTTCTTCACGAACAGCGCGGGGATGTTGGTGACGTCGCCCAGCACGATCAGCTGCCGGTTGCCCGAGCCGATGACATAGCTCGTGTGACCGGGCGTGTGGCCGTTGGTGTTGATGGGCTTCACCCCCGGCACGACATCTTTGTCTCCTTCGAACTGCTTGATGTTCTTCCAGGTCGGGAACACCGCTTGGATGCGCTTGGCGGCGCCCGCCGTGGTCGACGCATCGGTCCAGAACTTGTACTCGGCGGCCGGCACATAGATCGTGGCGTTGGGGAAGATCGCCGCGTTGGTGTCCTTGGCCATCAGGCCGCTGATGTGATCGGGGTGGAAGTGGGTGACGACGATGGTATCGACCTTGGCGGGATCGATGCCAGCTTTCTTCCACACATCGTTCTTGGTGATGTTGCCGGCCGTAGGCGCCAGCTGCGCACCGGTGCCGGAATCGAACAGCACGAGCTTGCCCTTGGTCCTGATGGCCGTGACCGTGAAGGGGATTGGCACGTGCGCATCGGTGAGGCCGCCCGCCTTGAGCGCGGCCTTGGTTTCGTCCAGCGTGGCGTTCTTGATGAATTTCTCGTCGTGCGCCTTCTCCCAGATGCCGTCGTACATCTGGATCACCTCGATATCCCCGATCTTGAACTTGGCGACGTCCTGGGCCGCCTTCTGCGCGAACGCCGGCGTCAGAAATTCGAGTGGCCCGTCGAGGCCGAAAGCGGCACCGGCTGCCGCCGCCGAGATCACAAAGCCACGACGCGAGATGCTGTGCATGTGTGCCACTCCCTGGAATCGGCTCAATTTGGTTAAACGCCACCTACGATTAGACGATAGCGCCACTCCCGCCATCCGGTTTCACGGATATTTGATGCCTGCGACCGGCGCTCAACCGTAAATGCGGCTGATCACGCGCGGCGGCACGCGTAGCGTGTAGAGCGCGAGACAGGCGAGGTTCCTGGCGGAGCGCCGCACGTAGCCGTCACGGCGGAAGCGCTCGGCGCTGGTCACCGCGCGAGCCTCCAGCATGACAATTCGGCGACGCCCGAGCCGGCGCACCAGATCGACATCCTCCATCAGCGGCAGGGACCGGTAACCGCCGATCTCATCGTAGAGGCGCCTCGGGATCAGCAGGCCCTGGTCGCCGTAGGGCAGGTGTAGTGCAGCGCAGCGAAGCCAAACCAGTCGCTCCAGGGTGCGCGGCCTTGCCCCCCGGTCGTCCAGTCGAAACCGGAAGGCCGCCGCCGCGATGGGCCGGGCTCCGGTGTCCACCCGCTCCATGAACCGGCTGGCCTCGCCCTCCCAGTCTGGGGACAGCACGGTATCCGCGTGGAGAAACAACAGCCAGGGGAAGCGCGCCTTCGCAGCGCCCGCAGCGAGCTGTCCCCCGCGCCCTCCAGTGGCGCGCACGAGGTCGGCGCCCGCTGAATCGGCAATGGCGAGCGTCCGATCGCTGGAGCCGCCATCGACCACGATCGCTTCCCGGATCAAGCCGTCGACTGCCGCGGGCACCAGCGCCGCGAGGGTCCGGGCCAGGGTCGATTCCGCATTCAAGGTCGGGACGACTAACGAAATCATGGGATCGCGGCTGCTGGGCGGGTGTCGGAGCACTATAGGGCGACCGTCGCTCCTATTCCAAAAGGAGGTCGTGTAGTTCTTGATTTGTTCTCACGATGGGAGTAAGTCATGAGCGGGCGCGCCAAAGGAGCACGCAATCCGTGTCGGACGAGAGCAAAGCAGGGCGGGACCGCGCAGTGGTCGAGGCGGAGCTGCGCCGCGGTCGTGGCGCGCGCTCAAACCGGGTCGGCAGATTCGAGAGCGAGCTGCGCGAGGCCTTCGACGATGGTTGGGAAAGCCTGGCGGAGCTGTCGCCCTTCAAGACCGACGTCCACCGGGAGATGGCCAAGAGCATCATCTCCACCAACGACAGCCCCGACATCAGCTTCGAGCAGTCGATCAATCCCTATCGCGGCTGCGAGCACGGCTGCATCTACTGCTTTGCGCGGCCGACGCATTGCTATCTCGGCCACTCGGCCGGCCTCGACTTCGAGACCAAGCTCTACGCCAAGGTCAACGCCGCCGAGCTCCTGGAGCGGGAGTTGGCCAACCCACGCTATGTGCCGAAGTACATAGCGCTGGGTGCCGTCACCGATCCCTATCAGCCCATCGAGCGCGAGCACAGGATAACCCGCGCGGTGCTGGAGGTGCTCGACCGCGCCAACCATCCCGTCGGCATCGTCACCAAATCGGCTCTTGTCGTGCGCGATCTCGACATTCTCGCGCGCATGGCAAGCCGCAGTCTCGTCAAGGTCGCCATGTCAGTGACGACGCTCGACCGCCGTATCGCCCGCAAGATGGAGCCGCGGGCCGCCACGCCCCCCAAGCGGCTTGAGGCCATCAAGGCCCTGAGCGGCGCCGGCGTGCCGGTCGCCGTCATGACGGCGCCCATCATTCCCGCCATTAACGACAGCGAGATCGAGCGCATCCTGGCGGCAGCCCGCGATGCGGGTGCGACCGAGGCAGGCTACGTGCTGTTGCGCCTGCCACTCGAATTGAAGGAGCTATTCCGCGAGTGGCTGCAGACCGAGCTGCCGGAGCGTGCGGCGCGGACCATCAATATCCTCCGCTCCATGCACGGCGGCCGGGACTACACGCCGGAATGGCGCGTGCGGCAGCGCGGCAAGGGCCCATATGCAGAACAAATCGGCGCCCGATTCCGTTTGGCCACTAAGCGCTTAGGCCTCAACGAGCGCAATTCCAAACTGCGCACCGACTTGTTCCAGCGTCCGGTCGGCAAGGGCGATCAGCTTTCCCTGCTTTGACAGCCGCAAGCCTTCCCGCGAAGCTTCCCCAAGCGGGGAAAGCGATTCGGGGCCATGAGGGCGACTTTCGAGCTGGAGACGGTGGAGCTCGAGCTGCACGGCGGGCCCATCGCTGGCGTTGACGAGGCGGGTCGTGGGCCGCTGGCGGGGCCGGTGGTCGCGGCCGCCGTGGTGCTCGACCCGCTCCGCCTCCCGGACGGCATCGCCGACAGCAAGGTCCTGGACGGCAAGACGCGTCGCTCCGTCTATCGGGATATTCTCGCCGCCGCGCGGGTCGGCATCGGCGTTGCCGAGGTCGATCGCATCGATAGCGAGAACATCCTGCAAGCCTCGCTGTGGGCCATGGCGCAGGCCGTCGCCGCCCTGGGCTGCCGACCCAAGCTCGCTCTCATCGACGGCAACAAGGCGCCGCAGCTCGATTGCACGGTCCGCACCATCGTGCAGGGCGACGCCAAGTGTCTCTCCATTGCCGCAGCCTCCATCGTCGCCAAGGTGGCCCGCGACGCCATCATGGCCGAGCTCGCCCGCGACTATCCCGATTACGGCTTCGATCGCCACAAGGGCTACGGCACCCGCGAGCACCATGAGGCCATCGCCCGACACGGCGTCACTCCCCACCATCGCCGCTCCTTCCGGCCGGTTCAGCTGGCCCTGGGGCTGGCCTAGCAGCTCGCTTCTCGCGGCGGCTAGGTGCTGTGTAGAGCATCTGTGGACCGATAGCGTTCTCGCGGCCGCCCACGCGGGGTGCCATGAAAGCTCGGGCCCTCTCTTCACATGTTTGTGTGCGCATCGATCCCCATCGATCTCGGCGCCGTATCACGCGGGACCACATTCCGCCCATTTGTCAGGCCACGTTTCGCGAACATTCAGCGACATCGGATTTCCCTGGGAGGGGAAGACAAGGTCGGTACAGGCCGCGCACACGATTTCGGCCGGTAGCCACTGCGGGTCCAGCGTAGAAGCCGAAGGGTGCCATGCCAGACACCAACCTGCCTGTGCGTCGCGATCTTCCGGTGCCGTTGATCCCCCACCCTGTCCCCCGACAACGGCCGAGAATACCGGTGACTTGGGCCCTTGGACTTGCCCTGGCCGTTGGTCTGGCGCTGGGCTTGGGCCTGGGGCTTGTTCTCCCAAATCGAAAAAGCGCTATCGCTGTCGCGCCGACACTCCACGTAAGGCCGACGATCGTAGCCGAGCCGTCGGTTCCCACAACGCTTGCCATTCGTATCGAGCCCCCCGAGCTGAGCTCCCAGCAGGGTTGGATCAAGATCGTCGGCTTGCCGCCGTTTGCGTCCTTGTCGGCGGGACATGTAATCGGACCGGGCTCCTGGAGCGTCCCGCTGATGCGGCTTGTGGGGCTCGCGATCACCGCGCCGTCAGGGGAGGGAACACGATCCCGTGTGACTGTTGTCCTGATGTCGCCCCAAGGCGCGGTGCTGGCAGAGGCCCAATTCATGTTCATTGTCGCGGCGGTGTCGCGCGCCGCTCCGACCGGCGCCCGCACCCCAGTCGCGGGGTCCGTGGGCCTCGATGCGACCTGCCCAATGCCTGCGGTCGGTCCGCATGCGACTTTCTTGTCCGAGCAAGGCAACAGGCGCGCCGAGCTGCTTGTGCAGACGGGTGACAAGAGGCTGGCCGAGGGAAACGTGACGGCGGCACGCGAATTCTATAGGCGGGCCGCGGACATGGGCTGGGCGCAGGCAGCCCACGCGCTCGGCGCCACATACGATCCGGAGGCGCCGCGCGGACAGCGCCTCGGCGTGAGTCCCGACCCCAAGCAGGCGCGGTGCTGGTACGCACGCGCGCGAGATTTGGCGGGTATGGAGCGCACGTCCCAAAGAAGCAATTGAGTATTGCGGCATGGGTACAGGGCGCGTCGACAGCCGCTCCTGACGACTTGTCACTCGACAAGCGCCCTCCGCCCCGGCTAGGCAGCCCCATGATGAGGCGCCTCTACGACTGGACGCTGTCCCTTGCTGCGCGCAAGAGCGCGGAAGCCTGGCTCGCAATCATCGCGTTCGTCGAGAGTTCATTCTTTCTGGTGCCGGCCGACGTCCTATTCGTGCCGATGGCTTTGTCGCGCCCAGAGCGCGCCTATCGCTATGCTCTTGTCGCTACGGTTGCCTCGACGCTTGGCGGCATTGCCGGATACGCGGTCGGCGCGTTCGCGTACGAGACGTTGGCCAAGCCGGTACTCGAATTTTACCGAAAACTCGACGAGTTCGAACGGCTGAGAGCCTGCGCAGGCTACGAGACCACGATGCTGCTGCTCGTCACCTCGGGCCTCTTTCACTTGCCGCCGATCAAGGTGGTCACGATCCTATCGGGGGTCCTGCATGTCGGATGGGCCTTTTTCATCCTGTCCTGCATCATCGCCCGTGGCGCTCGGTTCTTCGTCTTGGCTTGGGCACTGCGGCGCTATGGCGATCGGATCAAGGCATTCATTGAAAGACGGCTGGCCTTGATCGCAAGTGTCGCGGCCGTTGTCCTCATTGGTCTCTATTTTGCGGTCAGAAGGTTTGCCGGTTCGGGTATGCTGACGGGCTGCTGATTGATCGGCTAGGTCATCGGGACACTAGGTCGACGTGCGCAGCAAGGGATGCGCCCCATGTCTCCGACCGCAAATTTCGAGCGCGCGCCGGCATACCGGATCGGTGGCGCCGTGCTTCTCGCTGCGGCCGCCGTAATCCTCTCGGCATTGGCGTTCGAACGCTTCGGCGGCTACGTGCCGTGCCCGCTCTGCCTGCAGCAGCGCTACGCCTACTATGCAAGCATTCCCGCGCTGTTTGTGGCGCTGGTGCTGCTTTCGGGGGGATACGCGCGCGTCGCTGCCGTCGTATTTCTCCTGGTGGCGGCGACCTTCCTGGCCAATGCCGGGCTCGGCACCTACCACGCCGGCGCCGAATGGGGTTACTGGCCGGGTCCCGACACCTGCGCCGGCGCTCCCCAGCCGCTCAGCAAAGGCGGCAGCCTCCTCAAGGACCTCGAGACCACGCGCGTGGTCCGGTGCGACCAGGCCCCCTGGCATTTCCTCGGCCTCTCCTTTGCCGGCTGGAACGTGGTGGCGTGCTTGCTGCTCGCCATCGGCTCGGTGTCCGCCGCAGCCAAGGCGTGGAGAAGCTGAGCCGGCGCCGTCCGGCCTCAGGGCACACCCCTATACCAATTGGGCACCAAGCCGCGCTAAACTGGCGGAAGGGGGACATCCGACTCGAGGCACGAGAAACAATACAACGCGGAGTTGGGGGATGCGCTTCATCGGGCTGATCTGCGCGCTCTCGGTGGCAGCTGGCGCTACGGTGACCCTGCAAGCCCAGGAGGGTGGGGCCGAGCCGACGCGGGTCGCGGCGGCCAAGAAGCAGGTGAAGAAGAAGGCGGTCAAGCGCGGCCCCGAGGCACGCCTGCTGTTCGGTGCCGCCAAGACGCCGGCGCCCTTGGCGGCACGTGCCGTCGGCTTTTATGCCAAGGGTTGCCTTGCCGGCGCCTCTGCTTTGCCGATCGACGGTCCGGCCTGGCAGGCGATGCGCCTCTCCCGCAACCGCAACTGGGGCCACCCCAAGCTCATTGCGCTCGTCGAGAAGCTGGCGCTCGAGGCGAAAGAGAAGGACGGCTGGCCCGGGTTGCTGGTCGGCGACCTGTCCCAGCCGCGCGGCGGCCCGATGCTCACCGGCCACGCCAGCCACCAGGTCGGGCTCGATGCCGACATCTGGTTGACCCCCATGCCCGACCGGCGTCTCAGCGAGCAGGAGCGGGAGAATCTCTCCGCCACATCCATGCTGGCGGCCGACCAGGTGTCGGTCGAGCCCAGCGTGTGGACGGACGCTCACGTGCGCCTGCTCAAGCGCGCCGCCACCTACAAGGGCGTGGAGCGCATTTTCGTGCATCCAGCCATTAAGAAGGCGCTGTGCGAGGCAGCCGCCAAGGACACGGACCCGGCGTGGACGCGCAAGATCCGCGCCTATTGGGGCCACTATTATCATTTCCACGTGCGCATCGCCTGTCCCGAGGGCAGCAGCGGCTGCGAGGCGCAGCCCGCGCTCCCCGCCGATGACGGGTGCGGCGCCGAGCTCAAGCGGTGGCTCGCCCTGGTGAAGCCGAAACCGCAGCCGACGGCACCCACCACGCCGGCAAAGCCGCAACCCGTCAAGCGCGGGCTCACGCTCGACCAGCTGCCCGCCGACTGCCGCGCGGTGCTGTCGAGCGGCACCGATGCGCCGGTCGCGGCCGGCACGCCTCCGGCGCCGGCGCAGGCCAAAGCGCCACCGCCGGCAGGCAAGGCTTCCGCGACGAAATAGCCGGGAGGCGCGCCGGCGCCTGGGCAGTTCACGCGGGTAGGCCCACGATCAGCCGCTCCAATGTGGTGACGGTCGATTGATCGATGCACCCGTCGACGCGCTCGGGCCGGAAGTGGCGCTGGAAGGCGGTGACCACGAACTCGGTCTTGGGATCGAAACCGCCGGTCGCGTCGATGCCGTAGCCGTATCGCGCCAGCAGGGCCTGCACGTCGGCCACCAGCGGGCCCGCCGCATCGCGGGCAATGCCCGGATCGGCCCAGGCGACGGGCTCGGGCGCGACCCAATGACCGATGCCGGCTCGTGCCAGGCGTGCCCAGGGGAACTTCTCGCCCGGGTCCTTCTTGCGGGTCGGGGCAACGTCGGAGTGGGCGAGCACCCGCTCGGGCCTGATCGCGTGGCGGGCGATGATGTCCCGGCACAACGCCTCCACCGCGGCGAGCTGCGGCTGGGGGAAATCCGGATACCCCAGCTCGTGGCCGGGGTTGTGGATCTCGATGCCGATCGAGGCCGAATTGATGTCGGTCTCGCCTGCCCAGGCGGCAAGGCCCGCGTGCCAGGCGCGCATTGCCTCCGCCACCAGCTGCGTGATGCGGCCTTCGCCATCGATGACGTAGTGCGCGGATACCTTGCTTTCGGGCCGCGACAGCCAGTCGATGGCCTTGGCGGCGGTGGTGACGCCCGTGTAGTGCAAGAGCAGGATGCTCGGCTGCGCGTCGTGGCGCCGCGGCTCGAAGTTGGGCGATGGACACACTGCGCCGACGAGCGCGGTATCGGGCTTGTCCATCAAAGGCCGCGTTCCCTGGCGATGATATCGTAGGCGTCGTTGATGGCGGCGAGCTTGCGGGTTGCCAGCTCGATGAACTCGGCCGGCACGCCGTTGGCCATCAATCGGTCGGGATGGTTGTCGCGCACGAGCTTGCGATATTGGGCCTTGACCTCGGCGTCGCTGGCCTCGGGCGTCAGCCGCAATGCGTCGTAAGGGTTGGCATTGTCGACGACGAAGCGCGCGCGGAAGAAGCGGTATTCGCTGTCGGAGAAGCCGAAGCGGGTTGCCACCGACTTGAGAAACTCATCCTCTTGCGGATGCAACACCCCGTCGGCGGTCCCCACGTACATCAGGCCTTCGAGGACGTGTTGCAGGAGTTTGCGGTCGTCCTTGAGCAGCCCGGCGATTTGATCGGCATAGGCCTCGTAGCCCGCCGTGTCCTGCTTGGCCATGTCGAACACGCGCTCGACGTTCCTGGCCTCCTCCGGCGAATAGCGGAATACGTCCGCGAAGGCTTTTAGCTCCAGCGGCGAGACGACGCCGTCCGCCTTGGCCATTTTGGCGCTGAGCGCAATGACGGCAATGGTGAAACCGATATCCTTCAGCGGCTCGCCGTCCGGGCGGTTGACACCGAACGTGCGGCCGAGCTGGTCGAGCAGGCTTCCACCTGCGTCGCCGACTACCGTCGCCAAGTCCGAGATCTTCTGCCACACCGTCATGGCTGCAAGACTACCGCCTTTCACTGCCGGCCAGAAGCGGCAGCCGGTCGCGCTTGCGCCGGCGGACCGCTAAGGGATGAGATCGAAGGGAAAGTCAAGTGAACGTCGCGCAAAATCATGGCGGTGACGAGGTCTTGATTCGCCGCGAAGGCCGGGCCGGGCGCATCACCATGAACCGGCCGGCGGCCCTCAATGCGTTGACCCATGCCATGGTCGGGCGGATCGCGGACGCGCTCGCGATCTGGCGGGACGACCCTGACGTCGGCCTGGTCGTGCTCGACGGCGCCGGAGAGCGGGCGCTGTGTGCCGGCGGCGACGTGCGCGCGCTCTACGACAGCCGAGCGCAGGGATCGAGCTTGGCGCGCGCGTTCTGGAGCCAGGAGTACCGGCTCAACGCCACGATCGGCCGCTATCCCAAACCCTTTGTCGCCATCCAGGACGGGATCGTCATGGGCGGCGGCATCGGCCTCTCGGGTCATGCGCGCCACCGCATCGTCACGGAGCGCTCCAGGCTCGCCATGCCCGAGACCGGCATCGGCCTCATCCCCGACGTTGGCGGCACCTGGCTCCTGGGCCAAGCGCCCGGCGAGACCGGCGTCTACCTGGGCCTCACCGGCGAGCCGATGGGTGCGGCCGATGCGATCTACGCCGGCTTCGCCGACGCGTTCGTCCCCTCGGCCAAGCTGCCTCGGCTGGTCGAGCGGCTGGTCGATGCGGACGGCGGGCCGGTCGAAGCGGCGATTGCGGGACTGGTTGAGAAACCCGAGGGCCCACCGCTTGCCGCACGTCGCGCCGACATCGACCAGGTGTTCGGCAGGCCAACCGTCGAGGCCATGCTGGAGGTCCTGGCGGGCGCACCTGGCGATTGGGCGCGGAAGACCGCAACAACACTGGCGCAGAAATCGCCGAAGTCCCTCAAGCTCACGCTGGCCGCCATCCGCAACGCGCGCAGCCTCGGCTCGCTCGAGGCTGCACTAAACGTCGAATACCGCCTGACCGTGCGCCTGTTCGAGGACGGCGAGTTCCCCGAAGGCGTGCGCGCGCTGATCGTCGACAAGGACCGCAAGCCCAAGTGGTCGCCGGCGCGGCTCGCCGAGGTCGACCGGGACTTGGTCGCGGCCTACCTCGCCCCGTTGCCGCCCGGCGAGGAGCTTGGCCTCACGCCACCGGCTCACTCGGCAGCAACGTAACGGCGCGAGGGTTTTGGAACAGGACGACCCAGCGCGCTGGCCTCGTCGATCCACGCAGCAACCGCATCGCGGACATTGGCTAGTGCCTCTTCGGGCGTGTCGCCATCGGACATGCAGCCCGGCAGGTCCGGCACCGTCGCAATGAAACCGCCGCCGTCCTCTGCAGGGAGAGGTTCGATCACGACGGGATAGTCAAGCCTTGTCATGCTTTCGCTCCGGCAACGCCTTCGATGAAGCGTACCAACCGCCGAATATATACTGGCTTAATCGGTCGCCGGCTCGGAATCGTCAAGATGTCAGTCCTGGAGGAATGCGAGACCTTGTAGTGTGAACCGCCGCCGCGAGGTGGCGTGCATCGCACGTTATGCTCACGGCAGACCGCTTCGACATCGGCAATTGTCCAGTCGCCCGCAGGGTTGGAACGCATGCGATCAAGGCGGCTACTCATCCTCGGCGTCCCAAGGCACCCAGCGATCATAGCGTTGTCGGGCAGGTTGGCCAGCGCAATCGCCAGCGATCTCGATTGCATGAGTGCATTGGGCCCAATAGCATTGCCGGCATGAGACGGAGGCGGTGCGGCCGGAACTCTCCAAGCTTTTTCGTTCGCGTCACAAGGAGGAACGCCATGGCGACCTACAACATCCTGATGATGGGCGCGTCCTACGGGTCGCTGCTGGCGTCCAAGCTGCTGTTCGGCGGCCACAAGATCCACCTGGTGT
>Ga0111539_10011689_pt1 | contig 11015 bp, 10 predicted proteins | sample RhiMethybrSRZTD1_FD_79667 | JGI IMG/M metagenome (GOLD analysis project Ga0111539, IMG submission 79667) | Populus rhizosphere microbial communities from Tennessee, USA - Rhizosphere MetaG P. TD hybrid SRZTD1 (version 2) (version 2) | ecosystem: Host-associated > Plants > Roots > Rhizosphere >... | reverse complement strand
GGCCTCCTGCACCACGTCACCGCGTCGCAGCGTGAGGAACGAGCCCCGCGCGCGCAGGGAGCGGTCGAGATCGACGAGCGCCTCGCGCAGGAATGCGAGCCGGTTCGGTCGCGCGAAGTCCGTGTCGAGGATCCCGTCGTCGAGGACGAAGAGCGGCACCACCCCCTCGGCCTCGCGCGCCGCTGCCGCGAGGGCCGGATGGTCGTGCACCCGCAGGTCGCGGGTAAAGAGGACGACGACGCAGCGCACGGCTAGCGTCGGAGGACGTGCTCGAGCGCGGGCCCGAGCTCGGGATGGGCGAACGTGAACCCCTCTCCGAGAATCCGGTCCGGCACAGCCCGCTGTCCTCCGAGCAGGAACTCATCGCCCATGTCGCCCCAGACGAGGCGGACCGCGGCCGCCGGCAACGGGAGCACGGTCGGCCGATGGAGCACGTCTCCGAGCGCGTCGACGAAGTCTCGGTTGCGGACGACGCCCGGCGCGACGAGGTTGAGCGTCCCGGCGAGTGGCCGTTCGAGCGCGAAGAGGTACGCCGAGACGATGTCGTCGAGCGTCACCCAGCTCCACCACTGGTCGCCGCTCCCCACGCGCCCGCCCAGGCCGAGCTTGAACGGCAGCGACATGCGCTTGATCATCCCCTCGTGCCGGGCGAGGATCGGCGCCTGGCGGAAGTGGACGACGCGAGCGCCGGCCTCCCGCGCAGGGTCGGCTGCGGACTCCCACGCTTCGACGACCTCGGCGAGAAATCCCTCGCCGCGTGATGCGTCCTCGGTGAGCCTCTCGTCTCCCTGCTGACCGTAGTACCCGACCGCGGAGGCACAGAGCAACACGGGCCGCGGCTCGAGCGCGCCGACCGCCTCGGCCACGAGCCGGGTACCCCGTACGCGTGACTCGCGGATCCGACGGCGCGTCTCGTCGCTCCACCGCTGTCCGATGTTCTCGCCCGCGAGGTGCACGATCGCGCCGACGCCTTCGAGCACCGCCGTGTCGAGCGCGCCGCCGGCGGGATCCCACCTGATCTCGTCCGCGCCCGCGGGCGCGTGCCGCACGAGGCGGATGACATCGTGCCCGCGCTCTCGCAGCGCCGGCTCGAGAGAGGACCCGATGAGGCCCGAGGCTCCGGTGATCGCTATGCGCATCTCGTTACTCCCAGGAGGGCGGCGGTCCGGATACCGGATCACGCGCTCCGCCAAACCTACGTCAGCTCGCGCGGCACGATGAAGCGGGTCAGCGACGCGGCGCCGGGCGCGACCTCGGCCCACGCCGCGACGTCCAGCTCCAGAACGGCGAGCGCGCCGGTCGGCACGTTGTCCGCCGCGCGGTCGCGGAGCGGCCCCGGCCCGGCGAGCAGGAGCACGAGCTCCATTACGCCTGGGTTGTGGCCGACGACCATGGCCTCGTCGACCTCCCCCGGCAGCGCGCGGACCCGTGCGAGCAACGTCTCGGCCGAAGCGGCATAGAGCGCCACCTCGAACCACACCTCGGGCTCACCCAGGTCGGGGAGCATGCGGTGCAGCGTTTCGCGGGCGCGCACTGCGCTCGAGCACACGACGAGCTGCGGACGGACGTCGTGCTTCCTCGCCCACTTGCCCATGCGCTTCGCGGCCTTCCGACCCCGCGGCGCAAGCGGGCGGTCGCGGTCGCGCAGCGTCGGATCGTCCCACGCGGACTTGGCGTGCCGGAGCACGAGGAGCCGCTTCACGCGCCCACGATAGAGCGCTCGCCCGCGGCCCGGCTCAGTCCGTTCCGTCCCGCCCGAGGTCGAACGACATGGAGACCGTCGTCCCGCTGTCTCCGCCGTGCAACGTGTGGCGGCTCGCGACTCTGGCGATGATCTGCAGGCCGAAGCCCCCGCCCGCGGGTGGCTCGTCGATTCCGCGCCCCTCGTCGCGGACGACGACGCGTAGCTCGTCCTCCAGCCGCACGACGAGGACGCCGACCTCGCCGTTCGCGCCCTCCGGCCCGTACGCATGGCGGACGGCGTTCGTCACCGCCTCGCTCACGCACAAGCGAACGTCGTCCGCGAGCTCGTCCGAGACGAACGGCGCGATCGCCTCGCTCACCGCGCCGCGCGCGACGCGAACGCTCGAGGGGATCGACGGGAGCGACAGCTCGAGGCACTTCGTCGCGAGGACCACGGTCGGTTCGTACCCGGCCGTCGGACGGGCGAACCTCGCCGCGATTCAGCGGCAGCTCAGCTGCACCATCACGGAGCCTCACGCACCGGGCGCTGCGTCCCCCTCGAGGAGCCCCGACTGATAGGCGAGGACGACCACCTGAACGCGGTCGCGGAGGTCGAGCTTCTGGAGGATGTGCGTGACGTGGGTCTTGACGGTCGTCTCGCTGATGTAGAGCTCCTTGCCGATCTCCGCATTCGAGAGGCCGCGTGCGATCAGGCGGAAGACCTCTTGCTCGCGGTCGCTGAGATCCTCGAGCTTCCCGGGCGGCGAGGGGCGTGGTGCGCGCGTGAACTGCTTGATCACGCGTTTCGTGACAGCCGGTGAGAGCAGCGCGTTTCCGCCGGCGACGACATGGATCGCGGTGAGGAGCTGCTCGGGCGGGTCGTCCTTGAGCACGAAGCCGCTCGCCCCCGCGCGCAGGGCCTCGTAGACGTACTCGTCGAGGTCGAACGTCGTCAGGACCAGGATCCGCGCGCCGGTGTCCGCGGCGAGGATGCGCCTGGTCGCCTCGAGCCCGTCGAGCTCGGGCATCCGGATGTCCATCAGGACGACGTCCGGACGGAAGCGGTCGGCCTTCTCCACCGCCTCGAGCCCGTTACTCGCCTCGGCGACGACGTCGATGTCCTCCTCGCCTGCGAGCAGCATGCGAAAGCCGGCGCGAACCATCGACTGGTCGTCGGCGACGAGCACACGGATCGTCACGGCCCCTCGCCGCCGACGGGTAGGCGTGTGCTGAGCACGAAGCCGCCCTCGTCCGACGCCCCAGCGCTCATCTCGCCGCCGTAGATCTTGACGCGCTCGCGGACGCCCACGAGCCCGTGCCCCTGGCCGTCGCTCGTCGCGTAGCCCTGACCGTTGTCGCGTACCTCGATCTCCAACTCATCGGGCCGGTAGCGCACGATCACGTCTGCGTCGCTCGCTCGCGCGTGCTTGAGCGCGTTGGTCAGGCCTTCCTGAACGATCCGATAGGCGGAGAGGTCGACCCCGCGTGGAAGCGGGAACGGCTGCCCGTCGACGTGCAGCTCGACGGGGAGCCCGGCGCGGCCGACCTCGTCCAGCAGTGCGTCGAGGCCGTCGAGGCCGGGCTGCGGCCCGAGCTCCGCTTCCTCCCCGTCGTGTCGCATCGCGGACAGGAGGCGTCGCATCTCCGTGAGCGCCGTGCGGCCGGCTCGCTCCACGCCCGTGAGGGCTTCGCGGTCCTCGGCGAGCGAGTCGGGGAGCTTGTGCCTGACGGCGCCGACCTGGAGCACCATCACGCTGACCGCGTGGGCGACGATGTCGTGGAGCTCGCGTGCGATCCGCGCGCGCTCCTCCGCGACCGCGATGCGCGCGGCGGTCTCACGGTCGCGCTCGGCCTGGATCGCCCGCGCTTCCGCTGCCTCGGCTTGCTCGGCGCGCTCACGCAGGGCGTAGCCGGCGAGCCAGGCCACCACGAACCGGAGGGAGATGAAGACGAAGTTGCTGGTCGTCGTCGTGCCGGGGATGTTGTAGACGACCGTCACGATGCCGACGGTGACGACGGCGAGGCCGATGCCCGCCTTCAGGCCGTTCCGCAGGTTCCCCAGCATGAATGCCGTTGCGAGGCCGACGACGCCGAGGCTGCCGATGAACGGGATCAGCTCTCCGTCGTAGAACGTGATCGCCGGGGCGAGCACCCAGTAGGCCAGCGGCCCGCCGAAGGGAAACCGCCTGCGGGCGAAGATCGGGGCGACGATGACCGCCAGCAGGAGGATGGAGACCCATAGGTCTGTAGGCGGGTCGCTCTCCGAATCGCGTGCGACGACGAGCTCGAGCATCCCCGCGACCGCGAGGAGGGCGATCAGGCCGTCCACCCAGTACGTCCTCGCGAGGTTCTCGAACCGGCCCACGCGCTGAAGGTACTCCACGTCTTCGAGCGCCGCCTCCTACCTGAGTAGGAGCCCCGGTCGTCGGGGGGTCGGAGCCCGAATCGTCTGCAGGTTGCAGCGCGAATCGTCGGCTCGTCCGAGTGCGAATCAGGCCTGCCGACGATGGCACCGCTCCGCCGCCGTCCTAGCGTCGTCGCCATGGAGTTCGGATCACGAGGAGGAGCCATGAGCCCGGCAACGCAGACGCGTGAACTCGCGGCGCGCGAGGGCGACGGGATCCAGGTCACGTTGCTCTGGCACCCCTGCGAGAACGCGCTCACCGTCTCGGTCGAGGACACCCGCGTCGGACGTGGGTTCCGGCTCTCGGTCGCGCCCGACCGCGCCCTCGACGCCTTCTACCACCCCTACGCCTACGCGGCCTGAAGGAGGAACGAGCATGTCCCGCACCACGCACACCGATCGCAACATCGCGGCCCGGATGGGTCGCTGGAGCGCCGCCCACTGGAAGATCGCGACGTTCGGCTGGCTCGCGTTCGTCCTCGTCGCGTTCGCCGTCGGCGGCGCCGTCGGCATGAACACGATCGACCCCAACGAGCCCGGGCCGGGCGAGTCCGGCCGCATGGACCGGGTTCTCGAGGCCGGGTTCGACCAACCGGCCGGCGAGAGCGTCCTCGTCCAGAGCAGCTCGTTGCGAGCGAGCGACCCCGCCTTCAAGGCCGCGGTCGCAGACGTCGTCGCCGGGATCTCCAAGGTGAAGGTCGTTCAGAACGTTCGCTCGCCTTTCGAGTCCGGCAACGCGGGGCAGATCGCCCCGAACAAGCACGCGGCCCTCGTCGAGTTCGAGATCCGCGGCGACCCGGACGACGCCGCAGACAAGGTCGCCTCGGTGCTCGACGCCGTCGACGACCTGCAGACGGCCCACCCGGGGCTCTTCATCGGCGAGTTCGGCGATGCGAGCAAGGTCGACGCGGTGGTGACCGCCTACGAGAACGACCTCGGCAAGGCCGGAGTGCTCTCGCTTCCGGTCACGCTGCTCATCCTCGTGGTGGCGTTCGGAGCGCTCGTAGCGGCGGGCATCCCGCTGCTCCTCGCTCTGACCGCCGTCTTCGCCACCCTCGGCCTGATCGCGATTCCCAGTCTCGTGTTTCCGGTCGCGATGCAGGCGCCGGCGCTGGTGCTCCTGGTCGGGCTCGCGGTCGGCGTCGACTACTCGATGTTCTACCTGAAGCGCGAACGCGAAGAGCGGGCTGCGGGCCGCAGCGAGCGGGCGGCGCTCGAGGCTGCGGCCGCGACGTCGGGCCGCTCGGTGCTCATCTCCGGCCTGACCGTGATCGTGGCGATGGCCGGCATGTTCCTGACCGGCGACCCAACGTTTACCTCGCTGGGTGTGGCGGCCATCACGGTCGTCGCGATCGCCGTTCTGGGCTCGTTGACCGTCCTGCCGGCGCTGCTGTCGAAGCTCGGCGACAGGGTCGATCGCGGACGGGTGCCGCTCGTCGGGCGGATCGGCCGCGGCGGCGAAGGCCGGGTCTGGAGCGCGATCATCGACCGCGTCCTGCGCCGGCCGCTCCTTTCGACCATCCTTGCAGGCGGGCTGCTGCTGGCGCTGGCAGCGCCGGCTCTCCAGCTGCGCCTGGCGATGGCGGGGCCGGACACGTTCCCGAAGTCGCTGCCCGTCATGCAGGCCTACGAGCGGATGCAGCAGGCGTTCCCGGGCACCGCGCTGCCGGCGAACGTCGTCATCGAGGCCCCGAACGTCGAGGCGCCCGCGATGAAGGCGGCAATCGGTCAGCTACGACAGCGGGCGCTCGCGAGCGGCCGGATGTACGAGCCGATCACCGTGGACGTCAACCGTGACGCGACGGTCGCCAACATCTCCATTCCGATCGCCGGTAAGACGACCGACCGGGAATCGGACGCTGCACTCGCGCTCCTGCGCGAAGAGATCGTCCCCGAGACGGTCGGCCGCCTGCCGAGCGCCGAGACCGGCGTCACCGGGCAGGCGGCACAGTGGAAGGACTCGACCGACGCGCTGAAGTCCAGCCTGCCGCCGGTGGTCGCCTTCGTGCTCCTGTTCGCCTTCGGCCTGTTGCTCGTCGCGTTCAGATCGCTCGTCGTCGCGGCGAAGGCGATGGTGCTCAACCTGCTCTCCGTCGCCGCGGCGTACGGGGTGCTGGTGCTCGTCTTCCAGCACGGCGTCGGCAAGGGCCTCCTCGGCTTCAGCTCGACGGCCGGGATCGACCCGGTGGTGCCCCTGCTGCTCTTCGTGATCCTGTTCGGGCTCTCGATGGACTACCACGTCCTCGTCCTGGGCCGGATCAGGGAGCTGTACGACCGGGGCCAGTCCATGGACGACGCCATCTCCAACGGGATCAAGCGCACCGCCGGTGTCGTCACCAGCGCCGCGGTCGTCATGGTCTTCGTGTTCTCGATCTTCGCGGCGCTCTCGATGCTGTTCTTCAAGCAGTTCGGCGTCGGGCTCGCCGTCGCGATCCTGATCGACGCGACGATCGTTCGCGCGGTGCTCCTGCCGGCGACGATGAAGCTGCTCGGGGACTGGAACTGGTACCTGCCGTCGTGGCTCCAGTGGCTTCCCCGGCTCGAGCGGACGTCCGACCCCGCTCCCGAGATGCCGGCGGCCCCGTCCGTCTAGACCCCGCATCGGATCCCCGGTCCGCGTCGGCGGGCCGGGGATCCCGTCTCAGAGAGGAACCTTGGAAATGAACGCTTCGGCAAACCACGAGCAGAAAGGGGGCGCCGAGCCGAAGCGAGCCTTCACGCCGGCTCGCATCGTCGCCCTCGTCGTCATCGGTGTGGTGGTGCTCGCCCTCGGCTACGTCCACGTCAGCTCGGGCGAAGAGGCAGTCTCGGTCCCGTCCGGTGCGAAGGCCGGCGACCTGATCCTCGACGACTGCCAGTACGCCACCGAGCAGGGCAACTACGACGCAGACTGCGGCACCCTCGTCGTCCCGGAGAACAGGTACAAGGCGGACTCGCGCCTGATCGCGCTCCCCGTGACCCGCGTCCGCGCACGCTCGTCGGATCCCGGAGAGCCGGTCTTCCGCCTCCAGGGCGGTCCAGGGATCACGAACATGGCCTTCCCGATGGCGAGCCGGTACGCCGAAAAGCACGACGTCGTGCTGGTCGGCTACCGCGGCGTCGACGGCTCGTCGAAGCTCGACTGTCCCGAAGTCACATCGGCGCGCGAGCGGGCGCGCGGCTTCCTCACCGAGAACGCGATGCGCGCCGACGCGGCGGCGTACAAGGAATGCGCGGCGCGTCTCCAGGACGACGGCTTCGACCTCGCCGGATACACGCTTCCCCAACGCGTCGACGACCTCGACGCGGCCCGCAAGGCGCTGGGTTATGAGCGCCTCGACCTCCTCAGCGAGAGCGCCGGGACGCGCACTGCGCTGATCTACGCCTGGCGGTATCCGCAGCGGATCCACCGCTCGGTGATGATCGGCGTCAACCCGCCCGGCAACTTCCTCTGGGACGCCAGGACGACGGGCGAGCAGATCCGCCGCTACGCGGCGCTCTGTGCGAAGGACGCTTCCTGCCGAAGCCGGACGCCGGACCTCGCGGCCTCGATCCACTCGGCCTACGAGGAGATTCCGGACCGGTGGTGGTTCCTGCCGATCAGGACGGGCAACGTTCGGCTCGGCGCGTTCTGGGGTCTGATGCATTCGACCACCGACGGTGCGGGGCCGCTCAACGGGCCGTGGACGATCGACACGCTCCTCGCCGCCGACAAGGGCGACGGCAGCGGGGCGTGGTTCCTCTCCCTGATGACCCAGGCGATCTTCCCCCGTGTGCAGGTGTGGGGTGACGTCGCCGCGGTCGCAAGGAGCGACGCCGGCTACGCCCGGCGCTTCTTCGCGACCCATGCCGACCGCGGGTCGGTGATCGGCAGCCCCGGCACCGACTTCCTGACGGCAGGCGGCCGGTTGTACGACTCGTGGCCTGCGAGCCCGGACGAGAAGCAGTACACCCGCGTCCAAGACTCGAACGTCGAGACGCTCCTGATCGGCGGCAGGCTCGACGTCGCGACGCCGCCCCAGAACGGGAGGCGTGAGCTGCTGCCGCATCTGTCGAAGGGCGACGAGGTCGTGCTGCCGGACATCGGTCACACGGACGACTTCTGGACGTACCAGACGCAGGCAAGCAACCGGCTGATCAACACGTACCTCGACAGCGGCCGGGTCGACACGTCGCTCTACACGCGCACACCGGTCGACTTCACGCCCGCGCTCGGCCATGGCCCGATCGCGGAGATCGTCCTCGGCGCGATGCTGGCGCTGGCCGCGTTGACGGTGCTCTCGCTCGTGTACATGGCGCTTCGCGTGCGGTGGCGCGGCCCGTTCGGACGCAAGAGCAGCGTCGTGCTCCGCGCCGTGTACCCGCTCGTGCTCGGGCTGGGCGGCTTCCTCCTCGGCTTGCTGATCGTGCTGGCGACGAACATCGGCGTCGCCCTCACCGACGAGCTCGTCGTCTCGCTCTCCGTGGGCGTGCCGATCGGGCTCGGCGTCTACCTCGCCTGGGTGAACCGCGCCTCGGCCACCCCGGCCAATACCGGAATGGCGGCGGCAGTGGCCGGCGCTCTCATCGGCGCGTGGCTCGGGTTCGACGTGACGACCGCGGGCTTCGGGTTCCTCGCACCCTTCGTCGCGATCGTCGGCGCGACGGCCGGTGCGAACCTGTTCCTCATCGCCCTCGACATCGCCTGGGATCGGCAGGCACGCGTCCGGCGCGCCGACGATCGGCCGACGGACAGCCTCGAGGCGCGACCCTCGACCGGCTGACGACGCTCGACCGACGAGCCCCCGGCCCCGCAGAGAGCGGGGCCGGGGATCCTGCGGGGCCGGGGATCCCCAGATCGGAGGCAACGCGTTCGGCAGGGTCGACCCGAACGGCTCACGCTGCTCGACCCGACGACCCTCGACGGCTGATCGGCTCGCCTCCGCCTCCCGCGGACGGGCATCTGCGAGGATCAGCACATGGCCGGCGAGCCCGACGCCGTGGGCGAGGCGACAGCGCCGGCCGTCGATCCCGAGCTTCCGATCGGCGAGTCGCGCTGGCCCCCGGCGCTCGCGCTGCTCGCCTTCATGACGATCAACATCGCCCTCCGGGTCTGGCTCCCGAACGACTCGCCGGTTCGGGTCGCGTGGCTCGTCCCCGCGATCGAGGGCGTCCTGCTCGCCATTCTCCTGCTCGGGCCCGCGACGGTCCCGGAGAGCCGTCGCTGGGTGCGTCGAATCGCCGTGACGTTCGTCCTCGTCCTCGTGCTCGCGGCGCTCTGGGCGACCGTGCTTCTCATCTACGACCTGATCGAGGGCAGCGGCGTGACGGAGTCCCCGCGCGAGCTGCTCGCCTCCGGCGGCGTCGTCTGGCTCGGGAACAACCTCTCGTTCGCGCTCCTCTACTGGCTGATGGACGGCGGAGGGCCTCTCGCCCGCGCACGGCGGCCGCCACGTGCCGTCGACTTCGCGTTCACCCAGCAGATGGACCCGGAGCTCGCCCCTGGGTGGCGGCCGGTCTTCCTCGACTACCTCCACCTCGGCTTCACGAACGCGACGGCCTTCAGCCCGACCGACGTCATGCCGCTCACGCTCCGGGCGAAGTACACGATGGTCGTGCAGGCGTCGGTGGCGCTCGCGCTCTTCGGCCTGATCGTCGCCCGGGCCGTCAACACGTTCAACTGACGGACGCTACGCCGCGGCAGCGTCCGGCGCGGGTGCGCCGGGGCGCTCCGGCTCCCGCTGCCCCTCGCGAGAGACGGAGATCAGGACGGCTCCCGCCAGCGCGATCCCCAGGCCGATGCAGGCGACGACGACGTGCCAGGCGGGCCGGCTGAGCCGCTCGTCGAGGAGAAGGGTGCCGAGCAGAATGCCGACGACCGGGTTGGCAACCGAGACGGTCGCGACGGAGGGCGCCAGCCTCCCGGTGCCGAGCGAGATCTGCTGGAGGACGAACCCGAGCACCCCTGCGATCGCGAGGGCGTACGGCTCCCAGTGGCTCAAGAGCTCGTCGATCCCGGCGTGCAGGAAGTCGAGCGTGGGCTTCGTCAACGCAGCCGAGAGCCCGAACAGGATGCCGGCCACGGTTCCGTAGACGGCGGCCTTCATCGTCAGGCCTCCGCGGCCGCCCACCATGAGCAGCGCGACGCAGACGGCGACGATGATCGCGATCGCGATCGCCCACTCGCTCCCCGGCGCGTTCTCGTTCCCGCCCGCGGGGTCGCCGAAGAGTGCGAACAGCGCGAGCCCGACGACGATCACCGCCGCGCCGACGATCTCGTTGCGGCCGATGTGCTGGCCGGTGAGGAAGTAGCCGAGCGGGAGCGCGAACACGACCGTCGTGACGAGGAGCGGTTGGATGATCGCGAGCCGTCCGCGATCGAGCGCGGCCGCCTGGAAGACGTAGCCGGTGAGCAGCGCGATCGTCCCGAGGAGCCACATCGTCTGCCCGGCCAGCCGCGCCAGCGAGGCGGGGCTCCGGAGCGAGAGCTCGGGGAGGTTCAGCGCTCCCTTCTGCTGCAGTGTCGCCGCCAGCGCGAACAGCAACGCGGCGACGAGTGCGAGGATCGAGGCCATCGCGGAGAGCGTAGGGGCCTCGATCGGACGGTGCAATATGGCGTCGCCTTCCCTGCTGCTCGGGCGGCGGCGTGCACGTGTCCTCTTCCCCCGCCCCGCGCTCCTAGTGTGCCGCCGCGGCGCCCACGGGTGCCGGTGGCTCGGGGAAGCACTCGTCCAGGAGTGCCGCGAGCGACTCGCCGGGCCTGTCCTGATCCTCGATCTGTCCGTTCTCGCCGAGGACGGGATGGACGACGAGCTCGTAGTCCTCGGCCGGGCCGATCGTGCCCGCGAGGCGGAGGAATTGCGGCAGCGAGCCCACGTAGCGCGTCGTCGCGAGGCCTAGCCGGCGGAGTCGCCGATTGTGGGCCCGCGCGTACACGCGATACCCGAGCCTGGCGGAACGCCGCATGTTC
>Ga0111539_10011688_pt1 | contig 11016 bp, 10 predicted proteins | sample RhiMethybrSRZTD1_FD_79667 | JGI IMG/M metagenome (GOLD analysis project Ga0111539, IMG submission 79667) | Populus rhizosphere microbial communities from Tennessee, USA - Rhizosphere MetaG P. TD hybrid SRZTD1 (version 2) (version 2) | ecosystem: Host-associated > Plants > Roots > Rhizosphere >... | reverse complement strand
CGGCTCGTCGCCGAACACCGCGCTCGAGCTGGCGAACACCAGGCGCGGGATGCCCGCGTCGCGCGTCGCCACCAGCATGTTGAGGAAGCCGTTGACGTTGTTGTCGTGCGTGTCGAGCGGGCGCTCGATCGAGCGCGGCACGCTGCCGAGCGCGGCCTGGTGCAGCACCCGGTCGACGCCCTTGCAGGCGGCGCGGCAGGTCTCGAGCGAGCGGATATCGCCTTCGATGAAGCGAATGCCCTCGGGGACGTTCGCGCGGCTGCCGGTGGAAAAGTTGTCCAGGCCGACCACGCTCTGGCCGAGCTCGAGCAGCTTCACCGCCAGGTTCGAGCCGATGAAGCCGGCGACGCCGGTCACCAGCCAGGTGCGGCGCTCAGCCCTGATGCGCTGCTGCACTTCTTCGTAGGTTGTCACGTTGGTTCCTTGTCAAAACGAGTTGCTGGAGCAGTCCTTCGTATCGGTCCACCATCGCGCGCTCGGAGAAGCGCGCTTCCACGGTGGTGCGCGCCGCGGCGCCCATGCGCTCGCGCGCCGCCGGCTCGGCGAGCGCGGCGAGGCTCGAGACCAGCGCGGGCGTGTCGTGCGCGGGAAAGAGAAAGCCGTTTTCCCCGGGGCGCACCATCTCGGCCGCGCCGCCGATGTCGGAGAGCACCACCGGCCGGCCGAGCGCCATGGCCTCGAGCGCGGCGAGCGAGAACGTCTCCACCGAGGTGCTGGGCAGCGCCACCGCGTCGCTCGCCGCGAGCAGCGGCCGCACGTCCTGGTGGAAGCCGGCGATCACCACGTCGGCGGCGACGCCGAGGTCGCGCGCGCGCGCCTCGATCGCCGGGCGCATCGGGCCGTCGCCGATCAGCAGGGCGCGCGCCGGAATGCCGCGCGCCCGCAGCTTGGCGATGGCTTCGACCAGCTGCAGGTGGTTCTTTTCCGGACGGAACACGGCGCACATGCCGACCACGTAGTCGCCGTCGGCCAGGCCGAGCACGCGCCGCATGCGCGTGCGCGCTTCCACGCCGGGCGAGCGCCAGTGCTCCGGATCCACGCCGTTGTGGATCACGCGGTTCGCCTGGCCGGAAACCAGGCGGCGCAGCCAGTGGCGGCGCTGGTTCTCGCACACGAACACCAGGCAGTCGGCGCTCCAGAAGAACAGCCGGTAATAGAGCATCTGCAGCCACTGCTTCGCGCCGGCGAGCAGGGTGGTATGAAAGGTGACGGCGAGCGGCGCCCGCACGCCCGACTGGCGCAGCGCGAGCGACGCGTACATCATCGCGTAGGGATTGGCGGCGATCACCGCCGAGGGCCGGATGCGCGAAATGAGCACCGCCAGCCGCCCGATCGCCTTCAGGTCGAGATAGCCCTTGGCATGCAGGCATTCGACGCTGGCGGCGCCTTCCAGGCGCTCGAGCTGGTTCGCGTTGTCCTGCACGTAGGCGGCATGGCACTCGTGCCCGCGCCCGGCGAGCCGGTTGAGCAGCGTCACGGTGTGGCGCTCCGCGCCGCCGTGCGTCAGCGATCCGGTGAGAAAGAGGAGCCTCACCCTTTCCTCCGGCGGAATTGCAGCGGCGCGTAGAGCAGCGCGATGAGGGTGGCGCCGGCGGCGACCCGGGTCATCGGGCCGGCCTGCGCCAGCACGCGCTCGACCAGGAGCCAGGCGAGCGCCGAGCACGCCGCGGCGAGCGCGAACGAGCGCGCCAGCGCGCCCCAGTCCTGCAGCTCGCGCAGCGCGATGCCGGTGACGCGCGCGATGCGGCGCAGCAGCAGCACGCGGTCGATGTAGATGGCGATCACGCTGCCGAGCGCGGCGCCGGGCAGGCCGAGGTGGTGCGCGCCGATCCAGCTCACCGTGACCGAGAGCGCGAGCGTGAACGCGGCGAGGCGCAGCGTGTACGAGCCGAGCTTGAGCAGCAGCACCATGCTGCCGACCTCCACCACCATGGCGAGCAGGGCGACGATGTAGAGGCGCATCACCGGCGCCGCCTCCACGTAGGCGCTGGTGTAGACGATGGTGACCAGCTCCTCCGCGAACGCGAACACCAGGCCGAGCGCCGGGTAGATCAGCGCGCCCACCATCACGTTGTTGTGGCTGTTGATCGCCAGCATGCCGCGCACGTCGCCCGAGGCGTGCACCCGGCTCATGGTCGGCATGAAAGCCTCGAGCACCGACTGGCGCAGGATGTGCACCACCTGGCCGACGATCGCCGCGATCGAGAACGCGGCGAAGCTCGACAGCGCGAACACGCTCGCGGCCACCCACTGGTCGGCCTGCGAGCGCAGCGAGTAGAGCGCGGTCGAGCCGCCGATCGGCGCCGTGTGGCGGACTTGCGCGACGAACAGCGCGCGGTCGAACCAGGGCTTGCCCAGGCCGTGATGGCGCCGCACGTAGTACAGAAGCAGCGCGAGCTTGAACAGCGCCACGGCCAGCAGCGCCCACAGGATCATGGCCATGTCGCCGCTGTACCAGGCGGCCACGGCGACCAGCGCGGTGCGCGCGACCGTGAAGCTGCCGGTCACGTAGGCCTGCCAGCGGATGCGCTCGTCGATGGTCGGCAGGTAGTCGAGCATGATGGTCGTCACCCACAGCGCCATGAAGGCCGGCACCTGCCAGCCGTGCGCCGCGAGGTGGTGCGCCGCCGGCGGCAGCAGCGCATTCCACGGGCTCAGCACCACCGAGAACAGCAGTCCCGAGACCGCGAGGAACAGCATGGTCTGGTGCACGTACAGGCGCTTGGTGCGCGCGTCGGAGCGCGGCAGGAAGAAGTACAGCCCGCCCGGCATGTTGAGGGGGGCGAGGGCCATCACCGTGCCGACCACCAGCCACAGCAGGCGGTATTCGCCGAAGGTCGCCGCGTCGAGGCAGCGCGTCAGCACCACCGGCAGCAGGAAGTGCATGGCGTGGTCGAACGCCTTCACCGCGCCGAGCGAGAGCGCGCGGCGCTTGAGCCCGGTCCACGAGGCGGCGCGGGCGGCGCTGTTCATGCGAGCTCGTCGAACAGGCGCGCGTAGCAAGCAAGGGCCGCGGCGGTGGAATGGGTGCGCTCGAAGTACTCCTTGCAGCGCGCTCCGCGTTCGGGGTTCGCGAAGGCGGCTTCGACCTCATGGGCGAGCGAATCCACATCCTTCGCGACGACATGAACCGGCGCGCCCACGTCGACGGTCGCCACGGTCGGCACGCCGCGCGCCCAGGCCTGCATGAACGTGTTCGGCATGCCCTCGTATTGCGAGGTGTTGACCACCACGCGCGCGCGGTCGAACCACTGCTCGGCCTGCGCGAGGGGCAGGAAGCCCTTGAACTCGACATTGGGCAGCGCCGCCGCCTGCGCGCGAACGCGCTCGAAATAGGGGCGGGTCTCCGCGGAACGCGGACCGCCGATCATCACGAAGCGCCGCTCGGGCAGCCGCGCCGCGAGCTCGAGCAGCAGCTCGGGCCGCTTGGTCTGGTTGATCGCGCCCACCCAGAGAACGAGGTTTTTCTCCGCAACCGGTTTCTGGCCCGGCGGCGCGTAGCAGCTCGGGATCAGGCTCGCCCCGCGCCCATGCGTCTCGCGCAGCGTGCGCACCTGGTGCTCGTTCTGCGCCACGATGCAATCGACCGCGGCGAGGCCGCGGCGATAGAGCCAGCGATCACGCGCGTAGCGCAGCTGCCCGCCGACGTTGGCGGTGAAATCCTTGTCCGAGGCGCCGGCGTAGATCGTGCGCCGGCCGCGGCGCGCCGCGAACTCGGTGGCGAGCCACAGCCAGATCGAGGCCGAACGGCAGTAGTAGATGTCGGCGTCGACTTCGCCGAGCTTGCGCCACACCGAAGTGAGGCGCGGGTGGAGGAAGCGCAGGCCCGGCACGCCGGCTTGCGGCGCGAACGCCTTGTGCACCGTAATGCCGTCGATCACGGCGCGGTCGGGCTGGCCGTAATCCATGCTGATGACCGATACGCGGTAGCCGTTGGCGGCGAACACGCGCGCGAGCACGCACATCTGCACCTCGGCGCCGCCGACCACTTCCAGCCCGGGCGCGGCCGACAGCACCGGCCACAGGTGCGGCGCGACGAAACAGATGTGCTGTTTTTTGGACAACACTTTCACAGGGGGAGCCGCGGCGGCGGGGCTCTCCCGGGCCTTCAGAGCCGGGCGCATTTAGGGGTTCGGCCTGCGCGCGGAGATGCCGTACATCATGCCGATGGCGAGCCACAGGTAGGTGGCCTCGGCCGTCGGCCGCAGGCTCGAGCCCGCCATGCCGGTCACCAGGAACGCGAGCAGTGCCGCGGTCGCGCCCTGGAAATAGCCGCGCAGCTCGGGGCTGAGGTAGGCGTTGCTGCCGAGCTTGCGGAAGCCCTGCCAGACGTGCCAGAAGAAGGCGAGCATCAGGCACAGGCCGAGCAGGCCGGTGTCGAGCAGCGCTTCGAGGTACGCGTTGTGCGGGTGGCCGACCGTCATCATGGAGCCGGTCTCCATCGCGTACGACCACATGATCGAGGACAGGCCGTTGCCCCACAGCGGGCTGTTGAGCGCTTCGGGCAGCAGCGGCAGCCAGATGCCGTCGATGCGGCCGGCGCTGACCGCGTCGGCCTGGCCGGTGTCGAAGCCCACGCTGACGCGGTTGTAGACCGCGCCGGGCATGATCAGCGCCGCGACCGCGATCGCGAGCAGCGCGAGCGAGACCGACTTGGCGTTGAACTTCCATGCCAGCATCCACAGGTTCACCAGCAGGAAGCCGACGAAGGCGCCGCGCGAGAAGGTGAGCAGCAGCGCGAAGGTCATCACGCCCATGGTGACGAAGAGGAACGTCTTCAGCGTCTGCTGCTTGGTCTCCCACCACACGAACAGCAGCGGCGCGTAGGCCACCACGTACAGGCGGCCGAGGTCGTTGGCGTGGATGCCGATGGCGTCGAAGAAGGTGCGCGCGCGCGCCGAGGCCAGGGCGCCCAGGTGCACGCCCGAGGCGGCGATGTAGCCGAGCTGGATCAGCACGATCACCCACACCGAGAGCGCGATCAGCACGATGAAGCGCTCGGGCTTCTTCGAGCGCGCCACCGCGGCGGCGAACACCAGGGTGACCGCGACCATGATCAGCGGCCGGATCATCATGTCGCGCAGATAGCCGAAGCCATTGGTGAACTTGACGATCTCGTTCTCGTAGAAGTACGGCACGATGTCGTCGACGTGGCTCATGCCGAGCACGCCGCCCAGCAGGATCGGCGCGATGTACAGCCAGGCAAGGCGCGGCGGCAGGAAGCGTCCCGCGCCCTGCAGCCGCCCGCGCAGCAGGTAGGCGAACAGCGTGCCGGCGAGCAGCAGGTTGATCGGGTTGAGACCGGTAATTCCCATCAGCGCGTGCGGCACGAACGGCGTGTCCGCCGCCGGCAGCATCATCACCAGCACCACCGCGCCGATGCGGAAGTCGAACAGGACCGCGACGCAGGTAATCAGCGCCAGGGTGACGAACAGCGCCTCGACCTCGGCGACCGCCAGCGCGTAGCCGGCGGCGGCGGCGCCGGCGAGCAGCCCCAGCCCGACCAGCAGCCACAGGTGGCGCGAGCCGTCGTCGCGCAAGGTCAGCGCCGGCGCAGCAGACATCGTCATCGCCATGTCAGCAACTCCCTATGATCGTTGGAGGTCGGCGGCTTCGAGCCAAGCGCGCTCGCGGCGCCGATCATCAGCACCAGTGCCGCGAGCAGCAGCTTCGGTTTCTTCACTGATTTCCTAGTAGGCGTTCATCAAGGTGCCGACCACGCGCGCGCTGGCGTCCGACAACTCGCGCATCGCCTGCTCGGTGTCGGCCAGGCGAGTGTGGTCCTTGCGCGAGATCATCAGCGCGTCGCCGGCGCGGAAGGTGATCGCGGAGGCGTCGGCGTACTCGGTGACCGGCGGCGTGTCGATCAGGATCATGTCGTACTCGGCCTGCGCCTTGGCGAGCAGCGCCGCGAAGCTGCCGCGCGACAGCAGCTCGAGCGGGTTCGGCGGCAGCGGCCCGGCGGGCAGCACGGCGAGGCCGGTAATCCCGGCGACCGGCGCCGCGGCCGACAGGTCCGAGCGCCCGGACAGCGCGCTCGACAGGCCGAAGCGGTCGGAAATGTTGAAGATGCTCTGCTGGCGCGGCGCGCGGAAGTCGGCGTCGATCAGCAGCGTGCGCTGGCCGAGCTGCGAGAACACCACCGCGAGGTTGGCGGCGATGAAGCTGCGGCCCTCGCGCGCGCTCGGGCTGGTAATGGAGAGCGTGCGGCGGCCGGCGCCGGGGTTGAACCAGCGCACCAGCAGCTGGGTGCGCACCGCGCGCAGCTCCTCGACCACGGGGTGGAACGGATCCCACGCCGCGATCAGCTCCTTGCTGACGCCGTCGGGCCCGGAGACCAGGTACGGGAACTCGTACTGCTTGGCGAGCGCCTGCTGCAGGTCGGCATCGGTGATGAAGTTCAGCTCGATGGCGGCTTCGCCGAAGCGCCAGCCGAGCTCGCGCTGGCGCTTGAGGACCTGCTCGGCGTCGGTCGCCGAGAGCTTGCCCTCGTCCATCAGGATGGCGCCGAGGTGGCGGCCGGCGGTGCGGCTCGCTTCCATCGGCAGAACGTTGTCGGTCGTCGGTTTGGCTAGCATGTTGGTCACCGGTTTACCAGGGCTGGGGAAGGGCACGAGCAGCGCGCATCGGAGCCGGCAACAGCCGGCCGCCGGTGGGCTGCCACTTGGAGAGGCGGCCGAGCGAGGGCACCGCGAGGCGCGACTCGAGGTCGTTGCGCGAGCGCACGCGGCGGTCGAGCGTCTCGAGGACGTAGACCAGGCCGCCGGCGATCAGGGTGCCGAGCACCACCGACAGGCCGGCGATCAGGCCGACCTTCGGATGCTTCGGCTTGAGCGGCTCGATCGCCGGGCTCAGCATCGCCACGTTGGTGGTCTTGGCGCGGCTGTCGATGGTGTTGTTCACGTAGCGCGTGAGCACCGTGTCGTACGCGCGCTGCGAGTTCTCGATGTCGCGCGTCATGCCCGCCATGTCGATGCGGAAGTCCTTCAGGGCGAGGATGCGCTGGTTCTGCGCCTCGAGCGCCTGCTCGAGCTCGCGCTCGCGCTTCTTGCCGGTCGAGACCGCGTTACCCAGGCCGGCGATCACCTTCTTCGCCTCGACCTGCAGCTTGTCGCGCAGCGCCTGCGCTTCGGCCGCGCTCCTCTGCACCTGCGGATGGTTCGGGCCGAGCACCGCGTTCTCCTGCTCGATGCGCGCCTCGACACGGCCGAGGTCGCCCTTGAGCACGTTGATGTGCGGGGCGGCCAGCACTTCGGGCAGCGAGTCGATGCCGCTGCCGCTCTCCACGATCTCCTTCGCCTGCTTGAAGCGCGTGTCGGACTCGTAGGTCGCGTTGCGCGCCGCGAGCAGCTGGGTGGAGAGCTCCGCCAGGCGCGTCTGCTCGACGTCCAGGCGGTCCTCGGCGAGGATGCCTTTCGCCTTCTGGTAGCTGTTGAGCTTGGTCTGCGCCTGCACCACCTGGGTGCGCAGCGTCTTCAGCTGCTCGTCGAACCACACCGCGGCTTCGCGCGAGGGCTCGGTGCGCAGCGCGAGCACGGTGTCGAGGTAGGCCTTGGCGAAGCCGTTGGCCACCTCGGCGGCGAACTTGGCGCTCGGCGCGCCGAAGTTGACCACCATCACGTTGCTCACGGTGGTGTCGACCGTCAGGGCCTCGATCAGCTGGGCGCCGATCCAGTCGTCGATCTGGCCGACGCCGCCGGTCTCCTTCTCCCAGTCCTCGCGCACGCCGGGGCGCTGCGCGAGCTTGAGGTCGCGCGACACCTGGGCGGCGACGCGCGGGCTGCGCAGCAGGTCGACCTGGGTCTGGATGTAGCTCGAGCGCTCGCGCGCCGACATGCGGTCGGGCCGCATGGTCTGCTCGTCGCGCGCGTCCACCATCAGGCTGGCGGAGGCGACGTACTTCTTCGGCACGATCAACGCGACCGCGATGGCAGTGATGATCACCGCCGCGAGGGCCGTCAGGAACGCCTTGCGGCGCGCGCCGAGGGCCAGGATGTATTGGTTCAGGTCCATTGCCAGATCTCCCTAGAACAGTGCTTCTTTGACGAAAATGACGTCATCCGCCTTGACGGGGTCCTTCAGGCTGGCGTCCTTCTCGACCAGCTTGCCGTCGGCGCCGACGCGGCGCAGCTTGAGCCGGCGGTCGCTGCCGCGCGGCGTGACGCCGCCGCCGGCCGCGATCGCCTGCATCACGGTCATGTTGGGCTCGACGCGGTAGGCGCCGGAACGCGCCACCTCGCCGTGGATGTAGAACACCGGGGCGCGCTCGACGTTGATGGTCTCGCCGCCCTTCAGCTCGAAGCTCTTGCCGATCACCGGCAGGCGCGTCTCCTTGCCGTCGCGGATCACGACCACCGTGTCGGCGCCCGCCGCGGTGATGCCGCCCGCGGCGGCGATCACGTCGGAGAGCTGCGAGCTGGTGTCGTCGAGCGGGTAGCGCCCGGGCCGCGCCACCGCGCCCAGCACCGACACCTGGCGGCTGCGCACCGTGGTGATGGCGACGGCGACCTGCGGGTTCTTCAGGAACTGCCCGTCCTTCAGCTTGCCCGCGATCTGCGCGGCGGCTTCGGGCTGCGACAGGCCGGCGATTTTCACCTCGCCGATCAGCGGCATCGCGATGCTGCCTTTCTCGCTGATGCGCGCGTCGGTGGTGAGATCCGGCTGCTGGAACACGGTGACGTGGATTGCGTCGCCGACGCCCAGCTTCTCCGCCTGCGCCCAGGCGCCGGCGGACATTGCCAGAAGGAAGATGCCGATTGCTATGCGTTTCATCATGTCAGTTGCCTCTCTTGAATTCGCCCAGGTATTCGATCGTCGCCACTTCGCGCAGCCGCTTCACTTCCGCCGCCGCCGTCTCCAGCCGCCTGCGTCCCGCCAGGAACTGCTCGATCAGCGGGGCCGCCTGCGACTCGCTTAGCGGCGCGTCCTCGGCTTGCGCGAGCTGAATCACCGAGGCTCCGAGCGGCGTGGCGAACACCGCGATTTCGCCCGGCTTCATGCTGGCCAGGCGCGGCAGAAAGGAAAGCGGCAGCTGCTCCGCGGGCTGCGTCACGCTGTCGGCGCTGTAGGTGGCGCCGCGATTGCGCAGCCAGACGGCGAGCTCGTCCAGGTCGCGCGCCTTGGCGGCTTCCGCGCGCAGCACGTCGAGCAGCTCGAGCGGCGCGGAAACCGTCAGCTCGCGCAGGCGGTAGATGCGCCGCTCGGCAAAAAGCGCCGGGTTCTCGGCGTAGAAGGCGCGCACTTCGTCGCGCGTGCTGCCGGCGGCCGCGGACAGCGCCGCGGCACGCTCCAGATAGGCCTGCGCCAGCACCTGGCGGCGCGCGTTCTCGATCGACTGCTGCACCTGCGGGTCGCGCTCGAGCTTGGCGGCGAGCGCCTTCTGCACCAGCAGCTCGCGGTCGATCACTTTCTCGAGCGCCTGCGCCACCCCCGAAGGGCTGGCGGCCGCGGTGGCGACCGCGCCGCCCGCGGTGCGCACCTGGTAGACCGAAATCTCGGTGCCGTTCACCTTGGCGGCGAGCTGCGCGGCCGGCCGGTCGGCGGCCGCGCGCTGGCAGCCCGCGGGCACCATGAACAGGACCAGCAGGAGAGCTCGGTTCAAGAGCAGGCGTTTCATCAGAGCGAGTGCACCAGGCGGCGGTGCGCGACCCAGCCGGCCAGCGCGAGGCCCGCCAGCAGCAGCAGCCATTTGTCCGGCTGGCGCCCGGCGCCGATGGCGAAGCGCGGCTCGGCGGCGGCCTGCGCCTGCGGCGCGGCGACGCGGATCGGCGTCTCGGTGACGGCTTCGGCCGGCATCGCGGCCATCGGACCGTTCACCGTGAGGCGGAACACGTCGACGAACGAGTAAAGCGCGGGATGCGGCGCGCCGCGCTCGAGGAGCGCGGTGTCGGCCATGGCGTCACCGGCAACCAGGGCGATGCCGAGGAGCAGAAGCTTGAGCAGTTTCATGAAGGCGTCGCAGCATCCTAGTGGCGGGGTATTACGGGGCAGAGCCTTGCGGCGTTGCGCGCGATGCGCCGTGCGGACTAGTGAGCGCTTTTCGTCGCCAAACGAAAACGGGGCCGTAGCCCCGTTTCGTAAAAACTACGTCCGATCCCGGCTAGGGATTCAGGATGCGAAGCTCGAGCGACTTGCCGATCGCCTGCGTGCGGTTGACGACGTTCAGCTTGCGCAGGATTTTCTGCACGTGGTTCTTCACCGTGAGCGGGCTGATCTTGAGGATCGCGCCGATCTCGAAATTCGACTTGCCGAGGTAGATCCACTTCAGGATGTCGAGCTCGCGTACCGTGAGCACGCCCTGGCTGGAGGCCTTGTCGGCCGAGGTCGGCGTGCGCTGCAGCTGGGTGCGCACCCACGAGGCGTGCAGCGCCGGCGTGAGGAGCTGCGCGAGATAGGTCTGGCGCGCGCCGATGCTGCCCGGGCGGCAGGCGAAGGTGAAGAGCGTGAGCGCGCGGCCGTCGGCATCGTGCACCCCGTGCACCAGAAGCTGGGTGCCGCCGAGGCGCTCGATCTCACGGCTGAACGCGCCGCTGCCGAGCGGGGTCGTGGTCACGTCCCAGGTCAGCGGCTGGTAGCGCCGCTCTTCCCACGCCTTCAGCAGCGCGGGCGCGACCGAGGTGTCGCGCAGGAAGATGTCGGAGAGCGTGGACGGGTCCGGCGTGGTCATGGAGAAGCCGTCGGCGCGGAACGCCGGCGGCTTGCCCAGGCAGAGCGTGCACACCAGCAGCTCGTGACGAATGAGGCTCTGCAGCAGCCCCTGCGTCCAGCTGAAGAAGTGCGCGCGGGCGTGCACCCTCAGCGAGGCGTCGAGGTTGAGCACGATCGACTCGATCTGGAGGAAATCGGTGGCAGCGGAGCGAGCCGAATCGTTGAGATTCGCGTTGCCGTCGCCCGGGGCGATCGGCATCGATTGCGGCATCGGCTGCGCCTGCACCGGGCTGGAGGTATTGGTATCGGCTGTAGTCATAGGCATGGCGGCGCTCAATGTAGTCGAGAGTGATTACGCAATAGTTCGTT
>Ga0111539_10011687_pt1 | contig 11016 bp, 8 predicted proteins | sample RhiMethybrSRZTD1_FD_79667 | JGI IMG/M metagenome (GOLD analysis project Ga0111539, IMG submission 79667) | Populus rhizosphere microbial communities from Tennessee, USA - Rhizosphere MetaG P. TD hybrid SRZTD1 (version 2) (version 2) | ecosystem: Host-associated > Plants > Roots > Rhizosphere >... | reverse complement strand
GACCTCGACGCCGGCGGCGAGTACCAGTGGCGTCGTGACGGCGAGTACCACCTGTTCAACCCTGAGACGGTGTTCAAGCTGCAGCATGCGACGCGCAGCGGTCAGTACCGCATCTTCAAGGAATACACGCGCGCGGTGAACGACCAGCACGAGCGTCGGGCGACGCTGCGCGGTCTCTTCCGGTTCAAGCCCGCTGGTCCCGCCGTGCCGATCGACGAAGTCGAACCGGTTGAAAAGATCGTCAAGCGGTTTGCGACGGGTGCGATGTCTTACGGCTCGATCAGCCTGGAGGCGCACGAAACCCTTGCCATCGCGATGAACCGGCTGGGTGGCCGGTCGAATACGGGTGAGGGCGGCGAAGATCCCGCTCGCTATCTGCCGATGGCCAATGGCGACTCGAAGCGAAGCTCGATCAAGCAGGTCGCATCGGGCCGGTTCGGCGTGACGAGCGAATACCTGGTCAATGCCGACGAACTGCAGATCAAAATGGCGCAGGGCGCCAAGCCGGGCGAGGGCGGCCAGCTGCCAGGGCACAAGGTCTATCCCTGGATCGCGAAGGTGCGGTACTCGACGCCGGGCGTGGGGCTGATCTCACCGCCGCCACATCACGATATCTACTCGATCGAGGATCTGGCGCAGCTGATCTTCGACTTGAAGAACTCGAATCCGCGCGCGCGGATCTCGGTCAAGCTCGTCGCCGAAGGTGGCGTGGGCACAGTGGCGGCCGGCGTTGCGAAGGCGCACTCCGATGTCGTGCTCATCTCGGGACACGATGGCGGTACCGGCGCATCGCCACTGACCAGCCTCAAGCACGCGGGGCTGCCGTGGGAGCTCGGGTTGGCGGAGACGCAGCAGGTGCTCGTGTTGAACAAGCTGCGCGACCGCATCGTCGTGCAGGTCGACGGTCAGATGAAGACCGGGCGCGACGTCGTGATTGGCGCGCTGCTTGGCGCTGAGGAGTACGGCTTTGCGACGGCGCCATTGGTCGTCATGGGCTGCATCATGATGCGCGTGTGTCACCTGAACACGTGCCCGGTGGGCATCGCGACGCAGGATCCCGAGCTGCGCAAGAAGTTCAGCGGAACCCCCGAGATGGTCCAGAACTTCTTCCGGTTCATCGCCGAGGAAGTGCGCGAGTTGATGGCGGAGCTCGGCTTCCGCACCATCGATCAGATGATCGGACGCGCCGACTGTCTCGACGTCGAGCGCGCGGTGCATCAGTGGAAGGCCAAGGGGCTCGACCTCACGCCGCTGCTGCATCAGCCCAACCTGCCTGACACCGTCGCTCGTCGCCGCGTGCGGGCGCAAGACCACGGGCTCGAGGGCACGCTCGACAACGATCTCATCAAGGCCGCAATGCCTGCGCTCGAACACAAGCAGCCGGTCGACTTGACAGCGTACATCCGCAACGCCGATCGCACAGTCGGCACGATGCTGGGTTCCGAGGTGACTCGCCGTCACGGTGCGGCTGGACTGCCCGCTGACACGCTCCGCATTACATTCACCGGCTCCGCCGGACAGAGCTTCGGTGCGTTCGTGCCTGCCGGGATGACGATGCGGCTCATCGGCGACGCGAACGACGGGTTCGGCAAGGGGCTGTCCGGCGGGCGTCTGATCGTGCTTCCGCCTGCGCTTTCGGCGTTCAAGTCGCAGGAGAACATCGTCATCGGCAACGTGGCGTTCTACGGCGCGACGGGCGGTGAAGGATACGTTCGAGGCGTCGCCGGCGAGCGGTTCTGCGTTCGCAACAGCGGCGCGACCGTCGTGGTCGAGGGGGTGGGCGATCACGGCTGCGAGTACATGACCGGCGGGCGCGTGGTCGTGCTTGGTCGAACCGGGCGCAACTTCGCCGCAGGCATGAGCGGCGGCATTGCCTATGTGCTGGATGTCGAAGGCCGTTTCGAGCGGCGGTGCAACCGCGAAATGGTCGATCTCGAGCCGCTCGTCGACGCCGAGGACATCGACTTTCTGCGCGTGGCGATCATGAAACATCTGACGTACACAGGGAGCATGTACGCGGAAGGCCTGCTGTCGGATTTCACGACTGTTCGACGGCACATCGTCAAAGTGATGCCGCGCGAATACAAGCGCGCATTGGCCGAAGAGGCGAGGCGTCTGAGCGAAGAGGAGGAGCCTCTGGTCGAACAATTGGTCGTCACGGGAATGGTGGCGTCGGCGTCGGGCGCGGGAACGGCAGTCCATGGGTAAGGCGACCGGGTTCATTGAGATACAGCGCAAGAAGCAGCCAACGCGTCCGGTCGAGGAGCGCGTTCGGGACTGGCACGAGGTGTATCTGCCGTATCCCGCCGGCGAGCTCGAGAAGCAGGGCGCGCGCTGCATGGACTGCGGGATCCCGTTCTGTCATCAAGGCTGCCCGCTCGGCAACCTGATTCCTGACTGGAACGATCTCGTCTACCGCGATCGATGGCGCGCGGCAATCGACCGTCTGCATGCCACGAATAACTTTCCCGAATTCACCGGCAAGTTGTGCCCGGCGCCGTGCGAAGGGTCGTGTGTGCTGGGCATCAACGACTATCCCGTCACGATCAAATCGATCGAGGCGTCGATCATCGATCGCGCCTGGGATGAGGGGTGGGTCACGCCGCGGACGCCGGCGACGAGCACGTTCAAGCGGGTCGCGATCGTGGGCTCGGGTCCTGCCGGCCTGGCGGCGGCGGATCAGTTGAATAGCGCCGGCCACTCGGTGACGGTCTTCGAAAAATCCGACCGGATCGGTGGACTGCTGCGCTACGGAATTCCCGAGTTCAAGATGGAGAAGCGCTTCCTCGATCGCCGGCTCGCGACCATGGAAGCAGAGGGCGTCGTGTTTCGACCCGGTATCAACGTCGGCGTCGACGTCCCCGCCGATCGCCTGGTCTCTGACTACGATGCCGTGTTGCTTGCAGGTGGCGCCGGTCAGCCCCGCGATCTTCCGGTTCCCGGACGCGAGCTGAAGGGCGTTTACTTCGCGATGGAGTACCTCACCCTGCAGAACCGTCGGTGCGAGGGGGATGAGGTCGCAGACAGCGAATTCATCAGCGCCAGAGATCGCCACGTCATCATCATCGGCGGCGGTGACACGGGCGCTGACTGCCTTGGCACGGCGCATCGGCAAGGTGCGCGGTCGATCGTGCAGCTCGAGTTGATGGACCGGCCTCCTGACACACGCGCAGCGGATAACCCCTGGCCGACGTGGCCGCAGATTTTCCGCGTCTCCTCGGCACACGAGGAGGGCGGTGACCGTCTCTATTCCGTCTCGACGCAGCGATTCTCGGGTGACGAGAACGGCCACGTGCGCGCGCTGCACGCCGTGAAAGTCGAGATCGTCAAGCAGGACGGTCGCATGCAATTCGTGCCTGTTCCTGGCAGCGAATTCGAGATTCCCGCTGACCTCGTGCTGCTGGCGATGGGTTTCGTCGGCCCGGAGCGCGTGGGTCTGCTCGAGAGCCTGGGTGTCAAGCTGAGCGACCGCGGCAACGTGGCGCGGGATCAGTCGTGGATGACGAGCGTCCCAGGTGTCTTCACCGCCGGAGACATGCAGCGTGGTCAATCGCTGATTGTCTGGGCGATTGCCGAAGGCCGCAGCGCCGCTCGCGCCATCGATCACTACCTGATGGGAGAATCGAAGCTCCCGGCCCCACTCGCGTAGCCGCTATCGGTGATTCGCGACCGTCGCGCGTGCTCGTGCCTTAGGATCGAGGCTGGAGGTTGCGCGCATGCCACGTGCCGGATCGCTCGTCATCTTTCTGTCCTTGTCACTCACCGCGCGTGCGCAAGAGGTGCTGGCTCCATTTGTGCCGCCCAACGCTGCCAGTGTCAGCGGCAACGTCCTTCGCGGGCACTTGCTGTGGGGGCGACCCGAGGGCTGGCCTGGCACGCCGGATTTCTTCTGCCGTCAGTCGGAGTCGCACTCCGACGTGCCGCATCCGCTCGCCGATGGCACGCCGAAGTGTTACGCACGGGGAATGGTGCTCGGCGACATTGGGGACGCACCCGATCTCATCTTGCGACGCGCGGGGCCGGATGGCGCGCATTTCAACGACATGCCGCAGCCAGTGACTGAGGGGACCGCACTCGGTGGCCTCTACTGGCAGGCATGGGGCACGCGCTGCGAGCCAGGGCAATCGGGCTTCTGGTCGGGCTGCGGTGGAAATGGCCGCACGGCGGAAATCTACTCTCGCGCGTCCGGTGATCAGACCGGCACATCACGCGCCGGCAGCCTGCACCTGGCCACCACGCCTCCTGGCAACAATGGCAGTCCGTTGGATCGCCTCGTCATCACTGCCGAGGGACGGATCGTTCTCAACACGGATGCCGGTATGCGCGAGGTCGAGGTCGGCGACCGCGACTCCTGCGGAACCGGATATCGCTGTCTGCGTGTGGCCAACTAGCCAGGGGCTCCGTGTTTTGACCGAGGTGGGGTTACTATCGGCCATGATTCGACTGCATCCCTTGACGCTCATCGCGGTCGCCTGCGTCGCGATCAGCCTGTCGGCGTGCGGGTCTGGTAGCACCGCGACGCAGGCGGCGTCGGCGAACGACGCGAGTAGCGCGATCCCCGCCGCGTTAACGGCCAGCGCCGACGCATGGAACAACGCAGACCTTGCAGGTCACATTCGTCCCTACGCGGATTCGGCGACCTTCATGGGTAACAACGGCCCTATCCAGGGGCGGGAGCGTGTCGGTGAATCGCTTTCGCGATCGTTCTGGCGCGACGGCAAACCGAAACAGCGATTGTCTTTCGACCATATCGATGTTCGCCCACTCGGGGATCGCCACGCGTTGGTGACCGGGCAGTTTCTGCTCTCAGGAGGTGGGGGAGCCGATCGCAGCGGCTGGTTCAGTCTCACCTGGGAGAAGACCGAGGCTGGCTGGAAGATCCTCCACGATCACTCCAGCTGACGTATGTAGAGGCGGGTTTCACCGATGAAGCGATTCGGACTGCATCTGGCGGTGATGATCGTCACCATGCCTGCGTTGCTTGCCGCGCAGAACTGGCCGCAGTTCCGCGGCACGATGGCCGGTGTCGGCGTCGATCATCCCGATCTGCCCGATACGTGGAGCACGACGGACAACGTCGCCTGGGTCACCGCGATCCCCGGCATCGGTTGGAGCTCGCCGATCGTCTGGGGCGATCATGTCTTTCTCACCACCGTCGTCAACAGCGGACAGCAGGAAGCGCCCAGACCCGGTTTCTATCTGGGAGACTGGCCGGCGTCCACGGCGCCCCATCGCTGGATGGTGTACGACATCGACTATGCGTCGGGCAACGTGCGATGGGCGAAGGAAGTTGGCGGCAACGCACCCGCGAAGGCAAAGCATCTGAAAAATAGTTATGCATCGGAAACGCCGGTCACCGACGGCGAGCGTGTCTACGCGTACTTCGCCAACCTGGGACTCTTCGCGCTCGATTTCGCTGGCAACGTGATCTGGTCCAAGCCAATCGGTCCATTCAAGACGCGCAACAACTGGGGCGCCGGTCAGTCACCTGTGCTGCATCAGGGCCGTATCTACATCGTCAACGACAACGACGAGCAGTCGTTCCTGGCGGCTTACGATGCGCGAACGGGCCGGGAGCTCTGGCGCCTCGAGCGCAAGGAAGGCACCAACTGGACGACGCCGTTCGTGTGGCAGAACGAGCTGCGAACCGAGATCGTGACGTCAGGCTCGGATCGCGTCCGTTCGTACGATCTGTCGGGGAAGCTGCTGTGGGAGTTTTCCGGAATGTCGAGCATTTCGATTCCGACGCCGTTCGAGCGCTTTGGTCTCCTCTATATCAGCTCGGGCTACATTGCCGATCCGATGCGGCCAGCGTATGCCGTTCGCCCCGGCGCGTCGGGAGACATCTCGTTGAAACAGGGTGAAGCGAGCAACGCCTACATCGTCTGGTCCGCGGCAACCGGTGCGCCTTACAACCCGACACCGCTTGTCTACGGCGACACCTACTACACGCTCTTCGATCGCGGTTTCTTCACGAGCCACGATGCGAAGACCGGCAAAGAGATATATCCGCGACAGCGGATCACCGGCGAGGCGAGCGGGTTCACCTCGTCACCGTGGGCGTACAACAACCGCGTCTTCGCGATGAGCGAGGAAGGCGATACGTACGTCATCCAGGCTGGCAATGAATTCAAGGTGCTCGGGAAGAACTCGTTGAACGAGATGACGCTGGCCAGTCCGGCTATCGCCAGAGGAAGCTTGTTCGTGCGGACCGCTTCGAAGCTCTACCGAATCACAAGGCAGAAGTAGCTGAAGACCTCTACAGCAATACACCACTGGTCCGACTGTTGCACTTCTCTACGACGTGACCGATTGCAGCGCATCTGTGATCGAGTCGCTGTAGAGGAGGGAGAATGCTGACGATTCTAGTCGTCCTTCTCGTGTTGCTACTGTTAGGCGCGGTTCCGGCGTGGCCGTACAGTCGAGGCTGGGGTTACTACCCGAGCGGCGGTCTGGGTCTCGTGCTGTTAGTCGTTGTCGTCTTGCTGCTGACGGGCCGGTTGTAGCTTCGTGAGATCTGACGCGGTCGTCGGGCGGGTCCTGTAAGACCCGCCTGATTTCGCTACGTCGTTAGCGGGCGTGCACTCACGCGCGCGCGAATACCATCCCGAATCCCTGAGCCCGGGGACTTACTCCCAGCAGCCGGACGCCATTCATCAGACCGTGGGGTGTAGACGACACCACCGGCACCTTGATTCGACTCTCGAGCGGCACGATCAGATCGAGCGTGCGCAGTGCACCGCACGACACGACGAGCGCGTCGGCCTTGCGTGATTTGTCGTAGCAGTCCGCGCCGAGATTGAAGAGGATCTCCTGCGTCGCCGCTCCCTCAGGAATCCGCTCGTAGCCGAGACCCTTGGCAAACGTGACCTCGAAGCCATGCTCCTCGAGAAAGACTTTCAAACGCTCGGTCACGGTGTCGGTGTAAGCCGTCGCTACCGCGATCTTTTTCGCATTCACGGTCTTTAGTCCGTCGACGAGACCGTTGCTCTGTGTTGTCGCCGGTACGCCGGTCGCCTTGGTGACGCGTTGCGTGAGCTCCTCGTTGAACTTCGCTCCCTTGTAGAAGGTCAGCGACGAGCCGAACACCGAGATGACCTTGGCGCCACGTTTGGCGAGCGCTTCTGCAACCGGCACGACGCGCGGAATCGCTTCGTCATAGCCCTCGAGCGTCATGCCCCCGGGCAAACCCACTCCGTCGCCAAGGAACTCGACACCGCTCGGATAGAGCCGCTTCGCGTCGGGTGGAATCGGGTAGTCCTTCGGCGGGAAGATGAGACCGAGGGCGGGCTCGCCCGCGAATCCGAAAGCGGGTGCCGCGAGCGCCCCATACACGGCTGCGGTCCCGGTCAACCTGACAAAGTCACGACGGGAAGTGGACATGTGCGCCTCCGGCCTTGGGAACGAGCTCACGTGACTATACACCGTCGTGTCCAACATGCGCCTGATCCGGACGACGATGAATGTGCCTAATTTGTGCCGGCGATCGTGGGCTTCGCCTTGATCGTCTTGACCATCTGGTCGAACGGTTCGATGACGCCATGCACCGGCACGTCGCGGTCGATCTTCAGCTTCCGTTGCGCGAGATTGGTCAGTACGTTCTCGCCCCAGAGATGCTGATTCCAGCCGGCATCGTAGAGATCGGCCTGCACGAGCATGCGCTCGCGCGGTACATAGGCGAACAGGTTCGTTCCCTCGCGGGGATTGTCGAGCAGGTGATAGAGCTGGACTTCCATCGACTTGTCTTTCAACGTCATCTGATCGTCTACCCACTCGAACTTCGCCGGCGCCGGCTTCATCTGAAGCGCGTCGGGCACGATCGTGTGCTTGCGTGCGAGGAGGTCGTTGAAAAACGCTTCGTTGGCGCGGTGGGTGACAATCGTCAATCCTTCGGCCACGGCCACTCGAAGGCCGCCCGAGTGATCGAAATGATGATGCGAGACGATGGCGATGGTCAGTGGCTTCGTGCTGAGCGTCCTCGCCTTGTCGATCACCGCTTTCGAACGCGCCTCGTTCAGCGGCACCTCGTAGAGCACGAGATGATCGTCGAATTCGAAGACGATGCTGCGATGGTTGCCGGAGCCGGCCAGCCACCAGATCCCCTTTGCCACCGGCTCCGCTGTGACGACCATTGGCGGCGGCGCCGGGATCGGCGCTGATTTGACTGTTGCAGGTACCGCCAAATCGGCGACATTACCAGCAAGTGTGTTCTTCGTGACCTGCAGGTCGAATTGCAGGTACTTGTCCATCTTCGTCGTGAGTCGGCGCGGCAGCTTCACGCCGTCGACCTCCTCGTAGTCGGAGAAGGTCGTCACGATCGCGACGTCGCCCATGTTCGCGTTGTCGCTCGTCGTGATCACGCGTGCCGGCAGATGCGTCGACTGATCGAGAGCGAGCGTCACGGCGTCACCCGCTGCGGTGGTGATGTCGACGAGTTGTTCGTTGCCCTCGGTGCGTGGATTTGCGAGCTTGGCGGCGGGATCCAGCGCGGCTCGCACGATGGTGATCGGGTGATGGAGTAGTTCAACGCGACGATCGTGCGCAGCCGCCTCACCTGCACGGGTCATGGTGCCGTCGGGGGCAGCGTTGTATGCGACGTCGCCATCGAGCCCCTGATTGACCCGCTGGACGGTCGCGCCGGCAAACTGGAATTGCGCTTCGCGCAGTTGCTGGACGCGCGTCCGGTTGTTCGCCAGATCGATCGTGCGCGTGTGCTCCGCTACTTTCCACACCGGCAATTCGTCGTCAGGCATCCGGTTTTGACCGGCGTTGGGAGCGGAGCCGCTGCCTGTGACTTCGAGCACGGTGAGCGCACGGATCCGATCGGCGCCTCCAAGCGCGGCGGCGGCATCGTTAATGACTTGCCGCTCGGGTGAAGCGCTCGTGCAGCTACTTGCGAGAATCGCACTGACAACGACAAACCTGCGAAACATAGTCATCTCCGTCAGACGATCTAGTCACATGCCAACTCCCAACTCCCAATTACCAACTCCCAAGATGCGACTTGTTGGGAATTGGGAGTTGGATCGTTGGGAGTTGAGCGTGATTCGTTCACGGTTTTTCAGTTCGTACCGGTCCGGCCAAGCCACCGATTCAGTTCGGCCAGCGTTACCACGCGGTTGTCAGCCGGGTAGTGCACCGGAACGATGCGGTCCACATTGAGCTTCAGACGCTGAATGTTCTCGGCCAGGCTCAGCGTGTAAGGACTTGGAGGATTCGGCGGCGCCGCTGTCGCCGGCTGCGGATTGTAGGCGTCGGCCTCGAGCAGCACACGTTCCTTCGGCAGATACGCCATGATCATTCCGTCGTGGTGCAGGAAGTTCTTCATGTGATACAGCTCGAGAACGTGCGTACCGTCTGTCAGCACCTTCTTGTCGCCCATCCCTTCCACGATCGGTTTTTTTCCTGAGGACTGCGCCTTGTCGGGGCTCAGCGTGTGCGGCAACGCGAGCACCTTTTCGAGGTACGCTTTGTTCGACTCGTGCGTGAGTATGGTCGACCCTTCGGCGACGAACGCGCGCAGGCCGCCGGCGTGGTCGAAGTGGCTGTGCGTGTTGATCACGTAGCGGATCGGCTTGTTCGGGATGAGCCGCTTCGCTTCAGCGATGACGGCCAGCGCTCTTGGTTCGCTCTGTCCCGATTCGACGAGGGCGATGTAGTCCTTGAAATCGACGGCGATGACGGTGTACCCGCCGGTGATGAGATAGACGCCGTCACCGAGCTTCTCTGACTGTGCGGGAGGATTGGCGGGAGCCCCCGCGGCTGCCGGCGCGCCGCCTCTCCCCTGCGGTGCCTGCGTATTCACCGGCATGTTGACCTTCACGTCGGTCAGCCGCAGGTCGAAGATCGGATGGCCGCCCTGACGCTGGACGATGTGCATGGGGAACTGCACACCGCCCACGTCCTTGTAATCGCTGTAAATCGCCTCGAACGACATGTCGCCGAGCACCGGGTGATCGATCATCGTCTCGACACGGGCAATCAGGTTGTGTTCGTCGATGAAGGCTTTGACGGGCGCCTTGTTGTCGCCGACGAAAGAGATGACGGTCTGCTTCGCGCCTGCCGGTGCCTTGTCGAACGTGGCGTTGCGCGCGGCGGCCGCGCGAACGAACCCGTGCGGCATCATCCAGATCTCCAGCTGCTGCACCCATGGTGCGTCGGCGCTCACGACGTTGGTCTGCGGCTGCTCGCCGACAATCGGCTGCTGGCCGCCGCCACGCGGCGGGTTTTCGCCCTGCGTGCGCACGCGATCGACGCGTGACGCCTTTGCCTCGAAATCAATGGCTCGCGTGTAGCTCTTCTCGATGAACTTCGGCCACGGTGCGCTGGCGTTGGGATTCTGCCCGAGCGCGAAGTCAAAACCGGTGGCCGAGTACTGCACCGTTTTCAATGTGTCAGCGCCCAGAGACTTCGACACGCTGCCGATGGCTGCTTTGGCGTCCTGCGCGGACGCAATCGCGGCACACCCGCCGATGAGGAGGCTGACGAACAGGCATCTCTTGAACATGACTCCTCCCATCTCAATATCGCAGCGCGATTGTATGCCAGTAAGGACACCGGGTGTCATTTCCCGCCGCATCGGTTTCGGAAATGACACCCGGTGTCTTCACATCGCTGTCGCATCGCGTCGCTACACTGCGCCTCTTGATTCGCAAGGAGGCTAATACGTGAGACAACTGGCGATGGTCTTCATACTGTTCCTGGGTGCGTCACGTCCGGGCGCGGCGCAAACGGTCGTGCAGCCGGTGCTGCGAACCGCCCCTCTCTTCAACTACGAAGATGCTCCTGCAACGCCGGACGCCGATGACCCGGCCATCTGGGTCAATCCGCACAATCGCAAGCAGTCGCTGATTATCGGCACCGCGAAGGATGCAGGCATCCTCGTGTATGACTTGTCCGGCACGCTCGTGCAGGCGATGTTTCCGCCAAACGCACCGCACGTCGGCCTCGACGATCCAGCGACGCCCGCGGGTCGCAATCCCGGTCCCGGTACACCCTGTGCCGGTAGCGACAGCG
>Ga0111539_10011686_pt1 | contig 11016 bp, 9 predicted proteins | sample RhiMethybrSRZTD1_FD_79667 | JGI IMG/M metagenome (GOLD analysis project Ga0111539, IMG submission 79667) | Populus rhizosphere microbial communities from Tennessee, USA - Rhizosphere MetaG P. TD hybrid SRZTD1 (version 2) (version 2) | ecosystem: Host-associated > Plants > Roots > Rhizosphere >... | reverse complement strand
TTACCAGCTCAATCCGCATTTCCTGTTCAACGCGTTGAACTCGATCAGCGCGCTCGCAGGTGAAGCTCCGCATCGCATCCAGCGCATGGTCGGCGAGCTCTCGGGTTTCCTGCGCTACTCGCTTCTCGACCCGGAGCGGCTCGAGGTGCCGCTCGGCGAGGAGATACGCGCGGTCGCGCAGTATCTCGAGGTAGAGAAAGTGCGGTTCGAGGACGACCTAGACGTGCACGTCGACGTGGATCCCGCCGCGGCCGAACGTCTCGTGCCGGCATTCCTCGTGTTGCCGTTGGTGGAAAACGCGATCAAGCACGGTCGGCGCACGAGCCCGATGCCATTGCGTATCCAGGTCGAGGGCCGCATCGAGGCCGATGCGCTCATCATCGAAGTGCGGAATACCGGCCGCTGGGCCGGCGCAGGGCTGCCGTCGGATCCGCCGGCCGGGACGGGCACCGGCCTGCGCAACCTGCAAGAGCGCTTGGTCGCGCACTACCCGTGGCGACATCGTTTCGACGTATGCGAGGAGGACGGCTCGGTGCACGCGCGCATCCGTATTGGCGATGGCCGCTAAGCCTCTGCGCGCGCTCATCGTCGACGACGAGCGTCTGGCGCGGCTCGCGCTGCGCACGCTGCTCGCCGCCAATGACGGCGTCGTCGTCGTCGGGGAAGCGAGCGGCGTGGACGACGCCGAGGCACTGATACGTCGCGAGCTTCCTCAGGTCGTGTTCCTCGACATCCAACTTCGTGGCGAAAACGGGTTCGATTTGCTCGCGCGCAACGCGGGCACGTTTCACACCGTGTTCGTCACGGCATTCGACGCTTACGCCGTGCGTGCATTCGAGGTCCATGCGCTCGATTACTTGCTGAAGCCCGTGGATCCCGTGCGGCTCGCGGCCGCGCTCGCGCGCGCCCGGAACCCGGCAGCGGCGCCGACTGCTGAAGCGCGCGCGCCCACGTACCGCTACGACGATCTCTTCTTTCACGACGACGCGCGTAGCCCGCGCTTCATCCGCATCCGTGACATAGCGTTCATTCGCGCCGCGGGCAACTACACCGAGCTGCACCTCGCCGCCGGACCGCTGCTGCTCGTGCTGCGGCCTCTTTCGACATGGGAGACCCAGCTCGCGGGTGCGCCGTTCGTCCGCGTGCACCGCTCGCTGCTCGTGAACCTCGACTTCGTCGAGCGCGTCGAGCGCGGCGAAGGCTACACCTACGATTTGTTCGTGCGCGGGCACGCGGAGCCGTTGCCGATGAGTCGGCGGCGCGCGACCGAGCTCAAGGGCAAGCGCGACGCGTTCCGCGGCGGTGGACGAGAAGTCGCCGAGTGACGACGCGGGCCGGCTTTTACGCGAGCGGCCGATAGTCATGATCAACGGCTAAGATTCACCAGCGCACGCGCGTATGCTCGGTCACATCGGGGACGATCGAGGGGAGGTCCTTGAGATGTGCTTCTACAAGTCGTGGGCCGTCGCGTTCATGGCGGGAATCGCGGCCTTCGCGATCGGTGCACAACAAACGCCGACGCTCGCTGGAAGATGGGAAGGTGTCCTTGCTCCAGATGCGTCCGTCGGCAGTCGCGAGCTGGGGGCGCGCCGCGAGGGCCCGCGGTTGCCAACGGTCGTCGTGATCAGCGGCGCCGACGGAAAATACATCGGCAAGTGGACCAGTGTCTCCCAGGGCAACGCGACGACTGACATCAGTAGGATCGAGGTGGAGGGCGCCAACGTTAAGATCAGCGTCTCGAACTGGGGCGGGCGCTACGAGGGCAAGCTGAGCGACGACGGCCGTACGCTCGAGGGGCGGTGGATCCAGAATGGGCTCCGGACGCCGTTCGTGCTGACGAAAGTCGCGGCGCAGTGAGCGGCGGCGATCACCGCGGCGGGCGCGGCTTCGCGCGCCGCGTCGGCTCGGCCTCGAGCGGGTTCTCGGGCCAGTAGTGGCGCGGGTAGCGCCCGCGCATGTCCTTGCGCACGTCTATATAAGCGTTGCGCCAGAAGCTCGCGAGATCGCGCGTCACCTGCAGTGGCCGGTGCGCCGGTGACAACAGCTTGAACGTGATGGGCACGGCGCCCCCGCCGATGCGCGGCGTCGCCGCGAGGCCGAACACTTCTTGCATCCGCATCGACGCGCACGGCGCGTTGTCGTCGAGATAATCGATCGGCGTTCTCGTGCCCGTCGGCAGCGTGATGTGCGTCGGCGCGAGCTCGTCGAGCTTGCGCTGCTGCGCGTGTGTCAGTCGTGCGCGCAGTGCATCCACGAGTGGGATTCGCGCGAAGTGCGCGCGGCGCGTGACGCCATCGAGATGAGGTTCGAGCCACGCAAGATCCGCGGCCAGCGCTTCGGTGGAAAGGTCCGGCCACTCGCCGACGTCGCCGCGGCCGAGCTTGCGTACGAATTCGCTGCGAGCGGCGAACGTTCGCACATCGTCGTCCCACGGTAAGGCTTCGAGGCCGAGCGAGCGCAAGCCCTCTAGTAGAGCCGCGTTCGCCGCGCCGGGCGGCGGCTCCGCGAGTGGCTTCTCGTCGAGCACGAGCTCGCCGAAGCGGACGGTGCGGCGTGCGACGACGGCTTCGGTGCGCGCGTCCCATGCGACTTCGTCTTGCGTCACGAGCTCCGGCGCGAAATGCTCGAGCAAGTCGGCGCGCGCGAGCGGTGCCGCGAGCTGGATCTGCGCTTCGCGGTTGCGGTCGTCGAGCTCGACGGCCACGATCAGCTCCTCGCGCGCAATCGACTCAGGTGCCCTGAACGACGCGCCGCGGCCATTGGAGAGCTGATAGCGTCCCTCACCGCCGGCCCTGCGTTTGCCGATTCGATCGGGATACGCGAACGCGAGCAACCAGCCCGCGTCGTGCGCGTCCGGGCTCGCGCTTTGGTCGGCGCCGATCTGGTTCAAGTACGCGCGCTCGGCGCGGCGCACGCGCTCGAGAACTCCGCGGTCGCCGCCGCCGCGTTGCAGCGTCTCGAGACGCGTGCGTACGTCGCTGTCGCGGGAGTCGCCGCGCAGCAGATCGCGCTCGGACAAGAGCGCCGCGAGCCGCGCGGCCGTCGCAGGTGCGTCGTGCTCTCGGCCGCGCAGCAGCATGTGCGCGAGCCGCGGATGCGTGGCCAGCGCTTGCATCGCGCGGCCGTGCGCCGTAATGCGACCGCTTGCGTCGAGGGCGCCGAGTCGCATGAGCAGATCGCGTGCTCCGGCCAAGGTCGCGGCGGGCGGCGCGTCGAGCCAGCGCAGCTCCTCGGCCGGCGTGCCCCAAGCGGCGAGATCGAGCGCGAGCGGCACCAAGTCGGCAACGGCGACCTCGGGCGACGCGTACGCGGCGAGGCTGCGGTCGGCGCTCTCGCCCCACAGGCGATAGCAGATACCGGGCGCCGTGCGGCCGGCGCGGCCCGCGCGCTGCTCGGCCGAGGCGCGTGCGATGCGCTGCGTCTCGAGCCGGCTCATGCCGGTCACGGGATCGAACAAGCTGCGGCGCTCGAGCCCCGAATCGACGACGACGCGCACGCCGTCGATCGTCAAGCTCGTCTCCGCGATGTTCGTCGCGAGCACGACCTTGCGGCGATCAGCTCGCGCAGGAGCGAGCGCCGCGTCTTGCCGGCCCGTATCGAGCTCGCCGTAGAGCGGGAGCACGTCGACGTTGGCGTTCCGCGCGAGCTCGTCGACGAGCCGGCGCTCGACGCGCCGAATCTCGCCGGCGCCGGGCAAGAACACGAGCACGTCGCCGGTGGCGTCCGCAAGTGCGCGGTGCACTGCGCGTGCGACGCTCGCGTCGACGGGCTCGGCGCCGCCCGGCAACGCGGGCAGGCCCTTGCCGACGTAGCGCACTTCAACCGGGAACATCCTTCCTAAGCTCTCGATGACGGGCGCGCCGCCGAGCAAGCTCGCGACGCGCGCGCCGTCGATCGTCGCCGACATCGCGAGCACGCGCAGCTCCGGTGCCAGGTGCCGCTGCGCATCGAGCGCGAACGCGAGGCCGACGTCGGCGTGCAGGCTGCGCTCGTGATACTCGTCGAACAGCACCGCGGCGATGCCCTCGAGCGCTGGGTCGTTCTGCAGCATGCGAGTGAACACGCCTTCCGTGACGACTTCGACGCGCGTGCGCTTGCCGACTCGTGTCTCGAGCCGCATGCGGTAGCCAACTGTGTCGCCCGCGCGCTCGCCGAGCGTTGCGGCCATGCGCTCGGCGACCGCGCGCGTCGCGAGCCGGCGCGGCTCGAGCATGACGATGCGCTTGCCGCGTGCCCACGGTTCCTCGAGCAGCGCGAGCGGCACGACGGTGCTTTTGCCTGCGCCGGGCGGCGCGACGACGACGGCGTTGCTGCCGGCGCGCAGCGCGGTGGCGAGCGGCCCGAGGGCCTCGTCGATGGGCAGGCCGGAACGCATGCTTTGCTTAAGCCGCGCGCCGCTAGCGCTCGGCGCGCGCGCGGCGCGCGAGCTCGAGCAACGCGCGCGCGCGTTTCACGACGGGCACGTCGATGACCCAGCCGTCGAGCGACGTCGAGGCGCGGCCGTGCCGCTCGGCTTCCTCGTACGCGGCGACGACGCGCTCGGCGTGCGCGACTTCCTGCGCCGACGGCGAGAAGCACTCGTTCAGCGTGTCGATCTGCTCGGGATGGATCGCGAACTTGCCCTTGAAGCCGATGCTCTTCGCCTTCAGCGAGTTGTCGCGCAGGCCTTCGAGATTGCGCAGCTTGAAGTAGGGCGTATCGAGCGCGAGCACGTGCGCCGCGCGCGCCGCGACGCAGAGCGCTTGGCGCGCGTACGCGATCTGCAATTCATCCTCGAGGCGCTCGATGCCCATATCGTTCGTGAAGTCCTCGCCGCCGAACGCGACGCCGAGAATGCGCTCGCTGGCGCGGCATATCTCGGCGACATTGACGATCGCTTCGGCCGTCTCGATCCACGGCAATAGGCGCAGCGTGCCTAAAGCCAAGCCCGCGCGCGCCTCGAGCCGGCCGATGACTCGCGAGATCGCCGCGATGTCGCCGGCGCGGCGTACTTTGCCGACCGAGATGCCGAGCACGTGCGGGCCGACGACGGCTTCGAGATCCGCCTCGAGCCATTCCGTGTCGAGCGAGTTCACGCGCGGAATGACGGGAATGCCCGTGGCCGCGAGCCGCGGGAGGAGGTTGCGGATGGTCTCGCGCGCGTTCGCCTTTTCGGCGGCCGGCACGGAGTCTTCCATGTCTGGAGCGAGCGCGTCCGGCTTCAGGCCGAGCGCTTTCTCGAGCATGCTCGATTTGTTGCCGGGTACGAACAGCAGGCTACGAAGGATCATTTGCCCGGGAATTCTACGCGATACCCTTGGCGCGGCGCTCGCGCGTGACGGGTGGCACTGCAATACTGGGCGCAAGGCGCACAGTCCGAAGCGCGGTTTGCCGAAGCATTCATGGCTGACTCACCGTCTCGCCGCCGTAAAGTCATCGGCAGCCTTCTCGCGATCGTCCCGGTCGTCGTTGCGCTGGCCGGTTGGCTCGATAACTCGAGCGCTCGCTACGCCGAGGCGGCGCTCACGAGGTCGCTCGTGACGTTCGCGATCGCACGCACGTTAGACGGCGCGATCTCGGTGGCGCAGGGCACGCAGGTAGCCGTGGAGCCCGGCGGTGTCGGCGTCAACTTCGCACTCGGCCAAGCGCTCGATCCGATCAACGATCTCGTGGAGCGCTTCTCCGCCGCGATGCTCGTCGCGACGAGCTCGCTCGCGTTGCAAGGCGTGTTGCTGGACATGGCGCGCTGGTGGGTCGCGAATCTCGCGCTCGGGATCGCGGCCGTGTTGGCGCTCGTTGCGATTTGGCGGCCCGCGTGGGTCGGCGCGACCGGCTCGCGCGCCGGAATTCGCGCGCTCGCGATCGTCGTGTTCGTGCGCTTCGCCGTGCCCGTGTTCGTGCTCGGCTCGAACCTGATGTTCGAGACGTTCCTCGCGACGGATCAGCAGGCGGCCAACGACGCGCTGACCGTTACGCGCACCGAGATCGAAGTCATTGCCGAGCAGGGCGATGCCGCCGCGACTCCGGCGCCGGCGCCGTCGCTGACTGAGCGGCTCGGGGCCCTCGTCGACGAGTCACTTCAAGCGCTCGACATGCGTGAGCGCATGCAGCGCCTGACCGATAGTGTGTCGAATGCAGTGGAGCACATCGTCCACTTGATAGTGATCTTCGCGCTGCAGGCGATCATCCTGCCGCTCGTGTTCTTGTGGCTGTTCGCTGAAGCGCTGAAAAAAATCGCGGCGCGCGCCGCGCAGCTCTAACGCGCGCTCACTACGTCTATCGCGCGGCCGGCGGACTGCCGGCCTTGAGCGATTGATACGCCATGCGCGTGTACGTGTCGCCGGTCAGGAAGCCGCCGGGGCGCACCCAGCGCGCATCGAGGTCGTTGGTCGGCTTCGCGGCCACGGCCTCGTCCTCGGTCTTGCCGGCGTCGATGAGCTTCTGAACGCGCGTGCGGATTTCGATCAAAGCGTCGTGGCACGCGCGCAGGACCGCGGTGCTGCCCGGATCCCCCTCGTCGGGGACGATCCGCGTGTTCGCGTCGGCCAGCGAGAGCATCTTCTCTTGCGCCGCGATCATCCCGGCGAGCGAGCCGCCGGACGATGAGTCGAAGAACGGATAGCTTCCGTCGCCACCGAAGGTGCCGCTGGCATGGATGACGTTGGCGCGTTTGAAGTGCACGAGAGTGTCGCTGTCGGTGTGCGCGTTCGGCACGTGGAAGAGTTGAACCGTCTCGCCGTCGAAATGGAGCGATAGCGCGTCGGCGTACGTGACCGTGGGCAGCGCGGCCGGCGGCGAAGGCGGAATCGTTTGATTGAACGCGGCGATGCGTTGCCCCTTCGCCATCCGCTCGCGCAGGTTGGCGTGGGCCACGATTGTGGCTCCGCCCTTGGCCATCGCCTCGTTGGCGCCGAAGTGGTCGGCGTGTGCATGCGTGTTGATTACGAGCTTGATCGGCTTGCCGCTCACCTTGGCGGCGGCCGCCTTGATCTTGTCCCCCATCTCCGCGACGGAGGTGTCGACGAGTAGTACGCCGTCGTCCCCGGTCAGTATCAGGGAGTCGCCGCCCTGCCATCCCAGCAAATGGACCCCCTGGCCGAGGTCAGTGGTTTTGATCTCGAGCTTCGAGTAGTCGACGGGTTGGGCGGAGACGGCCGCCGCTGAGCAGACAAGCGCGGCCAAGACCAATGTGGTGAACGGTCGTTTCACGTGAGTCCTCGCCATGCGCGTGTCGAGGTGGGCCATGGTAGGGCCGTAGTTGGACGGTGTCACGCCAGAAGGCGGGCTCGCCCTTCTCGCGAGCATGCCGAGCGAAGCGCTCAGCTAGGGTCGGTGGGCTGTCGGAAACACGTGGGGAGCGCGCCTTGCCTGACCGTCACGTCAGGCAAGGCGCCCACCACGCTAGTGCGTCACAGCGTCGTGAGTCTCCCAAACGCTCAGCGTGCCCTTGCCGAGCGAAGCGCTCGCGTCCGCTGCGCCCGAACCGGTCACTACTTGCCCGTTCTTGCTGAGGCGGGCATAGGCCGTGATCGTGTGCGAGCCCGAGCCGATGTTGAAGGCCAGGAAGTTGAACGAATGCGCGGCCTTCGTGTCGAGGATCAGGCCGATTTCCTCGTCCGTCAGCGAGCACTCGTCGAAGCTGATGACGCCGTCGCCGTTGACGTCGCTGCACGTGACAACGCCGCCGAGGCTCGCCCATAGCTCCTGTCTGCGCTTGTCGAACGTGACGGTGCCCGGTTGTGCCATGTTGCCATCCACGGTCACGTACATCTCGATCTCGGCATCCGCGACGGCGGTGCTCCTGCTGCCCCCCTTGCTCTGCACGACCGTCTTCGTAAAGAGGCTCGTCTCGAACGATAGGCCAATGACCAAGTCCTTCGGCGTGCCGCTGTTGCTGATCGTGCTGGTCAAGATCTTGGTGTAGCCGGCAGAGTTCGTCACACCCGCGACCGCGGCCGCGGCTCCGATGACAGCCGTGCCGTCGTTGGTGTACGCCGACGCGCTGTTGTCGGCACGGGTGACCTGCGGGATCGCGAGCAGACTCGCCGCGATGCCGAGGGCCAACGTTCCGAATTTGACGGTTCTATTGCTGTGACTCATTTCAACTTGCTCCCTGTTATGTTTCGAATCCCCGCACCGTTGCAGCGCGAGACGTGCGACGCTCGCCAACGTCGACTCGAATGGAATCCCCTTGACGTGGCTTGCGTCTCGCGAGGAGTAATCGCACGGCGGCGACTCGAGAGCAAAACGTCGTGGAAGGACGACAAGCCGCTCGTCCTAGTGTTCGCTTCTTGCGACAGTTATTGCGGCGGGAGCGAGGTTTTCGCTGCGGCCAACATGAGAGCCGCGGCTTCCTGCGTGCTCATGCCGACGCGAACTCCAAGTGCTTTCGCACTCTCGTTGGCGACCGAGATCGTGCCCAATCGTCCACGAAACTGTTAACTCGCGTGAGGGCGCGGGCTTTCAGGCTTCCGCTGAAACATCGCCGATACAGAGGCGGGCACAAAGTGTGACCCGATTCCGCGCCGTTGCGCGATGCGCTACTTAGGCTGCGCACCAGATCGTCACTGGCAGGGAGCGGGTGTGATTATGATCAATCGAACCACATGGACCGTGCTCGGGACTGGTCTCCTGTTCTTGGCAGGCTGCAGCGGCGGCGGAGGCGATGAAAGCACTCCGCCCGCGCCCCTCGCCGCGATCACGACGGCGAACGCTCCGGCGATCGCGAGCTCGGTCGTAACCGCCGCTTTCAACGGCGGGGACCTGGGATCGTACGCGTACGGGCCCATGGGAGCGCCGGTTAGCTCGTCCAAATCGGAGCGCGTCTACTACTCGAAGGTGGCCGCGATCCAAGACGCCGGGATCGACGCGCTGGTGCAGCACGCGCAGTCGGTCTCCCTGGTTCCGGTCGGTCCCGAGGTGACGCAGTGCACCGGCGGCGGGACCATCACGCTGACTGGCAACATCGCCAACGCCAGCGCGCTGGGACCGAACGACACGATCACGTTCGACTTCGCGTCGTGCGTCGAAGGCGACACGAGCGTGAACGGCCGGTTCTCGATGCGCGTCACGAGCTTCGCCGGCGACTTCGCGAGCGGCACGTTCTCGTTCGGCGTCACCGCTACGCTCACGACGTTCCAGGTCATGATCGCCGGTGAGACGACGACGGCGAACGGCTCCGTCTCGATCTCCGTCAGCGCGACGAACTCGATGCTGACGACGACCGTGACCTCGAGCTCGATCTCCATCGGCGACGGCAGCTCGACCCATACGCTGCACGACTACTCGTCCGTCCGCACGCTCACGTCGGGGTCGTTTACGCTCGACGTGCACGGCAGCCTCACGAGCTCGGACTTCGCCGGCACCGTGACGTTCGTGACGACGGCGCTGCTGCAAGGCATGGGCGACGATTACGCCTTCACCGGTCAGTTGAAGATCACGGGTGCGAACGGCGCGACCATCAAGGTCACCGCGCTCGATAGCATGTTCTTGCGGCTCGAGATCGACAGCAACGGCGATGGGGTCGTCGACGCGACAGTCGACCTTACCTGGGAGGATCTAGTCTAGGGGGCGCTCAGCCCGCGCCGACGCGGAGAACGAGCTTGCCGAAGTGCTCGCCGGCTTCCATCGCGCGATGCGCGTCGGCGGCTTGCTCGAGCGGATAGACGCGCGAGATCAGCGGCACGATTCGGCCGGAAGCGAAGTGCGGCATGACGTCGCGCTCGAACGCGCGAATGATCGCCGTCTTCTCCTCGACGGGCCGCGGCCTCAAGACCGAGCCCAAGATGCTCAACCGGCCCGCGAGCAGGCGGCCGACGTCGAGCTCGGCTTTGCGGCCGCCCATGACGCCGATGACGGCGAGCCGCCCGCCGACGGCCAGCGAGCGCACGTTCTGCGCGAGATACGAGCCGCCGAGATGATCGAGGATCACGTCGACGCCGCGCTTGTCCGTGAGGCGTTGCACAGCGTCGGCGAAGTCCTCCTTCTTATAGTCGATGACGGCGTGGGCGCCGAGGGTCGCGACGCGCTCGACTTTGCCCGTCGAAGCCGTCACGAGCAGCCGCGCGTGCGGCGTCAGCGTCTTGACGAGCTGCATCGCCGCCGTCGTGACGCCGCCCCCGCCGCCGTGCAGCAGCACCGTCTCGCCGTCGGCGAGCCGTGCGTAAAGGAACAGGTTCATGTAGGCCGTCAGGTACGTCTCGCAGATGCAGGCGGCCTGCTCGAAGCTCATCGTGGGCGGAATGCGCATGACGTGGCCCGCATGCGCGAGCGCTAGCTCCGCGTACCCGCCGCCGCCGAGCAGCGCGAACACGCGGTCCCCCGGAGAGAAATCGGCGGCGCCGGTCCCCGTAGCTTCAACCGTGCCGGCGGCCTCGAGCCCGAGGATCGGCGATTCGCCGGGTGGAGGCGGATAATGGCCCTGGCGCTGAACGGCGTCTGGGCGGTTGACGCTCGTCGCATGCACGCGAATCAGCACGCGGCCGGGGCCCACGGTCGGAGGTTCGACGTCGCCGGGTTTCAGGACCTCCGGCCCGCCGAACCCATCGAGGACAATTGCCTTCACGGCCATATCCCTGGCGTGTGCGCGCCTGTTGTGGAGCCGGAGCGATCTCCATACTATACCGCCGCCCAAACGGGGCTCCCTGTCCGCATTTCCTATTAAAGGATTAGCCGTGTTCGAAACACTGAAGCCGCTGCCGCCCGACGCGATCTTGGGGATCATGACCCTGTTTCGCGCGGACCCGCACCCCGGCAAGATCGATCTCTCCGTCGGCGTCTACCAAGACGAGCAGGGCCGCACGCCCGTGCTCGATAGCGTCAAGCGCGCCGAGAAAGCGATCCTCGAGAAGCAGGAGAGCAAGACCTACGTCGCGATCGCCGGCAACGCCGGGTTCAATCGCGGTATCGAGGAGTTGCTCTACGGCAAGGACCATCCGGCGCTGAAGGCCGGCCGCATTTCCACCGTGCAGACGCCCGGCGGCAGCGGCGGCCTGAGCATTGCAGGACATCTCGTCGCGCGCGCGAAGCCGAACGCGA
>Ga0111539_10011683_pt1 | contig 11017 bp, 4 predicted proteins | sample RhiMethybrSRZTD1_FD_79667 | JGI IMG/M metagenome (GOLD analysis project Ga0111539, IMG submission 79667) | Populus rhizosphere microbial communities from Tennessee, USA - Rhizosphere MetaG P. TD hybrid SRZTD1 (version 2) (version 2) | ecosystem: Host-associated > Plants > Roots > Rhizosphere >... | reverse complement strand
GCCCGGGAGCGAGGGGATCGAGCCTCGCGATGAGAGCCCGCAGGAACGGCCCGGGAGCGAGGGGATCGAGCCTCGCGATGAGAGCCTGCAAGAACGGCCCGGGAGTGAGGGGATCGAGCCTCGCGACCAGAGGCCGCAAGATCGCCCGCATAGCCAGGGGACCGACACCAGACGCCATGATTCGCCGAGCGAACGGCCGGGGCTCGCCCCCAACGGCTATCACGACGTCCCACACAGTTTGTTTCAAGTCACTTTGGGCCTAATATGGAAGTCGAGGTATCGAAAGAGCATCGTCCGGATACTGGCGGCAGTGGCCGTCGTAGGAACAATCGTGGCGCTCGTACCGGCATGGAGGTGGGCATTGTCTCTCTTGCCGCACAGGCATGCGTTTCCCGAGAATGCGATCGTCTTGTCGGTTCAGCCGAAGAATGAGTGGGGCGAGCTCCGCGCAGACGGGCTCCGCCGTGGACTGTTGGCCGCCCCCAACGTCGGCATCATCAGACTGAACGCCGACATGGCGAAGATGAAGACGCGGGACATCGAACACGTATTGCAGGACCTCAAGCAGGAATTGTCCAACCACAATGTGCTAGCCGTCGTGGGACCGAGCGTGTCGGAGTGCACAGTCGACATTCTTGAGGCCGTCGAGAGCTCCGGCTTCGCAATCCCGGTGATCATCGAGAGCTCGGTGCCCCTAGCTTTCCTCGGCCATGGTCGCGCTGTGCCCGTCTTTAGACTGAGCTCTGGCATCGATGAGCGAGCCCGAGAAGTCGCGAGCATGACGTTGGAACTTTTGGACTCGGGGACGCCGGTTGCCTATCTGGTCGAGCGCGCGGATCGCGCGCAGTCATACGGGGAGCTTCTACACCAATTCACGTGTCAATGCCTCGGTGCCGCCGCCCCGCGGGTCCCCGTGCATTTCTACGACCAGTCTGCCGCCCGGACCCTATCGGAACGGAAGCCGATCGCCGACCTCCTCCGATCCGAGTCGGTCGTGTTCTTCATGGGGTTGGGGAATGACTTCGCAGATTTCCTTGATTCTTCGCTTCGCTCGAATGCGTCTGACGTGCGGGCCAAGGTGGTCGGCATCATGTGCGCTTACAGAATCGGCTCCAGCCTTAGGAAGGGAGATTACTTGACCGAAAACGTATACGAACTCACTGACATGTCGCCGATGCCAGCCGCGTCGCCCAGCGACCCTGGCGACCGGTTCAAGAATGCCTACCCAAGCGATGCGTTCGACCCCTCGTTGCGCGATCAGGCTTTCAGCTTCGATGCCGGCCAGGCGCTCGCGTGGTCGATCGCAGCGGCCACTGCTAGCGGGGGAATGGACTACGAGGGTGCGTTGGACGCCTTGGCGGCACACTTGTCAGAACATGCGTTCAACGGAGTTAGCGGCATGGTAGCTTTGGACAAGATGACAAGCGGCGTCCACCAGAATCTGAGCACGCCGCTGCGGCTTGCGCGTATCGGCCGCGATGGCAAGTGGGAGGTCGCTTCACTCAGCGCGCTGAAGCGTGCCAAGAAATGAAACTTGCAGCTCAATCCAGTGGCATTCCTGAGATCTTCTACTCGGTGCAGGGGGAGGGAAGGAGGATGGGCATGCCAAGTGTTTTCGTCCGGTTCTCGCATTGCAATCTTCACTGCATCTGGTGCGACACAGACTACACGTGGAATTGGATCGGAACGCCGTTCGCTCACAAACGCGACGGCACGCCTGGTTATGCCAAGTACAAGAAGGATGAACAGATTGTGGAGCTGGACATCGATAAGGTCGTCCATGTCGTCCAAGGGTTTCCTGCACGCAATCTCGTCGTTACGGGAGGGGAACCTCTGCTCCATGATGCAGATATCGTTCAGCTTGTCAGGTCCCTTCAGGGCACGATCGGCACTTATCACGTCGAGATCGAAACCAATGGCACCTTGAAGCCGTCGGAAGCGCTCGCTGGTTGTGTTAATCAATTCAATGTCTCTCCCAAGTTGTCAAACTCGGGCATGTCAGCCAAGATCCGCATCAGACCGAACGCTCTTGAGTTCTTCGCGAAGACTCCTGGCGCCGTGTTTAAGTTTGTTGTTGACGACGAAAAGGACATCGTGGAGATCCTCGATCTCGTTACCGCATACTCGATCGATCAGGAGCGGATCTGGCTCATGCCGCAGGGCACGACCCCGGCAGAACTCTCTCGTAAAGGCCCGTGGCTTGTCGAACTCTGCAAGACCTACCGGATGAATTACTCGGACCGTCTTCACATCAGGATCTTCGGAGAACGGCGGGGGGTCTGACGCGGATCGCGCGCAGTTCGTCGCGGTTGGTGGGAACCGTTGGCCCTCGGTCCCTTCTTGCAGAAGGTTCCCACACGCTTCCGCTGCGCTCGTTCAGTGGGAAGGTCTGGGGCTGATCGTAGAGTGCCATTCGTCATGCAATGCGCCCTCGGCAGCCATCTCGCATAACCGCTTCAGCGCCTCCTGCTGCTCCTCTCCCGTGCCGCCACTGCACCTTGCCGAGCAGCGCCATGACCTCGTGCACCTCCTTTCCCTTCCTGTGCGCATGGAGCTGATCCTCCTAAGCAGGTGCGGTTCTGCTGGGACCACGATCCGAGGACGTTCAGCAGACGAGCCCGAATCGCCACAGCGAGCAGCCGCGCGATGCCGAAACAAGGCGGGATGCCGACCACGATCGAGTCGAAACTGGACCGCTCGCGCAAGGCGCTGCTCGACCTGACGGCGCGCAACCGACTGCTCAACACTCCTCGGCACAAGGCGCGCAGCAAGTCACTCGAGATCGTCGACGAGCGCAGCGACGAGGTGTTCCGGATCCTGGTCACCGAGCAGCGGCCGATGAGCTTCGTCCCGTTGCCTGGTCGTGAGACTGATCCCAACCAGGCCGAGGAGGAAGCAGACCAAGACTGGCTGCCACAGCCGGACGACAACGGAGAAGTCGATGACCGCGGCGTCGCCGAGCGACACACGGACACCCGACTCCAGACTCGGCTCGTCGACAAGGCCCTGCAGAAGCGGCTGCTGGGTCTATTCCACGACGCGCGCACTGCCGAGGAGGAGCAAGGCGTCAACATCCTCTACGTCGCGCTCGGATTCCTGAAGTGGTACGAGGACGACGCATCCGACATTGTTCGTTACGCGCCGCTGGTCCTGGTTCCTTGCGAGCTGACGCGCCGGGATGCCGGCGGGCGGATCCTGCTCCGAGCCCGCCAGGAGGACATCACGACCAACCTGTCCCTCCACGCCCGTCTTCGTGCCGACCATGGCATCGAGATTCCGGAGATGCCGGATGTCGAGGACCTGGTGCCCACCGCGTACTGCGAAGAGCTGCGGCGCGCCGTGGCCGGGCGGCCCCGTTGGGAAGTGCTGCCTGATGACATCGTGCTGAGCTTCTTCTCGTTCTCGAAGTTCCTCATGTACCGCGATCTCAAGCCGGACGTCTGGGACCGCGGCGCTGGGGACATGCCTCCAGTGCTCGACGGACTGCTCGGGCGCGGCTTCGCACCTGAGGATTCGCCCTGGCCCGATGGAGACCGGATCGACGATCACGTCGGTCCGGAGGACATGGTCCACGTCATGGACGCGGACAGTTCGCAGATCGAGGTCATCGAAGAGGCCAAGCGCGGACGCAACCTCGTCATCCAGGGCCCTCCAGGCACTGGCAAGTCGCAGACGATCGCCAACCTGATTGCTACAGCCGTCATGCAGGGAAAGCGCGTCCTGTTCGTCGCAGAAAAGCTGGCTGCACTCGACGTCGTGCATGCCCGCCTCGACAAGCTGGGCCTCGGAGCGATGTGCCTCCAGTTGCACAGCCGCAAGGCGAATAAGAAGCAAGTACTGGCTCAGCTGGAGTCGACGCTGGCACTCGGCAAGCCACGCCTCGCGGACCTCGAAGAGGTCGTCCGGCGCCTTCGCGATTCGACCTCTGCACTGAACCGGCATGCCGACACGCTGCATACCGTGATGGAGCCTGCGGCCATCACCCCCTACCAGGTCCTGGGGGAGGTGGTCCGGCATCTGCATCGCGGCACGCCACTGCCCGATCTCGAGATCCCCAACGCGCTGAGCTGGTCCGAAGTCGAGTTCAAGAAACGGCGCGAGAGAGTCTCGGCGCTGTGCCTGCGGCTGCAGACCGATGGTGCGCCCGCGACCCATGCTTGGCGGGGAGCATGCGTGCCAGCAGTACTGCCAACGGACCTGACACGCCTCGAACCGAGGGTCGATGCGGCCGCCGCCTTGCTTGACGCCGTGCAGCAGAAGAGTGCCATTCTGACGGTTCGCCTGGGCCTCGCGCCCCCCGTCACGATCGCTGACGCGCAGCATCTGGCGCGAATGGCCAACGTCTTGAAGGTCGCTCCAGACTTCGACCGACCGGCGTGTGCTGACCGTGCATGGAAGGCTCCACGCCGCGATCTCCGGCAACTGGTGGCACTGGGCCAGCAGTACGCGGCTCGCGCCGCAAAGGTCGAGGGGGTGTTCCGACCCGAGGCCTGGGAGTGGTCCCCAACGGCCACGCGAGAGCGGCTGCAGGCAGACGGACGCAAGCTGCTTCGATTCCTGAGGTCGGACTACCGACGCGCGAAAGTGGAGTTCCTGCGAATGGCCTCGCATCCGCCGCGCACGCTTGATCAACGCATCGATGCCCTGGAGAACCTGGAACGCGCACGCGGTCTCGCCAGTCAGATCTCGACGTACCAGACAGTGGGCGCTGCTACATTTGGTCGCTTGTGGGACGGGCTGAAGACCGACTGGTCGCGGCTCGATTCGGTCCTCGACTGGGTGCAGTCAGCCGAAGCGATGTACGCAGACATCGACTTCCCCGCGCTGCTGCCAAAGCTGGACGACCCGATGGCCCTGGCTCGCGACTGCGAGATCGTCGGCCAGACGGCGGCACAGCTCTCCACAATGATGCAGGGACTGGTCGATGCGGTGCAGCTCGACCTGCAGGTGGCGTTCGGTCAGGAACGGGTCTTGAACGTCCCACTCGCCAACCTCGCGAGCCGGGTGCGCGAGTGGCGGCACGGTCTCCAGCGCCTCATGGACTGGATCCCCATTGCCCGTGGGCTCGTGGAGCTTCGGCAGCTCGGCCTCGTCGACCTGGCCGACCGCCTCTTCTCGGGCACAGCGCACGCAGGCACGGCCGCAGCACAGTTCGAGCTCGCCTACTACGAAGCGTGGATGCGCGAAGCCATGCGCCGCCATCCACACCTGGCACTCTTCGAGGGACGCTCACACGCAGAGATCGTGGCCGACTTCAAGAAGCTGGACACCGACAGGATCCGACTCGCCCAAGCCGAGGTGGCGCTCGCGCACTGGCACCGGATCCCCAAGGGGTCCGGCAGCGTCGGCGAACTCGCGGTTGTGATGCGGGAGATCAAGAAGAAGAAGCGCCACATTGCCGTCCGGCGGTTGCTGGACGAGGCCGGCTCGGCCATCCAGGGCATCAAGCCGGTCTTCATGATGAGCCCGCTCTCGATCGCGCAGTTCCTCTCGCCGCGGCGTGTCGAGTTCGACTTGCTCCTCATCGACGAGGCCAGTCAGGTGCAGCCGGTGGATGCGTTCGGAGCACTCCTGCGCAGTCGCCAGGCCGTGGTGGTCGGCGACGAGAAGCAGCTCCCACCGACCAACTTCTTCGCCCACATGGCTGGCGGCGACGAGGAGGACGAGGAGGTAGAGTCGGTCGGTGACCTCGAGAGCATCCTCGGCCTCTGCAGCGCACAAGGCATGTGTGCGAAGATGCTGCGCTGGCACTACCGCAGCCAGCACCAGTCGCTGATCGCCGTCTCGAACCGCCAGTTCTACAGCGACGGCCTGTATGTCGTGCCCAGCCCGTTCGCGACATCGGATGAGCTGGGGCTGAAGTTCCGCCCCGTCGCTGGCGGCGTCTTCGATCGCGGCGGCAGCACCTGCAATCGGATCGAGGCCACGCGTGTCGCCCGCGCGGTCATCGAGCACGCCCGGACCCGACCCAACGAGTCGCTCGGCGTCGGCACCTTCTCGGTCGCCCAGAAGGACGCCATCCTGGATGAACTCGAGCGGCTCTGGCGCACTGAGTCGGACGTACGCGGCTTCTTCGCGCCCACGCGACCGGATCCATTCTTCGTCAAGAACCTCGAGAGCATTCAGGGCGACGAGCGCGACGTGATCTTCGTGTCGGTGGGGTACGGCAAGGACCAGAACGGCTACTTCGGGATGAACTTCGGGCCCCTATCGCGGGACGGCGGCGAGCGGCGACTCAACGTGTTGATCACCCGTGCTCGCAAGCGCTGCGAAGTATTCAGTTCCATTCGGGCCTCCGAGATAGACCTCAACCGCGCGTCCAGCCGTGGCGCCGCAGCGCTCAGGGAGTTCCTGGCATACGCCGAGACCGGCGCGTTCAGCATCGGCGTGCCCAGCGGCAGGGGGTTCGACTCGCCCTTCGAGGAGGAGGTGGCCCGGGAACTGGGTCTGCTGGGTCATGACATCGTTTCGCAGGTCGGGATCGCCGGCTTCTTCGTCGATCTGGCGGTCGTCGATCCGAGTGAGCGCGGCCGATACCTCCTGGGCATCGAATGCGACGGGGCTGCCTACCATTCCTCACGCTCTGCGCGTGACCGCGACCGTCTCCGACAACAGGTGCTCGAGAACCGCGGCTGGACGATTCACCGGATCTGGAGCACGGACTGGTTCAAGGATCGCGAAGCCCAGAAGCGTCGAGTCGTGGCTGCCATCGAACAGGCCAAGGAGCTCCGTGCGAGTGCCCAGCCCAACGTGGTACTGGAGCCTCGGCCAGACTACGGTCAGTCGTCCGGATCCGGGACGCAAGTCCGAACTATCGAGCGAGAGGCTGCTGACGAGTCGATGACGGACGCATCCGCGGGGTTCGCGGTGCTCGTGCCGTACGAGTGTGCTGACTTCCCTGTCGAAGTGGCGGGGCAGCTCCACGAGGTGCCATTCCAAACGCTGGTCCCGCTCCTACGGCGCATCATCGACGTGGAAGGACCGATTCACCGCAACGAGATCGCGCGGCGGCTGACGACGCTCTGGGGTCTGCATCGCGCAGGAAGCCGGATACAGGGTCAGGTCGATGGCGCACTGGGCTTTGCGCTGGCCGCCGGTGAGTTGCTCGAGTCCCATCCCGACTTCTTCGACCCCGTAGGAGAACGACCCATCCGGGTGCGTGACCGCAGTGCGGGAACGGTAAGCCTGAAGACAGTCGAGATGCTGCCTCCGAGCGAGATCCAATGGGCGATCCGCCATTTCGTGCAGCAGAACGTCGGCATCGATCGCGTGGAACTGGCGCGACTGGTCGCGCGCGCAGTGGGCTTCAAAGCGACGAGCGCAGATATGGTCGATCTCGTGCACAAGCAACTGGAAAGCCTCCTGAGCCATGGCCTGGTGGAGCGCGATGGAAAGGTCTTCGAAGAGTCGCCGGCGCACCAGGCTCGTAGTCGCGATCGAGCGTGAGGTCGACGCCGTTGTCCGTGCCAGCCCCGGTGGCGGGGGCCGGCGATCGTGGCGGGATAGGGTCCAGTCGGGATCGAGGCTGTCGACGATGGCCTTTGACACGCGCACCTCGGCCCGCTGCGGCTCGGCGTGCTGCATGGTCGAACGCGCACGGTGGTGCCGCTGTAACCGAGTGTCACCCATGTGCCCAGGGTCCGATAGGTCAGGAAATGCGCCCCTCGGCCGCCATCGCGCACAACCGCTTCAGCGCCTCCTTGTCATGAGCATTGGACGGCCCGGGTAGGTGCAAGTTAGGACGTCTGCGCCGCAGAACGGCTTAGGCACACCGAGAGATCTGGTTGCGTTAGGAAGCCCAGACGGTGGAGGAAGCTGGAAGATGTGCGGAGCCCGAAATAGAGAGACGCCAGGTATGCGAGAACAGCGGCGTGCGCAGTCATGTTGGGGACAACGGAAGTCACCCGCGTGGTTGGACTATGGATTATGTCAAGTAGGAGAAGTAGTTCAACAGCGACAACCATCATTACGCCAGCGAGCAGCGCATGCCGTAAACCACGTCGCCCCGGAGCAGCAAGTGCCATGGCCTGAACGAGTGCGAGGAGAAGCAATGATACCGACGCTCCGGAGAGCAGCATGTGGATCACCTTCTCGCTCTGCCGCACTTGTACGGCCACGTACCCGAGCCAACCGAACGCAACCAATACACCGGCCGTCCCAAGCGCGGTCACACGCTTTGTGACCAGTGGCGTGCGGCTTCTGGAAGTTCTGCGAAGGTAACTGAATACGGGTGCTTCAGCAAAACACAGTAGGGCAACAATGCACACCCCAAATAGCACCCCCGTGTACCTACCATCGGGGTCCAATGGTGGGATTGTTTCGGCCAAGGCCGCACAGACTAGAAGAAGGATCGCGGCCACTACGATTGGCAGGTACCGCATGGCTGTCCTGCTGTCTGATGGCGCGGCAACTTGTACGAGGTGGAGATACACTGCGGAGCAGGAGGACTGCAGAAGCCCAGTGAGTACTCCCGCCGCAAGCCAGTTGTGCCAGGATCCAAACCACTCCGCGATTCCCAGCAGATAAATGGCTATGTGTGTCGTATGAAGCGACGTCACAATTATTGGCGACGCGGACATGGCAAGGCACATGCTTCGGAAGCCAGCGGTTGCATAGAGTCCGAAGAACCATGCGATGCACACAGATAGTGAAAGGGCAGACAAGCGAGCCGGCTCACCGTTCCGGTCCCACTGCCCCGTCAACGTCGCATGCAACGCAAAGCAAATGGTAGTCGAGAGTAGCAGGTGAATGAGTCCGCGCAGAGGGAACCGAAGAACTCCGAATGCACGAAAGCGATCCGAGGCTACGGCAAACTCAAGTAGCTGGTGGTCGGGGTGAAGCCCGAAACGCTCGGAGAACGTCCTGTCAAACTCCGGTGCGGTGAAGGTCATTCCGGAATTGGGGTGGTGCGGTAGGTCCCAGTTGGGAGGGAAACGGCGGTTGCTCCAGGAGTCTTGGCTTCCCCGCAGAGCGAAGGGATGGTAGCGATAGCCCACGCGATCGTCGACGGCTCGCGGCCGCGCATCGTGCTGCGCGGAGTCGGGCGTGTGGTTCGGAAGGTGAGCCATGGCTGCGGGCGTGCCGGGTTGTGCAGCGGTAGCGTGAGCAGAGGGAGTTGCTTGTCCTCGTCGAACCGAGCCTCGAGTACTGTGGTCACGGCGAAGGTGAGGAAGAGGGGCGAGTCATCGGCGGGGCGGGTGCAGTGCTGGGGCTCTTGCGTGGGTGCCTGGATGGGACTGCCAGGCTCCAACGGGGACTTGATGGATGGCAGATGCTTCTAAACTGCGGTGCACCTGAGCGCCGACGGCATCGAACCACCAGACGGGGACCTCCTGCATCCCGAGCTGCTGGACGGCCTTGAGGCGCGTGTTGCCCGCGATCACCTCGCCGGTGCGGCGCGCGACGATGGGCTGCTGCCAACCGAATCGGCGGATCGATGCTGCGACGTGCGGAACGGCTGCATCGTTATTGCGTGGGTTAGTGGGGGAGCAGAACAGCCGGGAAATTGGAACGATCTCGACTGGCGGGGAAGCGGGCGTGTCCAAGCGGGCACCTTGTTCGGGTTGGGAGCCGCTTGGGGGTGCGCGTGGACGGGGGGCTCGATTGCGGAAGGATGACACAGTTCGCCCGCCGCGACTGCGGTTGGCTTCGCAGCCGCGGCAGCCGTGACGCGACGGCCTGGCTTCTGAGTCGGCAGCGGTCCCACGAGGCTGCCCGGCAGGGGTGCCGAGGAGCCCCTTCTGGCAGCCCTTGGACCACAGCTGGGTGTCGCGGCTTGTGTGGAGAGTCCGCGGCGAAACGCTCGCACCTCATGGGCCGCCCACAGAAACGTCTGGAGCGCATTTTTTTCACGCAAGCCGGCGCAGGCATTGACGGGCCGCACGCATCCGCCACGCTCTGGGAACCGTGCCCGCGACCTCCGTCGAGTATTCCGTCTTCGCGCACTTGAACGCCGAGAAGGCGTCGCTCTACCGCGCGATCCTGGAAGTGTTCTCTGCCGAGCGAGCACGTTTCACCATCGCGCTGCGGCCGCCGGAGATCGCCGCCAGCCTTGCCGCGCGTCATGCGGCCTACGCCGCATCGCCGTTGCCTTCCGACGACGAACTCGCCGCCGCGCTTCAGCAACTCGTCGTGTGGAAGAACCTCTTTGCGACCCGCGACACGGCCGATGTGGCCACGGTCGAGGAGTTCTACCGTTCACGCTACCTGTATCAGTTCAGCGCGGACGGCGAAGCGGCCGAGCATGCGATCGGCGCGTTTCTTCGGCACCTGCGCCGCCCGGGCGAGCTTCAGGTTACCACGCTGCGCGAACTGCTGGTGCTTCTCGATCAACTCGCGGCCGAGCTCGCGACGACGGCGCCGGATCGCGACCGCCTGCACCTCGCGTTTCAGGCGCTCGTCGGCCGCTTCGAGGAGCTGACTTCGCGCGCGCAGACGTTCATGCGCAGCCTGCAGAGCACAGTCGAGCTGCACGACATCGAGCTCGATGCGTTTCTCGCCTACAAGGACGCGCTCATCGATCACCTCGAACGTTTCCTTGGGGAGCTCGTCCTGTCCACCGGTCGGATCGCCGCGGCGCTCGAAGATCTCGCGAAGCTCGATCTCGACCGTGCCTTCCGCCTGCTCGCCGAACGCGATCTCGCCGACGCCGTGCAACCCACCGCGGACGATTCCGTGGCGGCTGCCTCAATGTGGCGCTCACGCTGGGAGGGCCTGTGCCGCTGGTTCGACCGGCCCGACGGAGTCTCGCAAGCCGATCTCCTGCGCTCGCGCGCCCGCGCGGCGATACCTGCGCTGCTCACCGCGATCGCGCAGCTGAACGAGCGGCGTCACCAGCGTGCCGATCGCGCGGCGGACTTCCTGACGCTCGCCCGTTGGTTCGCGGAGGCGCCCTCGGATGCTGATGCCCACCGGCTGTGGCGCGCTGCGTTGGCGCTCACACCGGCGCGGCATCTGCGTGTCGACGAAGCAACGCTCGTCGCCGGCGAATCGGCGGCGAGTCGCCGCGCACGAGCTG
>Ga0111539_10011682_pt1 | contig 11017 bp, 6 predicted proteins | sample RhiMethybrSRZTD1_FD_79667 | JGI IMG/M metagenome (GOLD analysis project Ga0111539, IMG submission 79667) | Populus rhizosphere microbial communities from Tennessee, USA - Rhizosphere MetaG P. TD hybrid SRZTD1 (version 2) (version 2) | ecosystem: Host-associated > Plants > Roots > Rhizosphere >... | reverse complement strand
TAATATCGGCAATGGAGAAGCACCAATATCTTCAGCCAATTGAAAATATTCGAAGAAGCCTAGTCCGAAGCTTTGAAAATAATCGGGAGCAGGGCGATGATTAAATTCCGTATTCCAACGATTAACAATTAATTCGCGGTCCTCGATCTTTCCAACGGTTTTTTTCCATTGATAACGCGTTGCCAGGTCACGTCCTTCCACAATACAACCACCCGGAAACCGTAAGAAACCCGGCTTCATATCTGCCAGCAACTGAACAAGATCAGCGCGCAGTCCTTTAGGTCGTTCCTTCCAGGTATCCTGTGGAAATAGTGAAATCATATCGACGTCAACAGCTCCTTTGCCGTCGAACCAGACATTTAATTTGGCTTTTGCTGCCGTCGCTGTTGCCTTAAAACTTGCTGTGTATTCCTTCCACTGATTTCCCGTTGGACTTACAGTTGTTCCACCAATAACGTTTCCCTGTTCATCGACCAATTCAACGCGAAGGCTGGTGTTCCCCTCGTGCTGACGTGCCCACAGGGAGAAATTATACTGCATATCTTTTTTAATCCCCATGCCACGAAAGCCTTCATTCGTCAATCCATATCCCTTATCCGCATTGGCTGTTACCCGGGCAAAGCGAGCACCCGACGCTTCGTCGTCGCTATGATTAAAAATCGAAGCAAAACCAGATTCCTTATTCAGCGAAAATCTGTCATATTTTTGCTCGGTCCATCCCATCAACGGGTGAGCGAATTCAAACGAACGGTTCTTTACCAACTCTGCATACAAGCCACCATCAGCGCCAAAGTTGATATCTTCAAAAAATATTCCCCACATCGTCGGTTGAATTTCGGCGATAGGTTTGTCAACTTGAACGGTAAGTTTTGTGGATTGTGCTGAAAGTTCTGACGACACCATCAATACAATCAGCACGGTGATTAGTTGTTTAAATCGCATATATTATTATTTATAATAAGTTATTTTTTTCCCCATACTGCTATGCCTTTTTCATTTAAACCGGTGAAGATCAAGCAGGCTTTCTTATTCTCCCAATCTCTTCCACGTTCGACAAACACTTTTTCGTGTGAACCGTTGCTGAAATTTAGTTCCAGCCATGGAGCGGTATAGGACCATATGTTGCTGGCATCTCCGTCAAAGGTGCCGTTGGAATTCAGTATTAAATTTCCCGCAATCTGAAAGTCCGGATTGACTTGCTCATTGGCAAAACCCGGGATAACGGTGTATCCAAATTTGATTTTTTCCCACGTTCCTTCAATTTCCGTTTTTGTCACAGGCGTTTGTTCAGTTCCAGCAAATCGTTCGGGTGAAACGATCGGCCAGCCCTCGTCTGTCCAAAACATTTTACGAATATGAAGCACCATAAAATATTTGTCGACACCTGGCCTTCCCTGATGCGCTAAATAATATTGACCGTCAGTTTGAAACACGGAGGGGTGAGAGGTTCCTTGCCAGCCTCCATGGTTCAAAAATTGGTAAGGCGCAAGAATCATGGGAGTATGATCTTCTGCTTCGTTAAGATTTTTTCCATTGAAGTCAAAGAAGGGTCCTTCCGGAGAATCTGAACGCCCAACCCTAACGTTGTATTTTGTTTCAAGCCAATCATAGGCGATAAAAAGAAAATATTTCTCCAATTGCGGATTATAAATAATTTCCGGCCCTTCAATGTTTCCATTGATTGTGTTGCTTGTAAAACCTCGTTGAGCAATGCGGGATCCCTTATCGCCTGAGGATGCAGCCAGTCCCGTGGCCGGATTCAACTTTAAGATATAAATGCCGTCCCAGGCGGAGCCATAATACATCCAGTGGTCACCGGCGGATGTTATGATCACCGACGGATCGATCGCGTTGGTTTGCACGGTATTGTCATCTTTTGAGGTAACTACCAGTCCTTTTTCTGTCCACGGTCCCAGTGGACTCGTAGCCGTCGCCAATCCGATAGCGCTAACTCTTGGCTTGGCCGACGATATTGAGTAATATAGTCTAAACTCGCTTCCCACTTTTAAAACATATGGGGCCCACAGCGAATTAAAGGGTGTTGCACTATTTGCTTTTATGTAATCCGAACCTTGTTTGGGAAGTGCATCAAACGCAAATCCAAAGAACTCCCACTCCACTAAGTCTTTCGATCTCCTAATCTGAATTCCGGGGGGAACCGTTATACCGTAAGCTGCATCCGTACTATAGCAATAGTAATAATCGCCGTCCTTTATAATTGAAGGATCATGTGTATTGTAAGGTCCCCATTTCGCCCGTTGATAATAGGAAGTAATCGTAAGATATGTGTCCGCAATGTCATCGATGTTAAATGGAATCGGCGCCGGCGGCGTGGGATTTGATGGTACCTCTACCGCTGGATCGTCAGAACATGAGAAGATCAGCAGCAAGAGAATCATTTGCGCCGACATCACCTTTACCCATTTTAGCCAGATCATCTGTTCGTACGCTTGAAATTACTTCACCTCTAAAACAATCGACAATGGAGGAATTTTGACCGTTATCCTCATTTCCGTCACGCCGTGAAGAATGGTCCAAGATAATAATAAGTGTCAAAAAAACACGTTACTTTAATAGATTATTTTCAATCGTTTGAAGGTACCTGGGGCAACAGTTTGCTAGTGTGAGCTTAGATGAATTTCACCCCTACCTCGCTAAGCTTTCCGTACTTCTTTTTATCAAATACGTAATAAAATGCTCCTTTCCGTGAGGTGGCTTTGTTCTTTTCATCCAGGCGATTTAATATCCCAAGTGCTAGGATTTTCCGGGTGAAATTTCTTTTATCGAGCGGGCTTTCGTAGACCGCTTCGTACAAATTTTGTAATTGAGGGAGCGTAAATTTCTCAGGTAACAATTCAAATCCAATCGGATGGTTTGCCACTTTCTGTTGAAGTCGGTCTTTCGCCTTCGCTACCATTTCCAAGTGGTCAAATATAAGGTCTGGGATTTTATTAAGCGGGAACCAACGCGCTTCGTGTTCGAACTGCATTTGTTCGTTGTAATCTGCAATGTTAATTAATGCAAAGTAGGCGATTGAAATTACCCGCCCTGCCGGATCACGGTTCACATCACTAAAACAGTAAAGCTGTTCCATGTAGATGTTGTTCATCCCCGTGAGTTGGTTCAACACGCGAACTGCCGCTTCATCAGTACTTTCATTGTGATTGGTAAAACCCCCCATGAGCGACCACCTACCCATTTCGGGTTCGAAGCCACGTTTGATCAACAGCGCTTGAAGTTGTTTGCCATCAAATCCAAAGATGATGCAGTCCACGGCTACGAGTATTCTGTCTTGACTTTTGTACTTATTTATGTCCACGGGAGAAGAACTAGGTATATCATATAAATAAAAGAAAAAGTTTACCAAACAGAATCCTGTTGGGCTTGTATTAAAATATTTAGCCCGTGAAATACAGGTAGCCTCCTATGATAAACGTTAAAACAAAAATCGATGCAGCAATATCCCGCCAATCCCAGCTCGCGTGCGACTCTTCACGGTGATCGTCTGTTCGCGTGGCGAAAGTCATATTCTTAATTGCAGCATATTCCGGCGCTTCACCCAAATAGCTAACAACGATCATGACGATAGCGGAAATGATCGTGATGAGGATGCTGAAGTACTGAAAGTTTATGTTACTAACAATCCACAAGAATGAACCCTCCTCATAACTTTTAATCCAGCCAAGTGTAATTGGCGTATCTGTTAACATTCGAAACACACCCACGGCGAAACCTACGATCATTGCCCAAAGACAACCCTGCGCATTGAGTCGTTTCCAAAAAACGCCAAAGAAGAATACCACAAAAATCGGAGGCGCAAGATATCCCTGGACCGCTTGCAAATAATTGTATAAACCAGTTGCGCCTTTTACGACTGGGATCCAGGCCATAGCAATGAGCACCATCACGACCGTTGCAATGCGACCCACCCGAACAATTTCCGATTGACTCGCTTTGGGTTTCAGTTTTTCATAGATATCAATTGTGAACAAAGTAGAGCAGGCATTAAAAACTCCCGCAAGGGATCCCATTAATGCAGAAAGCAAGCCCGCGACAACAATACCTCTCAGACCCGTTGGCAACAGGTACTGAACCAATAACGGGAAAGCAGCCTGGGCGTGAGAAGTAGCCTTTCCGGTAGCAGGATCATACACGGTTTCAAGACCCGGAACTTTCCCGCTTTTTGCAAGTGCAAAACAAATCAGACCTGGAATAATAAATAGGTAAACAGGAAATAACTTGAGCACAGCAGCAAAGATGCTACCCCTGCGGGCTACTTGTTCATTCGGCGCTCCAAGAGCACGTTGTACGATGTATTGATCCGTGCACCAGTACCAGAGACCAATAACAGGTGCGCAAATAGCCATACCCAGCCATGGGAATTCGCCATTAAAATACCATGCTTGCTTTACCAGTTGTCCTGCAGCATTTGTTTCAAGAACAGGAGCCCAGGTACTTTCAACTCCATGTGGAGTAAGTGGCTTCCACAGATTGAACATTTCCGAACCACAAATCTCCCTCAGTGCGTTCCATCCTCCCAGCGTGTTCAATCCATAAAAAGTTAACATTGCGGATCCCGTAATCAGGATCACTACCTGAATGGCATCGTTATACGCCACTGCTCGCATACCTCCAAGCATTGTATAGAGTCCAGTGAGCACAATCACCAATACCGAACCAATCCAAAAACTATCGATCACTACACTACCGATTGTTATCTGAAGCTCTGGCAGCAGCGTCCCGAAAACAACTCCACCTGCAAAAATTCCGACAGCTATTTTTGAAACAATGAAAGTTAGAATAGATACTATTGAAAGAACGTACCGTGAAGAAGTTGAAAACCGTTTTTCAAGAAATTCAGGCATCGTAAACACAAGTGATCGCGCGTAAAAAGGGACGAAAACCCAGGCCAGGACTAAAAGACACCATGCGTGGAATTCATAATGTGCCAATGCCACGCCATCCTTCGCACCTGAACCTGCAAGACCTACAATATGTTCAGAACCAATATTTGATGCAAAAATAGAAGCACCTATAATCCACCAGCTAAGATTACGCCCAGCGAGGAAATAATCGGCGGCGTCATTTTTTTGTTTCTTTACTACCCACCATGCAACGGCCAGCAGTATACCGAAATATGCAGCAATTACGATCCAGTCCAAAGTTTGTAGTAAGCCCATAGGTTGATTTTATTTAGGTGGTTCAGATTCGTTTTTTATTGACTTCGCAGAGAAAACATCACCGGTAATAGATCTCATTCCATCTCAGCTCATTCTTGAAACTATATAGATCAGTATTTTTCCCAATGCGAACATATTCGATCCCAATCATTTCTGCAAAATCTTCGAGGTGCTCGGACGAAAGATTTTGACTGTAACAGGTATGATGAGCCCCCCCGGCATACAGCCAGGCCGCGCAGCCTGTGGACATATCAGGATAAGGTTTCCATAAAACCCTGGCAACTGGGAGCTTAGGGAGGTCATGCTGGGGCGCCACCGCTTCAACCTCATTCACCAAAAGTCTGAACCGATTCCCCATATCAACGATGGACGCGTTCAACCCGGGACCAGCTGCACTATTAAATACCAGCCGGACTGGATCTGCTTTACCCCCAATTCCCAATGGATGAATCTCGCACGAAGGTTTTCCATCAGCAATGGATTCACAAATCTCGAGCATGTGTGCACCAAGAACCATTGGATTTGAAGGATCAAAATGATAGGTATAGTCTTCCATGAAGGAATTTCCACCCTTCAGTCCGCTACCCATTACCTTCATGGCGCGCACCAGCGCGGCAGTTTTCCAATCGCCCTCACCGCCGAAGCCATAACCATCAGCCATAAGCCGTTGAGCCGCTATCCCTGGCAACTGAACAAGTCCATGGAGATCCTCAAATGTATCGGTGAATCCTTTAAAGTTTCCATCTGTCAAAAATTTTCGGAGACCGGATTCAATTTTAGCCGCATCGCGGAGAGCCTGGTGCCTTTCCCCTCCCTTTCTTAACGGGGAGACGACGGTATACTGTTCTTCATATACGGCAACAAGCTTAGTTACTTCCCCGTCAGAAACGTCGTTGATTATTTTTGCAAGATCACCGATTCCATATCCATTTACCGAATATCCAAACTTAATTTCTGCTTCAACTTTGTCGCCCTCCGTTACGGCGACTTGTCTCATGTTATCACCAAATCGGCAAAACCGGGCGTTTTGCCAGTCATGAAACCCACTGGCTGCACGCATCCAGGTTTGTAGCCGTTGTTGCACATTTTTATCCTGCCAATGTCCCACGACAACTTTTCGGTTTAACCGCATGCGTGACATAATAAAACCAAACTCCCGATCACCATGCGCGCTTTGATTTAGGTTCATGAAATCCATATCGATCGTGCTCCATGGGATATCACGGTTGAATTGTGTGTGCAAGTGCAACATCGGCTTGTTGAGGATCTTCAAACCGCCAATCCACATCTTCGCAGGCGAGAACGTATGCATCCACGCAATGATACCAATACAATTTTTGGAAGTATTTGCTTCCTGACACAATGAAAATATTTCTTCAGGGTTCTTTAATACAGGTTTGAAAATAACATGAAGTGGAATCAATGGAGAGGCATCCAGTTCTTTTACAATTTGTTGGGAGTGCGTAGCAACTTGTTTCAGCGTTTCTTCACCGTATAAATTTTGGCTACCGGTTACGAACCACACTTCCAAAGTTTTGAGATTGATCATTTTATTTATGAATTATTGATACAGTTCTATCGTGATATTAGGTCGATGTTTGTAACTTTTTTAGGAAACCAGATCATCATCTCGCCCTTTCCACGGTGTGCCCAGGCGTAATATGGAATAGCTGTAAAGGGTCGTGGAATGGTCGTTACATTAAGCCCTGTATTGTCTATTACCACGGCAATGGCCTCGCTTTTCATGACCGTCACGCCATTTAGTAAATCCTTCCTGAATTCAGTGGAAAACTGAGTATTCTCTGGCAGGATAAAGTCTGTAGCCACGCCATTATTATCGGGCCACTCAGCACAATAAATCAGGGGACCCCGTTGTAAGGCAACTTTTCCTAAATCATCGGCAACGTGAGGATCAGCTACAACTTTGCGAACCTCCATGGGCAAATTCACGGCAATAACATCTCCTTTTTTCCAGGTCTTGTTCAACACGGCGTATCCATTTTCAATTTTATAATCTACCGGTTTACCGTTGATCGTGATGGTCGTCGTTGCTGATGAATTTGTTTCAAATTTGTAGAGCGAAGAAGGCATTGCTTTGTTCTGCGCCCAGCCTGGAATACGGATCAATAAGTTCATCTCCACGGGTGACTTTGGTGTTACAGTAAACACTAAGTTGCCATCCCATGGATAATTATTTTGTTGGGTGAGTTGAACCGTTTTTTTATTTACCTCGATCGTCGTGCTACTGGTGGCAAAAAGATTCACATATAAATTATTATCCTTTTGAGCATACATGTAGCCGGGAATGGAGGGAATAAGTCTTGTCACATTCGTGGGACAGCAGGAACACGGGAACCAACCCGAACGGCTTGCCTCCATGTCCTTATGGGGCATCCCATTTTTTATTTCCATGGCATTGGTATAGAAGAAAGACTTACCGTCCATTCCAACCCCGGATATAAGGCCATTGTAAAGTGATTTCTCCAGTATATCGATATACTTTGAATCACCGTGAAGCAGGAACATCCGATGATTCCAATAAACATTAGCAATGGCGGCACAGGTCTCATTGTAGGCCGTCCTGTTAGGCAATTCATAATTATCGCCAAAGCGCTCGCCGTCGCCAATCGCTCCGACTCCACCCTGAACGTAAATTTTTTTGCCGACAACATTATTCCAGATCGAATCGATCGCACGCAAAAAGCCCTTGTCGTCGGTCAGCGCAGCCACATCGGCCATAGCCGAGTAAAGGTATCCCGCGCGAACGGCGTGGCCAACGGCTTCGAATTGTTCAACGACTGGCTTATGATCCTGCCAGTAGGCACCGCTCTTCCAGGGATCTTTGCTGTTGGCATCATATCCCTTAAAATGTCCCCGCTCCTCGATAAAATACTTCGCGGTTTCCAGGTACTCTTTTTTGTTGGTGATGCGGTACAATTTCACCAATCCCATTTCGACAACCTGATGGCCAGGCGCAACGTGTTTTTTGTTGTGGCCGAAGGTGCTACATACCAGGTCGGCATTTTTCAGGGCGATATCCAGCAAATTCCTTTTTCCAGTGGCCTGATAATGTGCCGCGGCAGCTTCATATAAATGACCGGAGTTATACAACTCATGACTTAATTCCCGTTCCTTTTCCCATCTTGTTGTACCAGCCCATAAATGAGGTTCATTGGGATTGATGGTTCTGGCAGTGTATAGATATCCATCAGGCTCCTGAGCATTTTTTATTTTGACAATCAGCGAGTCAATATAATCTTCAAGGGCTTTATCAGGATATAAGCTCAGGGAAAACGACGCCCCCTCTATGGTCTTATAAATATCAGTATCATCAAAAGGAAAAATGGTACAGAATTTACCGCTTTTTGCAGCGGCCATTTCAAAATTTTTCACGCGTCCAGTTTCCTCACAGCGCTCAAAGGATGCAGGAATCGTTACGGTATGATTGATTTTGATTCGCGGCAACCAAAAATCATCATTCAACTTCACCTTCGTAAATGGAACTACTTGAATCGGGTAGTCCGCTTTCTGTGCCTGACCAACTATGGAACCAAGCAGCAAGAAAAAAATTAAAATTCTTTTCACAGTATTCAGATGTTTAGGTTTTCGAAGTTCTTGCGTGTGCGAGTGTTTATGTATTTAGGGTCGCAAAATCTCGGACCTTATCATTGACCATAGTAAGAGTCAGGGCCATGTGTGCGTTCATAATGTTTTTTTATCAATGCATCCTTTAGCCGCGGAGCCTTCGGATTAATCTGTTCCGTAAGGAATGCCATGTGTGCGATGGTTTCCAGCACTGCGCTGTTATACACAGCTTTTTCCGGTGTCTTGCCCCATGTAAACGGTGCGTGGTTACCCACGATCACCATTTCAACCTCCTCATGAGTCAGATTTCTGTCTTTCAAACAATTCATGATCTGAAAACCGGTTTCGTACTCATAGTCACCCTCAATCATTTGATCGTTCATCGGAGGTGCACAGGGTATATCAACAGTATTATGATCAGCGTGAGTGGTGCCGAAAATAGGAATATCCCGCTGAGCCTGTGCCCAGGCCGTTGCGTACGTGGAATGTGTATGGACAATACCACCAATGGATGTCCAGTGATTGTACAACACGGCGTGCGTTTTTGTATCGGAGGAAGGGCGAAGATTTCCCGCTACTGTTTTTCCATCAAAATCCACGATCACCATTTTTTCCGGTGACAGATCGTCATAGGGAACACCACTGGGTTTGATAGCGAAAACACCAAGGGAACGATCAACAGCACTAACATTTCCGAAGGTAAAAACCACCAATCCCAGTTTAGGCAATTGCATATTTGCTGCATAAGCTGCTTGCTGGATGTGTTCGTATTTAGGCATCAGGGGGTTGTACGTTATATTGTAGTTGTTACCGGTCTTATAAACCAGTCAGGACCGGATCTGATTTATCTAATGTTACCTGTTCAAGCCCGTTACCAATTTCCAAATACTTCTGAAAGCGCCTCCGATAAATTGCTGCAGCCTTAGCATTAGGTTTATAGTCCAGGTCGAAGCCTTGGCCCATTACATCCATTGCATCCTCAACCTTCGCGTATAGGCCAGCTGCGGTCGCGCCAAACATGGCAGCACCCAAGGCACAAGTCTGTTCTGATTTGTGAATACGAATTGGCATGTTCATGACATCGGCCATGACTTGCATAATGTATGGCGACTTTCGCGCAACGCCCCCTAGTCCAATCAATCCTTTAACTGGTACGCCTTCATTGTTGAAGCGATCCACAATGGCTTTCGCACCAAAACAAGTAGCCTCAACCCACGCTTTAAAAAGATGAGGAGCATCGCTACCAAGACTTATGCCCGTAACTGCGCCCTTCAAGAGCTGATTTGCATCGGGTGTGCGGCGGCCGTTCAGCCAATCAATTGCCAATTCACTATCATCGCTTAACGGAAGGGCTGAAGCCTGCCGCGTTAGTTCTGGAATAAGTTTATCCAGCATTTCTTCCTTTAACTTCGCTGCCACATCAGCATTGATATGAGCTGATGAAGTCAATAGAGTTTTAAGTGGCCACGCCAATGTATTTTTAAACCAGGCATACGTATCGCCAAACGCCGATTGCCCTGCTTCCAGTCCGATCATTCCGGGTATGATCGAACCGTCTACTTGGCCGCAAATCCCTTTCACCAAAATATCTTTCATGTCCGCCTTTGGAATCACCATCATGTCGCACGTACTGGTGCCCATTACTTTGCTCAGGTGGTAGGGTTGAATCTGTCCCCCAACGGCACCCATGTGGCAATCAAAAGCGCCTATGCCGACAATCACGTCGCTTGCTAAACCAAGTCGTTCCGACCATTCGCCGCTCAGGCGTCCCGCCGGCTTATCCGAGGTGTAGGTGTCCTGAAAAAGACGGGATGTGAAACCCTTTAATAATGGATCGAGGGAAGCAAAGAAATCGTCTGGTGGAAGACCGCCGAATTCCGCAGCCCACAAGGCCTTATGGCCGGCGGAACACACGCCCCGCTTGATCTGTTGTGCATCTTTCCCGCCAGTTAATAAGAATGGTATCCAATCACAATGCTCTACCCATGAGTAGCAAGCCTTGCGTACAGCCTCATCGTGACGCAATATGTGGAGGAGCTTCGCCCAAAACCATTCGGACGAATAGATGCCGCCCACAAATTGTAAATAATCGATATCAAATTGGTCTGCGTGCTCATTGATTGCAGCGGCTTCATCTGTGGCGGTGTGATCCTTCCATAACACGAACATGGCATTCGGATTCCTTTGGAATTCTGGCTTCAATGACAACGGAATTCCATTTTTATCCACCGCGACAGGAGTCGATCCCGTAG
>Ga0111539_10011681_pt1 | contig 11017 bp, 10 predicted proteins | sample RhiMethybrSRZTD1_FD_79667 | JGI IMG/M metagenome (GOLD analysis project Ga0111539, IMG submission 79667) | Populus rhizosphere microbial communities from Tennessee, USA - Rhizosphere MetaG P. TD hybrid SRZTD1 (version 2) (version 2) | ecosystem: Host-associated > Plants > Roots > Rhizosphere >... | reverse complement strand
TCGCCGCGCGCCGACCGCGACGGCGGTGACGGCGCTGCTGCAGGCGGTCAGCGAGCACGCCGACGGCTACGTGCGCTTCAGGGCGCTGACCCTGCTGACCGGCTACAACGACCCGCGCACCGATGATGCGATGCAGGCGGCGATGGTGTCGCCGAACGATCGCCTCAGAGAAGTCGCCTACGGCTACTACGAGATGAATCCGAATCCCGCGCTGGCGCCGAAGATGCTCGCCGCGCTCGAGAAGGAAGAAGGCGAATTCGTGCGGCCGGCATTGATCCGCGCGCTCGCCGCGATCCCCAACAATCTGAAGATCATCGACGTGCTGATGCGCGACGCGATGCGCGGCGTCGACTACTTCCGCAGCACCGTGATCGAAGCGATCGGCGACTACAAGGTGGCGATGGCGATGCCGCGGCTCGTGGAGATCGCGAAGGTCGAGGGCCCGCTGCAGGACGACGCGGCGACCGCGATCGGCAAGATCGGCAACAAGAGCCAGCTTGGCACCCTCGCGGCGCTGCAGCAGTCGGCGCCCAAGGAAACGCAGCCCGCGATCGCCGCCGCGATCTGCCTGATGGGCACGAATTGCGCGGCGCACATCGGCTATCTCGAGAAGACGCTCGCCTACGCGGACACGTATCCCGGCTACCAGGATCTGCTGCGCGGCGCGGCGTCCGGCCTCGGCAACATTGCCCGCCAGGGCCACGAGGAAGCGCTCCGGATCCTGTTCGACGTCGGCATTCCCTCGCAGGATCCCGTGCGCGCGCCGGTCACGCTGGCCATCGGGCTGGTGGCGCTCCGCAACACGCCGCTGATGCTGAAAACACTCGAAGCGCGGCCGGATCAGGCCGGCGCGATTGGCATCGTCGCCGAAGCGTTCGACATGCTCGAAGAGGATCTCGAGGAGGAGCGCTTCTTCGTCGCGGTCCGCAAAGCGTATTGGGCCGCGCCCGACGGCTCGCCGACCAGAAAGCTGTGCGAACAGCTCATCAACAAATTAGACTTCTAGACCGGTAACGCGGAACCGGGAATCGAACCGAATGGACTACAAATCATCCGGCGTCGACATTGACGCGGGCAACGAAACGGTGCGTCGCATCAAGCGTCTGGCGAAAGCCACGTTCACGCCCGGTGTGCTCTCCGACATTGGATCGTTCGGCGGCCTCTTCAAGCTCGATACCGCGGCCTTCAAGGAACCGGTGCTGGTGTCGAGCGCCGATGGCGTCGGCACGAAGCTCAAGGTCGCGTTCATGGCGAATCAGCACCGCACGATCGGCGCCGATCTCGTCAACCACTGCGTGAACGACATTCTCGTGCAGGGCGCCACGCCGCTGTTCTTTCTCGATTACCTGGCGACAGGCCGGCTCTCCCCTGACATCGCGGAGCAAATTGTCGAGGGGCTGGCGAAGGCGTGCACGGACAACGGCTGCGCGCTGCTCGGCGGCGAGACGGCGGAGATGCCCGGCTTCTACGCCGACGGCGAATACGACGTCGCGGGATTCATCGTCGGCGCGGTCGATCGCGCGAACATCGTCGACGGCAAGTCGATCGCCGTGGGCGACGTGTTGATCGGGCTGCCGTCGAACGGCCTGCACACCAACGGCTATTCGCTGGCGCGCAAGATCGCGTTCGAAGAATTGAAATTGAAGGTCGATAGTCATCTGCCGGAGTTGGGCGAGACCGTTGGCGACGCGCTGTTGCGCACGCATCGATCGTATCTGCCGGTGATCAAGCCGCTGCTCGGCCGCGGCCTGATCAAGGGCATGGCGCACATCACCGGCGGCGGCATCACCGACAACCTGCCGCGCGTGCTGCCGCCGGGAACGTCGGCGCGCGTGAACCGCACGTCCTGGCGCGTGCCCGCGATCTTCCGCTGGCTCGGCGAGTCCGGCCGCGTGCCTGAGTACGATCTTCGCCGCGCCCTCAACATGGGCATCGGCATGATTCTCGTCGTCGCCGCGAAAGACGCCGACGCCGTCCGCAAGGCCCTGCTGAATGCCGGCGAAGCCAACAGCGTCGTCATTGGCGACATCGTGAAAGGCGAACCTTCGGTTCAATACGTGTAGGGATAGGGATCAGGGATCGGGGATCGGGGATCGGGGATCGGGATCGGGGATCGGGGGCGGTATGAAAAGGCGACAAGCGCTCAAGACACTCGCAACCGCGGCCGCGGCGCTGCCGCTCTCCCGAGTCGAGTTGCGCGCGGATGAATTGCCGGCCGATCAGGTCTTCATCCTTCGCGACGTCGCGCCGACCGTGCTGCCCTCGGCCATTGGCGCCAAGGGCCAGAACGAGGCCGTCGACAACTTCCTCCGCTGGATCCGTGAGTACAAGGAAGGCGTCGCCTTGTCGCATGGTTACGGCGACCCGCGCCTGGTGAAATCGGGTCCATCGCCGGCAGCCGGCTATTCCAAACAGATCATCGCGCTGCAGCAGGCCGCCCAGACTCGCGGTGGACGCTTTGGCGCGCTGCCGATCGACGTGCGGCGCGAGCTGCTCGACGCCGCATTCAAGGCGGCCGACGTTCGCAACCTTCCGGGCCGCCCCGACGGCAAGCACGTCGTCGCCGATCTGATGGCGCATTATTTCCGGAGCAGCGGCGCCAACGATCTCTGCTACAACTCGCGCATCGGCCGGAACACGTATCGCGCGATTCGCGTGACCACGGTTCGTCCGGCGCCTCTCGGGAAATAGGAGAGGCCATGGCGGTTCACGAATCCGATATCTGCGTCATCGGCGGCGGCATCACCGCAGTGATGCTGATCGAACGCCTCGCCGAGCTGAAAGCCAACTTGAAGATCACCGCCGTCGAAGCCGGGCGATCGATCTTCGATCGCGAAAACCGCGGCGCCTATCACCGTCGCGCGCTCGAGTACGGCGAGCATCCCTGGCACGACGACTACATCGAGGATCAGCAGGCGAAGGGCATGATCTCGATGACCATGGCGGTGGGCGGGCAGGCGCTGCATTGGGGCGGCGCGTGCAATCGATTCTCCGAAGAGGATCTTCGGCTCAGGTCGATGTACGGCGTCGCCGACGACTGGCCGATCGCGTGGGCCGAGCTCGAGAAGTTCTACGTGCAGGCCGAGCGGCGGCTGAACGTCGCCGGCGATCCGAGCCCGTACGCCGAGGATCGGCGATCCGCGCCGTATCCGCAGCCGGCGATGCCGCTGTCGTACAACCTGCAGGTCCTCAAGAAGTGGGCGGAGCAGAGCGGGCTGAAGTTTTCGCCGCTGCCGCTGTCGCGCAACGTGAACACGCCGTTCGATGGCCGCGGCGCGTGCGGTCTTTACGACACGTGCGGCGACGTGTGTCCAACTGGCGCGCGCTATTCGCCCGACTACACGTATCAGCAGTTGATCGCGGCGAAGAAAATCACGCTGCACGATCGCATGCTGGTGCGGAAGCTGGTGCTCGCCGACGGCAAGGACACCATCGCCGCCGCGCACGGCTATCACCAGGATCGCCCGAACGAGATGACCGAGTACCGGGCCAGGCTGTTCGTGCTCGCCTCCGGCCAGTGCTGGAGCCCGCATCTGCTGCTGCTGTCCGCGAATGCGCGGTTCCCGAACGGCATCGCCAATCGATCCGGGCTCGTCGGCCGCTACATGAACGGCCACAAGTTCATTTCGGCGCAGGCGACGATCGACGAGGAAACGTTCCCCGGCCAGAACATGACGCACAGCCTGATCTCGCGCGAGTTCTTCCGCTGCGCGACGGGCAAGCCGTTCGTGCGTCACGACACGCGCGTCTGGGAAAGCTCCGCCGGCAAGGAGCCGCGGCTGCGATCGACCGATGGCCGGCTGCTGCTCGGCGACGAGCTGCTCGACGACTGGCGATCGCGCGCGCTCAAGGGCAGTTCGGTGCGCTTGCGCGCCTACTACGACTCGCATCCGTCCGCGGACAGCCGGCTGACGCTCGACCCCGCGTCGAAAAATCGTTACGGCGATCCGATGCCGAAGATCGATCGTCAGCTCGATGCCGCCGCCACGGCGCGTGAAGGCGCCACGCTGGCGCATTGCACCGAGGTGTTCGAGCGCATGGCGAAGGCCAGTAACGGCAGGCTCAACGGCAAGCCGTCGGTATCGAACTACTGGGATCACCCCGCCGGCGGATGCCGCATGGGCGCCGATCCGGCGAAGAGCGTCTGCGACAGTTTCGGCCGCACCCACGATCACGAAAACCTGTTCGTGATCGGCGCGCCGACGCTGCCGACCGGCGGCTGCACCAACGGCACGCTCACGTTCGTGGCGCTCTCGATGCGTTCGGCGGGAAGGGTCGCCGAATTACTGTGAACCGCAGGATCGGAGTGCTGATCTCGGGCCGCGGCTCGAATCTGAAGGCGATCATCGATGCGATCCAGCGGCGCGAGCTCGACGCGCGGATTGCCGTCGTGATTTCCAATCGCTCCGGCGCGCCCGGTCTCGATCACGCGATTGGCGCCGGCATCGAGGCGCTCGTCATCGATCACCAGGCCTACGCGACGCGCGAGGAATACGATCGCGCGCTCGTCTACGAGCTGCGCAAGCGCGATGTGGCGCTGGTGTGCCTTGCTGGATTCATGCGGCTGTTGAGCCCGGTGTTCGTCGACGCGTTCCCGAACCGCATTCTCAACATTCACCCGTCGCTGCTGCCGAAATATCCCGGTCTCCACCCGCAGCAACAGGCGCTCGACGATCACGCCACCGAGAGCGGCGCCACCGTTCATTTCGTGAACAAGGACCTGGATGCCGGGCCGATCGTGCTGCAGGAGTCAGTTCCGGTGAGGCCAGGCGACACCGCGGACCGCCTGGCGGAGAGAATCCTCGAGGTCGAGCATCGCCTGTATCCGCGCGCGATTCAGCAGGTCCTGAGTCGCTAGCGGCCGCCTGCGCCGATCGCCCTTTCGAACGTGCTCCACGGCACGGTGGGCCCGTGCACGGGCGCGATCGTCGAGATGTCGAGCTTCATCCTTCGCGCCTGGTTGAAGAAGCTGCGCATCGCCGGCGTCGGCGTCGCGGGTGGCGGTTCGTGGGTATCGAACAGATCGGCCTCGAATGCAATCCGCTCCGCCGGCAGATACGCCATCAACATGCCCGCCACGTGCGCCAGCGGCTGCACGTAGTAGATCCGCAGGATGCGGTTGTTGTCGCTAATCACGTAGTTCTCGTTGATCGCCTCGAAGTTGTAGCCCTCGGACAACTCCGTCGGCGGCCAGAGCGCGACGATGTCCGGATTGATCGTGCGCGGCCGGTAATTCAACACATCGCGATTGAGGAAGTCGATCGCCTTGCGATGCGTGACGATCGTCGAGCCGATGTGCAGGTAGCTGCGCAGCCCGCCGATGTGATCGAAATGCGGATGTGACGTGATCAGCCAGCGAATCGGCTTGCCCGGCGCCAGCTTCACGACCTCTTCGATCACCGCCAGGCTTCGCGCTTCGTTCAAGGGCGCCTCGAACACCGCCACGAAGTCCCTGAACTCCACCATGTAGCTGTTGTGCGTGGCGCCGCCGAGGCGGTACACCCCTGCCGCCATCTTCTCGACCGTGACCGACACCTGTGGTGTCACCGCGCGCCGCACCGATTCAGGCACCGGCACCGGATCGTCGCAGACGTTGGGCTGCACTCTCGGGAACTTCCCGCCGTACGCGTTGTGCCCCGTGCTGGCATTGTCGAATTGCCAGTTGTCGTCCCAACCCTGGTGCGAGTGCCACGCGATCGGCCACTTCACGTTGCCGAACGTCATCTGCTCGGTGGACTCGTGCTCGATGTTGAAGTCGCCGATCGCCGGCTCGCTGACCGTCGTCTTGATGCGCTGGATCTGGTTCTGCGGGTTGATCGTCGCTTCGACGCGATACTTGCCGAGCATCGTGATCGACACCACGTGCATCTTCTCCGGCGCGACGACATTGCCATCGCGCCCCATTTCGATCTGCTCCCAGCGCCAAATCGCTTTCGGGTTGGCGCCGGGCAGACGCGCCGCCTTGAGGAAGCCCGGCGGGTTCAGCCACAGGTCGAGTTGATACCGCTCGGCGTCCTCGGCAGGCACCGCAACCGGCTCGCCACCCTCACCGTCGATGTGCCACGCGTGCGATCCGTTGACGATGTGGGTCTGGCGCGTTTGTTTCTGCGTCGGCGTGCCGCCCTTCCAACCGAGGCCGTACTTCCACGCCGCCGGATTGAGGCCCGGCTTGCGATCGAATGTCTCTTTGCTCGTGCCGGTCTCCCAGTTGATCGTCCGCGTGTAGTTGGCGAGCGCGTCGATGCGCGGCCAGTCGATGTTGACCGCGTACTCGGCGGTCTGACCCACGGCGCCGCCGTAGCCGGCGCCCGAAAAGGTGATGCAGCGCAGGTTCGCTTCGCCGATCTCTTCCGACGCCGCCGCCAGCAGCGGCAACGGATCGACGTAGCCCGGCGGGAGCGATTGCGCGCGCACCAGCGCGCACGCCAGCACGATCGCGACCAGCACTGCTGGAGTTCTGTTCATGATGATCCTTCTGTGCTCCCTGGCTTCTTCGGCCTCACGCAGGAACGAGGGCAATCGCGCGTATCGGACTGCCGCTGCCGTTCACCAGCTTCAATGGCGCGGCGATCACAACCGCGCCGGTCGGCGGCAATCGATCCAGGTTGCAAAGGCTTGCCAGACCGAGCTTGCCGTGGCCGTGCATGATGTTGTGATTCGGAAACGGCGGATCGAACGTTGCCGCCTGGCCCGCATCGGTGCCGATCGTTTCCACGCCGACGCCGAGCACATCGCGATCCCCGGCAAGGACCTTCGACGTGGCCTGATCGAAGCCCGGTCCATGCGGCCCATCGTCGCGCACATTGAGGAACGCGCTGCCCGATCGACGGCTCCATCCCGTTCGCAACAGCACCCATGCGCCTTTCGGGACGCGCCCGTGTTTCGCTTCCCAGCGTTCAAGCGCGGCGACATCGAGAAGATAATCCTCGTTCGCCGACACGTCCGCGGTGACATCGATCACGCACGCCGGCCCCACGAACTGTGCGGCCGGAATCGTGTCGGTGGTGTTGTTCTTCAGATCGCGTCCGCTGATCCAATGCACCGGCGCATCGAAATGCGTGCCGGTGTGTTCGCCCATGCGAATCGTGTTCCAGTACCACGCCGGTCCCTTGTCGTCGTATCGCGAGATGACGTCGATCGACACGCCCGGCGACGCCGCGAAAATCGGCGGCAGTCCGATCACTGGCGTGTCGGGGCCAAGCGGCTGCGACAGATCGACGACCTTCACCCGGCCCGCGGCCAGGTCGGACACAAGTGCGGCTAGTGATGACATAGGAATTACCGGCCCTGCAGGTAACGCTGAAACTGGAAGCGATTCTCGAGCAACCCGAGATCGGTCACGAACGCCGCCGGTCCGATGGCGTCGACCTTGGCAACAAGCGTTGTCAGTTCCCGCGCCTGTTGCGCCGCGGTGAACTCCTTCACGAACTCATCGATCGTCGTCGCGCACGCGGTCCGCGGAACGCCGGCCGCCGCCGCCACTTCGGCCAGGCGGGTGCACGCGCCGGTCGCGGTCGGAAATCCGCCGACCGAGAGCAGCGATTCGTTGTCGAACACCACGTGAACGAGATTTGCGGGGCGATACCGCGCCAGCGTCGACAGGCCGCCAAGATTCATCAGCACGGATCCGTCGCCGTCGAACACCACCACCGGCACCGCCGGCTTGCTCAACGCGATGCCGAGACCGACCGACGATGCGAGACCCATCGCGTGCTGCAGGTAAAAGAAGTTGGGGCGGTGGCCGATCGATTGCAGCTCGGCCGCGACCGCGCCCATGATCGTCACGACCGCGCAGTCGTCGAGGCGATCGTAAATCGCGCGGAGGCAGTCGACCCTGGTCATGCCTCCTCCCACATCAGATCGCGTGTCAACAGCAATGCGACCGGCTTGTTGGCGGAATACGCCAGCGTCTGCGCCTGCTTGACGCGATGCGCCACCGTGGAGGGGTTGTCGAGACGCATGATCGGAATGCGCAACGCGGTAAGAACAGACTCGGTGACTGCGCCGCCCTCCGTCTGCCACGGATCGCGCTCGCCGAATGTGCCGCGATCGCTGATCAGCATCAGCAGCGGCACGCGATACAGCTGCGCCCCGGAAACGATGCCGTTGATCGCGGCGAGGAAGCCGTGGTTCTGCATCAGCATCGCCGATTTCACGCCGGCGAAGTGCGCGCCCATCGAGATGCCGACGCCCTCTTCTTCCTTCGCGAGCCGCACGAGCGTGACGTCGGGATCGTCGTCGGCCAGCCTGATCAGGTGCACGAGCCACGTCTCGGGCAGCGCGGACATCAACCGCACGCCGCTGGCCTTGAGCGCGTCGAAGACGATCTGTGAATTCGCCGCCGATACCGGCATGGGCGGGATGTTATTACGTCGCGGCCGTGCGTAGCGTCAAGATCGCGATATCGGGGGGACAGTTGATCCGCACGGGAACGTACACCGTGCCGACGCCGCGGCTGACGAAGATCGACGTGTTGTCGCGTGTCGCGTATCCGGCGAGCACCGGAAACTTGCGGCCCGCGACGGGGCCCAGCGCGGGCACGATGACCTGCCCGCCGTGCGTATGGCCCGAGAGCACGAGCTGCACGTCGAGCGCCGCCGCTTCGGCCAGCCGCCGCGGATCGTGCGCGAGCAGCACCGTGGTGCCGCCCGTGCCGTTCAACACGCCGGCGATTTCACGCGGCGTCCGCGTCCAGAAGCGGATGCCGGCGAGATCCAGCCGCTCGCCCCTGATCGTCAGCGACGTCCGCTGATCCTTCAGCACCGTAAAGCCGCGCGCCGACAGCGCCGGCGGCACTTCCCGCTCGTCGTCGTGATTGCCCAGCACCGCGAACGACCCGTGCGGCGCGTTGGCGAGGGGCGCCAGCAGCTCCGCGACCGGACCGATGTAGGCGCGATCGAAGAAAGAAATGTAGTCGCCGCCGAGGACGACGATATCGGGCGCGGCTTCCTTGAGGAGCATCACCGCCCTCGTCACATCGGCGGCCGATACCGACGCGCTGTGATGCACGTCGGTGATCATGCCGATGCGGAGGCCGTCGAGCGCCGGCGGCAGCCCGCGCACGGCGAGGTCGCGGACGATCCGTTCGATCTGGTGGCGCTCGTAGGCGACGCCGTACGCGCCCACGCCGGCGAGAGCGCCCACCGAAATCGCGGTGGCCGACCGGATAAAGTCGCGGCGCGTCACGCCCACTCCCGAAGTATAAGATCGGTTCAACAGGTTCAAGGCATTCAAGGGGTTCAAGGGTTGGCACAGACGTTGTTCGAGGAATTCGAGTGGCGCGGGATGGTGTACGACGCCACCGACGGCGCGCGCGAGATGCTCGCGAAGGAGCGCGTCACCTGTTACATCGGTTTCGATCCGACCGCGTCGAGCCTGCACGTCGGGTCGCTCCTGCCGATCATGGCGCTCGCGCGGCTGCAGCGCTTCGGTCACACGCCGATCGCGCTCGTCGGCGGCGGCACCGGCATGATCGGCGATCCGAGCGGCAAGAGCCAGGAGCGCGCGCTGCTCTCGATCGAGGAGATCGATGCCAACGCGCGCGGCATGCGCGCGCAGCTCGAGCGCTTCCTTGATTTCAACGCGACGCCGAACGCGGCGCGCATGGTCAACAACGCCGACTGGCTGCGCCACATCGGCCTGCTCGAATTCCTCCGCGACACCGGCAAGCACTTTTCGGTGAACCTGATGATGTCCAGGGAGTCGGTGAAGCGCCGTCTCGAGGAGGGCATTTCCTTCACCGAATTCAGCTACCAGCTCCTCCAGGCGCACGACTACCTGCACCTGTTTCGCACGCTGAAGTGCACGCTGCAGATGGGCGGCAGCGATCAGTGGGGCAACATCGTCGCGGGCACCGACCTGATTCGCAGGGTCGAGAACGGCAAGGCGCACGGGCTCGTGCTGCCGCTGGTGACCACGACCGCGGGAACGAAATTCGGCAAGACCGAGGCGGGCACGGTGTGGCTCGATCCGGCGCGGACCAGCGAGCGCGACTTCTACCAGTTCTGGCTCAACACCGACGATCGCGACGTGATCAAGTACTTGAAGTTCTTCACGTGGCTCGATCGATCCGCGATCGACGCGCTCGAGAAATCGCTGCAGGAGGATCCGTCCGCGCGCGCCGCGCAGCGTCGTCTTGCCGAAGAGGTGACGCGCAGCGTGCACGGCGATGCGGCGCTGACGCAGGTGCAGGGCGACGCGGCGTTGCGCTTTGGCGGCGCGACAACGGCGGAGGCGCTGCAACAGGTCACGCCGTCCGCATCGGTGAGCTTGTCGAAGATCAGGGCGGGGCTGGCGAACACGGAGCTCGTCACGATCGCCGGGCTCGCCAGGTCCAAGAGCGAGGCGTTCCGGTTGATCGAGCAGGGCGGCATTACGTTGAACGACGTAACGGTGAGCGACCCGCGCGGGCTCGTGACGGAAGCCCAGGCGCTGGGCAACCGCTACAAAGTGTCAAAAGGGCGCCGGAATGTGGCGGTTGTTGAAATAATTCCTTAGCGAGGTTGACATCGTCCGGTCGATCTCCTACATTGGAAAGACACGATTCACGCGATGTTCTTGGTCTAGAGCGTCGCGCTGCCAGTGAAGTCTCCTAAAGATTTTTCGCTCGTAAGCGAAAAAAAGGTTGACTAGGGAAGGCAAGTCGTCGTAAGTTTGAAAGGTTCCCCCAAAAAGGGCCGGAGCAAAATCCAAGCAATTGGATGATTTGCGTCTGCGGGGGAAAACGGCTTGAGAGAGCCGATGGTCCTTGGTTCTTTGAAAACTAGATAGAGCGTGCACACGTTCGATAACAGCCAAGTCCGCAAGGACAAGGCTCGAATCGAGCAACCAGCCCGTCGAGTGTCAGCTGTCCGGTGGTAACACCGGGCGACACAAGACAGAAGCAACACAAAGTAAGAGAAGAGCAGGCAATCAAAGGCTCTCTCAAGCGAATTAAACTTGAGAGTTTGATCCTGGCTCAGAATCAACGCTGGCGGCGTGCCTAACACATGCAAGTCGAACGCGAAAGGGGCTTCGG
>Ga0111539_10011679_pt1 | contig 11017 bp, 10 predicted proteins | sample RhiMethybrSRZTD1_FD_79667 | JGI IMG/M metagenome (GOLD analysis project Ga0111539, IMG submission 79667) | Populus rhizosphere microbial communities from Tennessee, USA - Rhizosphere MetaG P. TD hybrid SRZTD1 (version 2) (version 2) | ecosystem: Host-associated > Plants > Roots > Rhizosphere >... | reverse complement strand
ATGATCGACGTTTTTCTTCAGGCAATCGAGAAAAACAAAATCATTGCCCGCGCCGTGCATCTTGGTGAAATGCAGTTCCATAATCTTTTTAAGAAGGCTTATGCCATGCGCCGCTACGCATTACATTAATAGTCGCCTTATTGTAACGCAGCGGGAATCACCTCGCCATTGATCAAGTCGTCCATGCTCTCCCGCTTGCGCACAATGTAATATCGATCGCCGTCGACCAGCACTTCCGGCGGCTTGGGATGAGAATTATAATTCGACGCCATGGTAAATCCATAGGCGCCGGCGCTCATGACGGCGAGCAAATCGCCGCGCCGCGGCCGCGCGATCTCACGATCTTTGGCGAAGAAGTCGCCGCTCTCGCAAATCGGCCCCACGACGTCCGCGATCATTTTGTCGGCGTTGGTTTGCACTACTGGTTGAATGGCCTGATACGAGCCGTAGAGCGCCGGACGGATCAGATCGTTCATGCCGCCGTCGACGATAACGAATTTTTTGGTTTCGGTTTCCTTGAGATACTGAACTTCGGTGAGGAGAATCCCAGCGTTGCCGACGATGACGCGGCCCGGTTCCAGGATCAGCGTCACGTCCAATCCTTCGAGACCCTCAATGATCGCCCTGGCATACTCGTCCGGTAGCGGCGGCGTCTCGTCATGATAGTTGATGCCCAAGCCGCCGCCGAGATCGAGATAACGAATCTGCGCCCCTTCCTTTTTCATCTCGCCAGCGAGCACGCGATCCAAATACTCGCGCACTTTGGCCAAAGCATCGACGAAGGGCGTCACCGAGGTGAGCTGCGAACCGATGTGGCAATCGACGCCGACAACATCCACGTTCCGTAAGGACACCGCCTTCTTGTAGGTTTCGAGCGATTTCTTGATGTCGACGCCGAACTTCGCTTTCTTCATACCGGTGGAGATATACGGATGGGTTTGCGGATCGACGTCCGGGTTGACGCGCAGGCTGATCGGCGCCTTCTTGCCGATGCTGGCGGCGATCTCGTTCAAAGCGAATAATTCCTCCTCCGACTCGACGTTGAACATCAGTATGCCGGCCTCAAGCGCATATTCGATCTCTTCTTTTTTCTTACCGACGCCGGAAAAAACGATTTTTTTGGGATCGGCGCCCACTTTCAATGCGCGAAACAATTCGCCCCCCGAGACGATATCGAAACCGCTGCCTTCCTTGGCGAAGGCGCGGAGCAGCGCGAGATTGGAATTCGCTTTTACCGAAAAACACACGATGTGGCGCGCCTTGGCGAAAGCTTGATCGAAGACTTTGAAATGGCGCTTGAGCGTCGCCAAGCTGTAAACATACGCCGGCGTGCCGACTTCTTGCGCGATGCGCTTGAGCGGCACCTGCTCGGCGAACATCTCACCGTTGCGGTATTCAAAATGATTCATTTGTCACCCCGTGCGACTTCGACTTCATTGGACGGCGCGCTCAACGAGCCATCAAACAACTGCGACGAAACCCGGTATCGGTAAATGGCTTTCGGCCTGACTTCCTCATCGTCGTAGCGATACTGCTTTTTCTGCACGAATTTTTCCCGGTCTTCGACGCCGACGGTCGTGAGCTGGCGATACGGCACCGGACAATCGGGACAAGTCGCCGACACTTCCTTGCGAAAAATCACGAAGCTCGCCAGATCTTTCAACGCCGAGCCGTCGACGTACTCGGTCGGCCGGCTCCAGGTGAGAGCGACGCCCTTGGGCTCCGATCGCGCGGTCAAGTTGGTGATCGTCCTCGGCGCCGCCAGCTCGGGCGCGCGTGGATCACCCCTTTTGCCGCAAGCCGAGACCAGTGCTACCAGCATCGTGACAATGGCGAACAGTGGTTTCATCTAGCTCCTCAGCTCCTTCAATCGGCGCATCACGTTGCGCCGTGCCGTGCCACCCAAGGCGCGGCGCCGCTCCACCACCGCTTCCGCTGAAAGATACTTATAAACGTTTTTTTCGAACTTGTCCGAAAACCCGCTTAACTCCGTCAGAGACAACTCTTCGATACGCTTACCTTGGGCCATGCAAAATTGCACCATCTTGCCGGCTACTTCATGGGCGGCGCGAAAGGTCAGGCCGCGCTCGACCAGATAATCGGCCAAATCGGTCGCGTTCATAAAACCGTCTCGAACTGCGCTCAACATCCGCTCGCGTCGAACCTTCATGCCGGCGATAATTTCGCTCATGATCTTGACGCTCGCCTTGACCGTGTCCACCGTATCGAAGAGCGGAATCTTATCTTCCTGCATATCCCGGTTATAGGCGAGCGGCAAACCTTTCATGATGGTCAAGAGTGCGTGCAGATGACCGAACACTCGTCCGGTCTTGCCGCGAATCAGTTCCGGCACGTCGGGGTTTTTTTTCTGCGGCATCATCGAGCTTCCTGTACAGTAGCCGTCGGGCAACTCAACGAAGCCGAACTCCTGGCTTGACCACAAGACGAATTCGTCCGCGAGCCGGCTCAAATGGACGAATAGAATCGACGACGCGGCCAAGAACTCCAGAAGAAAATCCCGGTCGCTCACCGCGTCGATGCTGTTTTTCGAGACGCGCGTAAAACCCAACAGTTTGGCGACGTAGGCTCGATCGATCGGAAAGGTCGTTCCCGCCAAAGCGCCGGACCCCAACGGCAACACGTCGATACGGCTCGCGCAGCCGGCGAAACGCTCGTTATCGCGCTCGAACATATCGACATAAGCCAGCAGATGGTGTGCAAAAAGCACCGGCTGCGCCCGTTGCAAGTGCGTATAGCCGGGCATGATCACGTCGAGATATTTTTCGGCCGCCTTGGCCAACTCTCGGCGCAGCGCCTGCAGTCCGCCGATGATGAGCTTGACCTCGTCGCGCAGAAAAAGCCGCATGTCCAGTGCCACTTGATCATTGCGGCTGCGCGCGGTGTGGAGTTTGCCGCCGGTCGGCCCGATCAACTCGGTCAGGCGTCGTTCGATATTCATATGAATATCTTCGTCCGCTTGCGAAAAATGGAAACTGCCGCCGTCTATCTCGCGCTCGATCGATTGCAAGCCGCGGATAATCTTCCGCGAATCACCGGATGGAATGATGCGCTGCTTGGCGAGCATTTTCGCATGCGCGATACTGCCCATGATGTCATGGCGGTAAAGCCGCGCATCGACCGCAATCGACGCCGTAAAAGCTTCGACCGAATCCGCCGTCGCAGCGGCAAACCGTCCGCCCCAGAGCTTGGTCTTTTTCGCCTTCGCGTTGGCCACGTCAGCCTCGCTTGGCCCGGTGCAAGCGCTGTAAGCGCAACCGCAACGCGTTCAAACGGATGAAGCCTTCGGCGTCGGCTTGACGATAAACCTGATCCGCTTCGAACGTCGCCACGTTCGGATCGTAGAGCGAAGTCTCCGATTTCCGCCCAACGACGATGACGTTGCCCTTGTATAGTTTCAGCCGAACCCGTCCGGCCACGTTGGCCTGGGCGGCGTCGATCGTCTTTTGCAGAACTTCGCGCTCCGGCGCAAACCAATAACCGTAGTAAATCATCTCGGCATAACGCGGCACCAGCGAATCCCTGAGACGCATCACTTCGCGATCCATGGTGATCGACTCCAGACCGCGATGCGCCGCATGCAGGATCGTGCCGCCGGGGGTTTCGTACACGCCGCGCGACTTCATGCCGACGTAGCGGTTCTCGACGAGGTCGACCCGGCCAATACCATGTTTTGCGGCGATTTCGTTGAGACGCGTGAGCAAGTTGGCCGGCGAGAGCTTGCGCCCGTTGATCCCAACGGGATTACCGCGCAGGTAATCGATCTCGACATACTCGGCACGGTTCGGCGCTTTCTCCACCGCACGGCACCAGACGAACATGTCGTTTGGCGGCTCTTTCCACGGATCTTCCAAGATTCCGCCTTCGTAGCTGATATGAAATAAATTGCGATCGGTGCTGTACGGCTTTGACTTCGTCACTGGCACGGGGATCCCATGCTGGCGCGCATAATCGATCAAAGTCGAGCGCGCGTTGAGGTTCCACAGCCGCCACGGCGCGATGACTTTGATACCCGGCTTGAGCGCATAATAAGTCAGCTCGAAGCGCACCTGATCGTTACCCTTGCCGGTGGCACCATGGGAAACCGCGTCGGCCTTCTCTTTCACTGCGACGTCGATCTGCCCCTTGGCGATCAGCGGCCTGGCGATAGAAGTGCCAAGCAAATACGACCCTTCATAAACCGCGTTGGCGCGCAGCATCGGAAAAACGTAATCTTTGACAAACTCCTCGCGCAAATCACCGATCACCACTTTGCTCGCGCCGGTCTGGATCGCCTTGCGTTTGACCGCTTGAAGATCTTCGCCCTGCCCTAAGTCGGCGCAAAACGCGATCACTTCGCAGCTATACTCCTCTTTAAGCCAGCGTAGAATAACCGAGGTATCCAACCCGCCCGAGTATGCCAGCACCACCTTGTTGACGTTCATCGTTTTTATCCGGAACCTCTGTTTTTCGTTTCTTTCTTTGAACTTTTGAACCTTTGCACTCTTGAACCCTTGAAGCCGTTTAACAGCCAAACCATCACGGCCTTCTGCGCGTGCAATCGGTTTTCAGCCTGATCGAAGGCGACGCACCGGGGGCTCTCCAAGACATCATGCGTGATTTCTTCGCCCCGATGCGCGGGCAAGCAGTGCATGACCACCGCATCTTTCTTGGCCATCGCCACAGTTCGGCTATTCACCTGGTAAGGGCGGAACGCATTTAAGCGCGTCTGCGTTTCTTTCTCCTGGCCCATGCTTGTCCACACATCTGTATAAATTGCATCCGCGCGCGAAACGGCTTCTTCGACAGAGTGGGTCACCGTGATCTTCGCGCCGGCGTTTACCGCTTTTTTCAGAATTGCTCCATCCGGCTCGTACCCCTTCGGGCACGCCAGCGCAAACGAGAACGGTACGATCGCCGCCGCTTCCAGCCACGATTGAACCATATTGTTGCCGTCGCCCACGAAAGCGATCTTCAAGCCGCTAAGCTCTCCCTTGTGTTCGATCAGGGTCTGACAATCGGCCAACACCTGGCAAGGATGAAAGTCATCCGTGAGCGCGTTGATTATCGGCACCGATGAATGCTCCGCCATCTCTTCGATAATCTTGTGCGCGAAGGTTCGCACCGTAATCAGATCGAACCAGCGGTCCAAGTTCCGCGCGCAGTCCGCAGGCGTTTCCCGCGTGCCTAATCCGACTTCAGCGGGCCCAAGATAGACGGCTTCGCCGCCCAACTGAGTCATTCCCACCGCGAATGTCGCTCGGGTGCGTAGACTCGGTTTCTCAAAAACCAGGGCCAATCCTTTTCCAGCCAACAGCCGGTGCGCCACGCCTAGCTTCTGCTTGCGCTTGAGCTCGCTCGCAAGAGTTAAAATGCCGTCAAATTCGCGCCGACTTAGGCCGTGGAAATTCAGCAGATCACGTTTGCTCATACGCCGAATAGATAGAAAGGTTTATTGACGGGCCAGAATTCTTTCGAGGATCGCCAAGCCGCGGTCGATTTCGCGTTTCGTGAGCGTCAGCGGCGGCGCGAAACGCAAAACCTTAGTGGCCGTGCAATTGAGCAGCAAACCTTCTTGCAGGCAGGCATCCGCGATCTTGCTGCCGTCAATCGTTAACTCGACGCCGATGAGCAATCCTTTGCCGCGAATTTCGCGCATAAAGGAAAACCGCTTCTTCAGCGCTTCAAGACCCTTGACTAAGTACTTGCCCATCTGCACGCAATTTTTCAGCACCCCGCCCTTGATCAGCGCCGCCATCACGGCGAGGCCGGCGGCGCAGGAGACCGGATTGCCGCCGAACGTTGAAGCGTGGCTGCCCGGCACGAAACTGCCGGCTACTTCTTCCCGCGCCAGCATGGCGCCGAGCGGCAAGCCGCCGCCGAGCGCTTTGGCCAACGTCATGATGTCGGGCCTGACGCCGAAATGTTCATAGCCGAAAAGTTTGCCGGTGCGCCCCATGCCGGTTTGAACTTCGTCGAAGATCAACAACAAGCCGCGTTGATCGCAGAGCTCGCGCAGACCGAGCATATAAATCTCATTGGCGACGATAACGCCCCCTTCGGCCTGGATCGGCTCGACCACGATCGCCGCCGTTTTTTGCGCGTCGATCGCGGCTTCGATCGCATTGAGATCATTGTACGGCACCTGGCGAAACCCGGGCGGCAACGGATCGTAGCCGGCGCGAATTTTTTCCTGGCCGGTTGCGGTCAGCGTCGCCAGGGTGCGGCCGTGAAACGAATTGTGCGTCGAGAGGATCTCATATTTGCCGCCGAGTTTTTCCGAACCATAACGGCGTACCAGCTTAAACGCGGCTTCGTTGGCTTCCGCGCCGCTGTTACAAAAAAACGCGCGATCGGCGAACGAATGGCGGCATAGCTCGCGCGCCAGCTCCGCCTGCGGCTGGCTATGATAGAGATTGGAAATATGCAGCAGTTGCTGCGCCTGTTGTTTGATCGCTTTGACGACCGCAGGGTTACAATGACCTAGGCTGTTAACCGCGATGCCGGCGAGGAAATCGAGATATTCCTTGCCATCTGCGTCCCACACCCGGGTTCCTCTGCCCTTGACTAATGCGATCGGCGCCCGCGCATAAGTTTTTACGCCGTACTTTTCAGTCAGAGCCACGACGTCACGATTTTTCATCACTTCCGCACCACCTCCGTCCCCACCCCTTCTTTGGTAAAGATTTCTAACAGCACGGCGTGCTTCACCCGGCCGTCAATGATATGTGTTTTCTCCACCCCGCCCTTGAGCGCATTGATGCAACACTCGACCTTGGGAATCATTCCCGATCCGACAACCCCATCTTGGATCAGCTTGCGCACTTGATTTTCCTTGAGCGTGCTCAGTAACGTTGCCTTCTTGTCTTTCACACCTTCCACGTCGGTCATCAGGATCAGCTTCTCGGCGTGCAATGCCTCGGCAATTTCCCCGGCGACAAGATCGGCGTTGATGTTATACGTTTCACCTTCCCGGCCGACGCCGACCGGCGCGATGACCGGGATAAATTTGTTCTGATCCAGCGATTCGATCACCAGCGGATTGATGCCGATGATCTCGCCGACCATGCCGATGTCGATGATTTCCGGGGTCTCTCCGTTGGTCGACGCCACCGTGACGTTCATCTTTTTCGCCAAGATGAGCCCGCCGTCTTTGCCGCTCAGCCCCACGGCCATGCCGCCATGCTGGTTGATCAAAGTGACAATTTCTTTGTTGACTTTGCCGACCAGCACCATCTCGACGATGTCGAGAGTTTCTTTGTCCGTCACCCGCATGCCGCGCACGTAGCGGCTGGTGATGCCCATCCTGTCGAGCACCGAATCGATTTGCGGCCCGCCGCCGTGCACGACCACGGGATTGATGCCGACGTATTTGAGCAGCACGATGTCTTGCGCGAAGCTCGCTTTGAGCTCGTCGTTTTCCATCGCGTGACCGCCGTACTTGATCACGAAAGTCTTGCCGTAGAAGCGTTGGAAATAAGGCAGCGCCTCCATCAAGACCTCTGCCTTACCGATAAAATTTTCCATGACCGGGCCTCGGACTTAGCCTGATTTAGAGGATATAGCGCGACAAGTCTTCGTTGTTCAAGATCGGCGCGAGGCGCTCGCGCACGTATTCGGCGTCGATGGCGACTTCTTTGCCATGCATTTCGGGCGCCGCAAAGGAGACCTCGTCGAGCAGGCGCTCGAGAATCGTGTGCAGGCGGCGCGCACCAATGTTTTCCGTGCGCTCGTTGACGTCGGAGGCGATCAGCGCGATTTCTTGGATCGCATCGTCGGCGAACTTGAGATGGACGCCTTCGGTTTCGAGCAGCGCTTCGTACTGTTTGATCAGCGCGTTTTTCGGCTCGGTCAATATCCGCACGAAATCCGCTTTCGTGAGCGAACTCAGTTCGACGCGGATCGGGAAGCGGCCCTGAAACTCGGGAATAAGATCGGAAGGTTTCGCCGTGTGAAAGGCACCGGAGGCGATAAAAAGAATATGGTCGGTCTTGACCATGCCGTACTTGGTATTGACCGTCGACCCTTCGACAATCGGCAGCAAATCCCGTTGCACGCCCTGGCGCGACACGTCGGGGCCGTTCATCGACTCACGGCCGGCGATCTTGTCGATCTCATCGAGAAAAACGATACCCGATTGCTCGACCCGCCGGATCGCTTCGCCCGTGACCTTCTCCATATCGACCAGCTTGCTGGCCTCCTCTTGCGTCAGGATGTCCAGCGCTTCGGGAATCTTCACCGTCTTTTTCTTGGTCTTTTTCGGCATCAGGTTGGAAAACATTTCTTTCAGATTGAATTCCATTCCTTCCATGCCCTGGGGTGTTAATACTTCGATCATCGGCATGGCTGATTGAGTCAATTCGATATCGACGAAGCGATCGTCCATCTTCCCTTCGCGGAGCATCTTCTTGAGTTTTTCCCGAGTCGATTGCAAACGTTGCCCGTCGATCGCTTCGCCGTCGCCCTCGTCAGCTGAGCTGGCCGGCAACAAGAGATCCAGCACCCGCTCCTCGGCGACTTCATGCGCTTTGAGCTCGACCTTCTGCTTCTCTTCCTCTTTGACCATGTTGACCGCAAGGTCGGTCAAGTCGCGAATGATCGATTCGACGTCGCGGCCGACGTAACCCACTTCGGTGAACTTAGAGGCTTCAACTTTGATGAAAGGAGCTTGGGAGAGCTTTGCCAAACGGCGGGAGATTTCGGTTTTGCCAACTCCCGTCGGCCCGATCATGATGATATTTTTTGGGGCGATTTCCTCGCGCAGATCTTCGGGAACGAGCTGGCGCCGCCAACGATTGCGCAGCGCGATCGCTACCGCCCGCTTCGCTTCCTTTTGGCCGACGATATAACGATCGAGCTCCGAAACGATTTCCCGAGGTGTCATGACCGGCGCTACCGTCTGTCCCGCGTCCGGTAAAGTAAACTTTGCTCCGTCCTTCATGGGAATCTTCACTCCTAGCAATTTCCGTAGGAAATGCAATCAGAACGCGGGCTAACGCGGCGGCGCCACACCGAAACTATCGGGTTCCAAGTCACCGAATGACGCTTTCGGAACGCCAGGCGGCCCCGCCTCGCAGGTTTGCCTAGCGCGGTTGAGCGTGCCGTAGAATCGGTTTCTTTACTGTCCGCCGCAAGCCTGCGCGTCCTAAGACAACTCTTCAAAGGTAAGCTGTTCGTTAGTGTAAACACAGATGCCGGCCGCAACGCGCATCGCTTCTTCGGCGATCACCCGGGCATCCAACTGCGTGTGTTTGACGAGAACTCGCGCTGCGGCCAAAGCGTAATTGCCGCCCGAACCGATGGCGATAATATCGTCGTCCGGCTCGATCACGTCGCCCGCGCCGGAGATTACGAGCAAATCGTTCACGTCCGCTATCACCATCAGCGCTTCGAGACGGCGCAGCACACGGTCGGTGCGCCAGTCTTTGGCCAATTCGACCGCCGCCCGCTTGAGATTGCCGTTGAACTGTTCCAACTTCGCTTCGAACTTTTCGAACAACGTGAATGCGTCAGCCGTCGCGCCGGCGAAACCGGCAATGACTTTATCGTGATGCAGCTTGCGCACTTTTCGCGCGCTATGCTTCATCACCGTCTGCCCCAAGCTCACCTGCCCATCGCCCACGACGACGACTTTGCCGCCGTGACGAATCGCCAATATGGTCGTGCCCTGAAACATTTTAGATTTTACATTGCCGATTTTGGATTCCCAATCGAAAATCCAAAATCTGAAATCGAAAATTTATCACGCCCTCGGGTGTGCCTTATCGTAGACCGCTGTCAATTGATCCAAGTTCACGTGGGTGTAACGCTGCGTCGTCGACAAGCTCGCGTGACCGAGTAATTCCTGGATCGAGCGCAGATCGGCGCCGCTGTTGAGCAAATGCGTGGCGAAGCTATGGCGCAGGCCGTGCGGTCCCATCTTGACCGCCAGACCGGCTTGTTTCAAATGCTTCTCGACGACGCGCGCCATGCTCCTGGTCGTAATGCGGCGACCCCGGTTGTTCAAGAAAACCGGGGTCTCGCCTTTGCAGGCGACCTGCCATTTCTTTTGTTGCGCCACCGCATAATCGCGCAGCGCCTGCAAAGCTATTTCACCGACCGGGACGATCCGCTCCTTCGACCCCTTGCCGACGACGCGCAATATGCCCAGTTGAAAATCGATGTCGGCCCAATCGAGGCCGACCAGCTCACTCACGCGCAGACCGGATGAATAGAAAACTTCCAGCGCGGCGCGGTCACGGGCATCGAGCGGCGTCTTGACCTGGATTGCGCCGAGCAGTTGAAATACGTCGTCCACGGAGAGAAAAGCGGGCAGCGGCTTTTCTTGTTTGGGCGAGTGCATCGTCAGCAGCGGGTTCTTGGCAATCTTATGAGTGGTAAGCAAGTAGCGAAAAAACCCTTTCAGGGCGGCGAGCTTTCTGCCGATCGAACTTTTCTTTCGGTCCTGGGTCAACGTAGCCAGGAAAGCGCGCACGACGTGTAAGTCGACTTTTCGCGCATCGACTTTACCGCCGGCGCCAAGCGCCAACCCGCGCTCGATCAGAAATTGCTGAAATTGTGCCAAGTCGCTCAAATAGTTGCGCAGTGTATGCGGCGAAACGTTGCGTTCATGGCGCAAGTGATCGGCGTAGTGTTGGAGCAGATCTTCCAAGACTTTTTCCCCGCTAGATGTAGATTATCACGCCCGGCCTGAGAACGAAATCGGGGGAATTGCTGCTTTTAGCCGGTGCGCGTTTATGTTATCCGTTGCCTATTGGCTGTGGTGCAAGACCAAATTTTATTTCGCAATTGCCGTGGCGACACCTTAAGCGGCGTGCTTCATCGTCCCGAGGCTAATTCTACCGGCGCTTCTGTGATTCTCTGCCATGGCATGGAATCGAGCAAGAATAGCGACAAACTGGTGCTCTTGAGCAACGCGCTGGCCGGGCGCGGCATTCTGGCGCTGCGTTTTGATTTTGCTTACGCCGGCGAGTCGAGCGGCAAGTTTGAAGACATTACTTGCAGCGGCGAAGTCGACGAT
>Ga0111539_10011678_pt1 | contig 11018 bp, 7 predicted proteins | sample RhiMethybrSRZTD1_FD_79667 | JGI IMG/M metagenome (GOLD analysis project Ga0111539, IMG submission 79667) | Populus rhizosphere microbial communities from Tennessee, USA - Rhizosphere MetaG P. TD hybrid SRZTD1 (version 2) (version 2) | ecosystem: Host-associated > Plants > Roots > Rhizosphere >... | reverse complement strand
TGACGCCGGAAGCGCCGGGCAAGTGGTCGGTGGCGATGGTGCTGCGGCACCTGGCGGACACCGACGTGGTGTGGGGATGGCGGATGCGATTGATCCTCGCGCAGGACCGGCCGCCGATCACCGGTTTCGATCAGGATCTGTGGGCCGAGCGGCTTGATTATGAGAACGCCGATCCGAGCGAATCGCTCGAGACGTTCGCGGTGTTACGCCGTGACAACCTGCGGCTGATCGAGCGCGCCACGCCCGAGGATCTGAAACGCGTCGGCGTGCACGCCGAGCGCGGCGAAGAGAGCGCAGGATATCTCGTGCGCCTCTACGCCGGCCACGACCTGATGCATCTGAATCAGATCGATCGGATCGCGCGATCGCTTACGTAGTGTCCGGCTTCAGCCGGATTGTCTGTTATTGCCGGGACGCGGACGTCGTCGTGCCGCGTCCTTTCTTCGTATACGTATCGATCCACTTCAGCTCGTTCAGCATGCGGTGCACGTTGTTCCAATGCCCGCTGATGCCGTGCGGCTGCCCCGCGTACTGGATCATCTTCGCCGGCACGCCCTGGCGGCGCAGCGCGAAGAACATCTGCTCGCCTTCCTCGTAAGGCACGCGCTGATCCATCTCGCCGTTGATGAACAGCGTCGGCGTGCGCACGTGCCCGGCTTGCATCAGCGGCGACTGCAGGATCATCCGCTTGATGCCTTCTTCCTGCCACGGCGCGCCGAAGAATTCCATTTCCTTCGTGCGGTAGATGTCGGCGGTGCCGTAATCGCTGAACCAGTTCGAGATGCCGGCGCCTGATGCGGCCGCCGCAAATCGATCCGGATACTGCGTGATCAGCCAGTTGGTCATGAACCCGCCATACGAGTGCCCCATCGTCGCCACGCGCGCGCGATCGATCGGGTTGCGCGCGATCACGTAGTCGATGCCGGAGACGACGTCCTGCCCGTCCTTGGTGCCCCACGCGCCCCACGTCGCCCACTTGAATGCGTCGCCGTAGCCGGTGGAGCTGCGGAAGTTGGTGTCGAGCACGAAGTAGCCGTTGGCGGCGAAGTACTGCTGCTTGAAGTTGAAGCCGTAGCCGACTGCCGAATGCGGCCCGCCGTGATTGAAGACGACGAGCGGATACGGTTCCGCCTGCGCGGCGGAGCCGCTACGGCGGGACTTCGCCGGGTCATACCCGTACGGTTGCGTGAGCCAGCCTTCGATCTCGGTACCGTCGTTGCTCTTCCACGTAATGCGCTCGGTCTTCGTGATCGCGATCTCGGCGCGAATGTCGGCGAAGAGATCGGTCAGCCGCTTCTCGCCGGTACCGTCGATGTTCGCCGTCCACACGTCCGACGGGCTCTCGTAGGTGCCAACGCTGTAGGCGATGCGCGTCATCGCCTTGTCGAAGGTGACGTTGTTGAGGCGACGCTCGCCCTTGGTGATCTGCTCGACGTTCGCGCCCGCGCGCGCGGCGACGCGGAACAGGTGCGTGGTGCCGCCCTTCTCCGCCGTGAAGTAGACGTACTTCGAATCCGCCGACCAGCGCGGCGCGTTCGGCTCGAGATCCCACGATGCGGTGAGATTGATCGGCGCGCCACCCGATGCCGGCCAGGCGATCAGATCGTCCGAGCCGCCATGCGACAGCTTCTTCTCGACGATCATCGCGGTGCCGAACGTGCGCTCCGACAGCAGGAACTGCCCGTCGGGCGAATACGCGAGCGAGCTCCACACGTAGCCATCGTTGGTGAGCCGCTTCACGTCGCCGTTCGTGCTCACGGTGTAGATGTCGGGCTGTTCGTAGGCCTGCTCGTTCTGCCATGTGTCGTCGGCGGTGAACGCGATCGACGAGCCGTTCGGATGCCACGCCACATTCGCGGCGCGCATGCCGAGCGTGGTGATCGTCTTCGGCTGGCCGCTCTCGACCGCGGTGATCGCGATCTCCGCTGCCGGGCGCGTGCGCGGATCCGGCGTCGGATAATCCTGGCCGTCCTGCTGGAAGCGCATCCAGTCGAAGGTGCGGCCCTTGAAGCGCGATGCGTGGCGCTTTTCGAAATCCGTTCCGGTGACTTCAGCCGCCGGAGTTCGCGGCAGCTCGCGCGCTTGCGCGCGCCACTTGCCGTCGGCGCTGAGCACACCCGCCGGCGCCGCCGGCACCGATGCCGGCGTGGCGTTCGGCGTATCAACAGCGACCTTGAATAACGCCGAGTCACCACGCGGACGCGCTTGCGGCGTCTCGCCGCCGAGGAAGATCGCGCTGTTCACCTTTGCGTTGAGCGAGTACTGCAGCATGTTGTCGTCGGTCCACCGCGGACCCGCGACGCTCTTGCCTTCATGCGTGATGCGGCGTGGCGCAGCCGATCCATCCGCCGGCACCACGAACGTGTCGATCGCGCTCGTGTTGTCTTCTTCCACGCGCGTCGTCAGCGTGAAAGCGACCCACTTGCCGTCCGGCGAGATCTGCGCATCGCCGACGGTTTTGATCTTGTAGTAGTCCTCGATGGTGAGCGCGCGCGGCGACTGCGCGACAAGGGAAGACGAAAGGGTGAGGGCAATACCGGCGGCGACGACCCTGGCCACGAGCTTCATGGGAAAACCTCTCGCCGCACACTCTATTCCTAGTCGGGGCCTGAGACCAGTGTCAGACTAACGGCGGTGCACGAATACGACCTCATTCTCACGATTACGGGCGGCTTTGCCGGCGCGCTCGTCCTCGGCTACATGACGCAACGGCTGGGCTTGTCGCCGATCGTCGGCTACCTGCTCGCCGGCACCCTGCTTGGCCCGAACACTCCCGGCCTCGCGGTCGATTCGGCGATGGCCGAACAGCTCGCCGAGATCGGCGTCATCCTGCTGATGTTCGGCGTCGGCCTGCAATTCCACATCGAGGAGCTGCTCGCCGTGCGCAAGGTCGCGGTGCCGGGCGCGATCGGCCAGAGCGTGATTGCGACGCTGCTCGGCGCGGGGCTCGTCACATCGCTCGGCTGGTCGCCTGACGCCGCCATCGTCTTCGGCATCGCGCTGTCGGTCGCGAGCACCGTCGTCGTGATCCGCGTGCTGTCCGATCACAACGTGCTGCACACCCACGCCGGTCATGTGGCGGTGGGCTGGCTGGTGGTCCAGGACGTGATGACCGTGCTGGCGCTCGTCCTGCTGCCGGCGATGTTCGGTCCCGAACGATCCGATCAACCGCTGTGGATCGCGATTGCGATCACGCTGCTGAAGGTCGCCGCTCTCGTCGCCTTCACCGCCATTGTCGGCGCGCGCGTGATTCCGAAAGTGCTCGATCGCGTCGCGATGACGCGATCGCGCGAGCTCTTCACGCTCACCGTGCTGGTGATCGCGCTCGGCATCGCGGTGGGATCGGCGCGCATCTTCGGCGTCTCGATGGCGCTCGGCGCATTCCTTGCCGGCATGGTCGTCGGCCGATCCGACTACAGCCTGCGCGCGGCCTCAGACGCGCTGCCGATGCGCGATGCCTTCGCGGTGCTGTTCTTCGTCTCCGTCGGCATCCTGCTCGATCCTGGATCCGTGCTCGATTCGCCGGGACTGCTGGCGGGATCGATCGCCATCGTGCTCGTCGCCAATCCGATCGTGGCGTTCGTGATCATGTGGATAACCCGCGAGCCCTTCAGGGTCTGCGTGATGGTCGCCGTGGCGCTCGCGCAGATCGGCGAGTTCTCGTTCATTCTCGCGACGCTCGGCCGCGACCTGGGCCTGCTGACGCACGAAGCCACCAACATGCTGGTGGCGACGTCGATGTTCTCGATTGTCGTCAACCCGATCCTCTTTCGCGCGATCGATCCAATCGTCCAATGGATGGCGCGGCAGCCGCGCCTGCGCGGCTATCTCGATCGACCGCGCCTGATCGACAGCGATGCGCCGCCGCCGGAAGCGCGCGTGGCACGCCACGCGCACCGCGCGGTGCTGATCGGTTTCGGACCGACCGGAAAAACGGTGGCCCGGCTGCTCAAGGAAAGCGGCATCGAGCCGACCGTCGTCGAGTTGAACATCGACACGGTCCGCGCGGTCAGAGAGGCGGGTTGTGATGCGGTCTACGGTGATGCGACGCGGCCGGAGACGCTGATCGAAGCGGGCATCGGATCGGCGCGAAGCCTGATTCTCACGTCCGCGGGAATGGCGAACAGCACCGAAGTGATCCGCGCCGCGCGAGAGGCGAATCCCGGCATTCGCGTCCTCGCGCGCGCCATGTATCTGCGCGAGCTGCCCGATCTCAAACACGCGGGCGCCGACACTGTGTTCACCGGTGAAGGCGAAGTGGCGCTGGCCTTCGTCGAGGATCTATTATTGAGCCTCGGCGCGACCGCCGAACAGATCGAACGCGAGCGCGCCCGCGCTCACGAGGAGCTGTTCAGCGGCCGTTCCGCCTGACCCCGTGTTCACCGCATCCAACGCGCGGCGCGTCGCTCTGATCCTTGCCGGCGCCTGGGCCGCGTTCAACGGATTCGTCTACACCGCCGATGCAAGCAAGAGATACCGCGCGGAGGCCGCCTGGTTCATTTTTTCGGCGGTCTTGATTGTGGCCGCCCTGCATGCGCTTGCGCGCGGCGCTCGGCAGACGTCTCCAGATTACCCGGTACCGACGTTCCGCCTGTCGGCGATCGCGTTTTTGTGTCTTCTCGTACTGGCGGCCGCGCTCTATTTCCCGATGCTGTCGATCGGGTTGCTCTCAGACGATTTCGTGCTGCTAGGCCGCGCGCAGGCGGGCGCGCTGGCAGATCCCGCATGGGATTACCTGCGTCCGCTTCCCCTTGCGATCTGGACCGTCCTGAGCGGATTCGGCGGCTCAGCTGTGCTGCATTTCTTCAACATCGGCCTGCACGGCGCGAACGCCTATCTGACCGGTATCGTCGCCACGCGTTTCGGCCTTTCACTACGCTCGGCACTCGTCGCGGCGATCGTGTTCCTCGTTCTTCCGAGCTCCGTCGAGGCGGTGGCGTGGGCGTCGGGAGTGTTCGATGTCCTGCTCGTCACGCTGACGCTCACCGCCTGTATCGCCCTCACTACCATTTCAGAAAGCCTTCCGAGAACGATCCTCATCGTGTTGCTGACCGCGGGCGCGCTGCTGACAAAGGAAACTGCCGTCATACTTCCCGCGTTACTCGCCATTGCGGCGTGGTGTTCACCGCGCTCGACCATGCGGCGAGCCGCAGTGCCGATCGCGTGCTCGGCCGGCGTCGTCGTTCTGTATCTCGTAATTCGCGTGCTGGCGGGTTTCGCGTCGTCGCCGCCCTCAGAACATCTGTCCGGTTATGCACTGAAGGAAATTGTGAGCCGCCCCTTCGGCACGCTCGCATTGCCGTTCCACATTGAGTTCTTGAAATCACACCCGTGGATTCCGTTTGTCTTCGCTGCCTACTGGCCCGCACTTTTTGTTTGGTCCGCGGTTCGTTGGCCGAACGCTCGCAAGGACGCGGGGCAATTACTGGCTCTCGCGGCCTGGATCGTAATTTCGATAATGCCGCTCGCGACGATGCTCTTTATCTCCGAGGACCTTCAAGGCGCTCGCTATCTCTATTTGGGATCCGTGGCATGGTCGATCATTCTCGCCGGGCTTCTCCGATCTATTCGCGAACCGCAACGCATGTGGGTCCTGATTCCGGTGATCGCCGTGTTCGTAATCGCTACGCGCGCGCATCAATCGCCGTGGACTGCCGCCGCGGACGAGCGCAAGCGAGTTTTGGCAACGTACAGGCAAAGTGAAATGAGATGTATTCCGGAGAAGGTTCGCGGATTACCTGACAATGTTAAGGGTGCTTATGTGTTCCGGAACGGATTCGCCGAAGCAATAGCTGCTTCGACACCGTCCGCTGAATCGACGGCGCCTTGTGTTCTCAATTGGGATGGCACTCGCTTCTCACGAGGCGATGCGCGCTGACTAGGAGAAAGAGCGAGCGCCGACGGGATTCTGGCGTCGGCGCTCTCGGTGAGCTATTTGAATAATGAGATTACTGGCCCGCGAGCTCGTAAATCTTGGCTCGAACACCGGATAGGGTTGGGCCGAAAACAAGGTACGTTGTAATCGTCGTCTGCTCAGTCGGACCAAGCACAACTTGTTGCCAGTTCTGAATGTAGCTCGAAGTGCTGCGCGTCCCAAGTCCCCAGTTTGAATTCTTGCCGGGCACATACAGGGCGGTTGCAGGGCGCTCCGTGACAGGGCTGCCCGTTGCTATTGAATCGTCCACTAGGGCAACCCATGGTTCGTCGGTATCGAACAACGGTACGGTGTTGTTGCAACAGGGGTTATAGATCTCAGTGAGGGTGTCATAAGTGAACGCGTTGTCGCCCTGATACGCAAAGGCGCGTCTTCCGGCCGACCAGTTTAGGTAGACCACCGGGAGCTCATGTAGTGAATCAGCGCTCCAACTGAAACTTTCGTTGTTCGAAATGTGATAGTCAATCTTGAGCACATTTTGCTCGACCAATTCCAAGGTCTGGGTAATCACTACGGCTGAAACACTTGGAGAGAATAGGTTGTTCCACTGAGCTGGGACGGTTGCCGTGACAATCTTGGTGGCGGTTTGGTCGAGCACGGTGCCGCCTGACCCGGTGCCACAGGCGCTTCCAGCTTGAACAGGATTCCAGCCCCAACTGCAAGAGCTATTGCTACAAGGCCAACAGTCGGTATTGTTATCGGCGTCATCGTAGACTGCAGCTTCGATTTGTCGGCCCGGACCACCTTCGTTGTTTACGACATTCTTGTACGCAATGCCGCCGCCGGTCGCAAAACTCAATTTGGTGATCGCGCCACCCCAATTCAGGTTGATCCCCACTATAGTCGTGCCGTTGGTGATAGTGTGAGTGACGGGGCTGGACGTTGCGGCGACGGCGGGACTAGTGCCCAGTAGGGTGTACGAGTTATTACGCGTGAAACGAAATTCGTAGTCCCCGACTGTGCTCGGAAGTGTCATGCGAAAACTGGCATTGGGAACTCCAGTTGCGGGCGCGGTCTTAGAGCCATTCAAATAGAACCAATCCAAGTACGCTGCGTTGTTGGTCTCACCAACTTCGTACATCATGACGCGGTCGTATTTGTTTCCCGGTCCTCCGATGATGTCGATGGGAACTGATTCCTGTGTTTCGGCGCTTATCTCTTCCGGCACTGCAAGACCGCTGACCTGCACTACTGGCGGATTGATCGTTACTAGTCCGCTCGTCGCAAGGAGATTGATACTGTTATTCGGAAAGTACCGAAATTCGTAATCATCTTCAGGGCGCACAAGGGTGATGTTGAACGTGGCGTCGCCGAGCGGCGTCGATGGCGGTGTGCTCAAGCCATTTAGATAATACTTCTTCAGATAGCTGTAGTTGGGGGCACCGACAACATACAGGCCGACCCAGTCGGTTGTCGACGCTGTCCCGCCACGAATCGTATGGACTTCGACTGTCTCACCTGAATACAGCGACGTTGGGCCGCTGGAACCGTTAACGGTTATCGACTGCGCGATTGCTGAATCCGCTGCTAGCACCACGAACAGAAGGCCGAGAAGATATTCATGGAGCTTCCATCTGACTTTGTCGTTTGTTCGCGGAACGGGGAGCGATGTGCGGCAAATTTGCATCCGGGAACTCCTTTGGCTCAGCTGAGTTAACTCACCACAGCTACAGACGGCCAAACTGCAAGAAATTCTCAGGCGCGACTTGCAGCATGAGATGGAGATCTCGATACCGTGCTCCAGCACGCCGGCCGATAGGCAATTTCTGGATCTCAAACACGCCGGCGCCGACACCGTGTTCACCGGTGAAGGCGAGGTTGCCCTCGCCTTCGTCGAGGATCTGTTGCGAAATCTCGGTGCGACAGCCGAGCAAATCGAGCGCGAGCGCGCCCGCGCTCACGAGGAGCTGTTCAGCGGCCGTTCCGCCTGATGCTCAATCGATCTTCTTCGCCCGGATCTCGGTCAGCATCGCCGGCGCCGATGCGAAGTTCTCGAGCTCGATGGTGTTGCCGCGCGCGATGACTTTTGTCGCAAACGACAGCGTGCCCGTGCCGTCACCATTCTTGTCGAGCTGCATCTGAATGACGGTGAATGGATAGTCGATCGTCCGCGGCCGGTTGGCAGCTTCCCAGAATCCGATCGGACGGTCCGTTGCCAGGACGACGCGGCGGCCGCCGTCTTCGCCCGGCTCCTGGTGAGAGTAGCGGAGGTCATACGCCAGGCTGTCCGGCGTGCGAATCGTGCCAACGGACTTCATGTCCCGCAACGCGTCCAGCAGATCGTTAGAGCCGCCTTTCAATAGCGTCCGCGTCAACGTGCCACGCTCAGCTTCCGTGGACCATCGGTTCACTCGCATGATGACCCGGCCGGCGCCGGCCCCGAGGTTGTTGTTGACGATGGCGGTCGCGGTAAATTCTTCGCGTTCACCGAGGGTCTGGGCCGATGTGACTGGACCGGCAAGCGCCGCGAGCAGACCCAGAACAGACACTAAACCGATTAGTCTCAACATGTTACGGAGCTCCCTTCGCCGCATTCTTATGCAGGAAAAGTGCCGGAGCAAACCGTGTCGATCCGAAGACGGCTCGTTCGACGTGTAGGCAGGAGAACAACCGTGGACAAGGTCATTTCGAAGGACGGCACCCCAATCGCGGTGGATCGAATCGGCAGCGGCCCGGCGCTCATCCTCGTTGATGGCGCGATGTGCTCGCGCCGGTTTGGACCAATGCCGGCGCTGGCCAAGGAGCTCGCGTCGCAGTTCACCGTGTATCACTACGATCGCCGCGGCCGCGGGGACAGCGGCAACGGCGGCGCATACGACGTTCATCGCGAGATCGAGGATCTCGGCGCCGTGCTGGAACACGCGGGTGGATCGGCGATGGTGTTCGGCATCTCGTCGGGCGCCGCGCTCGCGGGCGAGGCCGTGCGGCAACTGCGCGGCATTCGCCGCCTCGCGCTGTTTGAAGCACCGTATGTCATCGACGGCACGCACGAGCCGCTGCCGCCGAACTTCATCGCCGAAACCAAGGCGTTTGTCGCGTCAGGCGATCGAGGCGCCGCCGTGAAGAAGTTCATGCGCTACGTCGGCACACCGTCGATCGCGGTGCTGGTGATGTCGCTGCTGCCGATGTGGAAAAAGCTCACGGCGATCGCGCACACGCTGTCGAACGATCTCGAAATCATTGCGCCGCACCACCAGGGCAGGCCATTTCCTGAGGGCAAGTGGTCGATGGTCACCATACCCGTGCTGGTGATGGCCGGCGGCAAGAGCCCGGCGTGGATGCAGAACGCGATGAAAGCCTGGGCGGATGCGTTTCCAAACGCCGTCCACAAGACCCTCGCCGGCCAGACGCACATGGTCAAACAGGACGTCCTGGCCCCTGCACTGAACGAGTTCTTCGCGCTTGCATACAGCCCGGCCGCCGCAAAAGAATTGGCCCTTCAACGTTGAATGGATATGTCATGGGAATGCTGACCGATTTCCGCTACGCGCTTCGCTCCTTGCTCCGGGCCCGGGGCCTGGCGATTACCGTCATCCTCACGCTGGCGCTCGGCATCGGCGCCAACGCCGCGATCTTCAGCGTCGTCCGGGGCGTGCTGCTGACACCGCTGGTCAATGACGACGAGGAACACCTTGTCTATATCCGGCAGAGCGCGCCTGGCCGCGGCACTGACAACGCGAATTTCTCGGTGCCGGAGATCAACGACCTGAAGGCGGGGTTGACCACGATCACGCAGCTCGGTGATTTCTCGACGATCGACTTCACGCTCGTCGGTCTGGGCGAGCCGCGCGTCATCCGCGCCGGCGTGGTCAGCGGCTCGTTCTTCCCCGTCATGGGCCTGCAGCCCGTGCGCGGCCGCCTGATCGATGCGACCGACGACGGCCAGGCGGCGGCGAGCGTGACGGTGCTGACGCATCGCTTCTGGACTGAATCGCTGGGTAGCGACGAGACCGTTCTCGGCAAGCAGATCAGGCTCAACGATCACGCCTCCACGATCATCGGCGTACTCGAGCCGTCGGTGCCCTACCCCGCCGAAACGCAGGTGATTTCGAACGTCGTCACCAGCTCGCATCACATGTCGGCGACGATGCAGGACGGGCGCGTGCACCGGATGACGGAGCTGTTCGGGCGCCTGAAGCCGGGCACGGACATCGAACAGGCGCGCGCCGAGCTGCGGACGATCCAGGGCGCGATGATCACCGCGCACAAGGAAGCGTATCCGGTGAAGGACGACTTCCGGATCAACGCGGTTCCGCTGCGCGATCAGATCACTTCGCCGGCGCGCACGATTCTGCTCGTGCTGCTGGCGGCCTCCGGCTTGATCTTCATCATCGCGTGCTCGAACGTCGCCAACCTGATCCTCGCGCGATCGGTCCGTCGTGAAGGCGAGCTCGCGGTGCGCGCCGCGCTTGGCGCCGGCGCCGGCGCATTGCGGCGGACACTTCTCGCCGAGAGCGTGTTGCTGTGCACGGCCGGCGCGCTGCTCGGCGTGCTGATCGCCAGGCCGATGCTGGCCGTGATCGCGCGCTACGCATCACGCTACTCCGTGCGCGCGCTCGACCTGACGGTCGACAGCACGCTGCTGTGGGTCGGCGTCTCGCTCGCGCTGATTTCGTCGGTGCTGCTCGCGTTCGTGCCTCGCCTGCCTTCCGCAGACGCGGCCGCGGGCCTCGGCCTGTCGAGCGGCAGCGTGCGCATCACCAGCGGCACGAATCGCCGCCTGCGCTTCTTTGCGGTGGCACAGATCGCCGCGTCATTCGTGCTGCTGGCCGGGGCCGGCGCGCTGCTGACGACGCTGATCGCGCTGCAGCAAACCAAGACAGGCGTCAATCTCCGCAACGTGCTGGCCGTGCACGTGCCGCTCAATTTCGAGCGGCCACCGGCGCAAACACTGCCGCTGTATCGCGAAGCACTCAGGAAGATCGGCGAACTGCCCGGCGTCGAAACCGTGGCGATCGGGACGATCGTCCCGTGGCGCGAGGCCGGGGCGTTCTTCGACGCGCAGTTCACGGTGGAAGGCTACGCGAAGGCCGACGGCGAGGACGATCCGCGCGCCAGCTTCCGCACCGTGTCGCCGGGATTC
>Ga0111539_10011669_pt1 | contig 11021 bp, 10 predicted proteins | sample RhiMethybrSRZTD1_FD_79667 | JGI IMG/M metagenome (GOLD analysis project Ga0111539, IMG submission 79667) | Populus rhizosphere microbial communities from Tennessee, USA - Rhizosphere MetaG P. TD hybrid SRZTD1 (version 2) (version 2) | ecosystem: Host-associated > Plants > Roots > Rhizosphere >... | reverse complement strand
CAGCTCGAGCTCGACTACATCCGCGTCTACCAGCAGGTTCCCTGAGGGCCGTGGAGCTCGTGGCGCACCGTGATGCTCCCCGCTACTCTGTGCGGGTCTTGGCCGTGGCGTCCGAACCCGATCCCGATCCCGCGCCTGCGAGTGAAAGCCGGCCCTCGCGGGTGAGCTCCGAGACCGAAGCGCTGCTCGTACAAGCGGCGCGGGCCGGGGACCGAGCGGCACTCGAGACGCTTTCGGAACGGCTGCTGCCCGATTTGCTGCGCGCGGTGCGAGCGCTGATGGGCAAGGACCACCCCGACAACGACGATCTCGTGCAGGAGGTGCTGGTGGCGGTGCTCGAAGCGCTGCCGTCGTTCCGCGGCGAATCGACCTTGCTTCATTTCGCGATCCGGATCGCGGTCCGGCGCACCACGCGCGCGCGGCGGCGTTCGCGCTTCGTGCTCGGCTGGCTCGAGCGCTTGTACCTCGGCGAGCGAGCGCTCGCGGCCACCCCGGCTTCGCCGCACAAGCTCACGGTCGCCGATCGGCGGCGCGCGCTGCTCCGCGCCTTGCTGGCGGACCTGCCCGAGGTTCAAGCCGAAACGTTCTTGCTGCGGGCGGCGCTCGGTCACTCGGTGGCAGAAGTCGCGGCGATCACCGCGAGCCCGATCAACACCGTGCGCAGCCGGCTCCGGCTCGCGAAAGAAGCGCTGCGCCGCCGCATCGAGCGCAATCGCACGCACGCCGATCTCCTGGAGGGCGATCCATGACGCGGATCGACCTGCATCCCGAGGAGCTCCTGGATCGAGCCCGGCGCGGCCAGGCGTCGCCCGAAGAGCTGGCGCGGCTCCGCGATCATCTGAGCTCCTGCAGCGCCTGCCGTTTCGAGCATGCGTTCGGCGCCGACTGCGATCGCGAAACAACCGGCGCGCCCGACGCCGGGGAAATCCGCCGCATCGCGCGCTCGTCGGTGACGGCTCTGCTCGCCGGCAAGCACGCCGCACCCGAGCGCCCGCGCTGGCCGCGCTTTGCACTGGCCGCGGTCGCGATCGCGTGCGTGGCAACGGCCGCGGTCGGAGCGATCCTCCAGCATCAAGCGGCACCGCCGCCTCCTGACGCCGCCGCACCAAACGCCGTGCAAAGACCGGCACCGGAGCCGGCGCAGACCACGGCGCCTACGGCTCCGGCCGCGTCCGTCGAGATCGCTCCCCCGCCCCACGAGGGTCCGGCGCCGAGCGGAGCGCGGCAGGCGCGACCGGCCCCGAGCACCGCCGAGCCGTCCCTGACCGCGGCCGAGCTCTTCGCGCAGGCCAACGCGGCGCGACGGCGCGGTGAGCTCGGGCGGGCCGTGGAGCAGTATCGCGAGCTCGCCCGCGCGTTTCCGGGTTCGTCGGAGGCCCTGGTATCACGCGTCGCTCTGGGCAGGGTGCTGCTCGATCGCCTGGGCAATCCCGCGGGCGCGCTCGCCGAGTTCGACGCCTACCTGGCACGCTCGAGCCACGGCGCGCTGCGCGAAGAAGCTCTGATCGGTCGCGCGCTGGCCCTCGGCCGCCTCGGACGGCGCGCCGAAGAGCGCGGCGCGTGGCAAGCGTTACTGACCGGATACCCGAGCTCGGCGTATGCTGCCCGCGCGCGTGAGCGGCTCGAACGGCTTCAGACCCACTGAGCATCGCCGCGCAATCCGCGTGCTCGCGGCGTTCGGACTGATGCTGCTGCTCGCCTCGGGCCGAACCGCCCAGGCGGAGCCTCGACGCACGGTCCAGATCTTTCTCGCTGCCGACCCCGAGGAGCGGGCCGCGCTCGAGCCGCTCTTGCGCGAGCTGATCGCGCCGCTCGGCGTGACGCTGACGTTCGGGCGGCTACGCCGGGTCGAAGCCGAACACGTCGCCGCTCCCGATGCCGGCGCGGGTCACGCCGCCGTCGCCTTCATCGACGCGCACGAATCCCGACGGGCCACTCTGTACCTGGTCGACCCGCGCCACGATCGCGTCTACGTGCGCAGCGTGCCGCGCCCGCACGGCGGCGAAGAGCTCGCCCGCGAAGAGCTCGCCCACATTCTCGAAACCGCGCTCGAAGGCCTGCTCGGCGGCGAAACGATCGGAGTGCCGCGCAGCACGGCGTTTCCCAAAAGCAGGCCGGCCCCGGCGACCCCGCCTGCTCCCGCTCCCCCGCCCGGACCCGAGCTCGAGTTCGGTCTGCTCTACGAAGCACAGTACCTCTCGCACGAGGTGCTGCTCACGCACGGACCGGTGCTCGCCGCCGGTCTCGGGTTGGAACGAAAGCGCCTGCGCTTCGGACTCTGGGCCACCGCTCAGTACCGCCAGCCGTTGCACGCCCAGACCGAGCTGCTCAGCGCGCGCTTCGAAGGCGGCGCGCTGCGGCTGCTCTTGACGCTGGACGCGCGGCTCGGCGAGCGCGCGTTTCTTCGCGCCGGGCTCGGCGGCGGCCTCGATATCGTGAGCGTGAGCCCCGAGACGCGCGACCCCGATCGGGCGGAGCCGGAAGCCGCGCGCGTGCTGAGCTTCGGCGTCGCGCGAGCCGCGCTCGGAGTCGGCATCGAGCTGAGCGCGCATTTCGCCCTCCTGGCACTCGTCGCCGCCGACGTCGACCCGTCGGAGACGCGCTACGTTTTTTCGACCCGGCACGGCGACGAAGCCGTCCTGACGCCCGCGACACTCCGGCCCGCCGCGCTGTTCGGCCTGAGCTTTCGCTGAGCTCCGCGGGCTGGCGATGAAAATTGAAATCGCCGAGACGTGCGTTCACGGATCCGCGCAGCCGCTCACCGTGCAGTGTTGACAGCTCGTGCACGTACAGCTGGCGTAGTTCGCTTCGTCGCACTGGCCGTCGCGGGTACACCCTTCGGCGTTCACGCGCGTTCCGGTGCGACATCCCGCGCCGCATGCCTTGTTGGCACAGAGGTCGGGCACGTTCCCGCATAGGCCGATCACGATCTCGTCCTTCGAGCACGCTACGCACTCGCACGTGTGCGTGCACCCGCGCTGGTCCACCGGGTTCCTCGTGCCGGGCGGACACGCGAAGTCGCACTGTGCGATATTGGCGCACGGATCGCCCTCGGGCGGACACTGAACGATGTGCCACGCGCAAGCGCCGTCGGCACCGGTCGAGCACACGGGGCCCGCCATCGTGCCGTCCGGGCACTGCCAGTTCGGTGTGCCGGGACGTGGCCCGCAAGCTTCGAGTGAGCATTCGATCGGAACGCACTCGCAGGTGTGGATGCAACCGGCCTGGTCGACCGGATTCTTCATGCCGTCGGCACACGGGAACTGGCACTGCGGGACCTGGTCGCACGTGCCAGGTTTTTGGGGACAGTTGACGATCTTCCACGCGCAGCTGCCGTCGGCCTGCCGCGTGCACACCGGGCCCCCGGTGCCTCCGTCGGCACACTCCCAGTTGGCAATTCCGAGCGCCGGCTTGCAATCCTCCCAAACGCATTCGTTCGCCGGGTTCCCGCCGTCCTGGTTGCCGCCGTCCTGGTTGCCGCCAGTCTGGTTTCCTCCCATGGAAACGACTTTGTCTTTCGCCGCGCAACCGCCTTCGGCCGCGAAGAGGGCCGGGGTGAGCATCAAGAGGCCGAAGAATCGCGTGTGTAAGGCTTTCATGACCAAGGGCTCCCGGGTGGGTTCACTGAGCCGTGGCCGCCGCACCGGCGATCCATGACGAAAATCGGCGACCGCTTCATTTTGCGCAGCTTCCCCGTACGCGATTGGCGATCGGCGAATCGGGATAGTTCCGCAAGAACTCCGCGGCAGCTGCCCGAGCCGCGACGATCCGATGTCCGGCGCAGAGCGCCAGCACGCGGGCAGCGGCTCGTTCGGCCCGAAGCGCCCCATTCGGGAACGACTGCTCCTGCGCATCCAATAATTCGAGCGCGTTTTGAGGTTGCTCGTCACGCAACGCTTGCTGGACCGCGGCCAGCGCATGCGCCTCCTCTCGAAGCGCGGGCGCGCTCACGCGCCGCGGCTCGTTCTCGGGCGTCGCCGTCTCCGCGGTCTTCGGTTTGCTCGATGGCGGTCGCGGCTTTTCCGCCTCGGGTTCGGCAATTCTCGTCGTCGATTGGATCGTCGGGGGAGCCGGTCGCAGCGGTGGTGAATTACGCGACTCGAGCGCCGGAGTGCCGTGGGGGTCCGCGGGTGCGGCGGGCACGGTTGGCTGTGGCGGACTCGCGGGTGAAAAGACAGTAGCCAGCGAAACGCCCGTGCCGACCGTCGCCCCGATCGCGAGCCACAGCGCCGCGACGCCCGCCATTCCCGTCTTCCCCACGATCGCAGACGCCGTCATGATGCCTGCTGCGCTGCTCGCGGTCCCTTGAGCAGCTGCGCTGCCCGCGCTCAGGGCGGCACCCGCGCCGGCAGCCGCAGACAAGCCCAAGCGCGCTGCGAGCGCCCGGTGCACCGCCGAGCGGTCGGCGTTGCTCGGATCTTCATCGGCACGAGCGCGCTCGAAAAGCGTCTTCAGTTCGCGCGGCAGATCGTCGGTCATGGGTTTTTCGCTTCTTTCGCGTTGTGCCGGGCGAGCAAATCTCGAAGCTCTAGTCGTCCCGCTCGTACCCGCGAATACACGGTGTTCACGTTCGATCCCAAAGCGGCGGCAACCTCGGGAACGGTCATGCCCTCGAGATCGCACAGGACCACGGCCTCTCGCTTGTCGTCGTCCAACATCTCCAGCAGGGACACCAGCAGCCGCAGCGCTTCGCCGCGTCCGGCGCTGTCTTCCGGAGTGGGCAAGCTCGAGTCGGCGACCTGTTCCGGGTCTTCTACGTCGCGCAGTTCCTTGCGCTCGCGCGTGCGCCGGTACTGGCGCGCGATTCGCGTCACGATCGAATAAATCCACGAGCGCAACGGGGCGCGGCCCTCGAACTCACCGAGCCGGCGATGGACCACCACGAACACGTCTTGAGCCGCGTCGCGCAGGGCGGCCTCTCCGACGCCCAGCCGGCGCAGATTTCGCCACACGAAGGGAAATTCTGCGGCGTATACCGCATCGAACGCCGGAGTCGCCGGCGCGCTGACCGGTCCGGAGCCCGGTATGGTTGTTCCGACCGCTGGTCCGATCACGGAAGCTTAGCCAGCCGTGGCCGGACGGCAGCCATTCCGTGATCAGTGCCAGCGGATTCCGAGCTCGGCCCGCCCGGAGACAGCCGCCGGACGGTGGACCTCGCCGAGCGCGTCCAGGCCAAACGCGGGCGGTCGGGGCAACGGGAGCGCCAGACCCAGCCGCCCTTCGAAGGAGAAGCTCGAACCCAAGGGAAAGCGCGCTCCGACCATGGCCAGCGGGCCAAACCAGAGTGCCCGCCCAGTTTTGGGAACGTCCACGCCGAACCCCGTGCCGGACAGCTGCCCCACCTCCACGCCTGAACAGGCATCCCATCGAACGACGGTTTGGGGGCTGACACAGGCGAGTGCGTGCCCCGCGAACCACCACAGCGTTCCTCCACGCCGCGGATCGTCGTCCAGCTCGCCCTTCTGCGGGAGGAGAGCGCTCAGACCGAGCTCCGAACCCCAGATTCCGCGTTCCACGCGCCCCGCCAGCGTGCCACCGAAAGCAGGTCCCGGCTGAATGCCGAGCTCGAACAGAGCTCGCAATGCGACACCGACCTTCCAGCTTTCCGGAGGCTCGCCGTTGGGCACCCTATCGCGTCGCTGGGTAGCCTGTGCGGGAGTTGACGGGGGCGTTGCTGCGCCGCGGCGCGTGCCTCCTCCCGAGGTGTCTGGTGCCGCCGGTTCGGCCGACGCCGCAGCGTCTCTGCGCTGCGCGTCGAAAGCACGACTGTCGCCGACTTGGTTGGCGGCGCTCGGATCCACCGCGATCGCGATGATGACCGACACCGTCTCGGCGAGCACGGCGCAGCTCTCTGCCTCGAGCGTGCGTCGGCCGTTGGGCGTCTCGAGCTCGGCAGTCCAGCGGTCGCCCGCGCGCGTGACTATGACCTGTGCCTGGAGCGGCGTTTCGGGAATGGCCCGCACGAGCCGGCGCACGGCCGCGACGACGCTCTCTCGACTCGGGCATTCGGCCGGCGCCTGCCAGGAAAGCGCGACCGGCTCCACCTGTCCGCGCGCTTCGAAGGCCAGAAGATTCGCGAACGCGAACGTGCAGGATGCTGCGAAGCGCATGCTTACGTACCGCTCGAGCGATCGATACGGTATTTGAACACGCCGCGCCAATCTTCTGAAACGATGGTCGCGATGCACGCTCGAGCGGCCATCGAGCTGGTACTTTTCACGTCGCATTTTCTGCGCGCGAGCACTAGAAAGGCGAGAGTGCCTGGGTTTCGGCTAGAGCGCGCATGCAGAATCCTGTTGAGCTGCTTTGCGTTCATAACGGCCTGCTCGTCCTCCTCGTCGTCTACGGCGGAAAAGCGTCCTTGCGACGCGGTTGGAGCTCCGTCGTCCTGCGAGTGCACGCTCGGTGGCGATAGCCCGCCGCGAAAACCGGTCCAAGTCTGCGACGCCACGCTGCTCGGCGGGCCAGCCTTGTGCTGCAAGGACGCTACGGCTTGTTCTTGTGTGCGCATCGGATGCCAGAGCAGCTCTTCGGGCTGCGCCTGTGGTGCGATGTTCAGCGCCTCGAACGAGTGCAGCGGCGCAGTGTGCTGCAACTGGGTCGGGGACAACGCAGGCACCTGTTCGTGCGGCGGAAGCTCTTGCGCCTCGGGCTCGGTGCGGGTCAGCACTTGCGACGCAGACGCGCTCGCCTGTGGCCCGAATCAAACTCGGGTTTCGAGCTGCCAGCCGCTGTGATCTCGCATGCTGCTTCGGGATCAGGCCGACGTCATCGGGGCGCGGGCCATTGCCCAACGAAGGGAAAGCCGCTCCAAGTCTTGCCGGGTTCTCGCCCCGACTTGCCGACGTTGCCCGAGCTCGCGTCGCCGGCGAAGGATCCGCCGAGGTTGACGCTTACGTCTTCATAGCCGTTGAGCGCGGGATCGAAGGTGCCTCTCAGCTCCGCTAGCGGAATGCTGTGTTGAAACGTTGCCTCGAGAAGCCCGGGACTGGAGCCGAGGGTGGTCGTGAACTGCTCGTTGAACGCGCCGTCGTCGGTCACGAAAGACAGCGCAACATCGACGTCGACGTGGGCAGGCATGCTCGGTGCAGCGGAACCGGGCGGAGGATTCCAATGCGGCGTGCAGCGAAGCTTTCCGCCCTCGTAGCTTACTGTGATGGTGAGCGGTGATACCGTTCCCGACAGCTTCTCGCCGATCAAGAGAGCCGTATCGTATTCTGGCCTGGTGAGACTCAAGACGCCGCGTCCGCTGAGATCCGTCCCGTCACAGCGATCGTCGAGCGTCGGCAAGTCGTACGGCCCAGCGCCGCCCGTGCCACCCGAGCCCGAGGTTCCCGCGGCGCCACTTCCGCCACCGGAGCCAGCAGCTCCAGACCCGCCGCCCGAGCCACTCGAACCGCCAGCGGCAGGGTTGGTCTGAGCGCTGCCGGAAGAGCAGCCCAGCACGAAGCAGGTGAAAATCAGGTGCCGCAAGCGCCCCAGCAACAACCAAGCCAGTTTCTCAGATTCCTGCGGTTGCGCAATAAGGTCCCCCGATCCCGGATCGCTGCGCCCGGTCCCCGGCACACATGGCCCGTTACCTGCGCGGATCGGGACGGTACGCGAATTGCTTGGCATGCGCGGGTGCTGCGCTCGCGTGCATCCATCGCAATGGCGTTCGCCGTGGGGATCGGAGTCACGGTTGGAATCACCTCGGCGTGTGGCGGTGAGCCTTCGCCACTCGAAGATGTCTCGCGGGATGGCGGCGCTCGGCTTCCTGAGGCCGGTCCGGACGTTCCGGCGCACGACGTAGCGGCGGATGGGGTCGGCCCTGCCGATGAGACTGGATCTTCCGACGGTGCGGGCTTCGCGGATCGTGTGGACTCTGCGCATCGTGAAGACGCGGCGGAAGCGTCCATGCTCGACCGTCCCGAGATCCCAATCGATGCTGCGGGCTGGGGCTGTGGTGAAGCATGGAACGGGGACGAATGTTCGCTCCCCTTTGTCGCCCTCAGTTGCCGTCTCGGATGTCCGCCCGGGTGCCCGTTCGTTGGCGGTAGTCCTCAAGGCGGCGTCTTCGTGTGTTGCTGCCGCTGAGCAGCGCGGCTTCGACAGCCCCCGATCGCCGACTGCTTGCTGGAACGGTTCCACCCGAGAACTGCACATCTTTCGTGGCACCGCAGCAACTTCGGCAGACGCGTGGCTTCGCCAGCGGCAGGATCGACATCAATGTGCGTCCGCCTTACAAATGGAAACCGCTGGTCGATCCATACATTCAACGGGGAATCCAGGAATGGGGCCCGGCTTCCAGTAGCACGTCGAGGCTGAGCCGCCGATCACGACCCCAACCAGCGCGGAGCTGGAAGCGTCATAGAAATAGGTCTCCGGAAAATTGATCTCTTCGCGACGCACGACCTTGAAACCTTCGCAATCTTGAAAAAGAAAAACGGCGTCATTGGCCGATCGACAGTATTGGGACGGCGACTGCGCCGCTTGCCAAGTCCGAACGCACACATCGACGCTGCCGTCTCTCAAGCAGAAGGCGTCGAGCGAACGACACATCTGGTTTGCGTCCGCGGCGTTACCATCCACGCTGCCTTCGACGAGCCTTTCCGAAGCGGCGTCGAAAGACGCATCGGAGCGTGCGCTGTCCGATGCCGTGTGGTCGCCCACGGATGCATCGGCAGTGGCACCGTCAGTCTTGGCATCGCCCCCGCTATCCGCGTGGCCGCTATCCGGTACGTGGTTGTCCGAAGGATCCGACTCGGACGCGCTCGAGCAAGCCGCACCGCAGCCGAGCGCTAGGAGCACAGCGATGAATCGCGCGGATCCCTTCTGCATGCCCTGTGGCGAGCAACAAGCGTTCCATGCGGCGAACTCCCGATTTTCACGCGCGGTTACCGCCGGGAGCTGAGCGACTTGGCCCAGGATGGCACATCCAAGATCGAGTCAGATTCCCAAAAGCGGCGTTCTGCTCAAGCCGAGAGGCACATCACCTGACGACCGGTCACGAACCCGCATTCTCCGCCATAGGGCCCGCCGGGTTGTTGACAAACATTCCTGGGCAAACAGCTGCAAGTCGGATCGCGGGGGCAGCTGGCCGGCAGGTCTGCGCAAAAGGGTGGCGGTGGGATGCAGGGAGGCGGTTGGCATCCCGGCCCCGAACCGCCGGGTCGAAAGCAGGTTGGGGTGAAGGTCCATCCGCTCGGACACTGCCCGCCGTCACCCGCAGCAGTGCACGCTGCGAGCGCACCACCGCAACTCGGGTGAACACAGAACTGGTTCGTCCCGCAGCTGGTGGCGCCGCACGTTGAGCCGCCATCCGCGCCTCCAGCGCCGCCGCTCCCACCCGAGCCGCCTGCTGCGTCCGCGCCCGCCATCGCACCCGAGCCGCCCGCCGCGTCTGCGCCTGCATCCCCGGCGCTACCGCCCGCCCCGGTGCCCGCTGATGCACCGCTGCCCGCAGACCCTGCGCCGCCACCGCGACCTGCGCTGGTCCCTCCGCTCCCGCTGGCGCCGCTACCGGGCTCGTCGCTGGAACCGCAGCCCTGCGTGAACGCGTACCCCGTTGCGACGCAAAGGGAGATCGAGAACGCGCGGGAAATACTCTGCATCAGACCGTCCCTTTTGCGATCGCGGTAGTCCGCAGCAACAACCGAGCCAGTGTTCGAGGAGCAAGCATAGCGCAAGCGAATCGTCGGCCGACCGGGATCCTGAGGTCACTTGCCGGCACACGCTGGCACGGCATCACCCCTGACCCCCGCCAGCTGCGCCCGCGCCCGCGTGGCGGAGCCAGCGGCCGAGGCGGAGGGGACGGTGGACTCACCTGTGACGGCGGTGTCTGCATCCCGGTGTCTTGCGAGTACGATCGGCCCGATGCCGGGCGACCAGGGCTGACTTGTCGCGCGAGGTATCAGTGCCTATGCGTGTCGGATCACAGGGGTGGCGTCGATTGCTACTGGAGCCAAAATCTCGCGTGCTCCGACGCGGGTTCCTGACGATCTTTTCGCAAGCCTTTCTGGCTTTGCAGCTCGCTTGCAGCGACGGATCAGAGAGTGAAACCGCGCGACCGCACATCGCCAGCGAGCTCTGTCCGCTGAAGACGCCAGCCGAGTGGCAACGGTTCATCGAGAGCACTGCCGAAGACGAGAGCTGGGTGAGAACGTGCAGCCTCGACGCAAAATGTGACGAAGGCGTCACCGCATTGCTCGCGCGCGTGAACGACGACGTGCTCGCCACTTTCGACCGTTGCGCCACCGATCTCGTCGATAACCCCAGGATTCTGCGCTGCACGGATCGACTGCGGCGCTTCATTCCAACCTGGATCCGCCAGCACGCCCGTGGATCGTACGGCTTCGTGCAAGACAACGCCGCCTATCTGTCTGCGCAGATCGAGCCTCAAATGCCCTCGGGCATGATGGTTCCGCCCGCGGCATTGATCGCGGCGCTACCCGAACGCGCGAGCATCGAGCAAGCTGCCCGTGTCAACGGCTGGCCGTATCTGACTCACGACGGATGCCTGGGCGGCATTCGGCTGTTCGTCACGGTTCGGGATCCCGAGGATCGATTCGATCAGTGGATGGTGATTGGACTCGATCCGAGCGCCACTCGCGTCGAGGACCGCTCGATTCTGAGCTTCATCGGCGTAGAGAAGCGGGACGCGCACGGCAAACTGGCGAAAGTGCGCCTGCATTTTCGCGACTACATCGCGTTCGATTCTGGAGGCTCCTACAATCTGCTGCTTCCGGAAGCGCACAGTGGGAAATGCTTCGGCTGCCACGCCAGCGGCATGCGCCTCTTGATTCCGACGCACGAGAGCAGGGTCGAATCAGCGCCCGTCTACGGTGAGGCCGCGTACGGCAGCGGCGTTCCCCCAGACTTCGGTTTCCAGCGTCTGTCCGAAATGAATCAAAAGCTACTGTCGTACGGCGTGCCGGATTGGAACGGCAGTATCGACCCCGCGGATCACGGTCCAGCGCTCGGCGAAGCGCTCGGGTGTACGCACTGTCACAACGGGGTCGCACGGGGAGTACTGACGGTAT
>Ga0111539_10011668_pt1 | contig 11022 bp, 10 predicted proteins | sample RhiMethybrSRZTD1_FD_79667 | JGI IMG/M metagenome (GOLD analysis project Ga0111539, IMG submission 79667) | Populus rhizosphere microbial communities from Tennessee, USA - Rhizosphere MetaG P. TD hybrid SRZTD1 (version 2) (version 2) | ecosystem: Host-associated > Plants > Roots > Rhizosphere >... | reverse complement strand
TCTTCGTTAGCCGGGTCGATACCATGGTGGACAAGGCATTGGAAGAGACCGGCAATCCCGAGGCAAAGGCGCTGGCGGGAAAAATCGCCATCGCCAATTCGAAAGTTGTTTACCGGCGCTTCCTGGAAATTTTTCACGGCGAAGGATTTGCGGCGCTGCGCCAGCGCGGCGCGCGCGTGCAAAGACCGCTATGGGCGAGCACGGGCACGAAAAATCCCGCTTACTCGGATGTCCTCTACGTGGAAAATCTAATCGGATCGGAAACGGTGAACACCTTGCCGCCGGAAACCCTAAACGCGTTTCGTGATCACGGCAAAGTTCCCGGCGCGACCGTGAGACAGGGATTGGCCGAGGCCGATGAGGCGCTGGCGCGTCTGTCGGCTTTCGGCATCGACCTCAACGCGATTACCGAAAAGCTGCAACAAGATGGCGTTGCTGCTTTTGCCGCGTCGTTTGATCAACTGATGGCCGGTCTCGAAAAAAAGCGCCAATCGATGCTCGGCGCGGAACTGGATCGACTGGAGCTTCACCTCGGCTCTTACCAAAAGCGGGTCGATCGGCGCTTGGCACAATGGCAAAAGGACCAATTCTCGAGCCGGCTATGGAAAAAAGACTATACGCTTTGGTCCAAGGAGCCGCAGCCTGAGCTAATCGATCGCTTGGGCTGGCTGGAGTTACCAGAGACGATGGCCAAGGAAGTCGGCGCGCTAGCCGCCTTCGCCGACAAAGCCAAAGCGGACGGTATCCAACATGTTGTCCTGCTCGGCATGGGCGGTTCGAGCTTGGCGCCGGAAGTTTTTCAACAGACATTTGGCAATGGCTCGGGTTATCCCGAACTGCACGTGCTCGACAGCACCCACCCGGCGGCGGTGAAGGCAGTCGAAGCCCGTGTTGAATTGGCGCATACGCTATTTTTAGTGTCGAGCAAGTCGGGGACGACGACCGAGACCAATTCTTTCTTCTATTATTTTTGGGACAAGCTAAAAAGGACCGAAAATGAGCCCGGTTCGCACTTCGTCGCCATCACCGATCCCGGTACGCCGCTGGAAAAATTAGCCGCCGAAAGACATTTTCGCGCGACGTTCAACGCACCGGCAGAAGTCGGCGGGCGTTATTCGGCGCTCACCGTCTTCGGCTTGGTGCCCGCGGCACTGATCGGCGTCGACGTCGGCGCGGTGCTGGCGCGCGCGGCGCGCATGAGTGAGGCGTGCGCGCCGACGACAGCCGAAAATCGCCATCCGGGTCTACTTCTCGGCGCTGCTTTAGGCGAGCTGGCGCTGGCGAAGCGGGACAAAGTGACTTTTTTGTGCTCGCCTTCGCTCACCGCCTTACCGTCTTGGATTGAACAGCTGATCGCCGAGAGCACGGGTAAAAATAACAAAGGAATCGTACCGGTGGCCAACGAACATTTAGCCGCGCCGGAAAATTACGGCGCCGATCGTTTCTTTGTTTATCTCCGTTTCGACGGCGATGAGAATCCTTCCCTTGACCGGCAAGTAGCGGCGCTCGAAGCCAACGGTCATCCGGTAGCGCGGCTCGATTTAAAGGATAAGAGCGATCTCGGCCAGGAGTTTTTCCGATGGGAATTTGCCGTAGCGGCGGCTGGCGCAGCGCTCGGCATTCATCCGTTCAATCAGCCCGACGTGCAGCTCGCCAAAGACTTGGCAAAGAAGGCAATGAGCGAGGCGACCGGCAAAGGAACGGCCAAGGCGAAAGAGACGGTTTCGGTCGCCGATCGCGAAGCTTTGCGCAAGGCGGTCGAGTCTTGGACCGGCAAGAAAAAAGCTCGCGACTATGTCGCGGTGCAAGCCTACATCAATCCGTCGGTGGAAAACGCGGCAAAACTTCAAACGCTTCGCACCTCGATCCAGCACCGCCTGAGCGTGGCAACAACACTCGGCTTCGGCCCGCGTTTTCTCCACTCCACCGGGCAGCTGCACAAGGGCGGCCCGAACTCAGTGTTGGTGTTACAGATTGTCGATCAACCGACCGATAACTTAGCCGTGCCGGAGGCCAACTATACTTTTGACGACCTGATCCAGGCGCAGGCGCTGGGCGACTTCACGGCGCTGAAGCAGCGGCGTCGACGCGTGCTCAGAATCGATATCGGCAGTGACAGTGCGCAAGGTCTGAATATATTGGCTGAGGCTTTGAGTCTCTAATGGGTTCTCCACGGCAGGAGAAACGCTAATGGAACTCGGAATAATCGGGCTTGGCCGAATGGGTGCCAACATGACCGAACGGCTCGTCCTCGGCGGCCATCGGCTGATCACTTTTGACCGCAGTCCCGAGGCGATTCAAAGGGTTGTCGATAAGGGCGCGCTCGGCGCGCACTCGCTCGCCGACTTCGTCAAACAGCTTTCATTGCCGCGGGCTATCTGGCTGATGGTGCCCTCGGGAGATCCGGTGGATCAAACCATCGAACAGCTGTTGCCGAATCTTTCCAAAGGCGACATTCTCATCGACGGCGGCAACTCCAAATACAAAGATTCCATCCGGCGCGCGGAAAAGCTCAAGCCGCACGGCATGCACTTCGTCGACGCCGGCACCAGCGGCGGCATTTGGGGATTGAAAAACGGCTACTGCCTGATGGTCGGCGGCGAAAAGGAAATTGTCGATCATCTGGAACCCATTTTTGAAACCTTGGCGCCGCCGGACGGCTACCTGCACGTGGGTCCCGTGGGCGCCGGCCATTTCGTCAAGATGATTCATAACGGCATCGAGTACGGTATGCTGCAAGCGTACGGCGAAGGTTTCGAGCTGCTCAAAGCTGCGCAGTTCAAACTCGATCTCGGCAAAATCTCCCACCTGTGGAATCAAGGCAGCGTGGTGCGTTCCTGGCTATTGGAACTGGCGGAGAGCGCATTTCAGCAGGATCCCCAGCTTGCGTCTATCAAAGGCTACGTCGAAGATTCCGGTGAGGGCCGTTGGACGGTTGAAGAAGCGATTGAAAAAAGCGTGCCCGTACCGGTGCTGATGCTTTCCCTTTTTGCTCGCTTTGCGTCGCGCCAAGAAGACTCGTTCTCCGCCAAAGTGATCGCCGCGCTGCGCAACGAATTCGGCGGGCATGCGGTCAAGAAAGGATAATTGCTCATGGCCAGCGATCCGCACGAATATCTGGGAGACGGACTTGGCTCTGCAAAGAAGCCGCATGCCTGCGTGCTGGTGATTTTCGGCGCGTCGGGCGATCTTACCCAACGCAAGCTCATTCCTGCGCTTTATAATCTCGCGCTCGAGAAGCGCCTACCCGAGCGCTTCGCCGTGGTCGGTTACGCGCGCAGCGATATGAGCGATGAATCGTTCCGCGACAAAATGCGCGAAGCGGTCAAAGAGTTTTCGCGCACCGGGCTGAAGGATGACGTCTGGCAGCAGTTCGCCAACACGCTTTACTACGTGCGCGGCGGCTACGAGGATCATGAGGGTTTTCAGAAACTAAAAGAGTTCATCGAAGGGTTCGACCGCGGCAGCCGGGTGCTGCCGGCGCGGGTTTTCTACCTCGCTACGCCGCCGGACGCCTATGAAAAATTGATCGAATGCATTGCCGGCGCAGGCCTGGCACCTAAGGAAACCGACGGCGAGCCGCGCGCCCGGGTGGTGATTGAGAAGCCGTTCGGCACCGACTTGCAAACCGCGCGCGAGCTCAATCGCCGCATTCACGAATTCTTGGAAGAGCGGCAAATTTACCGGATCGATCACTACCTCGGCAAAGAAACCGTGCAGAACATCATGGTGCTGCGTTTCGCCAACGCGGTGTTCGAGCCGATCTGGAACCGGCGCTACGTCGACCACGTGCAAATCACCGCGGCGGAAACCGTCGGTGTGGAAAACCGCGGCGGCTACTACGAAGATGCCGGCGTGGTGCGCGACATGTTTCAAAACCATTTGCTGCAGCTCCTCTGCATGACGGCGATGGAGCCGCCGGTAGGTCTCGATGCCGACTCGGTGCGCGATGAGAAAGGCAAACTGCTCAAGTCGGTTCGTCCGGTAGCGTCAGAGGAAGTCGCGGCGGCGGCGGTGCGCGGCCAGTACGGGCCCGGCAAGCTAGACGGTCAGGAAGCGGTTGGTTATCGACAAGAACCCGGCGTCGCGAAAAATTCAACGACTGTGACCTATGCGGCGATCCGCTTCTTCATTGATAACTGGCGCTGGGAAGGCGTGCCGTTTTATCTGCGCTCGGGCAAGCATCTGCCCAAGCGCGTCTCCGAAATCGCCATCCAGTTTAAGCGCCCGCCTCTGCTGCTGTTCAAATCCCACGCCGTCGAAGACGTCAATCCCAACGTTCTGGTCATACGCATTCAACCCGACGAGGGCGTCTCTTTGACCTTTGAAGTCAAGCCGCCCGGACATGACATGATTATCAGACCGCTGAGCCTCGATTTTAATTACGAGGAAGCATTCGGTAACAGCCCGCCGGAAGCTTACGAAGCGCTCCTCGAGGACTGCGTCGAGGGCGATTCGACGTTGTTCACGCGCCATGATTGGGTGGAGTTGGCCTGGGCGCTCGTCGACCCGATCATTCAGGTGTGGAATCTGAGCAAGCCGAGAAATTTTCCAAACTACGAAGCCGGTTCCTGGGGTCCGAAAGAAGCCGATGAATTCATGGCACGCGAAGGCCGGCGCTGGCGCCGGCCGTAGAGGCAAAAAAAAATTCGAACTCGCCACGAAGGTCACGAAGGGTTCGGATATTACTGGTTCCTGGCTTCGTGCTCTTCGTGCCCTTCGTGGTCAAAAGTGAACCATGGCTCATAGAAACCTCGTTCTCGCAGGCGATATCGGCGGCACCAAAACCAATCTCGCGCTGTTTTCCGTGCACGGCGACAAGCTGCGCGCCGAGTCCCAGCGCAATTTTCAGAGCAAGCGTTACTCCGGTTTGATCCCGGTTGTGCAGGAATTTCTCGCCGGCGGCGATCATGCGATCGATGCCGCGTGCTTCGGCATTGCCGGTCCGGTTGTCGACGGCAAAGTCAAAACGCCCAACCTCCCCTGGATGATCAACGCAACAGAATTGCGCCGGACGGTAAAGCTCGACTGCGTCGACCTTCTCAACGACCTTGAAGCCGCAGCCTATGGTATCTTCACGCTTGAGAACGATGAATTTTTCACGCTGAACGAAGGGGTCATGCGCCAAGCAGGAAATAAAGCGCTGATCGCCGCCGGTACCGGCTTGGGACAAGCAATCTTGTATGATGACGGGCACCATTTTCATCCCTTGGCATCCGAAGGCGGCCACGCCGATTTCGCGCCGCGCAATGAATTGGAAATCGAATTCTTGCGCCATTTGCTCCCGCGGTTTGGTCACGTAAGTTACGAACGGGTGCTGTCGGGGCCGGGGCTGCTCAATATTTACCGGTTTCTCAAAGAGGGGCGCGGACTCGAAGAGCCGCCGTGGCTGACCGAGCGGCTCGCGGCCGCGGATGATCCAAGCGCGGTGATTTCACAGGCGGCTTTGGCTAAAGAAGCGGAGATTTGCGTCGAGGCATTGAATCTCTTCGTGGCGGTTTACGGCGCGGAAGCGGGCAATCTTGCGCTGCGCGCGAAAGCGGTGCGCGGGTTTTACGTCGGAGGCGGCATCGCGCCGAAGATTCTCGATAAACTCAAAGACGGCACATTCATGAAAGCTTTCGTCGATAAGGGGCGGTACAGGGATCTTTTGGCGGCGACACGGGTTCAGGTCGTTTTGAATCCGCAAGCCGCCTTGCGCGGCGCCGCTTACTACGCGGCGTTTCTTGCCCGTGACTAAACGCGACATCATTATTTGCCGCGACGCTGAGGAGCTGGCGCGAAAGGCGGCGGAACAGTTTGTTGCTCTCGCCGGCGCCGCGATCGTCCGATCCGGACGGTTTACCGTGGCACTGTCAGGCGGATCGACGCCGCGGGCGCTTTATTCATTGCTCGGCTCGGCGGACTACCGCGAGCGGGTCGATTGGCGCCGCGTGCAGCTTTTTTGGGTGATGAGCGCTGTGTGCCGCCGGATCACGCCGAGAGTAATTACCGCATGGTTCAGGAAGCGCTGCTGTCGAGAATCAGCATCCCAGCCGCGAATATTCACCGCCTGGCGGGCGAAAAGGAGCCGCCCGTAGCGGCGAACGAGTACGAAGAGGAATTACGCAGGTTCTTTGCTTTGGCGCCCGGGCCAAATTCCACGGTTCGACCTGATCCTTCTCGGTCTCGGCGAAGACGGCCATACGGCCTCGCTTTTTCCCGGCGGCGAGGCGCTCAAGGAAAATGAACGTTTGGTGGCAACTGCTTACGTTGAACGACTCAAAGCGCACCGGCTAACGCTGACCTTGCCGGTCATCAACGCCGCGGCGCAGGTTAGCTTCCTGATTTCCGGGCAGAGCAAGCGCCCTATCGTGGACGCGATCTTGCGGTCGGACGCCGACTCATTCAGCTATCCTGCCGCGCGGGTGAGCCCAAGCGACGGACAGCTGACCTGGTTGATCACCGTTGACGCTATCGGAAATTTGCCGATTCGATAAAAGCTTCAATCGAATCACCGCGGCACGACCTGGAGTTGCCAGCAATCTACCGTCAGCGCTCTCGTCGCAACGGGCCAGGTGGGGCAACTGTCGGCTCACCTCAACAGGCGATGGACAACGGCTTGACGTAATCCGAAGCCTCGGAGACGCTCACACACCTGCTCTTCTACGCTGGCTGGCCTAATGTTTTTTCCGCAATACCAGTGGCCAAGGATGTCTTTGACAAACGTCCCAAATAGCAGGCTGGAAGCGCCCGAATCCTCCGCGGTCGAGGCCGCCCTCGCTGGCGCTGAACGCAAGGGGTTTCGGCTGGCCGTGATCGGCCGGACCTGCGCCCTCGTTGCGATCGCCTTCTTCTACCTGACAGCCCTGCGCTATCCGAACAACATCTACGTAGCGATGCTGATCCTGACGAGCGCTGCGGTCGGCCTTGCGCCACTCGAGTTGGTCGGCCGCCGTTATGAGCGCATCGGACGCTACGCTTTCTTCGCCTTCGATGCGACGGTGATCAGTGCCATACTTGCCGTCGCGCCGGTCAGCAGCAGTGGTGATGTTCCTCAGAACTTGGTCTTTCTCTCCAACCGCCCTGAATATTACTTCGTGCTCGTAGCGATCTCCATTTTGGCGTTATCGCCTGCTCTCGTCCTCTGGACCGGTCTTTGCGCCGTGGTCGGTCTCACCGGTGCCACGGCCTGGGTCATGGCTGGTATGGAGCGCATCGTCAGACTCGGAGATCTGCCGCAGCCGTTTTCGCGCGAAGATTATCTCGCGATTGTGCTCAATCCTGATTTTCTCGGTATTGCCTTCCGCGTGAACTAGGGGATAGTGCTTGCATTGGTGACGTGCATCGCGGCGCTGGCCGTTCATCGCGCACGCAACGTGGTCCGGGCTCATGCAGCCGCCGAGGCCGAGAGAGCCCGTATCCAAGGAATTTTCGGGCGCTATGTCCCGGCGCAGGTGGCCGAGCAGCTCATCCATGCGGGACAGCTTGCGCCCCAGCAGCGCGAGGCGAGCATCATCTTTGCCGACATCGAAGGCTTCACACAGCTGGCAGAATCCTTGCCACCCTCTCACGTCATCGCACTACTCAACAGTTTCTTCAGCGCGGTGACGGCGATCATCGATGAGCGGGGCGGGGTCGTCGTGAACCATGTCGGCGATGCGTTGATCGCAGCGTTCAATGCGCCCCTTCCCACCGACGCGCATTCGGCGCGGGCGGTGGACGCCGTCCGCGCTGTCCGATCTCTCGTTTCCGACCGCGAGTTCGAGGGCCACCGACTTCGTCTGCGGATCGGCGTCGCGACCGGGCCGGTCGCAGCGGGCGCCGTCGGCAGTGCGGAGCGCCAGACCTACACGCTGTACGGTGACACCGTAAATTTGGCGCAGCGACTGGAAGAACTGAACAAGGAGCTCGATACGGATTGTCTAATCTGTGGCACGACCTTCACGGCCGCGGAATCGAGCTGCATGGACACGGTGGCGATGGGCTCGGTGCAGGTGCGTGGACGCGAAAGCACCGTCGAGGTCTTTGCTCTCGGCCGTAAATCGCCGAGTCGAGAAACTCCAACTGCAGCAATGACTGGCAACGACCCTGGGTCCTGACGCAGCCATGATCAGTAGGCGTCTCGCATGCCGCGCACGAATTATTATGCCCTACTTGATCTTCGCCAACTCGCGCCGGATCTGTTGGTTCGACGGCCGCTTTTTGTAATCCACTTCGATAAATTTCCAACGGACGACGCCCTTCGGATCGATGACGAAAGTCGACGGATGCGGCCAGCCGCGGCCGTCCGGATTAAAGACACCGTAGCGGTTGATCACTTTGTGATCTTTATCTTCGAGCAGCGGAAAATCGAACTCGCCGTCGAAGCGTTTGCTGAGCATTTCGCCGAATTTTTTCGACTCCTCGTGATTGTCGGGGCTGACCGCGAGGATTTGCACTTTTTCCTTCTCTGATTTCGACAATAAACTTTTCAGCTTCCCGAGCTGTTCGATGCAGAAGGGTCACCAGTAGCCGCGATAGAAAACCAAGACGACGGTTTTCTTGTCGTGGAACTCCGATAAGGCGATGGTCTTGCCGCCGGCATCTTCGAGGGAAAAATCCGGTGCCGGTTGTCCGACTTTGATGCGGTTTAAATCAGTCGGGCTCAGATCGGCGCCGTCTTTCGGCCCCAATTGAGCGAGCACGATACTGTTTGAGATCAAGACCGTAAAAAACGCAGCGAGCAAAAATCTTCTTCCCATGAAAGCTCCTTTTAGCAGGTTGAACGTCAATCCATGCCGTCAGTTCCCGTCATCCGAGAGCCGCGTGCCGTCGGCGCGATCCGGCTTACGTAGGGATCGAACCTGCGCTGGGCAAGATAGCGAAACAGATTGGGCATATGACGCTGGCATGCGCACAAAAATGCCAACCAGCGCGGCAGGATCACTTCGAACTTGTTTTTCTCGATGGCGTTGAGGACTTCACGGCACACGGCCTCGGTAGTCACGAACAATTGAGCGGGCGATTTGGGCTCGCTGTCGCGGAAATCGCGATTGAAGTCGGTCTGCACCGGGCCAGGACAGATCATCGAAACTTTGACTCCCAACGGTTTCAGCTCGTGATAGAGGCTCTCCGACCAGCCGTTCAGCGCGAACTTAGAACCGCAGTAGGCCGCCATGTTGAGCGTGCCGATTTTTCCTGCAACGGAAGAGATATTGACGATGTGGCCGGCGCCTCTGGCGATCATGGACGGCAACACTTCGTGCGCGCAATAGACCGCGCCGAGAAAGTTCGTGCGCATAATTTCTTCAACAGTCGCGAGCGGCATGTCGACAAAGCGCTGGCGCATGCCGACGCCGGCGTTATTGATCAAAATATCGATCTTGCCGTAATCGGCGAGGAGCTTGGCCATCATGCCGCGCACTTGCTCGGCATCACCGACGTCGCAGCCGATCATCACGGAACGCGGACTGGCGCGGCGCACTTCGGCTAAAACTTCTTTCAGGCGCGGAATCGAGCGGCCGCAGCCGGCGACGATGGCGCCGCGCGCGGCAAGATCAACGGCGAGCTGACGACCGATGCCGTTCGAAGCGCCGGTGATGAGAATGACTTGATTGGTAAATTGCATCGTGCGTCTTCGCCGCCTGGAATAATTCAGCCACATTAAAAAGCAAATTCAAAGTGGCGCGCAGGCTTGGAGGGCTGGCTCGAGAGTCGGATAGCGAAACCGATAACCCGATTTTTCGGCGACGGCCGGAATCACGCGTTGCCCGGTGAGCAGCATCTCCGCCATATCGCCCAACGCCATCCTCAGAGCGAATCCGGGGACGGTGGCCCAACAGGGCCGGTGCATCACTTTAGCCAGGGTTTGGCAAAACTCTTTGTTGCGCACCGGATTAGGCGCGGTGGCGTTAACCGGGCCCGCCGTCCGGGGATCGTCGATCGCCTGCACGATTAAGCCGACGAGATCCTCTAAGTGGATCCACGACATCCATTGTTGTCCCGAGCCGAGCGCGCCGCCGACGAAATATTTAAATGGCAGGGCCATTTTTCCCAATGCGCCGCCGCCGTGGCCGAGGACGATGCCGATGCGCAGGCGCACGACGCGCATGCCTAGTTCCTCGGCTTTCTTCGCCTCTTCCTCCCAGTCGCGGCAGAGCATACTCAAAAAGTCATTTCCCGGCGCGATTTCTTCGGTGATCATTTCATCGCCGTGGGGGCCGTAGTAGCCGACGGCCGATCCGTTGATCAAGAACTGCGGGCGCTGCTTGGCTTTGGCACAGGCCTGAACGAGACTATGCGTGGCGTCGATGCGGCTTTTCTCAATGCGTCGCCGTTGGGTTGGAGTCCACTTTTTCTCCGCGATCGGTTCGCCGGCGAGGTTGATCACACCATCGGCACCGTCCAAAGCGATGTCCCATTCTCTGAGCGCGCCCGGCGTCCAATGCAGCCAGCGTTTGGTTCCCGTGTTGGCGTCGCGCGGCGAACCGCGCGTAAACAAGGTCAATGCATGACCCTGCGCCAAAAGCTTGTCGCATAAGGCGCTGCCGATAAAGCCCGATGCGCCTGTAATCACCAATCTCATCAACGCCTCCCCGCGCGGCGTATGCCTTAACGGCTCTCCGGATGGATGTTATGCTCTCAGATGAAACTATTTCCGTTCTGAAGAGTCAAGATGAAGTCGGACAACGATCCTTCGCCGCGCCGCCGGGTGGTCATCACCGGGCTCGGGGTCGTGGCGCCGAACGGCATCGGCACCGACGCTTATCGGGTCGCGCTGCGTGATGGTGTGAGCGGCGTGGGCGCGATCACGCTCTTCGATGCAGAGGATCTCGAGTGCCGGATCGCCGCCGAAGTGAAAAATCTGCCGACCGAGATTTCTATGACCCAACAAGAGGCGCGGCGCGTCGGCCGCGCGGTGCCGTTATTGCGCGTCGCCACCGAGGAAGCGTTGCGCGGGGCGGGTGTCTGTTGGCCTCGCCTCAGTCTCGAAGAAAAACAGTCCTGGGGCGTCGTCATCGGCAGCGGCGGCGGCACGCCGGATTTCACCGAAGAGCAATA
>Ga0111539_10011659_pt1 | contig 11025 bp, 22 predicted proteins | sample RhiMethybrSRZTD1_FD_79667 | JGI IMG/M metagenome (GOLD analysis project Ga0111539, IMG submission 79667) | Populus rhizosphere microbial communities from Tennessee, USA - Rhizosphere MetaG P. TD hybrid SRZTD1 (version 2) (version 2) | ecosystem: Host-associated > Plants > Roots > Rhizosphere >... | reverse complement strand
GCGATCTGCGCGGTGTCCATTCCGGCTTCCCAGCAGCGCAGCAGCACGTTTTGCGACGGCATGCGCAGTGCCGGATGCGCGCGGGTCATCGCTGGGCTCCGCGCGCCTGCCGGATGGCTTCGGTAAGAACGGAGAATTCCGCCGGATCGCCGCCCCGGTCGGGATGGTAGCGCTTGGCGCGCTCGCGATAGCGTGCCTCGGCCATCTCCAGCGCGGGCTCGGTGTCGAAACCCAGCACCTGCCACCATGGCCGCGCGAGATTGCCGCTGGCGTCCTTCGGCGGTGGCAATGCCGCGTAGCCGCGAAACGCCGCGCGCACGATATTGAGCCCGCCATGGCGCAGCTTGGTGCGCTCGGCCTCGATCACCTTGGCGATGGCCTGCAGGTTTTCTTCCGGGTGTGTGTAGCGGTCCACGGCGATGCAGCAGTCAATATTGTCCCAGCGGAAATACACCGCGACGCCCGGGTCTTTCGGCCGCTGATCGGTCAGCGTGACGTTTGACGACACGAGGATGCCGCTGCATGGCTTCTTGCTGTCGTTGCCGAAGCGGCGCAATTCGTCCATGACGTTTTTCACCGCGCCGCTGACGCTGGTGTTGAATCGGCTGCTCTGCCGCGATGCGGTGCGGCCCATGGTCTGCGGCCATTGCAGCGGATAGGCGACGGTCATGGCGGGTTGCTTTCGTCTTCCTCAACGGCCCGACTGTTTATGTTGGCATGCGCGTCTTGAGGCCGACCTTTGCGATCCGCCACTTCGATGGTTGCCTTCATCTTTTTCTCCTGCGGTCCCCGGTGGGGTGGGTTGCGGCATCCAGTACGTCGGCCTGATAAACCCACCATCCGCGTACCAATTGGTTTCGAGCCATTTCGCGATTCTGACGCGGGTGTCTCGTTCAACGTAAGCAAGGAACCGCGTTCCATCCTTCGGCGCAGTTTCAATCGGCTGCCACTCCATGGTGGAGAGCTTGGCTTCGGCGGCTTCTGCGCGGGCGAGTAATTCATTGTTGATCCGCATAACCTCCTGCATATCGCGTTCGACTGCGCTAGGTTGCCGAAACGCAAGCTGTTCCTCTTGATCTGCCAGTGCTTCGCGGAGGCGAGAGAGTTCGGCGCGGAGAGCGGGCCATGCCTCGGCCAGCGTTGACGTGAACATGGGATGTAAGCTTCCGTCGAAGTCCCGCTCATCCATTCTGTCGATCTTCCCGATCAACTCCTCCAACCTGCTTTCAGTCTGGTGTTGGGTCATGGCGTTGCGTTCCAATTGATGATGCTGTCGCGCTTCATAACCAGCGCGCAGCTTGTAGGCCATCCAGTCGAAAACGTGCCACGAATAGGTCATGGCTCACCTGTTTTTAGTGCCGGTCGCGCCCAAGGACACTGGAAAGGGCCACCGGCGCTCGACTGTTGTTACCGCCACCTGTCGAGTGGGCGTCCAGCCGCGAGTCACAAACACGGCTGGCATCTAGACTTCCGGCAGCAGCCGCAGCGCGTGCTCGCGTTGCCGCTCCAGCGCCGTGATGGCAGCCGCGCCCTCGGCTCGGGCCATGTCGTAAAGCAGCGGATAGCCGCTGTTGATCGATGCCAGCACTTCCTCGCGCGTGGCGGCGCGGCCTTCGGCGAACCATAGCGTTTCGTGCGGCTCGCCAAGCTGGAACAGCACGCCGCCGCCCGCCACCTTGAACGGGCGGTATCGGTCGGTAATCCAGACACAGACCGCCCCGGGGTTGCGGCTGATGTGCATGCCAGCAGCCGGGACGGTTACCGGCGGCATATCCCTTTCATTCCGGCGCATGCGCGGCCGCGACAGGAACGGACAGGCGGTCGCGGAAAAGATCGCGCAGTCGCGGTGTGACGGCGGCTCCGAAATCACCCGGTTGATCGCGCACATCGGACCGATGACGAAAGCCAGATGCTTGCCCAGTCTGTCGCCGCAAACCCAGCACAGATTGTCCGCGACGGCGCGCACCAGCTTGCGCGTATCGACGACACGGAAATCAGGCACGCCCGTGCCCGGGTTGCTCGGCTCGCCGAGGCGAAACCAAGCCACGAACCACGGCACCGGAAAGCCGCGTGAATCGACCGGCAGGCGCGCAACACGCGGTGGCAGCGCCGGAAGTTTCTGCATCGTCCGTCTCCTTTTTTATATTTCGATCTGGCTGCCGCTCGACTTGATATGGATCGGCAGTCCATCCAGCCGGATGTAATGGTCGTGGGCTTCAGAGATCGTCTTGAACGGGGCGACGTATTGCCAGCCCGCAAGAAAGCGGCGCTTGCGCGCGAACAGCGCGTAGGGATAGTCGCAGCCGTCGCAGCCGTGTGGGTTGTAATCGATCTTGTAAATGTTCATTTCGCTTCTCCTCAATCGTTGACAGCGATCTTTCGCGGGATCGGCGTGAACACGCCCGGGCGCGGTTGCTCGCTCGGCTGATGATGCTGGCGCAGCGCCTTGAGCAGCCGGTCCGTTTCGCGCAGCTTGACTTTCTTCGGCTTCGGTTGCGGCGGCGGCGGTGGCGGCAATATCTGGATCGGCGCTGGCACGCTCGGCACAAGGACAAGCGCAGGCGGCTTGGGCTTCAGCATGCCCGGCGGCACCGGCATCTCGATCATTCCGCGCCCCCGGCAATGACGGCAGGTGCGGATGATGCGCTTGTGTCCCTTGAGGTTGCAGTCTTTCCACAGGCGGCCCTGCTTGATGTAGGTGATGGTCACGCCGCTCACGCCGAAGCGCTCCGCGATGTCCTTGTGTGAAACCCTGTCGAGCAGCATCTGCTTGATCTGGAGCACCTGATCGGGGCTCAGTTTTCTTTTTGGCATTTCGTTCAATTCCCTTCGCTTCCTGTCTTGATATGTCATTCCGGCCTATATGTCAATTGACAATTGGCATCGGCTTGTGCAGTGTCATGCCCTTGCAGATAAAGGGAAAGATTTGCTCAATGCCCATGCCGCTGAATGTCCATAGACCCTACCGGACCACAAACATTATCCGTTATCCGATTGACGCTGTAGCGGAATTGCATCGGCTCGCCGATGACGCCCGGCGCAAGGAACGGCGCGCACGCTGCGGCTACCGGCATTATCCGCCGAATCCGCAGCGCGCCGAGTATCATCGCATCGCTGCCGAGGCTTTTGCTTTCGCCGCCACTCACATCAAATTGTGCATCACCCGGTCTTCAGCTTGTCCACCACCGCGCCGATGATCGATGACGGCGCACCTTGGCCGTCGCGGGTGATCGCGTGGGCGATGGTGTCGAGCGGTACGCCATATTGCAGGGCGAGCGACAGCAGCACCGCGCCGTCGCGGGCGATGGCCTCGGCCTGCGCGCCGGATTTGGGAAAATTGATGAAGACTTCGCCGACATCGCCGCCTTCATAGCGGCCGACCGTGACAAGATATTTCAGGCCGATGCCGCCGAATTCAATATCGAATGTTTCGGCTTCGCGGCGTTGCGGCAGGTCGCGGCGCTCGGGCATCTTATAATTTCAAAATGTCTATTGCAGTCGTTCTGCCTTCCAGTTGGCAATGGCGTCTTGCCAAATGGTGACCGGCACACCGTAGGCTTCGGCAAACGCGGCAAGTTCTTGCGGCGTCATGCTCGCCAACACGCTCATGATCTCGTCCAACATTTCATCGCTCGGTTCGTTAGGGTCGGCCATTACCGTGTCATGCCGTTCTTTACAAGCCAATTCAGGTGTTCGTTGATGACCCTAACGGCATCTGAGCGTTTCATTCCCTTTTCGGATTCAAGCATATCGACGATGGCGATAAGACTGGCGGTGATCCGGGAAGGCAGCGACGGAGACGCCATCATCGCTGCTGTTATTGTCGTGACAGGCACTTCGAATTCAACCTTCTCTTCGAAAGTGTCCTCTGCGGCTCCGAGGCGCTTGCGCCCATTGTCAAAATTGATGATGTCAGCCATCCGGCTTCCTCATTTGATATGCAAAGGGCTCCGGCAATTGAGGGCCGGAGCCCTTTAGTTTTCAGGCAGCTTTTGCGGCCTTGTCCTTCATGCGCGTAGCACGCCGCGCCAAAAATTCCAGATTTTCCCGCAGATCATCCAAGTCTTCCCGTACTTGCGGGCTTCGCTCATATTGACTTCGGACGGCGATCATCTCCGCGAGGTTTTTGGATTTCGTGCTAATGTCGCCGAACGTGCTGAGGTTGCCGCTGTTACAGTGATGGCGGTGCGTATCGTCCAGTCTGAAACCGCTGCCGCTCTTCTCCAACGGCAGAGCGAAATAGCGATCTTCATCCCCGTCGGTCGCTACTCCGCGCTTCACGTAGCTGATAGTAAAGCCACACGCTGCACTATGTTTCCTGACATGGTGCAGCGTGTTGTTTACGACGCTCATGCTGATGCGCGCGCCAAGTTCTTTCTGCATCCCTTGCCTGATCTCGGCATAAGTTGATGCTGGCAAAGCTTGAAACAGCGCTTCGACATAGCCGTCCATTTTTGTATCTGATCCGCTACTAGGCATTTTCCTCACTCCTAAAAGCTGCGCGTGTTTTATTCATTGACCACGCGCAAATGACCCCGCTTAGTGCCCGCCATTTGTTGGATGCGCTTGGCGAGATCAGCCCAAGCATTGGCGGCCTTCATCGCTGCATCCGTCAGTCCGGTGACGGCGGCAGGCGACAAATCATCGAGATGTCGGGTGATGCGTTTTTCTGATTTGTCGGCGAGGCGCTGAACTTCAGAGGCGTTTTTGATGACAAAAGCGCGGGCAGCCAGCGTCGAGACATCATCTTCGTCCGGTGGCGGCATATCTTTGCGCGGCGGTCGCGCTTTCGCCTGCTTCTGTTTGCTGCGGGCTTCGCGCTTGCGCGTCCGCGCGGCTTTACGTTTCTGCTTGGCGTCGGCTTTTTCCTTGGCGCTGGTGGCCTCGGCCTCGCATTCGCGCGCGGCTTCCTCTTCCGCCTCTGCTTTCTCGGCTTCTTTGCGCGCGGTTTCGGCCGCAGCTTCACGTTGGGTGCGAGCGTCTTCCCGCATGCGGCGCAGCGCATCACGCACATACCATTTTGTGACCTTCTGACCCTCTTTCTTGGCGGCGCGAACAATGACATCGAGCGTATCGGGATTCCCGGCGTCATGATGGACGGCCCATGGCAGGTCGTGTCGCCGGTTACGCGGGAAGGCTTCTGCTGCTGTGCGGAGATGGCTTAGATAACCAGCGGAGAAATCTTCGATGCCGTTTTCGCTTAATTCCCGCACAACCTCATTGAGTCCCTTGGACCCGGCCATCGCTCCGTCGCTTTCTTTCAGGAGTGCTTCGCCGATGCGCCATTGCGACTTGACGGCAGCCTTGGCGGCTTCAAGTGTTTGAGGGAACTGGGACATTTCGTTTTCTCCTTTGATAGCCGGCAACAAGTTGCTGATTCCGTTTGACTGACATAGGCCAGTTTGGCAAGAATATCAAGAGGGACTTGGTCAATGGCACCACGGCCAGCGCCTATTTTAGATTCCGGCCTGAAGGCGGCCGTTGCTGCGGCGGGCTCACGCGCCCGACTGGCGGCTATGCTCGGCGTCAGTGCGCAAGCGGTCGATCAATGGACCCGCGTTCCTTACGAGCGCATCCTTGAGATCGAGCGCCTGACCGGCGTGCCCCGTGAGACGCTGCGGCCGGAACTGTACCGGAAGAGGAAATCAACTTAGGCTTTTCCCTTACTTGACGGCGATCAGCGCTCCCGTTTGTCCGACCGCACTCTTCAGGCGGTCGTATCATCCGACCGCCTGAAGATCGTCTGTGATGTCTGGCATCGCAAATAAGCTCTGTTCCCGTGGGAACAGACCTTCCTATCGCCTGATTGAACTCCTCCCACGTCCTTTCATCACTTCCGGCACCGCCAGCGCTTGTCACTGATCCAGACTTTTTTCATGCCGTGCCGCGCGCAAAGCTGATCGCCCCGGTCCTTCGGCTTGCTGCTGACCGGGGCCGGTTTTTCCAAGATCGGCCACACCTCGGCGTCAGCTTCCGTTTCCTCGACCGTTGGCGACGGCGGCGTCGGTAGCTCGGCGGCGGGCGGCGTCGGCCACCATGCGTCAAGCCTGCCTTCCAGCGGCAGCGGCGTGACCGGCTCCGGCGGCACCACAGGCGCGGGCGGTGTCGGCAGCGGCAGCGGCATCGGCGGCACCAGCCGCTGGATTTGAACGGCGCGCGGCCCGATGTCGCGCGGCAGCACGTGATTGCGGTCGCCCTTGGCCGCCGCAGGCGATTCCGGCGGCGGCCAGATGAAGACGATCAGCGCGCCGACCAGCACCAGCCCGCTAAACCATCCGAAGACCGGCAGCAGCAGGTCAAAGGGCTCGCTAAGTCTGATGCTCGGCATCGGTCACCAGCGGCGCGGCGGGAACGGCGAAGGTGCGGAACTGGGCCTGCACCGAAGCAAACAGGCATTCGTATTTGATCCGCTCGGCCAGCGCCTGATCGCGTATCAGGAGCGCGGTGGTGACCTGTGAGTGCGCGGTGGTGACCTGCGCGCGCAGCCCTTCGGTTTCGATCTCCAGCGCGGCAATGCGCTCGCGCATCTGCATGTTCTCGTTTTGCAGTTGGTCGCGCTCGTGCGCAATCTGCTGAAATTGCGCGATGCCGTAGGCCACGGCCTGCTGCCGGTCCGGCGGCAATCCCGATGTCCGCTCCTCCGGCGTCGGCTCGGCTCCGTTGCCCGCATTCTTGAACGCATCCTCCAGCACCTGCCATTCATTCGGCTTGGCATCGCGCGCCGTGCGGATTCTCTCGTTCTCGGCATTCTCGACTCGGTCGGCGAGCGGGGTCCGGCGGTGGGGCGCTTGCGTCATCGTCTACCTCGTTTTGGTTGGTGGTGGTGGTTCTTGTTGTTGTTGGGATACAACGTCTCTCCGGCCAGCAGCGCATCGACCAGCGCATTCAGGGAACGCGCCGTGACCCGTGTCTGTCCGCCGAATCGCACGCGCTCCAGCTTGCCGCTTTCCCAGAGCTTGGCGATGGTCGCGCGCGAACAGCCGAGTTGCGCACAGGCTTGCGCGGTGGTGCGCAACTCGCGGTTGGTTTCAACCGGCAACTTCGCCATAGGCTTGGCCGGTTTCCGGGTTGGTGAATTGTTTTCCGTCATAGCCTGCGCGCCATGCTTCCAGTTCCAGCTTTGCATTCTTGTCGCGATACTCGCTCGGCGATTCCGTGCGCGCCGCCCCGGTTTCCTTGGCAATGCGCCCACGCTCATAGGCGATGGAAAACGGGTCGTTAATGTCGGCGGCAGCGGACGCGCTGGTGGGGGGTTCGCTGCCGCCGTCTGCCGGAGTTTCGTCGGGCAATGGGGCTGCATCGCCCGATGCTCCGGCAAACTGATCGAGCGCACTGGCCGCGCCGGGCGCGCGCATCGGCTCGGCATTGAGCGCGGCCAAAGTTGCGGCCTGCGGCGGCGGCAACAGATCGTCGTCATCATCGAAAATGTCGCGTCCGGCGGGCAGCAGCTTGGACAGGCGGCGCAAGGCCGTTTTCTTCATCATCTCCTCGGTCCACATCTTCCACGGCGCGTCTTCGCGCGTGGCCTTGCTGATCGACCGCACCTTGTTGATCTCGCTTAGGCCCAGCACCACGACATAGAATGCGCCATCCTTGGTCATTGCGGCGGCATAGACCTTCTCGACGGGCGCGGTGTCGTTGCCTTCCGGCACGTGCTTGAAATGTTCGCCGAGTTCATCAACGTAATGTTCGAACACCTCGCCGCGCCGGACGATGTCCGCGCCGATCCAGCGGCATTGCCCGCTCTGGCGGAAGCGCTTGAGCAATCCCTGATACATCGGTATCCACTGCGCGTTGGTCTTGTAGGGGACGATGGCACCCTCGCGGCCGTCCGGCAGTAGATTGTCCCGGCAGGCGCGCATGCAGGCGAGCCACAAAGACTGGAAGCTGCAGGCTTGCAAATCCGGGTTGACCTGCGCCGAGGTGATCAGCGCGCGGATGAAATGATCCGGGTCGATGTCGGTGAGCGCGGCCTTCAATTCGCTCCTGCGCTCGACCAGCCGCTCGCGCAGCACGACAATCGGCGGCTTGTTGTTGATGGTGGCGACGTTGGTATCGGTCATGGCTTGCTCCGGTTGCTGGGAAAATCGGCGGCCCATTGCCGCAAAATCTCGCGGCCCGCGTCGGTCAATTCGATACGCCTGCCGCCAAGCGGATCGACGCGCTCGGTCGCCACGCCCATGGTCTTCAGGTCGCGGCGCAGCATCGAGCCGATGGGTTCATGGTCTTCGTCAAACCATGCGACTTCCGGCGAGCCGCCCGCGTTGCGGATGTAGGACAGCGCATTGCGGTGGATATCGTTCATCGGAGTCGCCCGGGCAGCGGTTTGTCGGCCGCGCCGATCTCAGCGCCGCTGAATTCGGGCACTGCCATGATCGGATCGCTGAGCACGATCAGGCGTTTGACATCGTACCAGCGTCCGTCAGGGCATTCATTCGGCTTGCTCTTGTCCTGCTGAAAGCGCATGACCGCCTGCACGCAGCCGTAAAGATCAAACGAAATCGATTCGACGACGCCTTCGGCCTCGGTCACGATGTCGCGCGCGCGGCACCCCAATAGTTGCAGATATTTTTCCATCACTGCCGCGTCCCTTTTTCGTGTGAGCACATTGACCGCATAATCGTTCACTGTTGTTGCGTCCCTATTATCTTACTCAATCTTTTGATCAGGTTGGCATGATCAACTGTCATGGTCTGTATCTCGGCTGCGGTGGCCGAGAGGTAGCGGCCTCGGCCAGCTTTGGCTATCATTTCGCATGCACGCGAGATTGAGATATTGGGAAATTTGTGCCGGAACTGGAAGAACAGGCAAACAAGCATGACATCGCGTAGCCAAGTATCTGGATCAAGCCTTCGCTGTTCGACGATGGATTCGACCATCCATCTTTCCATGTAAGCGATGACCTGCTCGGCGAGAGAATTGGCAAGCGCGCCAAATTCCTTGCCGAACAGTTCGCGGAATTTGTCGAGCGTGAGTTGGACAAAGATGTCATCATCGCGCGCATTCACTGCCGCGTCCCTTTTTCGTCGTCCAAAGTGAGCACATTGACCGCATAGTGGCCGGGCTCGAATTCCTCCAGCCACATCTTCTCCGCGCCGATCATGCCGAAGGCTTCATGATCATCAGCACCGCAGGCTCGTTTGGCAGCTTTCCCGGGGTATCGACCGATACCGACAGGTGACGGCATAGACCGGGCGGCTGTTGTTCGAACGAAATCGCGGCGCGATAGCCCACCGGGATCAGCACGTTTTCAGAAGCCGTGCCGCGCTCGAATCCGGGCTTGCGCTCGGCGAGCGGAATGACCCTGCCATGCACCTCGGCGGCCTGCAGGTACTCGACCGGAATGGGCTTTTGCCGCGCGCGCTCGATGGCGGCCTTGATCGCCGCCTGCACCTCGGTCGTGATGATCAGGGCGCGCATCACTTGTTGAACAACCGGCTGATATTGTGCCGGGCGGCGCGCTGATCCGGATTGCCGCTGCGCTCGACCACATAGACCGTGCGCCGGGATTTCACGATCCGGGGATCGCGGCTGCGCGTGCGCCAGCTATCGAGCCGGACCACGCGGATTTTGTCTTTAGGTGTTGTCATTCGTTCCTGCTTTCCTTGATCACGCCCGCCGATCCTGCACGCGCAGCACGCGGGTATCGCGCGCGGCGACGGTGTAGCCCTTGTAATGCGATGTCCTGTAGGTCAGTCCCCAGCCGGGAAGGCCGGTGGCGATGGCCGCGTCCTTCATCCGATACTTGATCTCGGCGTCGATGGTTTCGCACTGTTCCTTCAAGGCCGCCATGCGCTCGCGCAATTCGGTGCGGTCGGCGAGCAATTCCGCCATGCGGTTGTCGCCGGACAGGTCGATGGCGGCATCCTCGCCGCGTTCGCTGCGCCACATCGCGCGGATCACGTCGGCATCGCGGCTGAAGTCGGGATCGGGCTCGCGTCCGTGCGCGACATCGTCCCAGAACTGCGCCACGGTTTTCCTGATCTTCTCTTCCGCCGCCGCGTGCCGGGGCAATTCGTGAATGCAGACATCCATGTTGTAGGCATCGACCAAGAGCGCCGCGATGGCGCTGAAGGCGGCATCGGCCATCATCGCCTCGGTCTGCGCCTGCAGGATGATCCACAGCGGCACTTCCGCGCCGTCGTCCCAGTCGCGCTTGTAGACCGATTGCGCCACGCTCTTGGCCTGCAGCACCCCGCGCCCGCGTGCATCGCCCTCAATGTAGAAATCCGGCGACGCGCCGATGCGCAATTGCGGATCGCGCAGATATTCCCGCGCCGGGATCAGCGTCCATTCCGGCCGCATCTCTTCGACCGCCTTGGCCACCGCAGGCTCCAGCCAGCGCCCGCGCCGCGTCACCTTGTTGTCTTCCTCGACGAATTCGGTGCCGCGCTTCTCGGCATAGACGCGCATCGCGGTGCTGTAGGGATGGCAATGAAACAGCGCACCGATGGCCGATGCAGTCACGTCCTCGCGCCGCCATTGCAGCCATTCTTCCCGGTCGGTGATGGTGCGGCGCTCGACCGGCATCAGCCCGCTCCCTCCGGCTGTTGTTCAAGGCGCGCGATTTGATGCTTGAGCAGCGCGACGATGTCCTCGCGCTTGGCGTTGGAGATATAGTTGGTGCGGCCTGCGTCGCCGAATTCGAACAGCATCAGGACAAAGCCGATCTTGCGGTCGTCGCCCTTCTTGGCATCGCCGTTGAAATTGAAGTCAAGAAAGCGCGCCAACTGGTTCATTTGCTCGCGAAACTTCGCTTCAATCGGCCCGTCGCCGAGTTGTTCCGGTTTTTCCATGATTTATCCAGATTGAGGTAGATTTCGGCAAGAAAGCCACGCCGGGCGGCGGCCGTCAAGCGGTCGTTTTGTCCTATCCACACGAATCCCCAGCCGCGCCAAAATTCTGCTTGCCGGACTTCGGCGAGTCGGACAATGTTTTTCCTCACCGCCCTTTCAATTCAGGTATCGACTTGATGGACCAATGTCCGCATTGCGGTCAACCCATGCTGCCGACAATGCGGCTCGG
>Ga0111539_10011658_pt1 | contig 11026 bp, 3 predicted proteins | sample RhiMethybrSRZTD1_FD_79667 | JGI IMG/M metagenome (GOLD analysis project Ga0111539, IMG submission 79667) | Populus rhizosphere microbial communities from Tennessee, USA - Rhizosphere MetaG P. TD hybrid SRZTD1 (version 2) (version 2) | ecosystem: Host-associated > Plants > Roots > Rhizosphere >... | reverse complement strand
TGTCGGGCTCCGGCAAGTCGTCGCTCGCCTTCGACACCCTCTACGCCGAGGGCCAGCGCCGCTACGTCGAGTCGGTCTCGACCTATGCGAAGCAGTTCCTCGACCGGCTGCCGCGCCCCGACGTCGACGCGATCCACGGTCTCACCCCGGCAGTCGCGATCCAGCAGCTCGCCCCGGCCCGCAGCGCACGCTCGACGGTCGGGACCGCGACCGAGATCCACGACCACCTGCGGCTCCTGTTCGCCCGTCTCGGGCTCGTCCATTGCCGGAAGTGCGGCCAGCCGGTGGTCGCCGACAGTCCGCAGCGGATCGGCGCCGACGCGCTCGGCTGGTCGGAGGGCGAACTGGTCCTGGTGCTCGCGCCGGTCGCGCTGACCGAGCGCATGAGCTGGGAGGAGCAGGCCGGCCACCTGCTGCGCGCCGGGTACACACGCGTCCTGGTCGGCGACGAGGTCACCGAGCTCGATCCGCCGCCCCGGCTCCGCAAAGGCGCGAAGAGCGTGAAGATCGTGATCGACCGCTTCCGCTGGGCGGCCAGCGAGCGCGAGCGGCTGGTCGACTCGTGCGAGCAGGGGTTCCGGCGCGGCGAAGGCCGGATCGAGCTGCGGGTCGGCGCCCGCAGCGAGAACCGCAGCGAACGCTGGGAATGCGCCCACTGCGGGACTCCAGCCACCCGGCCCGAGCCGTCGTTGTTCTCCTTCAACAGTCCGGCCGGTGCGTGCCCGACCTGCCGCGGGTTCGGCGACGTCCTCACGTTCTCGCCCGACCTGATCGTGCCGGACTCCGGGAAGACGCTGCGGACCGGCGCGATCGACCCGTGGGCGCGCTCGTTCCGCAAGCTGGTCTGGCCGCGGCTCGAGAAACTGGCGACCGAGCGCGGCGTCCCGCTCGACACCCCGTGGAAGAAGATGAAGGCGGAGCACCGGAAGCTGCTGATCGAGGGGGACAAGGGATTCCGCGGGGCGATCCCGTTCCTCCAGCGGCTGCAGGCGAAGTCCTACAAGATCGGCAACCGGTTCCTGGTGAAGCGCTATCAGACCGCCGTGCGCTGTCACGACTGTGGCGGCACCCGGCTCCGCCCGGAGGCGCACCGGGTGACGATCGCGGGCCGTTCGATCGCCGAGGTGACCGCGCTGGCGGTCGACGATGCCGCCACCTGGGTCGCAGGGCTCGACTTCACGGAGGCCGACAAGACGATCGCCGGGCCGGTGCTGGGCGAGGTCGAGTCGCGACTCGCCTTCCTGCAGCGGGTCGACCTCGGCTACCTGACGCTCGACCGGCTCGCGCGCACGCTGTCGGGCGGTGAGGCGCAGCGGATCGAGCTGGCGAATGCGCTGGGCGCCAACCTGACCGACACGCTCTACGTGCTCGACGAGCCCACCATCGGCCTCCACGCGCGCGACAGCGACCGGCTCGCGGCGCTGCTCGGCAACCTGACGGCGCGCGGCAATACCCTGGTGGTGGTCGAGCACGAGCCGATCCTGATGCGCGCCGCAAATCACCTGGTGGACCTCGGTCCCGGCGCGGGCGAGAACGGTGGCTCGGTGCTGTACGCCGGACCCGCCGGTCCGGCGCTCGACACCGTGACCACCGACACCGCGCGGTACCTGCGCGGCGAGCTGTCGATCACGCGCCCGCGCATCGAGACCCCGCCGTCGCGCTTCATCACCGTCGAGGGCGCGACTCAGCACAACCTGCGCGACGTCACCGCGCGCTTCCCGCTCGCGCGGATGACGGCGGTGACCGGGGTATCGGGCTCCGGCAAGAGCAGCCTGGTGCAGGACGTCCTCCACCGGGTCGCACGGCGGGTGCTCGAGCTGCGCGAGGAGGAGCCGGCCGGCGCCCATCGCGCGGTCCACGGCCTGGAGTCGCTGACGCGGGTCGTGATGGTGGATCAGAGCCCGATCGGCAAGACGCCGCGCTCGTGTCCGGTCACCTACATGAGCGCCTACGCGCCGCTGCGGGCGATCTTCGCGGTTCAGCCGGCCGCGCTGGCGCGGGGCTTCAAGGACGGAGCGTTCTCCTTCAACACCGCGGGCGGACGGTGCGAGGCGTGCGAGGGCGCGGGCTGGGTGACGGTCGAGATGTACTTCCTCGCCGACCTGCTGGTGCCGTGCGACACCTGCGGGGGCGCGCGCTTCAAGCCCGAGGTGCTCGAGGTCCGCTACCGGGGCGTCAACATCAAGGAAACGCTCGACATGACGGTCGACGAGGCGTTCGCGCACTACGGGCGCGAGCCGCGCTTCACCCGCCTGCTCCAGCCGCTGCGCCAGGTCGGGCTCGGCTACCTGAAGCTCGGCCAGGCGGCGACCCAGCTGTCGGGCGGCGAGGCGCAGCGGCTCAAGATCGCGCGTGAGCTGGCCGAGCGCCACACGAGCTCGACGCTCTACCTGCTCGACGAGCCGACCGTCGGTCTCCACTACTCCGACGTCCAGCGGCTGCTCGAGGTGCTCGACAACCTGGTGCGGCGCGGCGACACGGTGATCCTGGTCGAGCACAACCTCGACGTGATCCGGAACTGCGACTGGGTGGTCGACCTGGGTCCGGAAGGCGGATCGGGCGGGGGCGAGCTGGTGGCGGAGGGGTCGCCCGAACACGTTGCGACCGTCGAGCGTTCGTGGACCGGACGCTTCCTGCGCGCGATGCCGGCCCTCGCGGGGCCGGCGGCGTCACGCTGAGCGGATCATCCCCAGGTCACGCAGTTCACGGCGAACCGGCCACGGACCGTGCGTTCGCCGCTCGACGTCGTGATCCGCAGTTCGGCGGTTCCCCAGTAGGTGCGGTCGCCTTCGCTGCCTTCCCACTTCCCGGTCACCTTGTCGATCGTGATGCTGCCTCCCACCACCGGGGCCGGTGCTCCGTTGATCCGCACCCACGAGGACTTCGGCTCGCCCGGGTCGCCGCCACTCGGCTGGATGGCGAGCGTCCGGCCCACCGCCCGCTCGTACGCGGCCTCGTAGCCGACGTGGAGGTCGGAGGGGAACACGCCGACCAGGACCGCGTCCGGACCGTGGATCTCGAAGATCTCGGACTCGTGGTCCTCGTCCTCGGTCAGGAAGATGTCGAAACGCTCGAGCGTGGCGTTGGCCGCGCCATTCGGCGTCTCGAGGTGGAGCTTCCAGTTGGTCTGCGCCTTCGCGCGCGCCGCGGCGGCACTGGCGGTGAGGGTCGCGTCGCTCTGAAATCCGCAGCCGGCGGCCGCGAACGCGAGCGCGAGCGTCGCCGCCATCACGAAACGCATCGTCCTCTTCATGAGTACCTCCCGGATCATGGAATGCAGGTCCGAACTGTTTTCGGCGCGCCGGCCGCACCGCTTGAGAGGCGTCCGCATGGTCGGGCGTGTGATAAGTTTTCACGTCCGCAGCCAACCCCCGGAGGCCGCCGCTGATCTCAGCAGGAACCCGTCTCGGTCCCTACGAAGTGTCGACGCCGCTCGGCGCTGGTGGGATGGGAGAGGTGTACCGCGCCCGGGACACGCGCCTCGGCCGCGAAGTCGCGATCAAGGCCCTGCCGTCCGCGTTCACCACCGACCCGGAGCGGGTCGCAAGGTTCGAGCGCGAGGCCCGCCTGCTGGCGTCGCTCAACCACTCGAACATCGCCGCGATCCACGGTCTCGAGGAAGTGGGCGGCGAACGCTACCTGGTGCTCGAGTACGTGGAGGGCGAGACGCTCGCGCAGCGGCTCCAGCGCGGACCGCTGCCGCTCGACGAGGCGCTCGAAATCTGCCGCCAGATCGCCGCCGGGGTCGAGGCGGCGCACGAGAGCGGCGTCGTCCATCGCGATCTCAAGCCCGGCAACGTCATGCTGTCGTCCGCGGGCGGCGTCAAGGTGCTGGACTTCGGTCTCGCCAAGTCCGGCGGTGCGGCCGGAGCTTCGTCGTCCGACCTGGCGCTCTCCGCCAGTCCGACCATGACCCACGCCGCGACCAGCGCGGGGATGATCCTCGGCACCGCTGCCTACATGAGCCCCGAGCAGGCGCGCGGACGCGCGGTCGACCGCCGCACCGACATCTGGTCGTTCGGCTGCGTGCTCTACGAATGTCTGTGCGGTCACGCCGTGTTCGAAGGCGAGACCATCTCCGACCTGGTCGCCCGCATCCTCGAGCGGGAACCGCTCTGGAGCGCGATTCCCGCCCACACCCCGGAGCGGGTCCGGGAGCTGCTGCGGCGCTGCCTGACCAAGGACGCGCGCGAGCGCCTTCGCGACATCGGCGAGGCACGGGTCGAGCTGGCCCGCGCGATCCACGAGCCGCCGGCGAGCCCGGCCGCGACCGCGGTCGCGAGCGCGCCCCGCGCGTCCGGCAGCCGCCGCGCACTGGTCGCCGCTCTGGTGGTGGCGGTGCTCGCGATCGCCGCGGCCAGCGTCGCGTTCGTGCGCCTGGCGTCGGTCTCGACGCCGCCCGGCTCGACCCGGGTGTCGATCCTCACGCCGCCAGGGGTCACGCTGACCGAAGAGGTCCCCGAGATCGTGCTTTCGCCGGATGGACGCACGATCATGTTCGTCGGTTCCGACACGCTTGGCGTGTCGCGTCTGTGGCTGCGGCCGCTGTCCTCGACGGTTGCGCGTGCCCTGCCCGGGACCGAGGCCGCCAAGCTTCCGTTCTGGTCGCCCGACGGTCGCGAGATCGCCTTCTTCCGCGACGGGATGCTGCACCGGATGCAGCTGGACGGCGGCAATGCCCAGCCGCTCTGTCCCGCCACCAGCGGTCGCGGCGGGGCATGGAGCCGGCGCGGCGTGATCGTCTTCGCGCCGGCGGCCGGCGGGCCGCTCCTGCAGGTGCCCGCGAGCGGGGGAGAAACCCGGCCCGTCACCACGCTCGACACCACGCGCGCCGAGGGCTCCCACCGGTTTCCGTGCTTCCTGCCCGACGGAACGCATTTCCTGTACGTGGCGCTCCCGGGACGCAACGAGCTGTTCGACACGCGGGTCGGCTCGCTCGACGATCCGCGCCCCGGTCCGGTGGTGGTGACTGCGATCAGCGCGGCGTCGTTCGCCGATCCCGGATGGCTGATCTACAACCGCGAAGGTGCGGTGGTCGCACAGCGGTTCGATCCGCGCACGCGCAAGGCGGCGGGGCCTCTGACCACGATCCAGGAGCTGGTCGACGTGCGGGGGAATTACTCCGGATCGCCGATGGTCACGTCCTCGCGGACCGGCACGCTGCTCCAGCGCGAGCCGGCGATCGTGCAGACCCGGCTCGACCGGGTCGATCGCGGCGGCCGCGTGCTCTCGTCGTTCCCACTTCCCGACGGACGGTTCGCCACCCCGCAGATCGGGCCGGATGGTCGCCACGTCGTGCTGGGCTACGCGAAGACCGGAACCTTCTTCGGGGCGATCTGGATGGCGGATCTCGAACGGCGGACCGCCACCCGGTTCACGTTCGATGGGATCTTCGATCTCAACCCGGTGTGGTCGCCGGATGGCCGATGGGTGATCTACGGCTCCGACCGCAGCGGAGGCCGGCAGATCCATCGCAAGCGGGCCGACGGTTCGGGTGGCGAGGATGCGGTCGGTCATGTGCCGAATCTCTTCAACGACCCGAATACTGTCGCTCCGGATGGAAGCGTCGTCGTGTACCGGTCGTTGAGCGGTGAGACCAACGAGGACCTGTGGCTGCTCCCGCTCACCCCTCCGCACACGCCGCGCCCGCTGATCCAGACCCGTTACAACGAACTCGACGCCGGCATTTCGCCGGACGGCCGGTGGATCGCCTACCGTTCGGACGAGTCGGGCCGCTTCGAGCTCTACCTGCAGCCGTTCCCGACGCTCGACCGCAAGATTCGCGTCACGCGCGACGGCACGACCCCCGACGCCAACTCCGGCTTCTCGGCCACGCGCTGGCGCGCGGATGGACGCGAGCTGTTCTTCATGGGCGGCGACGGCGCTACCGTCATGTCGGTGCCGGTCGAACTGGGCGTCGAGCCAAAGCTGGGAGAGCCGCGCCCGCTGTTCCGGCTGCCGCGCGGCACCACCGGCGTCGACGTCTCGCGCGACGGCCAGACCTTCATCCTGACGGTCGGGATCGACGCGATGGGACGCGGTGTGCTCCACCTGGCAATGAATTGGGAGCGCGAGACGCGCTCGCGCTGATCACGGAGGAACCCCCGAAGTGCTCGCATCCGGCATCCGACTCGGTCCCTACGAAATCGTCGCGCCGCTCGGCGCCGGCGGCATGGGCGAGGTGTACCGCGCCCGGGACACGCGCCTCGGCCGCGAAGTCGCGATCAAGGTCCTGCCCGAGCACCTGACGCAGTCGCCCGACCTGCGCGCGCGCTTCGAGCGCGAGGCGCGCACGATCTCGAGTCTCAACCACCCGAACATCTGTGTGCTCCATGACGTCGGCAGCGAGAACGGCACCGACTTCCTGGTGATGGAGCTGATCGAAGGCGAGACCCTCGCGCAGCGGATCGACAAGGGCCCGCTGTCGCTCGCCGACGTGGTCCGCTATGGCGTCCAGGTGGCCGACGCGCTCGAGCGCGCGCATCGCGCCGGCGTCGTCCACCGCGATCTCAAGCCCGGCAACGTGATGATCACCAAGTCCGGCGCCAAGCTGATGGACTTCGGGCTGGCACGCGCCGAGGTCGCCCCCGGCGGGACGTCGAATCTGTCGCATTCGCCGACCATGACCCGGCCGCTGACCGCCGAGGGACACATCGTCGGCACCTTCCAGTACATGGCGCCCGAGCAGCTCGAGGGGCGCGAGAGCGACGCCCGCGCCGACGTGTGGGCGCTCGGCTGCGTGATCTACGAGATGGCGTGCGGCCGGCCCGCGTTCGAGGGACCGAGCCAGGCGTCGCTGATCGGCGCGATCATGCGTTCGGAGCCGCGGCCGATCGCCGAGCTCGCGCCGATGAATCCGCCGGCGCTCGATCACCTGGTGCGCCAGTGCCTGGCCAAGGATCCCGACGACCGCATCCAGACCGCCCACGACGTGAAGCTGCGGCTGCAGTGGGTGGTCGAGGGCGGATCGCAGGCGGGCGTGCCGGCGCCGGTGGCGGCCGCGCGCCGCAGCCAGTCGCGCTTCGGCTGGATCGTGGCGGCCGTGGCCGGCGTCGCGGCGATCGCGGCGATCGCATGGATCGCGACGCATCGGCCCGAGCCGCCGCGCGTGATGCGTTTCGACATCGAGGCGCCGTCCGGCACCCAGACCATGAGCTGGGCTCGCATCTCCCCGGACGGCCGCACGATCGCGTTCCTGGCCGCCGATTCGAACGGCACCGGCAGCATCTGGGTCCGGTCGCTCGATGCGCTCGAATCCCGGCAGCTGGCCGGCACCGAGAATGCCGGTCGCATGTTCTGGTCACCCGACAGCCGACAGCTCGGGTTCATCAGCACCGGCAAGCTCCGGAGAGTTGCCGCCACCGGCGGGCCGGTCACGGCGATGGCGGACGTCCAGAACGGATTCGACGGGACCTGGGGCGGCGACTGGGTGCTGTTCGATGGAGGCAACGGGGATTCGATCCGCGGGGTGCCGGCGTCGGGCGGGAACATCCGGCCGATCACTTCGTTCGACCGGGAGCGCAAGGGAGTTCCGACCCACGGCTGGCCGTTCATGCTGCCCGACGGAAAGCATTTTCTGTTCGTGTACTCCGACGATGCCGCGGGCATCAACGGCGACGTGACCCTGGGTGCGATCGGATCGTTCAAGACCCGGGTGGTGGCGAAGACCACCGGTCGGGTCGAGTTCCTGCCCCCGCGATGGCTGCTGTTCCCGCAGGAGAACACGTTGATGGCGCAGCCATTCGACGTCGGCGGCGGGAAGACCACCGGCGATCCGATTCCGGTCGCGGAGCGCATGCAGATCGGCAGCTACTCGGGAGATTTTTCGGCGGCGCGCAACGGCACGCTCGCCTACATCTCCCAGTCCTCGAGCACGATGGGACGTCTGCTGTCAGTCGATCGCTCGGGCAGGACGATCTCGGAAATCGCATCCGCCGGCTTGTTTCGCGATCTCGCCCTGTCTCCGGACGGCCGGCGGCTCGCGCTGTCGATCGCGGATCCGCAGCGGAACACCGAGGATCTCTGGGTTCGCGACCTGGTGCGTGGAACCAGCAGCCGGCTGACCTTCGAGCCCGGCTTCGAAGCCAACCCGGTGTGGTCGCCCGATGGGCAGAGGATCGCTTACACGTCGAACCGTGACGGCCAGTTCCGCTGCTATATCCGCTCGGCGAACGGGATGGGCACCGAGCAGCTGGTCGCCAACACCGGGAACGACGCGATCACGCCGAACGACTGGTCGCGCGACGGCCAGCGCCTGATCCTGCGCCGGTTCGGCACCACCAACTGGGACGTCCTGTCGACCGATCCGCAGGGCACGAAAGCACCGGACGTCCTGATCTCGACCAACTTCAACGAGCAGTTCGGGCGCCTCTCGCCGGACGGCCGCTGGATGATCTATCAGTCGAACGAGAGCGGCCGGAACGAGATCTACCTGCGGCCGGCCGACGGCGGCGAGGGACGCTGGCAGATCTCGACGCGCGGCGGCCGGACTCCGCTGTGGCGCGGGGACGGTCGCGAAATCTTCTACGTCGATCTCGAGAGCCGGATCACCGCGGTGGCGTTCGCGGCCGCCCCGGCGGTCGAGATCGGCGATCCGGTGCCGTTGTTCCGCATGCCGCTGATCGAATCCACCTACGTCGGTCAGCGGTTCGTCGTGTCCCCGGACGGGCAGCATTTCATCGTGGACACACCCGCGATCGCTGCGCAGCGTCCGCGCATCACGGTCGTCACCAATCTCACGGCGGAGCTCGGCCGCAAGTGACGCTGAACGCCGGATCGAAGCTCGGTCCCTACGAGATCGTCGCGCCGCTCGGCGCGGGCGGGATGGGCGAGGTGTATCGCGCACGCGATCCGCGGCTCGGACGCGACGTGGCGATCAAGGCGTTGCCGGCGGCGTTCGCCCTCGATCCCGAGCGCCTCGCGCGCTTCGAGCGCGAGGCGAAGCTGCTCGCATCGCTCAGCCACGCGAACATCGGCTCGATCTTCGGCGTCGAGGAGATGGCGGGCAGCCGCTACCTGGTGCTCGAGTTCGTCGAAGGCGAGACGCTGGCCGGCCGGCTCGGCAGCGGAGCGCTGCCGGTCGGCGAAGCGCTCGCGGTATGCGAGCAGATCGCCGCCGCGGTCGAGTCCGCGCACGAAGCCGGTGTCATCCACCGCGACCTGAAACCCGGCAACGTGATGCTCAAGCCCGACGGGGTGGTGAAGGTTCTGGACTTCGGCCTCGCCAAGTCGAATTCCGGCTCTTCGTCCTCGGATCCGAATCTCTCCGCGTCCCCCACCATCCTGCACGATGCCACGGTCGCGGGCGTGATCCTCGGCACCGCCGCCTACATGAGCCCCGAGCAGGCGCGCGGCAGGCCGGTCGACCGCCGCACCGACATCTGGTCGTTCGGCTGCGTGCTGTACGAGTGCCTGACCGGACGGCGGACGTTCGAGGGCGAGACCGTGTCCGACCTGGTGGCGCGGATCCTCGAGCGCGAGCCGGACTGGAGCGCCCTGCCCGCCGGTGTTCCGGAGTCGGTGCGGCGCCTGCTCGAGCGCTGCCTGACCAAGGACGCGCGCGAGCGGCTGCGCGACATCGGCGAGGCGCGCATCACTCTGCACGAGGCGCGCAGGTCGTCGCGAGCGTCGTCGGCGCCGCGGGTGGGCGTGGCGCGCCCGAACCGCCGGTCGATGCTGCCGGTCCTCATCATCGCTTTGGCCGGCGTGGTCGCGGGTGTCGTCGCAGGCAAGCTCCTGCTCGGGGGCCGGTCGTCCGCCGGCGCGGCGCGCGTCACGCGGCTGGCGGTGAACACTCCTTTCGCTGACGAAAGCTTCGGCAACCTCGGTTCGTACGCGATCTCACCCGATGGCGGCTCCCTGGTGTTCGTGGCCGCCGACAGCCAGGGTACCGACCGTCTCATGGTGCGGTCGCTCGATCGCGAGGGAGCTCGTGTGATCGACGGCACCGAAGGGGCACAGTGGCCGTTCTGGTCTCCCGATTCACGTGACATCGCATTCTTTGCCGATGGCCGGCTGCGCCGGATCCCCGCGGCCGGTGGGCCCATGCGGTCGGTGTGCGCCGCCTCGCAGGGACGAGGTGGTTCGTGGAGCGCCGGCGGTGACATCGTGTTCGCGCCGGACCCGCGGGGAGGCCTGATGGCGGTGGATGCGGAGGGCGGCGTGCCGCGGGTCGTGACGACCGTCGACTCCACGAAGAACGAAGTGTCGCACCGGTTCCCCAGTTTTCTCGCTGACGGTCGCCACTTCGTGTTCATGGCGCAGGAGGCGGGCAGTGTGCTGGCGGCGCGCGCGATGGTGGGCTCGCTCGATGGTTCGAAGCCGTGGGATCTGATGATGAGTGGTTCGGCGCCGGTGTTCGCCGCGCCGGATCAGGTGGTGTTCACCAGTGATCGTGCGCTGCTCACCCAGCGCATCGATCCGCGCAGTTTCAAGCTGGTCGGCAAGCCCCGCATGCTCGCCGACCAGCCGGAAGTGACCGGCACGATCCAGCTGTCCCCGGCGACCAGCTGCGCCCGAACCGGAGTGATGGCCTATACGCCCCCGGAACTGCGTCCCACGACCGCCGTATGGGTGGAGCGCAATGGATCGATCACGGCGACCGGCGTGCGATTCCCGGGCGCGGTGGCCACCGGCTGCCTGTCGCCGGACGGCCGGCGCATCGCGGTCATGGAAGCAGCACCGGAAGGGTATGCGAACTGGGTCGGCGATCTGGAGAATGGAACCGTGGTGTGCGTCGCGCCGATTCCGAAGGGGGTCTACGCTCCGTTGTGGAATCCGGCCGGAACCCGCCTGGTGGGGGCGACGGTCGCCGGGCTGCGGCAGATCGATCTCGCGAGCGGGGCGGAGAGCGTTCTGGTCGCCGGCCAGCGAAACTGGCGCATTCCCGGCGCCTGGGACCGGGACGGTCATACGCTGCTGTTCAGCGAAATGGTGCCCGGGAACCGCTACGACATCCGGTCGCTCGCGTGGATTCCCTCGGAACTGCCGAAATCGCTGATCGCCACGCCGTCCGACGAGACGGATC
>Ga0111539_10011654_pt1 | contig 11030 bp, 8 predicted proteins | sample RhiMethybrSRZTD1_FD_79667 | JGI IMG/M metagenome (GOLD analysis project Ga0111539, IMG submission 79667) | Populus rhizosphere microbial communities from Tennessee, USA - Rhizosphere MetaG P. TD hybrid SRZTD1 (version 2) (version 2) | ecosystem: Host-associated > Plants > Roots > Rhizosphere >... | reverse complement strand
AGCTCGGAGTCGAACTCGATGGTCACGTCGATCCGCTCCCCGGGAATGATGTTGGCCACGCGCTGGGCGAAGACGTTCGGGCGCTCCTGATCGAGGAGGGCCGCCACCCGCCCTTCGCCGCGCGCCTGCTCGTAGAGCGCCCGGGCCTCCTCCCGGCGCCGCATCTCGGCCTCGATCCGCCGCGTGCCGATCGTCAGACGCAACCCCGTGATGGCGGCGTTGTCCGGCAGTGGAAAGATGTAGGCGGCCTCGACCGGCACCTGGTTCGGATTGGTCCACTCCTGCCGGAGGATCGTGTGGGCGATCGGTCCCGAGACCACGACCTGAGCGTCGGTCCGCGCGAGCAGGAATGGGCTCACGCGGCGGCCTTCGTCCGCGCAGTCCCCGGTGCCGCAGCGCTCCGGCACACGATCCGTTTCGATCGTCCAGGAGCCCGAGCCGCGCGACGGTGCCGGCGGAGCGTCCGACGGGGCGGCGCCGGCCAGGAGGACGGCGGCGAGGGACGCGAGCAGAAGTGCGGGACGACGCAGGGCGGGGACCGGGGTGTCGGGGATCATCGGGAGTCCTCCTGCCCCCGTTCGACCGGGGAGCGTGCCGGAAGTTCCGCCGAAGCTTTCTTTCACGCTCGCGGGAACTTTCCAGGAGGGCGGCGGTCGAACCGCATGAGGACCTGGATGCCGTCCCGCGACCGCGATGAGCTTTCGTGTCATTCTTGAGGCCATGCCACGCATGAGCGGCCAGCGGGCGGGCGACGCCGAAGCCCCCGCCGCCGCGCTTCCCGACCCGGAAGCAGGGCTCGTGCTCCGCGCGCAGCGGGGGGACGAAGCCGCCTTCGCACAGCTCATGGACCGGCACCTCGATCGCGTCTGGGCGCTCGTGTGGCGGGTGATGAGACACCACGAAGACACCGAAGACGTTGTGCAGGACGCGTTTCTGGCCGCGTGGCGCGCCCTGCCCGGGTTCCGCGGCGACGCGCGGTTCTCCACCTGGCTGCAGACGATCGCGGTGAGCCGGGCGCTCAACTACCGGGCCCGCGCCGCGGAGCGGGTGCGGCGCGCCTCCGCGCCGTTTGCGGCCCCGGGGCACCCGTCGATCGAGGCGGCCCGCACGGTGGGCCGCGGCGCGGCGCCATCCGGCGAGCCCGCGGACGATCGGCCGGGGTCCTCGCCGCTGCGGCTGCTCGAATCGGCCGAGCTGCGGCTGCGGCTCGCCGCGTGCCTCGGGAAGCTGCCGCCGGAATGGCGGGCGGTCCTGGTGCTCAGGGAAGGGGAAGCGTCGCTGTCCTACGCAGAGATCGCGGCGACGCTGGGGCTCGCGCCCGGGACCGTGCGCTCCCGGCTGGCCCGGGCGCGCCTGTCGCTGCGCGACTGCGTGGAGGGTGAGTCGTGAAACCGGGAGAACGCGCGGACCATCCGATCGAGTTGCTTTCGGCTTCCGTCGATCGCGAGCTGCAGCCGGCCGAGACGGCGGCGCTGGAGGCGCACCTCGAGGGATGCGCCGAGTGCCGCGGCCTGCGGGTCGATTTCCGGAGGCTCGACGAGGCGATGGCCTCCGAGCCGGCTCCGGCCGTTCCAGCGGGGCTCCAGGAGCGAATCCTTGCCGGCCTGTCGTCGCGCTCTGCGCCCGCCGCGCCGCGCCGGGTCTTCCGCCAGGCGATGCCGTTGGCCGCGGCGGCGAGCCTCGTGGCGGCGATCCTCCTGTGGTACGGCCGGCCCGACCACCTGCCACCGCTTTCCCCCGGTGCGCCCGCGCCGTCCGCGGCCGACTCTCAAGGAATCAGCACGCTCCCGACGGAGGCCTCGCCGTCCGCCGCCGAACCTCCGACCGGCGCCAAGGCCGACCTCCCCGTGGCCGGGACGGCGGCTCTGGCGCCCGCGTCGCCCGTGCCTCCCGCCCCTCGCGCGCGCGCGGCCGCTCCCGCCGGCACCGACGCCGCGGCGGGTCACTGGAAGGTCGAGGCGAAGCCGTCCACGAAGGAAGCGGAAGAGAAGAAGCTGTCGCTGGAAGAAGAGGCGCGCGTGCGCGCGAATGAGGATGCGGCCCCCGCTGCGGCGAGCGCGACGGCGGCGTCCGGAATCGCCGGGCGCGCCGCCCCGGAAGCGTTGACGATGGCCAAGGTCGAGTGGCCGCACCCGGTCGGGGTGTTCGCCGCTCCCTATATCGTCACCCTCGAGGGGGACCGCAGGATGCTGGTGAATCGCGGCGCCTATGCCTGTACGGTCCCGATCGAGGACGACGACGGCAAGCTCCTCGCCGCGGCCGTGGACGAGAGCCTGGAGCGCACCGCCGCGGCGGCGCGGTCCGCGGCCCCGCCGGCCTCCGGGCCGAGGATCGTCACGGCGGCGACCCCGCAGACGCGCGACTCGATCCTGCGGCTGGTGAGGGAACGCTACCGCCCCCTCCTCGAGACGCGCTGCGGACCGCTGCCGGAATAAGGCCCCGGACCGCTCAGGCGGCCGCGCCCGCCTCCGCCTCGGCCACGGCGCGGCCGAGCTCGGTCTCCCGCTCCGCCACGTGCCGGCGCGCCACCAGCATGTAGATCGACGGCACGACGAACAGCGTGAAGGCGGTGCCGATGATCATCCCGGAGACCAGCATGATGCCGATGCTGTTGCGGGCGCCGGCGCCGGGCCCCCTGGCGAAGACCAGGGGCAGGTGCCCGACGACCGTGGCGGCCGTGGTCATCAGAATCGGCCGCAGGCGCGTGCCGGCCGCCTCGATGACGGCGTGCAGCTTGTCGCGCCCCGTCTCCTGGAGGTGGTTGGCGAACTCGACGATCAGGATGCCGTTCTTCGACACCAGGCCGACGAGCGTGATGAGCCCGACCTGGCTGTAGATGTTGAGCGAGGTGAAGCCGAGGAAGGCGAACGTCAGCGCCCCGGCGATCGCCAGCGGCACCGAGCCGATCAGGATGATGAACGGGTCGCGGAACGACTCGAACTGCGCCGCCAGCACGAGGTAGATGAGGATGGCGGACAGCGCGAAGAGCCCGAAGAACTTCCCCCCCTCGGTCCGCAGCTGCCGCGACTCGCCGGCGTAGTCGTAGCCGAACCCCTTCGGCAGGATCTTCTTCGATTCCCCCTCGAGGAACTTCAGTGCCGTGTCGAGCGGGACCATGGACACCCCCTGGATCGTCACCGAGTTCAGCTGCTGGAACCGCTTCAGCTCGCGCGGCTCGGTCGTCGTGCGCAGCGTCGCGAAGGTCGACAGGGGCACGAGCTTCCCGTCCCTGCCGGTGACGTACATGTCCTCGAGCTGATCCGGCTGCAGGCGCGAGGTGCGCTGCACCTGCGGGATCACCTTGTAGGAGCGCCCCTGGATGCTGAAGCGGTTGATGTAGTTCCCTCCGAGGAGGGTCGAGAGATCGCCGCCGGTCTTGCTCAGGTCGACCCCCAGCGAGCGCACCATGTCGCGATCGAACACGACTTCGGTCTGCGGCTGGTCGAACTTCACGTCGGTGTCGGCGAACATGAACATCCCGCTGCCGAATGCCTTCTGCACCAGCTGTCCAGCGAATTCGGCGACCTGCGACGGCTCCGCCGTCGAGGAGACGACGAACTCGACCGGGAAGTTGCCGCCGCCCGGGAGCGACGGCGGGACGAGCGGGATGATCCGGACGCCGGGGATCTTCCCCAGCTTCTGGGACGCTTCGACCTGCAATTGCTCGGTCGTCTTCGTCCGCTCGTCCCAGGGCTTCACCACCATGCCGCCGAAGCCCCCCGTCGGGTTGGTGATCTCGAAGGTGTTCTTCGTCTCCGGGAACGACTTGTAGACCTGGTACGCCTGGTCCGCGAAGAGCTTGGTCTGGTCGAGCGTCGAATTCGCGGAGGCCTGGACGATGCCGAAAACGACCCCCTGGTCCTCTTTCGGGGCCAGCTCCTTCTGCGAGAACATGTAGAAGGGGGCGATGAGCGCCACCACGATCACCCACAGCGTCAGCACCACCGCCCGGTACGCCAGCGTTCCGGACAGCCAGTTCACGTAGAAACGCTGCAGCCGCTCGAATCCGCGGTTGATGCGCCCGGCGAGGCCGCGCTCCGCCGCCCCCGGCTTCAGCAGTCGCGAGCCCATCATCGGGGAGAGGGTCAGCGCCACCACGCCGGAGATGAGCACCGCCCCTGCGAGCGTGAAGGCGAACTCCCGGAACAGGGCCCCGGTCAGGCCCCCCTGGATGCCGATCGGCGCGTACACCGCCACCAGGGTGACCGTCATCGCGATGATCGGGCCCACCAGCTCGCGCGCCGCGACGAGCGCGGCCTGGACCGGCGGCTTGCCGAGCGCCAGGTGCCGCTCGACGTTCTCCACCATGACGATGGCGTCGTCCACGACGAGGCCGACCGACAGAACGATCGCCAGGAGCGTCAGGAGGTTGATGGTCGAGCCGAACGCCAGCATCAGGAAGATGGCGCCGATGAGGGAGATCGGGATCGCGATGATCGGGATGAGCACGGCGCGGAACGACCCGAGGAACAGGAAGATGACGATGATGACGATGAGCAGCGTCTCGGAGAGGGTCTTGAGCACCTCCTCGATGGCGTTGCGGATGTACAGGGTCGAGTCGTAAGGCACCCCCACCTTCATCCCGGCCGGCAGCTGCGCCGCGATGTCCGGGATCGCCGCCCGCACCTTGCCGACGACATCGAGCGAGTTGGCGGTCGGCAGGACCCAGATCCCCATGAAGGTCGCCGTCTGCCCGTCGAAGCGGACCTGGTCGTCGTAGTTCTCCGCCCCGAGCTGCACGTCGGCGATGTCGCCGAGGCGCACCACCGACCCGTCCTTCTCCTTCACCACCATCTCCCGGAAGTCGTCGGCGGTGCGCAGGTCGGTGTTGGCCACGAGGTTCACCGATACCATCGATCCCTTGGTGCGGCCGAGCGCGGAGAGGTAGTTGTTGTTCGCCAGCGCGTCCCGCACGTCCGTGGCCGACAGGCCGTACGCCGCCATCCGGTCCGGCTTCAGCCAGACGCGCATGGCGAAGGTGCGGTTCCCGAGGATGTCGGCCCGCTGCACGCCGCTGATGGCCGAGATCTTCGGCTGCACGGCGCGCGTCAGGTAGTCGGTGATCTGGTTCGCCTCGAGGTTGTCGGCCGAGAAGCCGATGTACATCGCGGCGAACTGCGTGTCGGCGGTCTGGACCTCGATGACCGGCGCCTCCGCCTCGGGGGGCAGCTGGTTGCGCACCTGCGCCACCTTCGCCTGGATCTGCGTCAGCGCGGCATTGGTGTCGTAGTTGAGCTTCAGGTGCACGGTGATGTTGCTCAGTCCCTGGCTCGACGACGACTCGAGGTAGTCGATGCCGTCGGCGCTGGCGATGACCCGCTCGAGCGGTGTCGTGATGAAGCCGCGCACGAGGTCGGCATTGGCGCCCACGTACACGGTCGCCACGCTGACGGTGGCGATGTCGCTGCGCGGGTACTGCCGCACCGTCAGCGAGCGGATCGACTGCAGGCCGGCGATCAGGATGACGAGATTGACGACGATCGCCAGGACCGGACGGCGGATGAAGAGATCGGTGAACCTCATCACGACTCCTCGGGCTTCGGGGTCGGGCTGTTCCCGGGCTGGACCTCGTTGTTGACCAGGACCGCGGCGCCGTTGCGCAGCTTGAAGACGCCGGAGGAGACCACCTCCTCGCCCGGCTTCACGCCGGAGAGGACCGCCACCTGGTCGCCGCGCGAGCCGCCGAGCTTGACCACCTGCTGCCGGACCCCCTTGTAGCGTTTGCCGCTCTTCGGGTCGGTGATCTCCTCGACGATGAACACCGAGTCGCCGTAGGGCGCGTAGAGGACCGCGGAGGAGGGGAGCGGCACGAGCGTCGTCCGCTCGGGGAGGGTCAATTCCGCCTTGACGAACATGCCGGCGGTGAGCCGGCGTTCGGGGTTGTGGACCAGCGCCTGCACCTGCGCGTTGCGCGTCGCGGTATCGATCACGGGGTTGATCGCGGTCACCTTGCCGGTCACCGGCTCGTTGATCCCTTCGCTCGTGACCCGCACGTCGCCGCCGAGCCGGACGCGCGACAGGTCCCCTTGCGTCACGTTGAAGTTGACATAGATCGGATCGAACGACTGCAGCGGCACGATCGGGTCCCCGGCGTTGAGGTACTGCCCGAGGTTCACCTGGCGGATCCCGAGGATGCCGGTGAACGGGGCCCGAATCGTCTTGCGTCCGATGGTGGCCTTGATCTCGGCGATCGCCGACTCGGACGTGACCTCCGTCGCCTCAGCGGCGTCGAGGTCGGCCTGCGAGACGACCTTCTCGTCCCGCAATCCGCGGGCGCGTTCGAGATCGAGATGCGCCAGGCGGTGCCTCGCCTCGGCCGAGGCGAGCTGGGCCTTCTCCTGGCTGGTGTCGAGCTGGACGAGCACCTGCCCCGCCTTCACCGGCCGGCCCGACTCGAAGGCGATCGACTGCACGATCCCGGGCAGGTCGGCGCTCACGGTGACGCCCTGGACCGCCGTCACGGAGCCGATGGCGGAGATCGTCTGGTCCCACTCGGCCGCGCCGGCCATGACGGTCGTCACCGCCTCGGGAGGGGGCTGGTACGACGCGCCGCCGGCGATGGCGGCGCTGATCTGGCGGTACTTCACGAAGCCGATGATGGAGAGCAGTCCCCCCACGACGGCGAGCATGATGATCATCCGCTTCAACATGTCACTCTCTCTCCGGTTGAACGCGCAGCGCCCGTTCCATCAGTGGGGCAGGGGACCATCGGTCCGCTCCTCGGTGAGGCAGATCTTCTGGAGACGGGGGTCGATGGCGTCGGCGAAGCGCGCCAGCAGGCGCGCGTCGAGCCCGGCGAGCGCCCGTTTCTCGACATCGGTCAACTCGGCCCCGGTGGCCGACATCTCCTCGAGGGTGTTCACCGGGTCGGACTCGAACCGGCGGCGGAATTTCTCGTCCGTCACCAGCCTTCCAATCACCCGCTCCACGTTTCTCTGACTCATCGCCATTCTCCTTCCGCCGGTTCCCTTAACCAAAGGCCGTGCCACCTTTGTCACAAAGCGGAAGGGATGGTCCAAGCGCTTGATCCAGAGTCAGTTGGGGGCCGCGGCCGCCACGGCGGGTGGAACGAGTCGCGGGGGAGCAGAATGCGGAGAAATCGACAGATTGCCGATCGGCCCGCACCTGTCGGACAGGGACCGGGCCGTCGGGGGCCGCGGAGGCGAGGCGTCCGGATCATCGACCGCCGGCCGTGCCGCTGCCCGGTGACCCGACCTCCACCCCTCCTGCGGCCGGGAGATCGTCGGAAAAGACGAAGGCCGAGCCGACCGCGGCGAGGGCGCGGGTCCCCGGGGCCGCGAGGACCTCGGCGGGGACCCCGAGGTAGACCCGCCTGGCGGAACGGTCGAGGGCCAGGTGCACCTGCTCGTCGTTGGTCACCTGGCCGGCCGCGGCCTGGTCGGAGGGGACGATGCCGACCGATCCCTCGAAGTGACGGTCCACGGTGAAGACCCAGGCGGTGACGAGCCGATCGAAGCGGAACGTCTTGTCGTTTCCCCACCAGGCGGATCCATCGGACGGATCGCCGTCGGTCTCGAGAACGAGATTCACCCCCATCCAGGCGGCGGGGATCCCCCCCTCGAGATCGATCCGGACCCAGGTGAGGGGGCGGTGCGGGTCGGGGGCGACGAAGAGCGCCCGTGCGTCCGGCAGGCCGGGCTTTCCATCCCCCTCCGGATCGCGCGCCAGCTCACGCCACGCCAGCCCCGAGAGCGGCGCCGGGTCGTCCGCCTCGAGCGCGCGGAAGGTCGGCGTCTCCTTCGGGTTCCAGGCGGGGACCGGCGCGCGGACCTTCGCATACCAGGCGACGTCGTCCACCTCGACCTCGAACGCACCGGCGGCGCCGGGAGGGGAGGTGATCCCCAGCCAGCGTCCGTCGCGCGGATCCCAGGCGGTCGCCTCGAGCCCGGGACCTTGCGGCTTGAGATCGGCGAACGGCACGAGGATCGTCCGCCACTCCGGCCCGGCGGTCACCGCCGTCATGAAATTCACGCCCCCCATCGGTCCGCCGCGCCGCACGCCGACGAGGACGTCGCCCTTGCCCCGCAGGCTCAGGCGCACACCGTCGATCCCGGTGAGGTCGGCGGTGCGGCCGCCCGGGACGATGGAGATCCAGGCGCCGGCGACCGAGCCGGGCCCCGCGCCGATCGTGGCGGTGAGGCGCATTGCCCCCTTCGATCCGGACGCCCCGCCGCGCAGCGGCTCGAGACGCATGCGGGTCGCGCCGCCGAACAGATCGTCGGCGAGCGGGACCCAGGCGAGGCCGGATGTGCCGACGAGATTCCGATCCTCGAAGTCGTCGATCGCCGCGGTTGCGGACGGCTTCGCGCGCGCGCCGGCCGGAGCGGCGGCGGTGATGCCGAAGAGCACCAGTATGACGAGGAACCAGACGAGCGCCGCGTGGGTCGAGAGTCGCATGTCGCACCTCCTGTGATGCGACCCTACCGGCGCCGGAGCCCCGCCGTGCCGGGGCATCGGCGGACGGCCGTATCGGCCGGGCGGAGGGCCGGACGGGACGGTGGACGGCGTCGGAGGGCAGAGGGTTCGAGGCCATAATGCGCCGTGCCGCACGGGGACGACGCTCATCGAGGTCCGGTGCGCCCCGCCGCCGCGTGGACCGGCAGTCGCGGCGGCGCCGTCGCGTGGGGGATCGCTTGTCTCGCCTACTTCGCGATCTCGCTCGCGGCCATCCTGATGACCTCGAGCCTGACCTTCTGGGTGGCGATGCGGTCGGCGGTCCTCGGCGTCGTGCCGGACTGCGTCCTCGCGCCGCTGGCGCTCCGGCACACGCGCCGCGCGCTGTGGGGGCGCGTCCCGGCCTGGCGTTTCGCCCTCCACCACCTCGCCGGCGGGGGGCTGTTCGTCCTGGGCTCGACGCTCCTGTATCTCGGGGAGTTCTTCCTCGAGCGGCGGATCTTCAACGGCGCGTGGCCGGCGCTGCCGCCGTTCGCCGGGTTCGTCTACAAGGGGTTCGGATCGATCCTCGTCTACGCGACCGTCTGCGCCATCGGCAGCGCCGTCGAGCAGGCGCGCCGCGCGGCGCGTGCCGAGGTGTTGTCGGCCGAGGCGCGGCTGGCGGCGCTGCGGGCGCGGCTCAATCCGCACTTCATCCTCAATCTGCTGCACACGCTGATGGGGCTCGTCGGCCGCGACCCCGCCTCGGCGCAGGCGGCCCTCGAGCAGCTCGGGGACGTCCTGCGCTACGCGCTGCGGGTCCAGTCGCAGGGGCTCGACGAGGTGCGGCTGCGGGAGGAGTGGGATTTCGTCGAGCGCTACCTGGCGCTCGAGCGGCTGCGGCTCGGGGAGCGGTTGCACGTGCGCCTCACGGTCGAGGACGGCCTCCTCGACACGGTCGTGCCCGCCTTCTCGCTGCAGCCGCTCGTGGAGAATGCGGTGCGCCACGCCATCGCGCCGCGCGCCGCCGGGGGCCGCGTCGAAGTGACGGCGTCCCGCTCCGGCGGCGCCGTCGTGCTGGCGGTCGAGGACGACGGGGGGGACGCGCCCGCGCGGCCGGACGGGCGCGCCGCCGGGGCCGGCATCGGGCTGCGCCTGATCCGCGACCGCCTGTCGGCCCTCTACGGCGACGCGGCGCGGCTCGAGACCGGCCGGTCACCGCTCGGCGGATTCCGCGCCGCCGTCACGGTGCCGATCGGAGGGACGCCGTGAGCGAGGCGCTGATCCGCGCGGTGCTGGTCGAGGACGAGCCGGAGGCGCGCCTCAACCTGCGCGTCTGGCTCGCCGACGTCGAGTGGATCGCCATCGCCGGGGAGGCGGCCGACGGAAAAAGCGCCGTGGCCCTCATCGACGAGGTGCGCCCGGACCTCGTCTTCCTCGACGTGCAGCTGCCGGAGATGACCGGCCTCCGGGTCTTGGAGTCGGTGCGGCACGCGCCCGAGGTGGTGTTCACGACCGCCTACGATCAGTACGCCCTCGCCGCGTTCGAGATCGGCGCGCTCGACTACCTCGTCAAGCCGTTCGGGCGTGAGCGCTTCATGAAAGCCCTGACGCGCGTCCGGCAGCGCGTCGTCCCGCTCAGCGGGAGCGGCGCACCGTCCGCGCCGGAGCGGGCGCGCGCCGCCTTCGCGCCGGGATTCCTGACCCGGCTGTTCGCGCGGCGCGGGGAGCGGATCGTGCCGATCCTGGCGCGCGACATCCGTCGGGTGGCGGCGCAGGGGGACTACGCCGAGGTCCACACCCCCGCCGGGACGTTCCTCCTGCACGTCAGCCTGAAGGAGCTGGCGGCGCGGCTCGACCCGGAGCGCTTCGTGCAGGTGCACCGCTCGCACATCGTCAATCTCGACGCCATCGATCATTTGAAGCCGTACGACGAGCGCCGGCTCGTCCTGGTCCTCAAGGAAGGCGGGGAGATCGTCGCGAGCCGGGCGGCGTCGGAGCGGCTGCGACACGGTGTGCGCTGAGCGCTCGACCTGGCGGTCCAGGACTCGGACAGGCTCCTAGCTGAGGCCGTACTTCTCCAGACGGGTGTAGAGCTGGGCGCGGGTCAGGCCGAGCAGCTGCGCCGCCTTCGTCTTGTTGCCGCGCACCTGCTGGAGGGCCTTCTCGACGAACTCCCGCTCCATGGCTTCGAGGTCGACGCCGCCCGGCGGGAGCCCCGCGGCGTCCCGCGGCGTCGTGGCGCGGCCGTGGCGTGCGGCCGCGGCGGCCCGCGCCGCCGCCGGGCGCCCGACCACCGCCGGCAGGTGCTCGCGGGTGATGAGGCCTCCGTCGCACAGCAGGATGGCGCGCTCGATGGCGTTGCGCAGCTCGCGGACGTTGCCGGGCCAGGTGTGGGCGAGAATCCACTCGCGCGCGTCGCGCGAGATGCCGGCCGCCGGCCGCCCCATGGTGCGGCCGATCTCCTCGACGAACGATTCCGCGAGCGGCAGGATGTCCTCGCGGCGCGTCCGGAGCGGCGGGATGGCGATCTCGAAGACGTTGAGGCGGTAGAAGAGGTCCTCGCGGAACTCGCCGCGCTCCATCGCCGCCTGCAGATCGCGGTTGGTGGCGGCGATCACCCGCACGTCCGCCTT
>Ga0111539_10011653_pt1 | contig 11032 bp, 9 predicted proteins | sample RhiMethybrSRZTD1_FD_79667 | JGI IMG/M metagenome (GOLD analysis project Ga0111539, IMG submission 79667) | Populus rhizosphere microbial communities from Tennessee, USA - Rhizosphere MetaG P. TD hybrid SRZTD1 (version 2) (version 2) | ecosystem: Host-associated > Plants > Roots > Rhizosphere >... | reverse complement strand
TCGGGGGTGATATCGCTCAAACTGCCGATCAGTTTCCGCCCAAGCCTTGCAAAAAAATCATGGTTTGAAATACGCCGGTAACCTTTCGTCTCACCTTCGTCCGGATACAAAAAAACTAAATCTACATCCGACGAAACGTTGAGTTCGCACCCCCCGAGCTTACCCATGGCGACAACCAGAAGGCTTTGGATGAAGCCGCTCTCCCCGCTTGCAGGCTGGCCAAATCGATCCGGATCAGTCAACCACTTCTGCTGATGATCGAGAGCGGACGCGATCGTGACCTCGGCGAGATCGGTCATGCTCGTCATCACTTCCGGAAGATTCGCCAGTCCGCCGAGGTCCCGTATTGCGAGACGCGAAATTACCCGCTTGCGCAAGCTCCTTAAAACATAGCGCAGGCCCGGTTCGTCACAAGTGTTATTGGAGTTAGCATTTAGAAAAGCAAGCATCTCCTCCCGGAGAAAAGGGCGGTATAAATTCTCCTCAAGATCAGACAATAGTTGAGGTTCGCTCTCCAGCAGACGTTGCAGATACCGGCTGAACGGCAGGGTCGAGTGAATTATTTCTCTGGCCGGAGTATGGGCATGCATGCTTATGAAACCTCTAGACACGTCCCGCACAGCGCAACGGTGTGCGCACCAGGGAACGCGCTCCCGAATTGCACTCCTCGCTTTCGTAGACTAAGCTACAATTTCGGTTGCGGCGGCTCCGGACTTGACTTGTAATCATCCCGATTTTATCAGTTCAGTTGCGATCTGAGTTGCCGGCTGAGCGTCCCAGCAGAGTCAGGTTCCGAAGCCGGCTCAACTGAGCGTTTAATGGAGTAAACGACAAATCCGAATACGACTCGCATACCCCTTCTGTGTTTCGGCACGGAACAAAGCTGCTGCGGCTGTATCTAAGCGGTTTGTAGCGTAAGCTTCAACTATACCTTTGAGCGATCCGAGCCGTATTTGCGTTTCGTGGCAGCCCGCCCGAAGTAAACAACTGGAAGCAATTATTGAATTTACCGGTAATTTCAAGTCTGGGCGGGCTCGGCGACTTTTTGCTCCGTCTGTTGACATGGGTCCTAATTGGGATCGTCGCCTCCGTTTCGCTGCTGCTATTATCCCTTCGCTACTGGCTACTTCCCGACATTGAGCAGTACCGTGAGACGATTGCCCGGGCCATCAGCCAGGCTAGCGGGCAACATTTCACGATAGGCAAGCTCAGCGCCAACTGGGACGGACTTCGCCCGCATATGGTGATGCGCGGGATACAAGTGCGTAATAGGGCGGGCGATACGATGTTGCTGCTGCACCGCCTGGAAGGTACAGTCTCGTGGCGTTCCATTTTGGATGGGAATTTGCACTTCCGTGAAATTGAGATCGATCAGCCCGACCTGGTGGTGCGACGCGACTCCGCAGGCGTTATTCATGTCGCAGGATTTGCGCTCGACAAGGAGTTGACTGAAGCCGACAACGCGTTTTCCGATTGGCTCTTAAACCAGAGGCGAGTCATTATCAAAAATGCCAGCATCCTCTGGCAGGACGATTATCGGAAAGCTCCTGAACTGGAACTGTTGGTTAACCTGCGCCTTGAAAATCGTGGCGATCGTCATCGCTTCGGTCTGCATGCGGTTCCACCTGCCGAACTTGCCGCTAACCTGGAGCTTCGGGGTGACCTGCTTGGAGCAACGCTCGACGCGCCTGACGCTTGGCGGGGAAGGCTGTTTACACAGATCGATCGTGCAGACATCGCGGCGTGGCGCGCCTGGCTGCCTTTTCCCGAGGAGCTCCGGTTGAATCGCGGCATAGGCGCGCTGCGAATGTGGGCGAACGTAGAAGGGCTGGAGATGAAGAAATTGACCGCAGATATGCGCTTGCGTCATGTCAGAACCCAGCTGGCGCCAGATTTGCCCGAGCTGAGCCTTGCCCGGTTAAGGGGAAGAGCTGGATGGGAAAAGACAGGCAACGAAGCGAGCCCAGGTTTCAAATTGTTCGCAAGAAGCCTGAGTGCTATGCTTCTCGACAAGCGCGAAACGGAGGCCGTCAATTTTTCCCTGCAGATCCTACCAGCTCAAGTAGGCAAGCCTCCGCGGGGAACACTGAGCATAGACAGCCTGAACCTTAAAATCCTGAGCGAGCTGGCGGCATATCTTCCGCTCGGCCCGGCGCTGCACCGGAAGCTCGACATGCTGTCCCCCCACGGGGAGCTGCACTATATGCGGGCAAACTGGGTGGATGATTTGTCGGTGCCATCGAGCTTTAGTGTCAAGGCAAAATTTTCCAACCTGGGGATCAGAAGGTCAGAAAACCTGCCCGGGTTCGATAGTATCACGGGCAATATCGACGCGACTAACCGCGCCGGCAGTCTCAACCTGACTTCCCACAATGTAGTGTTGGAATTGCATGACGTGTTTCATGCGCCATTGAAGCTGGATGTGCTCACTGGTCAGGCGAGCTGGAACACGTTGCGAAGCGACGGTTCCATTGCACTCAAATTCAGCAATATTGCTTTTTCCAATGCCCATGCTGCTGGAATGGCTTATGGAAATTACTGGAGCGCACGGGATGGACCTGGTGTTATCGATCTCACTGCTCATCTGACTGGGGCCGATGCAGGCTACGTTAAAGCATATATCCCTGACACAGCAACGGCTTATATTCCCCGCTGGCTTGCGGACTCCATGGTAGAAGGGCAATTTTCGGATATCCGTTTGCACCTGAGGGGGGATTTAGCTGAGTTTCCCTTCGTTCAAAATAGCGGCATCTTCAAACTCAACGCGCGAGTCGCCGGCCTGACACTCGAAAATATTCCTGCATGGCCGCCAATCGAGAATATAACCGGAAATTTGAAGTTTCATGGTAGTCGGGCTGAATTTGACATATCACAAGCCGACATACTTGGTACCAACCTTACCAGGGCCAGTCTCCATATTGCTGATCTGTCAGACCACAATTCAACACTAAATAGCGAAATTGAAGCAACCGGGCCGACGCGGCAGTTTGTAAAATTCGCTGCCCAAACAATACGAACGACGGCGCGAGATGGATTCGGTAGCTTGGTTGACCAAATTCCCATTTCCGGAAATGGAAAATTAGCCCTCACTTTTCACATGCCGCGGCAACCGACCGCGCCCGTCAAACTGACCGGCAGTTACGAATTCGTTGAAAATCACTTTGATCTGGGCCCGAGAATACCTGCGTTGCAAAAAGTCAACGGCGTGATGAGTTTCACTGAATCCGGACTGAAGGTTCAAAATATGACTGCACGCCTGCTGGGCGGACCGGTCGTGATTAATTCGGTGAATACGACGGATGGAAGTGTGCGCCTGTCTGTCCTTGGCAAGATCGACCTGGATAATTCGGACTTAGTTGCGGCAGAGGGACTGGGACATCGTCCACATCCCTGGCTGCAATATTTGCGAGGCGCGACGGATTGGAGGGGCACCATTCAATTGAACAGTAAATGGGTGGACATTTCCGTCGAATCGACGTTACGAGGCATCGCCTCCGATTTACCCGAGCCTTTTTTCAAGGCCGCCGCAGATGCCGCGCCAATGCGTTTTGAGCGCAAGGCCATGAGTTCAGACAGCGACCGTCTGACCGTAAGCTATGGAAATGCTGTAACCGCAAAAATTAACCGTACTCGGGACAGCTCGGGTAATTACCACCCTGTGACCGGGGAAGTTACTTTCGGCGTAAAATCCCGTGCTGCAGCCGGTAAAGGGGGAATATCACTAAACGGGTCATTACCATCGCTCAATCTGGATCGATGGCGCAGCGTGCTGAGCGAACTTGGGGATGAGTCGGAGGCTTCCTACAACCTGACAGGCATCCATGCTCATTTCGGCACGCTCGACTTTCTCGGCAGACGTTTTCATGATCTGACCCTTGATGCGGGCAAGAAAGATGGCGTGTGGCATTCCACTGTAGCGGGCGACGAAATGAATGGCCATGTCAACTGGGACTCGTTTGGCCATGGAAAGGTGTTTGCAAGACTGGATAGGCTGGGAATTCCGGCGCGGTCTCCGGCGAGGGGGGGCGTCGAGATGTCCAAACGACAGCAAAGCAACACCTTGCCCGCGCTCGATGTGGTCGTCGATACTTTTCTAATTGGCGACAAACAGCTGGGCAGGCTGGAATTGAGGGCCGATCAGGGAGAACAGAACTGGCGTGTCGAGAAGCTGCAAGTTACCCATCCGGATAGTTCCCTTATTTTGCGTGGCCAGTGGGAAAGCCGTAGCAGCCCGCCTCGGGTCCAGGCTGATATCATGCTCGAAGCAAGTGATATCGGAACATTTCTAGCACGTCTTGGCCTTCCCGATCGCGTGAAACGCGGAAGCGGCATAATCGAAGGGGTCATGTCGTGGAATGGCAGTCCCTTGGCGATCGATTATTCCACCTTGTCCGGAAGCTTTAAGCTGAGCGGCAAACGCGGACAGTTTCCAAAATTTGAACCAGGTATTGGAAGACTGTTCGGCATCTTTAATCTCCAGGCACTGCCGAGAAGGATCGCATTGGACTTTCATGATGTATTCAGTGAAGGTTTGGGGTTTGACAACATCTCCGGTGACTTAAAAATAACGCAAGGCCTAGCGTCAACCGACGACCTTCGGATCCAGGGTCCCTCCGCAAGAATTTATATTAACGGGGAGATGAATCTCGAAGCAGAAACTCAGAAGCTGCATATAAAGGTCACTCCTTCATATGGATTGGTTAGTCCCGTTGTCGGCATGGCATCCGTAATCGCAAACACGGCATTGCAAAACCCGATCACGTCGAAGGAATACGATATTACTGGCAGCTGGACTGATCCAGTGGTAGCTAGAATAACTCGGGAACGCGAAACGGATGAACGTGAGCAATAGGATTGCGATCAGGACTGGGACATCTCACGCCCCGCAACCAACGCTAAGCGAGATCGATTTGGAATAGCAAAGATCTGGATTTTTCTGTGAGTGTTAAAGGAACTTTCCGCAAATCCTCCCTAGAGCGTGTCCCTGGTAAAATGAGATGCAATACGTGAGCATCCAGTTTTCCAACAACTTTCATAGGTAGAGGGATTCGCTACCGGGTTATCCATTCACGTCCTGGCCTTTTGAGTATCCCGGCCGGAAAGGGGGTTGCGCCGACGGCCGGCGTGGAGCATTCAGAGGTTCCTAAATACATCGTTTTCAGTTAACCTTGTTTCTGCTGCATGCTCCTTGCGACACTTGGAAAGATGATCATTAAATTTTGTTGATCGACATACAGTAGCGTATGAACATAATCGATAACTCAACGGTTGAGAAGGAATCGGAATTTGCTGCCGTTTGTGACAGTTCTATTCGTGTCGCCGCCGTGCAGATGACGGCTGGGCCAAATATTTGGGGCAATTTGGAAGAGGCCGCTCGGCTCCTGGAAATTGCGGCTGCCCAAGGGGCCCGAATAGCGGCGCTGCCAGAATACTTCTGCCTGATGGGAATGAGCGATGCCGATAAAGTTGCGGCACGCGAACAGGTTAACGATGGCCCCATACAGGAATTCTTGAGTAAGATTGCCAAGCGCCTGGGTATGTGGATTGTTGGTGGAACGGTGCCGCTAGTTTCTTCCCAGCCGGACAAGGTGAGGAATAGCTGTCTGGTTTATGACGACAAAGGTGAACAGGTCGCGCGTTACGACAAGATTCATTTATTTGGCCTGGAACTTGGCACTGAACGCTATGCCGAAGAAGAAACGATCGAAGCAGGCCGCGGAGTCGTTGTCGTGGACTCACCTTTTGGCCGTATGGGTCTTTCCATTTGCTATGATCTGCGTTTTCCCGAACTCTATCGATCCATGGACAAAGTGGATATAATTTTTGCCCCGGCGGCCTTTACTGCGACAACCGGAAGGGCGCATTGGGAAACGTTGATTCGTGCGCGTGCGATAGAAAATCTCGCATATGTTGTGGCGCCGGCGCAGGGTGGGTATCATGTCAATGGCCGCGAAACACACGGGGACAGCATGATCGTCGATCCGTGGGGTGTCGTCCTCAATCGTCTTCCGCGCGGGTCCGGCGTTGTCACGGCGGATATTAATCCTGACTATCAAGCCAGCCTGCGCAACAGTTTGCCCGCACTGAAGCACCGAACCCTCCATCATTGTTGAATCCTTCCCGGACAATTCTTACACTGGACATATGGCCACTGAACCTGTCACCCAATCTGAGGATCTTTTTACTACGGCCAACCAGTGCCTTCTGATGCCGCATGAAATCGATACGGCCGCATTACAGACCGTGTTCGGCCAAATGCTCTCGCATCGCATAGACTACGCGGACCTGTATTTTCAGTACAGCCGTGCCGAAGGTTGGGCGTTAGAGGAAGGCATTGTCAAATCCGGGAGCTTTAACATCGACCAGGGGGTCGGCGTGCGCGCCGTAAGTGGCGATAAGACTGCGTTCGCCTACTCCGATGATATCAGTATGCCCGCTTTGGCATCCGCGGCTCAGGCCACCCGCGCCATTGCACGCCATGGGGTGACCCAGTCCGTGCAAGCGGTGAAGCGGAGCAAGGGACGCGAACTCTACCTGCCCCAGGACCCCATCGCCAGCCTGAATGACCACGAGAAGGTGGCGTTGCTCGAAAAACTTGAGAGTTATGCACGCGCTGCTGATAAACGTGTGATCCAAGTGATGGCATCTCTGGCGGGAGAATATGAGGTGGTTCTCGTTGCCCGCGGTGATGGTCTGGTAGCGGCCGACGTACGCCCGCTGGTACGGCTTTCGGTCCAGGTCATCGCCGAAGAAAACGGCCAGCGCGAGCAGGGCGTAGCGGGAGGAGGAGGACGCTTCGACTACGCTTATTTCACGGATGATGTGCTGCGGGATTACGCCGCCAAAGCCGTGCATCAGGCTCTTGTCAATCTCGCGGCAAAACCTGCACCAGCCGGGACCATGACCGTTGTTTTGGGTGCTGGCTGGCCGGGAATACTGCTGCACGAGGCCATCGGTCATGGACTGGAAGGAGATTTTAACCGCAAAGGCAGTTCCGCGTTCTCTGGGCGCATCGGCGAACGTGTCGCTGCGACGGGCGTGACGGTAGTGGATGACGGCACCATCGCAAGGAGGCGGGGATCACTCAATATCGATGACGAGGGCAATCCTACTCAATGCACCGTGCTTATCGAAAACGGCATACTCAAGGGTTATTTGCAGGACAGCCTGAACGCACGGCTGATGAATGTTCCTGTGACCGGGAATGGCAGACGTGAATCGTTTGCCCACATCCCCATGCCTCGCATGACAAACACTTATATGCTTAACGGCGACAAGAGCCCGGAGGAGATAATCGCTTCGGTCAAACATGGCTTATACGCGGTAAACTTTGGCGGCGGCCAGGTGGACATTACGAGCGGGAAATTTGTTTTTTCCGCAGCTGAAGCATACATGATCGAAAACGGGAAGATCTCCTATCCTGTAAAAGGAGCAACCCTTATCGGCAATGGTCCCGATGTCCTCACCCGAGTGTCTATGATCGGTAACGATATGTCCCTCGATCCTGGCGTCGGTACTTGCGGTAAGGAAGGGCAAAGCGTACCGGTTGGAGTAGGCCAGCCAACACTGCGTATTGATGGGTTAACGGTAGGCGGAACTGCTTGAGGAAGCTGCGACCAGCTTCATGGCACGGATGCCACGGTTGAGGTGCGGTCGTAGGCAGCCCCCTGATCCCGTGATCATTCACTCAAGGTAATCCGCCGCGGGTAGGGCGTTTTAGAAGGGTGGGCGGGGTATCAGAATGGCGGAGTGAACTGCACACCCACCGCGGGACCCGAGCGTTTCGGCGTATCCCTATTTACCGCCTGTGAGCGCTCGCAGGCCCAGTGTCTCAGATCGCTATCCTTCTATTCTAATGATTTTGGTACCGGCCAGCCGGTCATGCAGAAAAAGTCCGTCACGATCCAAGAGTGCCCACAGAATTCCGCAACCCAGGAGAAAAAAGCCGATCACCGCAAACAAATACCGCGCAACCGCCTGCTTTAAATAAACCGGCTGCCCCCCGGCTGCCACTACACGAAGTTTCCAGGTCTGCATTGGTAGCGTCTGCCCTCCGTGGGTCCAGAACCAGGTGAAATAAAGACCTGCAATCAGTAGGAGATAAATTTGGAAGGCAGGACGAAAAAAAATAGAGTTTGTATTTAGAAAAATGAGATGAAAAATGAAACCAGCAATAAACAGAACTGCCACTAACATTAGTGATTCATAAATCATACTCAGCAACCGTCGCGAAAATCCCGGCAACGACCCCTCGATGGTCCCTGAACTCATTCAGACTGCACCTTCGCTTCTCTTCATGGTGGCCCCTTTCGGCGGCTTTTGCGGAATGAGCTTAGTCCTGTGGCTGGTCTTGCAAGGTTTGCCCATACTCACGCCATTTCTGTTTTATTTCGTGTCGCTTCTCCGGAGGCAGCTTTTTAATCGTCTTATATTTCTCGCGAACCAACTCGCGCTGTTCCGGAGTGAGGGAGTACCAGTCTCGCATCTGCAACTGGGTGCGATGTTGCTCTTCCGGCGTCATCCCCGGGTAACGCTTGGCAATACCTAGCCATTTCTTTTTTTTCGCTGGGTCCATGCCGTTCCATTCTTGTGCCAGCGGAGCCAGAACCTCTCTCTGCTGAGACTTTAATTCATCCCACAAAGGGTCTGCGCCTGCTGCGGACGCCGATACCAAGAACGACATGTATAGCCACAACGTGAGAGCTATGAAGGATCGAGCCATGCATCCAACTCGTTATCCAGATATGCATTGACGGGCAACTCATCGACAAGCAGCATAATATCGATTTCCTCGTTTTCATCAATCGGCTGCAGGGTCTGCCATAATGCAATTCCCGTCAGAGCAGCCACCAGCATGATGGCCGACAACAGTTTACGCGTTTTTAGGTGCCATTCATGCCCGCCCCGTGCAGAAGCCCCCTGACCAACGCTGATCTCCGCCTCGGCCAGTTGATAATTTTCGAGGGCCGCTCTGCGGGCCGCCTGAAGGCGGTTCAACGTACTCTGCCTGAGGTTGTCCAAGCTGTTGTCCAACAGTCTCGCAACATTCTTCCCGATTTCATTTTCGTCCTTACTCATAACTCAATTCCTTGTTTTTTCAGCGAGGTAGCAAGTGCATGGGTAGCACGAGAGCAGTGCGTCTTCACGCTTCCTTCAGAACACCCCATGACCTTCGCGGTCTCGGTAACATCCATCTCTTCCCAGTAACGCAAGAGAAAGGCTTCACGTTGACGTGCAGGAAGTGTTTCTATGGCTTTCTCCAGCACGCTTATAAGCTGGGTTTGTTCAAGCAGTTTACGGGGATCGTTTTTGTTAGATAACCCCTCGAGTTCCAAAGTTTCCAACGGGTCATAGTCTTCGGCTTCCTTTTCCTGGTTAGCGGGCAGGAGTGAGGAAAACAATGTGGTCCATATGGAGCGGGTTTTTTGCCGCCGGTAACAATCACGAATTGTGTTTTGCAGTATACGTTGAAATAACAGCGGTAATTCTTCCGCCGGTTTACGAGAATAACTCTCGACAAGCTTGGTCATCGAATCCTGAACAATATCCAGCGCTACGTGTTCGTCGCGCACCGCAAACAACGCTTGCTTGTAAGCACGTCGCTCGACTTCAGCGAGAAAATTAGAAAGTTCCTGTTGGGTAGCCAGGACAATTGCCTATCACGAAAACATGGTAAAGACTGCCGTCAACCTCTACAACAATGTTAACAAAAGTCCCCACGTGGACGACATATCCTGCCGACAATGGTAGTCCGTCAGCCTTCGTTTGGACCGGGCTCAGTGCACGGCACTGGGTTTTATCTTGCACCGCTCGCTTCCATGCCATATCGCTTATTCTCGAAACAGCGCTCAGCGACGAGGCGATGACCGCCATTTATTTTTTTCCTCTGTTCCTGTTAAAGCGCTATGAACGTCATCCTGCGACGTGCAACCAGTAGCGATTTGTGCGAACCAAGCAGGGCGGTCTTAGTCCTAAAACCAGGAAATCCGCATCGCTGTCCTCGAGGGGATACCCTGCGACAATTTGTCGCATTGTGATTATCACCTCCCCCGCCTATCATGTTTGTAAGTGGTAAATTAGCAAAAGAACGTTTTTACTGTCTTGCACTTTACGTAGGTTTGCAACTTCATGGTAAAATCCTATCCTGAAGTGGGACTGATTCTCAATTAGATTCAGATTACCGATGCTATTTAACTCGACTACGAATTCCCGCTTTGGAGCGCAATTTGAGCGCGGCAGGGATCATACGATATTGCGGCTTGTTATTCTCGCATTCATGCTGTTTTGTGTGAAGGTCACTGTTGCAGCAGAAAATGTTCGTCCTTTTACTCAAGGAAGCCTGGCACAGCTTCTTGCTGCCCGGGAGGGTAAGCCGTTCATTCTCGTCTTGTGGTCGCTTGACTGTCAATATTGTCCCACGGAATTGAAAACGCTGAGCGAACTCAGGCGCAGCCATCCGAATCTTGACGTCGTACTTGTTGCTACGGATACGATAAGTGATGCGGCACAGTTGGCGCTGAAGGCTGAAGCGTACGGAATGAGCGAGGTGGAGCAATGGGTTTTTGCGGACGACATGCCTGAACGTTTGCGCCGCGAAATTGATACTCGCTGGTACGGGGAAGTGCCGCGAACATATTTTTACGATAGACAACATCAGCGGGACGTAAAGACCGGACTAGTCAATAGGCAGTTTTTTGAGCAGTGGCTGGCAAAGAATATGTTGTCAGGTACGGCGCAGCGATAGCATGGTGATCAATCGAAATCCTGCTTTTTTACCCAGCCTTATGCTGGTGCTCGCGGCTCATGGCGCGCTGCTATATTTTTTATTTAAACAGCAGCTTATTCCGCCGCCGGAACAGCTGGCAACAGTGTTTGTCAATTTTATCCCTGCCGCAAGGCCGAAAGAAGAACCCAAGCCTGAGCCGCCTCCCCCGACACCCAAGCCTCAGCCCGCAAAGAAGACACCACAATCACGCCAGTTGGTCGCTGAAGCGCCGGTGCTGGCGCCTAGCGAGCCGGTAGCGTTGCCGTC
>Ga0111539_10011651_pt1 | contig 11033 bp, 10 predicted proteins | sample RhiMethybrSRZTD1_FD_79667 | JGI IMG/M metagenome (GOLD analysis project Ga0111539, IMG submission 79667) | Populus rhizosphere microbial communities from Tennessee, USA - Rhizosphere MetaG P. TD hybrid SRZTD1 (version 2) (version 2) | ecosystem: Host-associated > Plants > Roots > Rhizosphere >... | reverse complement strand
CCGTGAGCGTGAAATCGGGCCCTGGCTCCCCTGCGGCTCTCACAGTCGCGCCAGGGACAGAAGGGGGGATGGAACCGGGAAGGTCGCACATTCTGGATGGACAGTTTGGGCCAGCGCATGCGCCGGGCATGCGCAAGCGCTGCGCCTGCGCCTGAGATTGAATCGACGCGGTTTCGGCGTCCATCGGGATGCTGCGACCGAGCGAGACGCCCGCCGGCGGACGCACCGGCCCCTCAGGTCCCCACAAAGTCGCGGCCACCGTGGGACTAGCCTTCTTCGGCCTGCGCGTCGCGCGTGGCCCGATGCACCAGGTATCCCGGAAGCTGCGACGGGCTCTCCAGGGCGGCGGCCGCGATCCAGAGCTGCACGAAGCGGCGACGCGTGCCGCGGTAGAAGTCGAGCGGATGGGCGTCGCGGAGCGGGAGCGTGACGGCCCGGCGCCAGAGGTCCGCGGGAATCGCCGCGTACGCCTCGTCGGGGAGGAGGCCCGGGAAGAGCTTCCGCACGTGGGAGAGCGCGAGGCCCGCGGCGCCGAGTCCTCCCCAGGACGCGAGGCGCTCGCGCACGAGTGCCCACGAGAAACCGGCGGAGGCGGCGATCCTCGCGATCTCGATCGTCCACTTGAGGCGCCGGTCGAAGTAGTGCTGCACGTGGTGCAGGAGCAGGTGCGCGACCGCGTCGTGATCGTCGAGGCGGAGGACGGCGCGGCCCGCGATCTCTGCGGGGACCGCGCGGCCGATGATCTCCGCCGCCGGGATCCGGTAGCGGCGCTCCTGCCCGAGCCCCCAGTGGATCTCGAACGCGACCTCGACGGGGCCGGGGCTCCGGAGCGGCATCTCGAAGCTGCTGCGGAGCCAGTGCGTCCGCTCGGGCTCCTCGGGTCCCACCCACCCGGCGGCCTCGAGCGTCCTGACCGCGAGGTCGCGCTGCTCGCGCGGCACGAGGAGATCCACGTCGTCGAGCGTGCGCTCGTCGAAGGAGCCGTAGAAGCGGTGGAGGGTGTCCACGCCCTTGAGCGCGACCGGCACGATCGATGCGGCGAGGAGGAGGTCGAGCGCGGTCTCGAGGCGGGCGAGCAGGAGGAGGTTGTCGTGACGCGCCTTCGCGCGTGCCGCGGCGAGCCCGCGCGCGGCCTCGCCGGGCAGCCGGTCGAGCCGCCCCGCCGCGGACAGCGCCGCGTGGAGCGTCGGCGCCACGTCGCACGCGCGAGCCAGCGCGAGAAAGCGAGACGCCTCGAGGCCGCCCGCACCGGCGTCCACCTCGTCCCACCGCCCCGCGAGGACGTCGAGGACAAGACGCGCCTCGCGGCGGTCGCTCACGGGGCCCCCGGCGGCTTCGACTCGCGGCCGAGGAGCTTCTCCGTCGCCCCCGACAGGAAACCCAAGCCGTAGCCGACGTGAAGCGTGGGGAGGATCGCGAGCAGGCGCACGGCACCTGCCCCGAGCCGGGGCACGCGCGACAGCGCGAACAGGAGCACGACGAGCGCGTAGGCTGCGATGGCGGCGGCCCCGAGGGCGCGCAGCGGCGTCAGGAGCGCGAGCAGAGCGCCCGAAAGGCCGATCACGAAGACCGACGGGAGCACGTACTTCCACCGGAAGATGTCCGGGTGCTTCCTCAGGATCCGCGCCTTGACGAGCCCCACCGTGTAGATCTGCCTCCACAGCGCGGACAGCGATGCGCGGGGGAGGTACCAGAAGCGGATCGACGGATCGAGCAGCAGCGCGTAACCCGCCTTGCGGATCCGCGTGTTCATGTCGAGGTCCTCGACGACCGCGAGCGCCTCGTCGAAGGTGCCGACGCGGTCTAAGACCTCGCGCCGGAACGATCCGGTCTGGAGCGACGCCACCTCCGCGCGCGTCGTCAGCGTGCGGTAGGGAACCGAGCCGACGGCGATCGGCGCGTAGAGCGCCTCGACGAGCGCCTTGCGGAACGGCGTGTCCGCGTCCATCCGCACGGGACCGCCGACGACGGAAGCGCCGGTCTCCTCCATCACCGCCACGATGCGCGAGAGGTAGTCCGGCGCGACGTAGGAGTGCCCGTCCACGCGGGTGACGATCTCCCCGCGCGCCGCCGCGATCGCGACGTTGAGCGCGGCGGGCGCCGTGCGACCGGGGTTTTGCAGCACGCGGACGCGCCCCTCGGTGTCGAGCGACGCGAGGAGCTTCAGCGTGCCGTCGGTCGAGCCGCCGTCGGCGACGATGATCTCGTACCGATCGGTGGGGTAGTCCTGCGCGAGCAGCGATCGGGTGAGGCGCTCGACGTAGCGCTCCTCGTTGCGTAAGGGGACGACGATCGAGATGAACGGCTTCAACGGGAGGCCCCCGGCGGCGGCAGAGGATAATAGACTGCGCCCCCCGATGAATCGCGCCGCCGAATGGCTCCTCCTCAACGTCGCGCCCACGGCGGCGCACGGCTACATCCGTCTCCTCCACGCCACGATGTCGATCGACGCGAAGGGGCGGGAGGTCCTGGAGGAGGCCCGGCGCTCCCCCGGGCGCTACATCCTCTGCTTCTGGCACTCCCGGTTCGTCATGATGCCGTACGCCTACCCCGGCGGCCGCATCGTCGTGCTCTCGAGCGACCACCGGGACGCCGAAGCGCTCGTCCGCGTGCTCCGCAAGTTCGGCATCGAGCAGGCACGCGGGTCGACCTCGAGGCGCAGCCTCACCGGCATGCGGCAGATCCTGCGCAAGGTCGAGGACGGGTGCGACGTCGGCATGACCCCCGACGGGCCGAAGGGACCGCGACGGACGGTCCAGCCCGGCGTGATCGCGGTCGCCCGCTTCACCGGGCTTCCCATCGTCCCCGTCGGGTTCTCGGCCAAGCCCTTCCGCCGCCTGAAGACCTGGGACCGGACGCTGCTGCCGAGCTTCTTCTCGAAGGGGCTGTTCCTCTACGGCGATCCGATCCGCGTGCGACGCGAGGCGGACGACGCGGAGCAAGAGCAAAGGCGGCTCGACCTCGAGGCCGCGCTCGACCGCGTCACCGACGCGGCCGACGACGCGATGGGCATCCCTCGCGAATGAGACGCATCCTCCTCTCCGCCGGCGAGGCCTCCGGGGACCGTCTCGGCGCCGGGCTCGCGCGCGCGATCCGCGCCGCCGCCCCCGATGTCGAGCTCTTCGGCATGGGCGGTGACGAGATGGCCGAGGCCGGCGTGCGGCTCGTGCAGCACGCCTCGGAGGTCGCGGTCGTCGGCATCGTCGAGGTCGTGCGTCATCTCCCCGCGATCCGGCGCGCGATGGACCGGATGACGCGCGCGCTGACGGAGGAGAAGCCCGACCTGTTCGTCCCGATCGACTTCCCCGACTTCAACTTCCGCCTCGCCGGGCGCGCCTCCCGCGCAGGCGTCCCGATCGTCTATTACGTCAGCCCGCAGGTGTGGGCCTGGCGGAAGGGGCGCGTGGCGACGCTGCGCCGGCTCGTGCGGCGCGTGCTCGTCCTCTTCCCGTTCGAGGTGCCGTTCTACGAGGCGGCGGGTGTCCCGGCGACGTTCGTGGGACATCCGGCGGCGGCGAAGCGCGAGCGCGCCACACGCCAGGACCTGCTCCCGCGTCTCGGCTTCGATGCGAGCCGCCCGGTCGTCGCCCTCCTCCCGGGAAGCCGGATCGGGGAGGCGGGCCGGATCCTGCCGGTCCTCCTCGACGGCGCGGCGCGGCTCCAGGTGAAGCGGCCGGACGTCCAGCTCGCGGTCCCGGTGGCGCGCACGCTCCCCGCGGGATGGGTGGACGGTCTGCTGGAGCGATCGCCGGCGAAGGGCGTCCGTGTGGTGCGGGACGCGTATCCCGGGATCCTCGAGGTCGCCGATGCCGGAGCGGTCGCCTCGGGGACCGCCACGCTCGACGCCGCGCTCGCCGGACTTCCGTTCCTCGCCGTCTACAGGATGCAGCCCCTGACGTTCCTCATCGCGCGCTCCCTGATCCAGGTGGATCACATCGCGCTCCCGAACCTCGTCGCGGGGGAAGGGGTCGTCCCGGAGCTGATCCAGGGGGCGTTCACCGGCAAGGCGGTCGCCCGAGGGATCGGGGAGCTCCTGGATGACCCGGCGGGAGCCGAGGCGATGCGGCGGCGCCTCGCGGTCGTCCGCGACCGGCTCCGCGGCGACGGGTCCTTCGAGCGCGCCGCCGAAGCGGTGCTGGCCGAGCTCCCGGAGGTGCCGGTTTGACGCTTTCGCCTCGCGTATGCTCCAATCCCGCGCTCGCATGATCCGATCCATGACCGGGTATGGCCAGGCGGTCCGAGAGTCCTCGGAGGTCCGCATCACGGTCGAGGTCCGCAGCGTGAACAATCGGTTCGCCGACATGAAGTTGCGGCTCCCCGACGTGCTCGCGCGCCTCGAGCCGGACCTCCGCCGGGCAGTGCTGGCGAAGGTCAAGCGCGGCCGGGTCGAGATCGACCTCCGGGTGGAAGCGGCGCGCGGCTCCCGCGCGGTCACCCTGAACCGCGACGTCGTCGGCGACGTCCTCGCCGCCGGGAAGGCGCTTCGCGACGAGTTCGGCGTCCTCGGCGACGCCGACGTCGCGACGCTCCTCCGCGTCCCGGGCGTCCTCGAGTCGGCGTCCCCGGCGGAAGACCTCGACGACAAGGGCCGCGAGGCGGTGATGGCCGCGGTCGACGAGGCGCTCGAAGGGCTCGACCGGTCGCGGGCGAGGGAGGGCGCCATCCTCGCCACCGACCTCGTCGAGCGTTTCGCCAAGATGGAGGCCGTGACGGCCGAGGTGCGCGCGCGGGCGGCGGCGGTTCCCGAGCTCCTCGAGCGCAAGCTCACCGAGCGCGTGGCGCAGCTGTCCGGCGGGATCGCGATCGACCCGACCCGCCTCGCGCAGGAGGTCGCGTTCCTCGCCGATCGTGCCGACGTCACCGAAGAGATCGTACGTCTCACCGGGCACCTCGAGCAGGCGCGCGGCTTCCTCGCGCGACCCGACGGCGAGCCGGTGGGGAAGCGTCTGGACTTCCTCCTGCAGGAGATCCACCGCGAGACGAACACGATCGCCAGCAAATCGCCCGACCTCGAGATGAGCCGGAGCGCGCTCACGCTCAAGGCCGAGGCGGAGAAGATTCGGGAGCAGATCCAAAACCTTGAGTGACGCGACACCGAAGCGCCGGGGGATCGTGTTCGTCATCTCGGCCCCCTCCGGGACCGGCAAGAGCACGCTCGCCCGCCGTCTTCTCGAGAGCGTGCCCGGCCTCAAGTTCTCCGTCTCCTACACGACGCGCCCGCGGCGTGCCGGGGAGGAGAGCGGGCGCGAGTACCACTTCGTGGACGCGGCGCGCTTCGACGCGCTCGCCGGCTCGGGGGGCCTCCTCGAGTGGGCGCAGGTCTTCGGCGAGCGGTACGGGACCGGGCGGGAGGCGACCGAAGCCGCGCTCGCCGCGGGGGACGACCTCCTCCTCGACATCGACGTGCAAGGCGCCCGGCAAATCCGCGCGTCGGGCCTGGACGCCGTGTCGGTCTTCGTGCTGCCCCCGAGCTTCGCGGCGCTCGAGTCGCGGCTTACGTTGCGCGCCAGCGACCAGCGGCAGGCCGTCGCGCGGCGCCTGGCCGAGGCCCGCGGCGAGGCCATGGAGTACGATCGGTTCGACTACGTCGTCGTGAACGCCGAGCTGGAGGAGGCCACCTCGACGCTCGCGGCGATCGTCCTCGCGGAGCGCTCGAAGACCGGCCGCCTCCGCGACCGCGTGAACGACATCCTCGAGACCTTTCCCGCCCCCTGAAGGGCCAGGAGCATCGATGTTCAAGATCCCCGAGAACCTGGACAGCAAGTACCGCTTCGTCATGCTCGCGGCACTCCGCGCCGAGCAGCTTCAGTCCGGCGCGGTCCCGCGTGTGGATTCCGATTCGATCAAGCCCACCGTCGTCGCGCAGGAGGAAGTCGCGGCGGGCGTCGTCGAGGTGTGGGACGGGACCGAGCCGCCGGCGCCGGAGGCGCCCGCCGAGCCCGGAGTGTAGATCGTGCGGTTCGCGGTCGGTGTGTCGGGCGGGATCGCGGCGTACAAGGCCTGCGAGGTCGTGCGGGGCCTGACCACGGCGGGGGCCGAGGTGCAGGTCCTCATGACGCAAAACGCTGCGCGGTTCATCACGCCGCTGACCCTCCAGACGCTCTCGGGCCGCAAGGTCTGGACCGACCCCTGGGACCTCGAGGACGACGAGGTCATCCGCCACATCGACCTCGCGCGCGGGATCGACGCCTATGTCGTCGCCCCCGCGACCGCGAACGTCCTCGCCAAGCTCGCGTATGGGATCGCCGACGACCTCGTCTCCACGCTCTACCTCGCGGTCACAGGACCCGTCGTCCTCGCCCCGGCGATGAACACGCGGATGTGGCAGCACGCGGCGACACGTGAGGCGGTCGCGCGTCTGGCGGCGCGCGGCCACGTCATCGTTCCGCCCGAGAGCGGCTGGCTCGCCGAGCGCGAGTCCGGCGTGGGCCGGCTCGCGGACCCGGCGCGGATCGTGCGCACAGCGCTCGATGCGGCCGCTCGCTCGACCGCGCTTTCCGGGAAGAAGATCCTCGTGACCGCCGGACCCACCCGGGAGGCGATCGACCCGGTCCGGTACCTGTCCAACGGCTCGTCCGGGAAGATGGGGTACGCGATCGCCGAGGCCGCGGCCCGCCGCGGAGCTTCGGTCGTCCTCGTCACGGGCCCCGTGGACCTTCCCGCTCCGGCGTCCGTGCGCGTCGTCCCGGTGACGACCGCCCGTGAGATGCGCGACGCGGTGATGCGCGAGCGGGAAGGGTGCCACGCGATCTTCATGGTCGCGGCGGTGTCCGATTACGCACCGCGCGCCTCCGCCCTCAAGCTGAAGAAGACCGGCGGCCCGCTCACGCTCGTCCTCGAGGAGGGCCCCGACATCCTCGCCGAGCTCGGCGCCACGAAAGGGTCCGAGATCCTCGTGGGCTTCGCGGCCGAGACCGACGACGTGATGGAGAACGCCGCGGCGAAGCTCGCCGGGAAGCGCGCGGACTTCATCGTGGCCAACGACGTCTCCGCTCCCGGGCTCGGGATCGGCTCGGACCGCAACGCGGTGACGATCCTCGGAGCGGACGGTGCGGTGCACGCCGTCCCCGAAGGATCGAAGCGCGAGATCGCCGAGGCGATCCTCGACCGCACGCTATGAGCGACCTTTCGAGCTGGGTCGCCTATCTGGGCGAGATCGGGGTCACGGATCTCAGGATCACGCGGGAGGCCGGAGTGCTGGCGGCGGCGCCCGCGCCTCCCCCCGCCACGACGACGCTCGAGTCGATCCGCGCGGACATCGGCGACTGCCGGCGGTGCAGGCTCTGCGAGAAGCGCACGAACATCGTGTTCGGGGTGGGAAACCCCCGCGCCCGTCTCATGTTCGTCGGCGAGGGGCCCGGCGCCGACGAGGACCTGAAAGGCGAGCCGTTCGTCGGCCGCGCCGGCAAGAAGCTCGACGAGATGATCCAGTCGATCGGCCTGACCCGCGACCAGGTCTACATCGCCAACGTGGTGAAGTGCCGGCCGCCCGACAACAGGACGCCCGAGCCGGACGAGATCGCGACCTGCTCGCCGTACCTCTTCCGGCAGATCGAGGCGATCGCCCCCGACGTGATCGTCGCCTTGGGGGCGCCCGCGGCCAAGACGCTCCTCGGCACGAAGACGGGGATCACGCAGCTCCGCGGGAACTGGGGGCGCTTCCGCGGGATCCCGGTGATGCCGACGTTCCACCCCGCCTACCTCCTCCGCGCGTACACGGTCGAGAACCGCCGGCTCGTCTACGAGGACCTCAAGGCCGCGCGCGCCCGGATGACCTCGACGGACGCGTGAGCGGCGAGACCGCGAAGGCGTTCGTCGGCGTCGCGGTCCCGGTCCCGCTGCGGCGGACCTTCACGTACCGGCTCGGAAGCGAGCGTGCGGGGATCGCGCTCGGTTCGCGCGTGCGCGTCCCGTTCGGACGGCGCACCGTGCTGGGCACCGTCGTGAGCTTGGCACCGGAGACTCCCGCGGAGCTCGTCGCGATCCGTGAGGTCGAGGAGACGCTCCCTTCGGCCCCCGCGCTCCCCGCGTCGCTCCTCGAGCTGACGCGCTTCGTCGCGGACTACTACCTCTGCTCGCGGGGGGAGGCGATTGAGGCGGCGCTCCCTCCGGACCCGCTGGCGCGGAAGCGCAAGGCGCCCGACGCTCCCGCACCCGAGCCGGCGCCCGTGGTGCCGCCGGGCCGCGTCGAGCTGACCGGACCGCAATCCGCCGCGTTGGCGCCACTCCTGCCCGCGGTCGCCGCGCGTGCCTACGCGCCGTTCCTGCTCCATGGCCCGACCGGATCGGGGAAGACCGAGGTGTACCTGCGCGCGGCGGAGGCGACGCTCGCCGCAGGACGTGGCGTCCTCTACCTCGTCCCGGAGATCGGCCTCACGCCGCTGCTCGTCGGCCGTCTGGCCGCGCGCTTCCCCGGCCAAGTCGCGGTGCTTCATTCCGCGCTCGCCCCGCGCGCGCGGCGCGCGGCGTGGGAGGCGGTTCGAGCCGGCGAGAAACGGTTCGTCGTCGGCGCGCGCTCGGCGGTCTTCGCGCCGCTTCCCGATCCCGGCCTCATCGTCGTGGACGAGGAGCACGACGCGTCCTACAAGCAGGAGGACGCCCCGCGCTACAACGGCCGCGACGTCGCGGTCGTTCGCGCGCGCCTCGAGTCCGCGGTCGTGCTCCTGGGCTCGGCGACGCCCTCGCTCGAGGCGTACCAGCATGCGCGCTCCGGCCGCTACACGCTGCTGACGCTCCCGGGGCGCATCGCCGGTCGCCCGCTGCCGAAGGTCGAGCTCGTGGACATGCGGGAGCAGTTCCGTGCGGCGGGGGAGATCACGCCGCTGTCCGCGCCTTTGGCGCAAGCGCTCGCGGAGACCGTGGCCCGCGGCGAGCAGGCGCTCGTGCTCCGCAACCGGCGCGGGTGGGCGGTCGCGCTCCTGTGCGCCGCGTGCGGGAAGCGCGTGACCTGCCGTCAATGCTCGCTGGCGCTGACCTGGCACCTCGGAATCAAGCGCCTCCGTTGTCACGGTTGCGGCCACGAGGAACGGCGGCCCGACGCGTGCCCGTCGTGCGCGGCCGAGGTCCTGGGGGAAGTCGGCGACGGCACCGAGAGGATCGAGGACGATCTCCGCCGCGTGCTCCCCGACGCGCGCATCGAGCGGATGGACCGCGACACCGTGCGCGGACGCGGCGCGCACGAGCGGATCCTCAAGCGCTTCGACGCGGGGGAGATCGACGTCCTCGTCGGCACGCAGATGATCGCCAAGGGGCACGACTTCCCGAACGTGACGCTCGTCGGGGTGCTCTCGGCGGATCAGACCTTGGGCCTCCCGGACTTCCGCGCCGGGGAGCGCGCCTTCCAGCTCCTGACGCAGGTCGCAGGGCGAGCGGGCCGCGGCGACCGGCCGGGGCGCGTCATCGCCCAGGCGTTCGACCCCGAGCACCCGGTGCTCGCCGAGGCGGCGGCACAGGACTACGACGCGTTCTTCTCCCGCGAGATCCTCTACAGGCGCGCGCTGCGCTATCCGCCGCTCTCGGCGCTCGTCCAGATCATCGTCGCCGACGCCGCCGAGGGGCGCGCGTGGCGCACCGCGCACGAGGTCGCGGAGGCGCTCCGCGGCGCGGCATCGCAGCGCCTGACGATCGCCGGCCCCGGCCCCGCGCCGATCGAGCGCCTGCGCGGGCAGTTCCGGATGCAGATCCTCGCGCGCTCGGCGGGCCGGCGCCGCCTCGTCGAGACCGTCGCCGCCGCCCTCTCCTCCTTCGACGGGAAGGCGATCGCGCGGACGATCCACGTGGACGTCGATCCCGTGTCGCTCCTTTAGCCGTGATCGTCCACTCGATCCTCGAGGAGACGCCGGAAGCGACCGCGCGGGAGATGGCGCGCGCGCCCGAAGGCGCAGACGTCGTCGAGATCCGCGCCGATCGTCTGCGGGCGGAGGCTGTGGCGGGGCTCGTCGCGAAGCAGCAGCGCCGGGTCATCGTCACGGTGCGGGCCGCCGCCGACGGCGGCGGCTTCGACGGGAGCGTCGAGGAGAAGCGTCGCATCCTGGAGTCGGCGCTTTCGGCGGGTGCTTCCTTCGTGGACGTGGAGGTGGACGGGCCCCTCGCGCCTCTCGCGGAGGGGCCGGCCGCCGATCGCGTGATCCTCTCCCTGCACGGCGGCCCGTGCGAGCCGGCGGCCCTCGCCGCGGCCCACGAACGGCTCCGCCGGTCGCGGGCGAGATACTTGAAGCTCGTGCCGGAGGCGAAGCGGGCGGGGGAGTGCGGGGCGCTCCGCGCCCTGCTGCGCGAGGGGGACGGACGCCTCGCGGCGTTCGCCTCCGGACGGGCCGGGACCGCGTCGCGGGTCTTCGCGCTCTCGTGGGGGTCGTGGGGGATCTACGGCGCCGTCGCGCGCGGGCGCGAGACGGCTCCCGGGCAGGTGACGACGCGCGATCTCCTCCGGGTCTTTCGCGCCGGTGCGATCGGGGAAGCGACGCGTCGCTTCGCGCTCGTGGGGACGCCCGTGCTCGAAAGCCCGTCGCCGGCGATGCACGCGGCGGGTTACGCGGCGCTCGGCCTCGACGCGGTCTACGTCCCGGTCGAATGCGACGACCTCGACGACGTCACGGCACTCCCCTGGGACGGGCTCGCGGTGACGACCCCGCTGAAGGGGGCGGCGGCGCGCCGTTGCGTGCGTCTCACGCCGGACGCGCGCTGGGGCGCCGTCAACACCGTGCGGGTCGAGGGGGACGGGTGGAGCGGGGACAACACCGATGTCGCCGCCGCGCGGCAGCTCCTGGACCCGGTCGCGATCGAAGCCGGGGACGCGGTCGCGATCGCCGGTGCCGGGGACAGCGCGCGGTCGCTGGGCGGGATGCTCGTGGACAAGGGTGCGGCGGTCAGCATCTTCGCCCGCGATCCCGAGCGCGGCGGCGAAGCGGCCGTCGCCATCGGCGCCGCGTCGGCGCCTCTCCCCGATCTCGCCGCGGCGTCGTGGGATCTCCTGATCCAGGCGACCCCGCTCGGCAAGCGCGGCGAGCGCGTCCTTCCGGCCGAGCGCCTCGCGG
>Ga0111539_10011649_pt1 | contig 11034 bp, 5 predicted proteins | sample RhiMethybrSRZTD1_FD_79667 | JGI IMG/M metagenome (GOLD analysis project Ga0111539, IMG submission 79667) | Populus rhizosphere microbial communities from Tennessee, USA - Rhizosphere MetaG P. TD hybrid SRZTD1 (version 2) (version 2) | ecosystem: Host-associated > Plants > Roots > Rhizosphere >... | reverse complement strand
GCAGAAGGAGAGGATTCGACCGACACGGCCTTGCGAATTGGTCACGAGGACGCCACCCTGCGGCCGGTGCCGACCTCGGGACGGGGTTACGTAGCGCTCTTCGCCGGCCTCGTCGCAGTGTCGACGAGTGCGCCGTTCTTCGTCATGGCGCATGTCGATGCGTACGCCGCGGTGTTCTGGCGAACCGCGCTGGCGGCGCTCATCGCGCTCGGCATTGGTGCACTGCGCGGCAAGCTCGATTTCGCCGAGATCCGCCGCCAGGCGCGCGCCATCGCGCTGGGCGGCATCTTGCTCGGCGCGCACTTTCTCATGTGGGTCAAGGCGTTCGACCTGACCGACTACGCTTCCAACTTACTGCTCCTCGTCTTTCAGCCGATCATGGCGGCGTTCTTGTCGGCGCGGCTCGGACAACCATTGCCGCGACACGTCGTCGCTTCGGTGGGATTCTCGGTGCTCGGGTTGGCGCTCATCGCGGGGGGCGATTTCGCGCTGAGCCCGCGGGCGCTCTTCGGTGATGCGCTGTGCCTCGCGGCCGGCGTGGCCATCACGGTGTTTTACGTGGTGACGGGTCGAGCGCGCCGCGCGCTCTCCATGGAGGTCTTCTTGGGCGCCATCATGGCCGTCTGTGCGATGACGGCATTGCCCGTGGCCCTCGCGGCGGGCGTCAAGCTGGTCGGGTTGCCCGCGGCGACGTGGGGTTGGCTTTCCGCCATCGTCCTCGTGACGACGCTGATGGGTCACGGCCTCATGAACTACGCAGCGAATCACGTGTCGCTCTTCACCCTCAACATCGTCATCGTGCTCGAGCCGGCGGTGGGGATCGCCTTCGGCTCCGTCCTCTTCGGCGCCACGTTGACGGCGGTGCAGCTGCTCGGCGGCGCGCTTCTCGCGACCGCGGTGCTCGTCGGTGTTCGTCGAGAGCCGGCGTCCGCCAAAGCTGCGCGTCCCGAGAGCGCCGCTACGACGCCCTGAAGACGAGCGCCACCCACTCCCCTTGCGACGGCGATGCCTCGAGCTCGAGCTCGAGACTCGCAAACTTCGCTCGGACTTCGAGGGCGCGTTCTTGCAGGATGCCCGACAGGATCAAAAGGCCCCCTTTGGCCACGCGCGCGCGGAGCGGCTCGGCCAGGGCAATGAGAACCGACGCCTCGATGTTGGCCAAAACGACGTCGAAGCTCTCGCCAATTTCCTGCACGAGGGAACCATCGGCGCGGATGCGATCGACGAGACCATTTCGTTCGGCGTTCTCACGCGCGAGGGTAACGGCATCGGGATCGACGTCGATCGCGCGCGCGGTCGCGGCGCCGAGCGTGAGGCCCACCAGCGCCAGAATGCCGCTGCCGGTGCCGACGTCGAGCAGCGACGCGGATCGGCCACCGGGCGCGAAGACCGCAGCCGACCGCTCTTCGAGAGCGCGCGCCACGAGCGCCGTCGTCGGGTGAAGACCGGTGCCGAAGGCGCGCCCCGGCTCGAGCTCGAGCACGCGCTCGTCGGGGTGCTTCGGCGCGTAACGCTCCCAGGGCGGACGAATGGTGACCCGCTCCGTCAGCCGAAACGGGACGAAGTACTTCTTCCATTCGTCGCGCCACGCATCGCCGACCAGCTCGGAGAAGCGGGGCGACCAGCCGGCGTCGACGCGTGCCGCCGCTTCTTCGGCGAGCGCGCGCGTCGCGAACGAGGCGACGAGCGTCGTTTTGCCCGGTGTGCCGCTCGTCGCGAGCGTCGTGTCGTCGCGCTCTTCGACGCCGTCGGCTCCGAGCTCGAAGAGCAGCGCCGCGGCTTCGTCGGCCTCCGACGCGGAGACGGCGACCGAGAGCTGCGGATAGCGGGGCGGGTCGGCTTGGGGGCGCGAATCGGTCATGAGGTGCAGTCGTCTCCGTCGGGGCGCATCAGCGCGCGGCCGGAACGTAGTAGCGATCTTTGGCCGGCACCGAGAAAAGCACCTCGCGCCGGCGCTCGGGCGGGGGCACGGGCGCTCCGGCTTCGAGCACCATCGCCGTGAGCTTCTCGCCGTAAACGACGCCGGTGTCGATGCCGGTCGCCCAGGGGTGGACCTGCGGCTCGCGCTGCGCGTTGTGACCAAACACGATGTGCGGAGGTCCGACGTAGCGCCGCCCCCAGAGCACGATGCCGTCCTTCTCGACGGGTTCTCCGTACGTGCCGAGCTTTTCGATGGGCTCGTTGTTCGGACCGAGGTAGCGCATCGAGAGGAGCGCCTGCTCGGGTTGCTCGCCGATCGGGACGCCGGGAACGACGCCCGCGTGGACCAGCCGAAGCTCGTGGGCGGGGAGGTCGATGTAGAGCTCGAGCGACTCGAGCACCGCCCAATCGGTGTTTTCGAGCTGTTCGGCAAGCTTGCGCTTGCTCTTGCCGAGGTGCGCTTCATGCCCCGCGCGCTTCGCTGCGCGCCAACGCAAGAGCACGTCGTCGTGGTTGCCGCGCACCCCGCGCGCCCCCGTGCCACGCATGATGGCAAGGACGCCGAGCGGGTCGGGACCGCGCGACAACAGATCGCCGAGGAAAAGGAGATCGTCGCCCGCGCCGTATTTCACCACCGATAAGAGCTCTTCGAGCTCTTCGCGGCACCCGTGGACGTCGCCGACGACGATGGTGCGGTTTCGTTGTGCTGACTCGTGCTTCGGCATGTCGTGGCGGGCGCTGCGCGGGGCGATCAGCTGTCGGGGTCACCCAGCTTGGCACGCTTGGGAATGACCACGACGCCCTGTTCGCTCACGTAGAACCGGCGGCGGTCCTCTTCGGGATCGTAGCCGATCGAGATGCCCTGGGGAATATCGACGTCCTTGTCGATGACGCACCGCCGGATGCGCGCGTAGCGGCCGATGTTGACGTTTTCGAAGAGCACCGATTCTTCGACCTCGCTGAACGAGTTGATGCGCACGCGCGGCGAAAGCACGCTGCGGTGAATGCGCCCGCCGGAGATGATGCACCCGTCGGACACCAGGCTGTCGGTCGCGACGCCGACGCGCGCCGCGGCCTCGTCGCGGAAGACGAACTTGGCCGGAGGGTCGTGGCTGATGCCGGTGCGCAGCGGCCAGCGCGAGTTGTAGAGATTGAACATGGGATGGATCTCGACGAGATCCATGTGCGCCGCCCAGTACGCGTCGACGGTGCCGATGTCGCGCCAATAGCCGCGCTCGCGCGGGCTTTCGCCGGGCACGATGTTGGTGGCGAAGTCGTAGACGAAGACGCGCCGCCCGGCCTTCACGCAAGCGGGGACGACGTCGCCGCCGAAGTCGTGCTTGGACGAGCTGTCGGCCAGATCTTTCTCGAGCTCGGCGACGAGCGCTTCCGTCTTGAAGACGTAGTTGCCCATCGAGGCGAGCGCCAAGTGCGGCTGCCCGGGCATGGCTGGCGGGTCGCTCGGCTTTTCGTGGAACGCGATGACGCGCCCCTCTTCGTCGCATTGGATGACGCCGAACGAGCGCGCCTCTTCGCGGAGCACGGGGATCGCAGCCACCGTGAGGTCGGCGTCCTTGGCGAGGTGGGCCGCCATCATCTGGCGGATGTCCATCTTGAAGACGTGATCGCCTCCGAAGACGGCGACGAGATCGGGATTCTCGTCGCTGATGACGTGCTGCGTCTGGTACACGGCGTCGGCCGATCCGCGAAACCAGTTTTTGCCCGTGCGCTGCTGCGCGGGCAATGTCTCGATGAAGTTGTCGAGCATCGGCGAGAGGCGCCAGCCCCGCGCGATGTGCTCCTCGAGCGACGCACTCTTGTATTGCGTCAGGATCTTGATGCGAAAGAGCCCCGAGTTGACGAAGTTGGAAAGGATGATGTCGATGACGCGATAGCGCCCCGCGAACGGGACAGCGGGCTTGGCACGCTCGATCGTAAGCGGCCCCATCCGCTTGCCCTCCCCCCCCGCGAGGATCATGGACAACACCTTCGACGACTCGTACGGCGCGCCCAGAATCAGGTCCCTAGCCACGGCCGGGGAATCTAGCACTACCGACTGCGTCGCCGCGATTCGGTCGGACGGCTCCGGTGGAAAATTCCCCTTTCGAACGAGGGATGAAAGACCGATTCTGCTCCGCCGACGGGGCAGGGGCAGGGAGGCAAAGGAGAGGGGCGGAGGACGAAAGGGAGGGGCGCGGTTGCCGTCCTTGACACCGGTCGGCGGTCGAGGGCGCGCGTTCGGAGGTTCCGAGACCGGAACGGCTCGGCCGCCAATCGTGTGGCGAAGGAAGAAAGCGACGCTGAGAAAGGAGTCGGTGGCAAAAAAAGGGGGGACCTGCTCGAGAAGGCTGCGCGATGGCCTTGCGATTCGAGCGAGCCGCGTGTTAGCCCTTGACTACCCTTGAACCGGGGCGGACAAGCCCGCTCGCGCCGAGGGTTCCCCCTGCCGGAGAACGTTCATGAGGATCTCAGTCCGCCGCGTCGCTCCCGTGTGCTTCGTCTGCGTGCTCCCTATCGCGGTTTTCGCGATGACCCCAGGGTGCGGTCCCACGGACGAGCCCTATAAGCCGCAGCCCGCCTTCAGCGGGCGCAAGGCGAGCCTTCCTGCCGTGCCGTCCCTCCCCAACAAGCCCATCAAAGTGGGCGACGGGTACACCGTTTACGGTGCGATGCACCACCTGCGAAGCCGCGTTCACAATCCCGACGTCAATGCGAAGGACTTGAACATCACCGGTTACATCGTTCAGACCAACCTGCCCGAAGCGCCCGCGTGCGCCGTCCACAAGACCGGCAAGGGTGACAAGGACGACTGCAAGGCCCCCGTCCCCGCCTTCTGGATCGCCGACGAGAAGGGTGGCGCGGTCAAAGACTCCATCAAGGTGATGGGCTGGGCCTCGAACTTCGCCCAGATTTTCGACGCCGTCGAGAAGTACTCCAAGCCCGAGTCCAAGAACCCGAAGGACAACGAGCCCGTCAAAGACGAGTTCTGGGCGGTCGACATCCCCAAGCCGATCCCCAACGTGGGGGCCAAGGTCAACGTCAACGGCAACTTCGCCGTCTCGTTCACCAAGGCGACGAGCAGCGTGGAGACCGACCCCACGCACGGCATCCTCACCTACGCCAAGATGACCTACCTCGAGCCCCCGCCCGAACCGGGCACGCTCCCCGGGATGAAGCAGGGCGGCGGCGGCGGCGGCAAGAAGAAGTAGTCGCTAGCAGTTGCAGCTAGGCCCTACTCGGGTCACAAGGGCGCCTAACATGGCGACTCTCGTGACCTCGCGTGGGGAACGCCGAGGGAGAGGCACGCCGGCGCGGAGTCGCCGTGCCGCGTTGCTGCGCGCTCTTGCGCTGCCTGCAGCGCTCGCCGTCGCGGTGGGCTGCACGCAGATCCCTCCCGGCCGCTACGCGATCGACGACGTCGAGATCGAGGGCAACAGCAAGGTCGAGTCGGCGGAGATCGAGGACAAGATCGCGACGGCCCAAAGCCCGCGCTTTCTCGGGCTGTTTCGCGGCGTGGTGCTCGACTACGAGCTCTACGACCCGTACATCCTCGAGCGCGATCTGGCGCGCATCGAGCGCCTCTATCGGGCGCGCGGCTTCTACGAGGCCCGCGCGCGAGCCGGCCGCGTGCAGAAGATCGACGAGTCGCACGTGCGGGTGAGCGTCGTGGTCGACGAGGGGCCGCCGGTCACGGTGGGCGACATCAAAGTGCAAGGGATCGCCACCCTGCCCATCGACGATGCAGCGGCGGCGCTGGCCGTCATTCGGCGCCGCCTGCGCGCGGGGCGCAACTTCGACGAGGAACGCTACGAGCAAGCGAAGGACGGGCTGCTGCGCGCTTTCACCGATCGCGGTTACGCCTTCGCCAAAGTCGAAGGGCGCGTGGAGGTCGACCTCGCGCATCACGTGGCCAACGTCTTTTTCGAGGTGACGCCAGGGAAAGTGGCGCGCCTCGGTGCGGTGACCATCACCGGCTTGGGGCCCCTGCCCGAGGGTCCGGTGCGGCGAGCGCTCGATCTCAGCGAAGACGAGCTCTATTCGACCGACAAGCTCGCCGCGGCGAAGCGCGCCGTCCTCGGGCTCGGCGTGTTCTCCGAAGCGGAGGTGCAGCCCGATCTTTCTCAGCCGAATTCAACCGTCGTGCCGGTCAAAGTCATCGTCACGCCGAGCGAGCTCAGATCGGTGAAGGTCGGCGGCGGCATCGAGCTCGACGTGGTGAGGACCGACATGCACGCGCTCACCGGCTGGGAGGATCGCAATTTCCTGGGGGGGCTGCGGCGCTTCAACATCGATCTTCGCCCTGGGCTCGTGATTTACCCGACTCGTCTCCCCAAGCTCGAGAAGCCGGAGCGGCTCTTGCCAGAGGCTCGCGCGAGAGCCGAGCTGCGCCAGCCGGGCGTGCTCGAGGCACGCACGGGGGGCATCGTGCGCGGCGAGATCAATGTCTATCCCGTGATTTGGTACGTCGAGGATCCGGACGCGATTCCCCCCGACGTCGTGCCCGGGTACCTCGATCTCAGCGCCGGCTACGGCTTCGATCGCTCGTTCGGGCCTCTTTACGCAAATATCTCTTACAACTTTCAGAACAGCTTTCCGTTCAACTACGGCGCCGATGTAGAGAACCGCAGCAAGATCGTCCTCTCGTACATCGACCTCAAGACGACGCTCGATTTTCGCAACGACGCCCTGCGTCCGCACTCCGGCGTCTTCATTTCGAACGATTTTCAACTGGCGGGGTTGCCCGTTCTCAGCAACTTTCGCAGCGCGGGGTCGCTCTTCGCATCCGATCTCCGCCTTCTGCCCGAGGTGCGCGGGTACCTACCCCTCGCGCGCCGCTGGACATTGGCTTTGCGCGGCACAGTCGGATTTCTCTTCCCGTTTCCCGGCAGTTACGGGGAGAGCTTTCGTCCCGGCGTCGACGCCAGCTCCAGCGACATTCAGCTCGTCTTTTTTCGCGGATTCTTCTCGGGCGGCCCCAATTCCAATCGAGGCTATCCTTATCGAGGCGTGGGACCTATGGGCTATGTAAGCGATTTTCTGCCTGTGCCCACGAATCTGCTGTTTCCGACCGGTGGGCTCACCCTTTGGGAAGCGTCGGTCGAGATCCGTTTTCCGATCTCCGGCGATCTCGGCGGCGCGGCTTTCTGCGACGCGAGCGACGTCTCCCGCTATCGGTTCGACGTCCGCGTGCTTTATCCGCACCTGTCCTGCGGGGTTGGCCTTCATTACAACACGCCCGTCGGCGCCATCGGCATCGACGTAGGGTTCCCCATCCCCGGCGCGCAGTCTCTCGACAAGAAAGCCGCGCCGACCGACAAAGTCGCGCCTCAATGGTACAACGTCGCGATCGGGATCGAGAGCCGCTGATGGACCCGCCGTCGATCGCGAACCTCAAGCGCGCGCCGCGCTCATTCGGGCGCACGATGCTCGGCGCGCTCATCGTGACCGCGACGTTCGGCGGCGCGCTCGTGGGCGGCGCGTTGCTGCATGCCAACGTGCAGCCGGCGCGAAGGTTCACGGCGCGCCTTTTGAGCGACCTGCTGACGAACACGCTCAGCGGTCGCATCACGATTCAGAAGATCGATCACATCGGCGCCGGTGGGTTCGACGGCGCCGACGCGACGGTCGACGATCCCAGCGGAAACCGTGTGCTCACCGTCTTCGGTTTGCGCGGTCGCGCGTCGCTCTTCGCCATTGCGCGGCAGTTCTTGAGCGGGTCGGGTTACATCGAGATCGACATCACTCACGCGCTCGCCGAGCGGGCCGATGCGACGATCCTGCCGAATGACGAAGGGATCCCCTCCTTGGCGCTCGCCTTCGAGCCGCGCCCTTCGACCGCGCCTGGCGCCGCGTCGCGCCCCGGCAAACGGGTGCGCGTGTGGCTCCCCGACGTCGAGCTGCAAAAGGGGCACGCGCGCGGCGGCATCTTCGGGCTCTCGGGGCTCGAGGTCGACGTCGCCAACGTCTACGGCTCGGTGCTGGCGGGCACTGCCCGGAGCTCGATTCAGCTTCGCCGTTTTTCGCTCCACGCGGGGGGGCTCCACGCCAAGCCCCTGCAAGGCACGGCCGAGCTTCGCATCAATCTCCCCTCGAGCACCGGCAACGACATCTCGGTGTGGGGGGTGTTCGACGGCAACGCGGGAGACGTGCAGGTCAATCTGCGCGGCGGTCTCGACGGCAAGGAGATGTATTTCACGGGTGACGCGCTCCGCGCGCGCCCCGAGGCCGTACGGGATTTCCTGCCGTGGTGGCCCGTCCTCGACGACGTAAAGGCGCACGTGCAGGCCCGCGGCGAGCCTTCCAATCTGTTTACGCGCGGCTCGGTCCAAGTCGGAGCGAGTGACGCTGCCTTCGCGGGTCGATTGACCTTCGAGAGGGGCGTTCGCACGAGCCTCGCCGTGGAGGCGCGCGACGTCGATCTACGCTCCTTTGCCGTCGGGGCGCCGCCGACGGCCATCTCGACGTCGGCCACGCTCGACCTGGGGCTCGATCCGGTGCGTGGGCTCGAAGGGAGCATCGCCGCCAGGACCGAGCCTTTTCGCCTAGCGAGCGTCGACGTGCCCCGCGCGTCGGTCACGGCGACCGTCACGGGTCCGCGCGTCGCGGGAAGAGTCGAGATTGCCGATCGCGCGCTGCCGTCCACCGTCGACGTCGACGTGCACCCGGGCAAAAACGACGGCCCCGTGGTCGTCGACCTCGACTGGACGGCGCGCGCGCCGGCCATGGAGAAGATTCCGTGGCTTGCCCCGATCGGCACGGGGCAGCTCGCGTGGCGCGCGAAAGGGTCGATCGTCGAAGGGAAGCTCAACGCGTCGGTGGATGGCACCGCCGCGCACTACGCGCGTTCGGGTGTCGCGCTCGACGAAGGTCGTATCGAGGGGACCGTGCGCGGAGCGTTCGACGCGCTCGCCATCGACGCGACCCTCGAAGGGCGCGGTGTTCACGTCGGGCCTTTCGCTTTTACCGAGATTCGCGCCAAGGCGGAAGGGCCGCTGACGCGTCTCGACGTCGTGGCGGCCGTTTCGCGAACCGACAAGACCAAGCTCGGCGCGCAGGCCTCGGTGGAAACATTGCCGACGGGAACCGTCGTGAAGAACCTCGAGCTTGCGGCGGCGCGCGGCGAGATCGCCGTTTTCGGAAAGGTGCGCAGCATCGAGGTCACCGACGATCGCGTCGAGCTCCAAGGGATCGCGGTGGAGGGGGCGGGATCGCCCATCGGCGGCTCGGTCAGCATTTCTCCGACCAGCGCGAGGGCGCACCTCGCCGCAGCCGACGTCGATCTGGCGAAGCTCGGCGCCATCTTGTTGCCAGGCGCGCCCATGGGGGGGCGGCTCGCGTTCGACGTCGATGCCGAGCTCACGGGTCGCACCGAGCGGGGACACGCTCGCCTGCGCCTTCAGGACGGCGAGCTCGGCGAGATCAAGGGCGTGGGCGCGCAGGGGGAGGCCGACCTCAGCGCCGGACATTTCTCGGGGGGGGTCGACTTCATCTGGGGCAACCTCGGATCCGCGACCATCACCGCCAACGACGCCGTGCTGGAGGGCTCCGCGCTGCGCGAATCTTCGTGGGAGAAAGCGCGAGGCAAGCTCCAAATCGACGGCGCGGTGGACCTCGCGCGCTTGGCCGAGCAGTTCCCCGTCGTCGTGCGATCGCTCGGCGAAACGGGGGGCGCCGCGCGCGCCAAGCTCGTGCTCTCGCGCGCCGGCGAGCCGGAAGGAGAAGAACCGCGGTCGGAGATCGCCCCCCCCGACGTCGACCTTCTCTTTTGGACCGACGGCTTGCGCGTGGGCAACACGAGCGAAGGCGTCGACGCGCAGGTCTCCTTGCACGTCGACGGCGAAGAGCCGAAAGGGCACCTCACGGCGCGCCTCATCGACCTCGAAGGCATCTTCGCGAGTCTTTCCGCCTCCTCGTCCGAGATCCACGTCGCCGATTTCTGGGGTAGTCCCGCGCGTGCGCTCGATCGTCTTTGGCAGCTGCCCGTCGTGGCCGAGATCGCCTTGCCGCGCCGGCCCTTGGTGCTTTATCCGAGCGCACTTCGGCTGCCAGGGTGGCGCGGCGAAGTGGAGGGCGGGCTCACGATGAGCGGGTCGCTCCGTGCACCCGCGGTGGGCGTCACCGTGCAGGGGCACGCTATCGAAGCGGCCAACGCGGGGCTCGGCTTGCCCGTCGAAGTCGATGCGCAGGCTCACTACGACGGGCAAAAGGCGCTGACCCGACTCCGCGCCACGCGCCCGCAAGGGGTCGTATTCGACGCCAGTACGCAGATCGACGCACGACTCGAGAACGTGCTGGCCGCCCTCTCGCGACCAGCGAGCGACGACGAGCGACCCACCGAGGAGCGAGCCGATGAACCGCGTCGTCGTCGCGCGAGAGGGTGGTGGGAGGCGACAGGGCGGGCTCGCCTTTACGAGTTCCCGCTGGCCACCGTTCCCGCGCTGTCGGAGAACTTGGTCGGCGGATTTGCGAGCGGCATGCTCACGTTTCGCGGTTTGAACCGTGATCCCCAAATCGACGCTCAAGTCGACGCCAAGAACCTCACGCTCGACGCGGCCACGTTCCCCACGGCGGTGGCGCACTTGAGCGTCGCCAAAGGTCGCATCGTCGCGAGCGCCAAGCTCGATCAACGGGTCGGGGGCGCATCGGCGACGGCCGCAGGGAGCGTCGACTGGACATCGCCGGTGATCCCCGAGCTCGACAAGAAAGAGCCGGTCGATCTGTTCGTCGAAGCGCGCGATCTGCGCGCCGCCGCGATTTACCCGCTGCTCTTGCGCGATATCTTCAGCCATTTCGACGGCCGGCTCAACGGAACGATGCACCTTCGTCAAGGTGGCGACGCTGCCGACTTCGTGGACGGCGCTTTCGATCTCGAAGACGGCAGCATGCTCGTGCCGGAGATCGGGCAAGAGTTTCGCAAGGCGACCGCGCATCTCGCGGTGACCAAGCGCGGCGAGATCGACGTGCGCGACGTCGCGGCGAACGGCGTGACGGGGCGCTTCACGGCGCACGGCAAAATGTGGCTGCAAGGGCTGCGCTTCCTCAACGCCGAGGGCGAGGTGCGCATTGCCCAAAAAGAAGCGGTCCCCCTCACGCTGGAGGGGGTCTCGGTGGGCG
>Ga0111539_10011648_pt1 | contig 11034 bp, 7 predicted proteins | sample RhiMethybrSRZTD1_FD_79667 | JGI IMG/M metagenome (GOLD analysis project Ga0111539, IMG submission 79667) | Populus rhizosphere microbial communities from Tennessee, USA - Rhizosphere MetaG P. TD hybrid SRZTD1 (version 2) (version 2) | ecosystem: Host-associated > Plants > Roots > Rhizosphere >... | reverse complement strand
GTGGGCCTGACCGCGAACGAATGCGACGTCGCATCCGACGCCCGGCGCCTCTCGGCGAACGTGTCCACGCGCGAGCTCGATCAGCTCACGCCGGCATTCGACGCGCACGACCGACTCGCGGAGCGCAGCCATCTCAATTGGGGCACGTGGGCACTCGAGAGGGCGTTGACGCAGCGTACGCTGACGTTGACGGATCGCGTCATCGGCAACTACCGCATGGGCCTGCCGACGGTGCGTGAGGCGCAATGGCAAACCGCGCGCGACATGCTCGCCCGTGCGATTCCCGTCTCCGGCGGCGATCGCCGGGTGCGAGCCGCCTTCCGATACTGCGACGGCCATCTGCATCGCATCAACGGCGAAGCGCACAAGAAGCGCGAGGAGGACGAAGAGGCGCAGCGCGAGTTGACCGAAGCGATTGCCTCGTTCCGCGAGGCGGCCGACCTGCGGCCCGAGTGGCCCGATCCCTTCCTCGGACTCGCGCGGACGTTCATCTACGGGCTCGAGGACATCGACCGCGGTGCCGACGCGATGAACCAGGCGCAGCAACGCGGTTATATGCCGACCGAACGCGAGACGGCGCAGCTCGCGGATGGCTATCGCGCGCGCGGCAACACGCTCGTCCGCAGCGCGAAGGAACTGGCGGGGATGTCTCAGGAAAGCGATTACCTGACGCGTGCGATTGAGGCGTACTCGCGCGCGCTGATGCTGTATACGCAGTCGACGAGCGTGCCGAACGTGACGACGAGCATCCGGCAGACGCAGCGTGCGCTCGATCAGGCGCAGCGGCACCTCGACGAGGTTTCGTCCTCGCCGCCCGACGAGCCGGCCGAGTCGGAGCCTGACGCGGCGCAGCCTGGTACGACCGAAGATTCAGCCACGCCGTCCAAGCCACCCGCCGCGCGCCCGACGCGATCGGTGTACCGCGAGGAGCGGGCGCCGTGGCGGTGACCTACGTTTCGACGATCGAGCGAGACACCCGGCGTACGACCGAAATCGCCCGCGATCTCGACGCGCGGCACGCGCTCCTGGCGATCACCTCGCTGATGGCGGTGCTCGCCATCGCCCTTGCCTACGGCGGGCGCGTTCGCGCCCAGGCGATCGCCAGCACTCCGACTCGTGCTGTCGTCAACCTGACGTCGATGAACGATGCGAGCGCGCTCGAACCGGCATTGGAACCGTTGTTCCCCGGCGCCACCGATCGCCGGCGCGCCGCGACGAGCCTCTATCAGTTCGTACGGATCCAGCAGGACTCGGGCGACGAGCTGCCCAACGTCGGCGCACTGCGACGTGCCACCGTCGACGGCAAAGCGCCCGCGCTCACCCCCGATCAGCTGACCGCGCTCAAGCCGGCGGTCGTGGTCCGCACGCAGCGAACCGTACGAAATCAGCTCCTCGCGTGGGGCCTGATCTACCTCGCCGCCGTCTGGGCGGTCGCGCTGTTCTGGTGGATGCGCGGCATTCGCGGCGATTACGTGCTGCTGTCGGCGGCGCATCTGCTGACCGCGATCGGCTTCGCGGTGCTCCTCAGCCGCCAGGACCCACTGCGCGACATGCTGCTGTTCGTTCGATACGCGCAGGGTGCCACGCTCGGGTTCCTGTTGTTCGCGTGGATCTCATCGCTCGATCTCGGTAAGACGATGCTGGCGGGAATGAGCTACCTCCCGCTGATCGGGGCGCTGCTGCTCTCGGTCGTGTTGATTCTGTTCGGCAGCGGTCCGTCGGGCAGCAACGCCAAAGTGAATCTCGGCCCGGTGCAGCCGGTCGAGGCCATCCGGCTGCTGCTCGCGCTCTTTCTCGCCGGCTATTTCGCGCGGCGATGGGAGCTGCTTCGCGACATCCGTGGCTCGGTCGTCCGCACGTTTCGCATTCCTGAATGGCTCAACGTCCCGCGTGCCGATTACGTGCTGCCGCTGGTGGCCGGAGTCGGCGCCGCGCTGCTGTTTTTTTTCCTGCAGAAGGATCTGGGCCCGGCGCTGTTCGTATCCTGTGTGTTCCTTGCAACCTACGCGGTCGCGAGAGGGCGCGTCGGCCTCGCGCTCGCCGGGTTGGGCGTGCTGATCGCGGGGTTCTCGATCGGCTACGCGCTGAACATCTCGTCGACGCTCACCGCGCGCGTCGCCATGTGGCAGTCGTCGTGGGACAACGGCGTGCGCGGCGGCGATCAGATCGCGCAGGCCATCTGGGGCATCTCCCGTGGTGGTCTCTTCGGCAGCGGTCTCGGCCTCGGCGATACGCGCTACCTCCCCGCCGGCCACACCGACCTCGTGCTCGCGGCCATCGGTGAAGAGCTCGGGTTCATCGGCTGTCTGGCCGTCATCGCGCTGTTTGCGCTGATCGCTGCGCGCGGTTTCAGGATCGCGTTGCGCGCCGCCGACGACTATCGCTTTTTCCTCGCGACCGTCATCACGCTGTTCCTGAGTCTGCCGGTGCTGATCATGGCCGCCGGCATCCTGGGCATCGTCCCGTTGACCGGCATCGTCACGCCGTTTCTGAGCTTCGGCGGCTCGGCGATGGTGGCCAACTTCGTCGCGCTCGGCTTGCTCGTCGGGATCGCGCGGGCGTCACAGCCGATGGACGCGCCTCAGGTCACGGCGCCGTTCCGCACCGGCGTCCATCGACTGAGTGCCGTACTCGCCGGCAGCGCCGTTGGTCTGGTCGCGGTCCTGTTCAACGCGCAGGTGCTCCAGGCCGATGCGAATCTCGTCCGGCCGCACCTCGGTCTGCAGGCCGACGGCGTGCGGCGCTATCTATACAATCCGCGCGTGCTCGACGTGCTCGCGTCGATCCCGCGTGGCAACGTGCTCGATCGCGACGGGCTGCCATTGGCCACGAGCGACGCCGCAACCGCGCGGAACACGCCAGACGGCTACAAGAAGCACGGTCTCGAGAGCGCGCCCTGCGACCTATCCGTCGATGAGCGCTGCTATCCGCTCGGCGCCGCGGCGTTCCATCTGCTCGGCGATGCACGCGATCGGCGCAACTGGGGCGCGAGCAACACCGCGTACGTCGAACGCGATGCGCAGGACCACCTGCGCGGCTTCGACGATCACGCCGTCACGGTCAAGGTGCAGGACGCGTCCGGTCATGACGTGACGACGATCCGGCGCGACTACCGCGAGCTGATTCCGCTCGTGCGCGATCGCTACACCTCGCCACCGACGGCGCGCACCCGCGACGTCACGCTCACGATCGACGCACCGTTCCAGGCGCGCGTCTCGACCATCCTCGCGAAATACGCCGCGCGCTCCGCAACCGGCCACGCCGCCGCGGTCATCATCGATCCCGACACCGGCGATCTGCTCGCCACCGCAAGCTACCCCGTTCCTCCTGTCGTGTCCGGCTCGAGCCGGACCTCCGACGACGCCGACACCGACGCGTTCCTCGATCGCGCCCGCTTCGGCCTCTACCCTCCTGGCTCGACATTCAAGGTCGTGACCGCTGCCGCCGCGCTTCGCGAGCAGACGTCGATGAGCGCCACGAAATTCATGTGCGCCCTTCAAGCCGACGGACGCGCTGGCGCCAGAGTCAATGGGTGGGGCGTGATTCGCGACGACGAGTTGGAGCGGCACGCGCACGGCAACATCGATCTGCACGACGGCATTGTCCACTCCTGCAACGCCTACTTCGCGCAACTCGCGATTCGCGTCGGCCCGCAGGCGATGCTCGACACGGCGCGTCTGCTCGGCATCTCGATCGCGCGCGACGATTCGACCGCCCGGGTCAATCTGACGCTCGCTCATGCGGGATACGGGCAGGGCGACGTCGTCGCCACACCGCTTCGCATGGCGCGCGTCGCCGGTGTGATTGCAAGTGGTGGAGCGCTGCGCGACACACGCGTCGAACGGTCGTTGAAGGCATCGCCGACAAAAACGCTGCTGAGCCCCGAGGCCGCCGCGATACTCGGCCGCGACTTGCGCGACGCCGTGTTGAACGGCACCGGTCGCGCCTTGAGCGGTCATCCGTGGCGCATCGCCGGCAAGACCGGCACGGCGGAAGTGAGCGGCGCACCGTCGCATGCCTGGTTCATCGGGTACGCGCCCTACGACCACGCCGAGAAGCGTGTCGCGTTCGCGGTGCTGATCGAGAACGCCGGCTACGGCGGCCGGGCCGCGGCACCAGCCGCCGGCGAGATCGTCACCGCCGCGGCGGCGAGCGGCTTGATTCGCTGAGTTACGTGGGGGCCGTCTTCAGGCGGCCCAGACAAAACACATGGACATCCTCGCCAAGGCCAAGAAGCTCGAATCCACCCTCACGCGCACCTTCGATCGCGCCGCGCAGCAATGGTCCCAGTCCGGCCCGCGCGGTCCGCTCGAGGTCCTGCACGCCATTCTCGAAGCTGTCGACGAGCGCGTCGAGCCGGCCGGCCGCGGCCGGCGCGTCTTTCCCTTCAATCGGATCAAAGTCACGGTGGTGGCGCCGACGCGCGACGCGCGCGCTCGCCTCGCCTCCGTCCTCGACGGCGGACCAACACTGCGCGATCGCATCGTCAATCGCCTTCGTGCCGCGCGCTGCGACAGCACCGGACTGAGTGTGAGACTGGCGTACGTCGCCCAACCCGAAGAGGGCTGGACCACCCCGGAATTCCACATCGACTTCGGCCAGGGCACGCCGGCCGACCCCGCGCCGCCGGAACCGGCGCCGCAGATTCCAGAGATCGAGTTGACCATCGCGCACGGCGCGGGCGACAAGCCGCGCTACACGTTGACGCAGGACCGGATCAACCTGGGACGATGTGAAGAGGTGCGCGACAGCCGCAATCACCTGATTCGAACCAACCACGTTGTGTTCAAGGATGGCGCCGGCACGGTCAACGACACCGTGTCGCGCCGCCACGCGCACATCGATTACAGCGAGGCGACGCGCGACTTCCGCATTGTCGACGACCGCAGCGCGCACGGCACCTCAATCGTGCGCAACGGCACGCCCATCCCCGTGCACGTCAGCTCGCGCGGTGTCCGTCTGCAGACCGACGACGAGATCGTGTTGGGCGAGGCCAGGCTACGCGTGAAGGTCGCGAGCATCGATTAAACGCAGCGCTCGGTCGCGACGAGGTTGAAACGTCGCATTTCACACCGTAGGTTATGGGCATGGGTGCACACCTTCCACCCGATCTCCACGCGTTGGAACAGGCTTACGCCGCCGCGGAACGCGACGCACGTGCGGTGGTGGACGGCCTCACTGAAGCGCTCGGCACCTGGCGAGCCGAGCCGTCGTCGTGGAGCGTCGCCGAGTGTCTCGATCACCTGGCGGTCTCGAACCGCATCTATCTCGCGGCGATGGAACCCTCCGCCGCTGCCGCGCGTGCAAACGGAAATTATCGACAGGGCCCGGCGATGCCCGGGGTCATTGGACGGTGGTTCGCGCGAACGCTCGAGCCGCCGGTGAAACCTCGGTTCAAGATGAAAGCCCCGCGGAAGATCAGGCCGCGTCAGTCGCCGCCACTGGGCGATGCCACAGCGGCGTTTCTCACCACGCAAATCGACGTCCAGCGATTCCTGAGGACGAATGCAGGCATCGACCTCACGGGCGTCCGGTTTCCCAACCCGTTCATCACAGGCGTCCGCTTCAGCCTGGCGACCGGCCTTCACGTGATCGCCTCACACGAGCGTCGTCATTTGTGGCAGGCCTGGAATGTCCGACGCGCTGCGGAACGGGCGGTCACCGCGCGCACTTAGACACGGTAGCAACGGGATTCACTAAACGGGGTAACGGGATTTGTCACACGGAGGCAACGGGGATAACGCCGTTCCCCTCGTTACCCCCGTGTGATGAATCCCCGTTGCCCCCGTGTAGTAAACCCTCGTTGCTCCCGTGTGGCAGTGAGCGCGCGGCACACCCGCCCGCCGACCACGGTCAATGCACGCGCGACGCCGGTTCGGCTACGCCGCCCGTGCCATCGTGTGGCGCAGTCCTTCGCGATAACTCGGAAACATGGGCGCCCACCCGAGTTCCCGCCGCGCCTTCACGTTCGAGAGCGCCAGGCGCATCGAGAGCACTCGCGCCAGGTACGGCATGACGATCCGGATGAGCCACGCTGGTACCGTCCACGGCGTCGGCGATCCGCTGACGCGAGCGAGTTCGGTCACCACCTCGCTGAAGCTCGCAGGACAATCGTCGACGATGTCGTAGACACCGCCCGAGGTTCCGCGTTCCAGCGCTGCCACAGTCGCCGCCACGGCATCGTCGAGGTGAATGTACGGCAGTTGTCCACGATCGTCGCGAACGCGAGGCAACCAGCGCTTGCGGGCGAGCGTGAGCATTTCATCGGTGCCAGGATTGCCCGGTCCGTAGAACAGGCCGTAGCGCAGTACGATCGCCTCGATTGCCCCGCGGCGCGCCGCTTCGAGCACCTGCGACTCCATCGATCGCACCGCCTCCGCCGCGCCGTCGATCTGTGTGTCGCGGCTCGCGCCGCTGACAGCCGCGACCGGCGCGAACGATCCGACGATGATCCGTCGCGCACCCGCGGCAAGTGCCGCTCGCAACAGGTTGCGCGTGCCCACGTCCCGCAGGCGATTCGTCGGCTCGAGATCGCTCGCACGCCTCGGCCCCATCTTCGGCAGCGCCGTGAGCTGATGAATGACGAGTGTCGGCTCGGCGTGACGCACCGCGGTCTCGAGCGCCACCGCGTCGAGTGCATCGACAACGACGGGGGTCGCGCCGAGGCCTCGTATCAGCGCCTCTTTGTCATTCGAACGGGTTGTCGCATGCACGCGATGCCCGGCCGCGACCAGCGCCCGAACGAGCGGCACGCCGATCGTGCCGCTGCCACCGGCCACGAAGACGTTCATGACACCCCCCGTGTAACGGTGCGGCGATACGCCAGCCCGAGCACCGCGCCCACGACTTCGATTGCAGCGAGCGACGCCGCCGTCAGCGTGAACATCGGGCGCCAGTGCGCCGCGACGTGATCGATGCGGTCCGCACCGGCAATGATGAAGTGATTGATCAGCCCGAACACCAGCGAGCCTGCCATCGTGACGCCAATCAGCCGTGCACCCGCCACCGGCTGTTTCCACATCCACGCGAAGCCCGCCAACGGTCCGGCCAGAATCACCACGACCACGAAGAGCATCGCCGAACCGCTCAGCACGACGCCCGCCGAGTCGTGAACCGAGCCGTGGACGAGCGACACGAGGAAGTGCAGCAGGACGACGGCGCCAAGGGTGAAGCGTTGTGTTTCTGCTTCCATATCCTTGAGACGAGCGAAGGGGATGAAACGTGACACCCACTGAGGCCCCGCTGGGGCCCGGGCCCCGGGCCCTGAGGCCTGGTGCTTACACAGGCCCGTAAGCCCGCGGAATCGGCTGGTCAATCGCGTCCCACGCGTATTGACGCTGGATGATCTCGCGCAGGCGCTGGATGAGCGCGCCACCAGCTGCGCCGTTGGTCATGATGACGGCGCCGTACCCCTTCACCTGGTGCGCGATCAGGTCGCACTGGAATCCGAAGTTGCTGCCGCCATGCCCGAAGTACCACCCTTCACCGAGCTTGGCCATCTGGAATCCCACCGCGAACGGGCCGACGCCGACTGGCGTCACCATCTCGCGCACCGTCGTGTGCGACAGCACGCGCGACGAGCGGCCGAGCAGCGCGTGCTGCACCTCGATCGCAAACCGCGCGAGATCAGTAGGCGTCGTCCACAGCCCGGCGGCCGCCTGTTCGGGATACACGTGCCACGGGTCTGCCGCGCGCTGCCCTTGCGGATTGTGTGCGCGCGCAGCCTGCTTCTCGCGGCTCATCGGCAGCGGCTGCTCGAACGTGCTGTTCGTCATGCCGATGGGAGTCAGCACCCACTCGCGCGCGATCTGATCGAACGGCTTGCCGACCGCGTCCATCAGCGCCAGCTGCTGAATCATCACCGCGCCGCCCGAGTACTTGAACCCCGTGAGCGGCGTCCGTTCCAGACGGACGGCACGCAGATTCGCCGGCTTCTCGCCATCGAGGATCTGCGGGATTGCCGGCAGCGCTGTGCCGGGCGAGTAGCCGGGAAACCCGAACCCATCGCCCGTACCGGACGTGTGGCTCATGAGCATCCGCGGCGTTACCACGGTCTTCGCGAACTGCCCCATCGGCAGCTTCCATGACTTCAGGATCGTGTTGACGTCCTGATCGAGAGTGAAGCGTCCGTCCTGCACCGCCTTCAACGACGCCATCGCCGCCACCGGCTTGCTGATCGATGCCGCCTGGAACATCGTCTCGATCGTCACCGGCGTGCCGGTCGCGGCGTCGGCGACGCCGTAGGCGACGGCCGTCTCGATCTTGAAGTCCTTGATGATCGCGATGCTGACGCCAGGCACCTTGAACTGCTCGAGCAGCGGCGTGATCTGCGCGGCATCGGCAATGTTGGGAGACGCCTGCTGCAGACGGGCAAACGACGTCGAGACGATCACGAGCGCACAGATCGCGACGAGTCTCTTCATAGCGGGGCCTCGTTTGTCGTGTCCGACGCCTTTAACCTGACCTTCACGCCGCACACGCCAGGCAAGAATACCGCTGGTCTGCTCCTCTGACGATGAATCCCACGCGCAGCAGCTCGGACAACACCCGCTCGCACGTGGCGAGATCGAGCGCCCAGAACCGCGCCGCTTCGCTCACGGTCAGTCGGAGGTGGGGCGCGTCCTCGAATTCCTCACGGATGCATTGAACGAGCTTCGGAAAGAACGGTGGTGCCATGAGTGTCCCCGGTTGCGATCGTAGGACTCATGGTGCCTTCGCAGCCCAGGCGCGAACAATCGAGCGGTAGGCGCAGCGGGATCTGCGACTTCTGACCGATGCCGTGTCAGGCCTTAGTTGCTGCCAGGTACGAGTACTACCTCCACGTACCGGTTGGTATCGAGGTACTGACGCGCGGCGTCACGGAGCGACGGCACGCTGACCTGGTCGTAGAACGGACGCATGTTGAAGACGTCGCGCACGTCTTCGCCATATTCGTACTTGAACAGAATGCGGTTCAGCAGATAGCTGTTGTTCGCCAGATTGGTCTCAAGCTCGCGGACCAGCGTCGCGCGCGTGTCAGCGACCTGACCGAGCCCAGGGCCGTTGCGCTTGAAGTCCTCGATCACTTGGAACGTCGTCTTCACCAACGCATCGGTGCGCGCCGGGTCGCACGCGAAGGTGATGGTGATCCGATAATCGCTGACCGGGCGCTTGGCGAAGCGCGGCACCACCGACACGCCGTACGTGCCGCCGAGATCCTCGCGCAGCGTGCGCTGCAGGTTGCCCGCCAGCGTCTCGGCCATCGCCGACGCCATCACGCGGTTCTGCTCGTTGTTCTGGAACGGCCCGGTGAAGACGATGCTCACCTGGCTGCGCGGCGCGATGCCGCTCTTCACCTGCTTCTCGACGACGGAGGAGGGAGGACGGATGCCGACGTCTCTGACCATCTCCATCTTCTTCAGCGACGGCAGGCTCGCGAGGTAGCGCTCGACCAACGGCCTCATCGCCTCGAGCTCGAAGCTGCCGACGAAGACGAAGACGAAATCGCCCGCATCGGCGAAGCGCTCCTTGTAGAACGCGAGCGATCGGTCCAGGTTCATGCGATTCACCGACTCGGGCGTCAACGGCTGCGCGCGCGGATGGTTCTGCGACAGCGCCGCTTCGAGCGTCTGGTTGAACAGCACGTCCGGCTGCGCCTGCCGGTTCGCGAGCGTCACCTTCAGTTGATCCGTCAGCACCTTGAACGCCACCGGGTCGGCGCGCGGCGCCGTGAAGGTCAGGTAAATCAACTGGAACATCGTCTCGAGATCCTTGGAGGCCGCGCCGCCCGCAAGCCCTTCCTCGGTCGCGCTGATATCCGCCCTGACCGACGCCGTCGTCCCCGCCATCACCTTCTCGAGATCGATCCGGCTGAAGCTGCCGAGACCGCCGTTGGCGATCACGGCGTCGGCGGTTTCGGCGGCGACGTAGTCCTCATCGCGCGCCAGCGAGACGCCGCCAGGGCTGACCGCCCGGAACAGGATCTCGTCCTGCCTGAAGTTCGTCGGCTTCAGCACGACGCGCAGACCATTGGAGAGCGTCCACTCGGCGATCCCTGCCGTGTCCATCACCGACGCGTTGGCCACCTTGCCGGCCATCGGCTTGGTCGGCATCAGCGGGCGATTCGCGAGCGTATCGACGTACGCCGTCAGCTTCTCGGCGTTGGCCGCGCTGATCGCGCCCGACAGCTTGACCTCGTCCGGCAGCGTCGGCTTGTCGCGCTCGGGCGCCGAGATTGCCACGAGCCGATTGCGATCCAGCAGCCAGTTCTTGGCGACCGCGTTGACCTCGGCAAGGGTGATCTCCGGAGTGAAGCGCTGGTTCAGGCCGTATTCGTAGACGATGCCCGGGATCGGTTCCGCGTCGGTGAAGTTGCGGACGAACTCGTCGGCGAGCGGACCCGACGGGCTCTTGTCCTTCTCCACCACCGACCGCTCGAGGCCGCGCTCGAGGTTGAGCTTCATCCGGTTCAACTCACCCGCGGTGAAGCCGAAGCGCGCCACGCGAGCGACTTCAGTAAAGAGCGACGACACGCCACGTTCGACGCCGCCGCTCGCGACGAGCGCGTCGAGGCTGGTCACTTCGCCAGTGCGCACGAACAGGCTGCGTCCCGTCTGCGCGCGAAGGAACGGCGCGTTGGGCGCCTGGGCCATCTCGTCGAGGCGCTGCGACAGCATGGCGCCAAAGAGTCGCTCCACCATGTAACGCCGATATGCGCCGATCGTCGACTGCTCTCGCGCCTTCATCGTCGAGGTGATGCTGAGGCGAGTCCCGTTCATTTCCGGGTCGGTCAGCACTGAGTACGACGTGCCGGTGTTCTCGGGAATCTCGTATGCCGGCTTCGGCCGTGGCTTCGCCGGCATCTGGATCTGAGAGAAGCGTGCCTTGATCCGCGCTTCGATGTCGGCCTTGTTGAAGTCGCCGACCATGACGATGCCCATGAGGTCGGGGCGATACCAGTCGGAGTAGAACTGCTTGAGCCGGTCGTAGGTCACGGTGCGAATGATCTCGGGCTTACCAATCGGCAGCCGGTCAGCGTAGCGCGAGCCCTTGAGC
>Ga0111539_10011647_pt1 | contig 11035 bp, 7 predicted proteins | sample RhiMethybrSRZTD1_FD_79667 | JGI IMG/M metagenome (GOLD analysis project Ga0111539, IMG submission 79667) | Populus rhizosphere microbial communities from Tennessee, USA - Rhizosphere MetaG P. TD hybrid SRZTD1 (version 2) (version 2) | ecosystem: Host-associated > Plants > Roots > Rhizosphere >... | reverse complement strand
CAATCTCCGCTGTATTCCGCTACCTCTGCGCTGCGGTGGGGGTACAGGGTCCGCAGTCGGGGCACGCGGTGGTCCTCGGTGGCAGCGTCGCGGGGTTGATGGCGGCGCGGGTGCTCGCCGATCACTTCGGATCCCTCGACGCCATCATGAAGGCGTCGACGGAGGAGCTGGCGGCGGTCGACGGAGTGGGGGAGGTCATCGCGCGCGCGGTCCGCGAGTTCTTCGATCGACCGGGGACTTCGGAGATCGTCGAAAAGCTGCGCCGCGCCGGCGTACGCTTCGAGGAACAGCGCAACAAGACGAGCGGACCTCTGGTCGGCAAGACGTTCGTCATTACCGGCACGCTCGACAAATATTCCCGCGACGAGGCGAAGGACCGCATCGAAGCGCTGGGGGGCAAGGTCACCTCCAGCCTTTCGAAGAAGACCGACTACCTCGTGGTCGGCGAGAGCCCGGGATCGAAGTTCGAAAAGGCGGGCAAGCTCGGGGTGAAGACCCTCGACGAAGCGGCGTTCACGGCGTTACTCGCCGGAGACGCGACGACCGGTGCAGGCACCGCGTAGTCGGAAACGAGTCGTCCCGCGATGGAGCCGCGATAGCCGCGCTTCTGCGAAGAGCTATTCGCGCGACCATTTTCGGGCCTGCCAAGCGGCAGATGGAACATTGCCAGGCGGCACAATTTTGCTCCAGCGGACGCTTGGACCCACTCCAAAGGGGGCCAAGCGCAAGAAAGGCCATTGCGAAGCAAGCGTTTTCAGTCGAGGCCTGCCACTTGGCAAGGAACAAGCGGCCATATGGCAGGGCGCGAGCGAGCCCCGAAAAAGGGGAGCTACCGTCACCTCGCGCTCACGGCGATGAGGCCGTGACGGCGCCCGCCGGAGGCCCAGACTCACTTCAGGCTCGCGCGCAGGCGCGTTGCCACGTCGCGCAGGGCGGTTGCTTCCGAGCTCGCGCCAATGAAAATGCACGCTTCGTCGAACTCGGTCGGGGAAAACGCGCGGATGCGCTCTTTCATGAACCACGAGAGGGCAGTTACCGCGCCGCGCGCGAGAACGGACGACGTTACGACCGCTGTCGGCGGAACCCGCTCCCACTGATTCTCCGCGAGCTCGAGGGAAGCCTTGCGCTGCGCCGACGTCGGGCTTCCCCCGTCGGTCACGATCAGCTGCGCATGGAGGAGCTGCGCATTTTGCCGTAGGGCATCGAGATAGATCGCCCAATCGGCGTCCGTTGGGTGCGTGACTCCATGCACGACGACGAGCGTGCGCCCCACCATCTCGACCGCAACGTTTCTCTTGCCAGTCAGATACTAGAGGCTACCGCAAAGCTTCAATCGAAGTCCTCGATTTTCCAGACGCCGTGCTCGCGCACGAGTTGCAGCGTGCTCGAGCCGTAGGCCATGGTCGCCCGGTCGCCGAGTTCTTCGAATTGCGCCGTGGGGAGCGCGGCTTTCAGGGCGCCCGTGATGCGCTGCATCTCTTCTTTCCAGGCCCCTTCCCACGACTGTTTCAGGCGCTGCGCGTCGAGCCCTTTTTCGAGCTGAGAGTCGGGGACGAACCGGAGCATGACGTCGTAACGGTTACGTTCGAAGGCGCGCAGAAAGCCTTCGATGGCTTGGCGCGGGGTCAGCTGTCCGTAGAGATCGATCGACGATCCATCGAGCTTCCACCGCCCTTCTTCATAGAGGAGCAACAGGCTGTCCCCTTTGGGGGACGTCACGGTGGCGGTTACCACGGGGTCACTGGCCGGACGTGACAGCGCGTGGGCGATGTCCTTCATTTCCGCCGAATTCTCTTTGACCATCCGGCGGAACGCGTCGGGCGAAATGTTGCGCTTTGCCTCGCTCGACAGGAGCTTGTAAGCATCGTCGGCTCGACCTTCGTCGAGGGCACGCGCGTAGGCGCGCAGCGTCTCGCTCGGACCCTGTTGCAGCGAGCTCGAATGGCAGCCGAGCAGCGTCAGGCAAGCGATGGGCAGAAGAAAGCGGCGCCGCACGAGCGCTGGCCTACCACAGAACGGTGGATTCCGTCACGGCGGTCGTGAGCAGGGGCCTCCGGCCGGCGTGACAGGCGCCGATGACCGTCGCAGCCGCTGTAGCGAAGTGTCGGGCGGCGAGCGTCCGTTCAGCGTCGAGAATAGGACACAGCCGGGCGCGGTTCGGTCCGGGCCTCGATCCCAGGTCTCGAAGCACCGCACCATGCTACGGTGGCCATCATGGCCGCAGGCTCCCCCCCGTCCCCGGGTGCGGTGACGGATACCGTACCTATCCTGCCTCTTCGTAACAGCGTGCTCTTCCCGATGTCGGTCGTCCCCATCAACGTCGGGCGGCCGCGCAGTGTGCGTTTGGTCGAGGATTTGCTCGGCCGCGAGCGCGCGCTCGTCGGAATCTCCAGTCAAAAAAGCCCCGAGCTCGACGAGCCGACGTTCAAGGATCTCTACGAGGTCGGGACGCTCGCGCGCGTCGTCAAAGTCATCCGGCTCGGCCAAAGCAACTACAGCGTCGTCTTGAACGGCCTCGGGCGCTTTCGCATCGCGGCCCCCGGCGGCCTCGAGCCCTACATGCGCGCCCGCATCACGCGCATCAGCGAAGCATTGAGCCGCGACGTCGAGCTGGACGCCCTCGGCACGAGCCTGCGCGAATCGACGCGCGAAGTGCTCACCTTGATGCCCAATCTGCCCAAAGAGACGGCGGGGATCCTCGACAACGTGCGGGAGCCGGGCGCCCTCGCCGATCTCATCGCTTCGAACTTCCCCCAGGAGCACGCCTCGGTCGCCGACAAGCAGCAGATCCTCGAGGCGTTCGACGTGAAGACGCGCGTTCGCCTCGTTTTGGCGATGGTGGGGCGCCAGCTCGAGGTCCTCAAGGTCAAAAAAGAGATCTCCTCCATGGTGCAGGAGGAGATGGGCAAGTCGCAGCGCGAGTACATCCTGCGCCAGCAGATGAAGGCCATCAAAGAAGAGCTCGGGGAAGGGGCCGACGACGACGAGATCGAGGAGCTGCGCGAAAAATTACGGCGGGCGAAACTTACGCAGGAAGCCGAGAAGATCGCGCGAAAGCAGCTCTTGCGCCTGTCCTCGATGCAGCAGCAATCGGCGGAATTCAACGTCACGAAGACGTACCTGGAGTGGCTGGCCGATCTCCCCTGGTCCAAGACCACCCCCGACCGCATCGAGGTCGCCGACGTGCGGCGCTGTCTCGACGAAGACCACTACGGTCTCGAAAAGGTCAAAAAGCGCATCGTCGAATACGTCGCCATCCGGAAGCTGCGCAAAGACAAGAAGGGGCCGATTCTCTGTTTCATCGGGCCGCCTGGGGTCGGTAAGACGTCGCTCGGACGATCGATCGCGCGGTCGATGGGGCGTCGCTACGGGCGCATCGCGCTCGGGGGCGTGCGCGACGAAGCCGAGATCCGCGGGCACCGCCGGACGTACGTGGGAGCGCTCCCGGGCCGCATCATGCAGGCCCTGAAAAAAGTGGGCACCAAGAACCCGGTGCTCGTCCTCGACGAGGTCGACAAGATGGGCGTCGACATGCGCGGCGACCCCGCCGCGGCGCTGCTCGAGGTGCTCGATCCGGAGCAGAACGTCACCTTCCAAGACCACTACATCGACTGCGCGTTCGATGTCTCGCAGATCACGTTCCTCGCCACCGCCAACAACTACGACACGATTCCAGCGGCGCTCCTCGACCGCATGGAGGTCATCGACGTCAGCGGCTACACGCGCAACGAGAAGCTCAGCATCGCGCGCGAGTTCCTGGTCCCGAAGCAGCTCTCCGAGCACGGTCTCACCGACGAACGTCTCGAGTTCGAGCAAGACGGCATCTCGGCGCTCATCGACCACTACACGAAGGAAGCCGGGGTCCGTAACCTCGAGCGCGAGATCGCCTCGATGTGTCGCTACGTCGCGGTCCGCCTCGCAGAAGGGGAGGACGTGCACGAGAAGGTCACCCTTCCGCTCGTCGAAAAGGTGCTCGGTCCGCACAGGTACCATTCCGAGATGGCCGAGCGACGCGGGGAGCCCGGCGTGGCTACGGGGCTCGCGTGGACGCCGGCAGGCGGGAAGATTCTTTTCATCGAGGCATCGAGGATGCCCGGTAAAGGGAACACCACGCTGACCGGGAACATGCGCAGCGTGATGCAGGAATCGGCGACCACCGCCGTTTCTTTCGTTCGATCGCGCGCCGATCGCCTGATGCTCCCCGCCGAGTGGCTGAAGCTCATCGATCTGCACGTGCACGTCCCGCAGGGCGGTTTGCCCAAGGACGGCCCCAGCGCAGGGGTCACCGTGTTCGCCGCGGTGGCTTCGCTGCTGCTCGAATGTCCGATAAGGCCCGATGTCGCCATGACCGGCGAGATCACCTTGCGCGGCAACGTGCTCCCTGTGGGGGGCATCAAAGAAAAAGTCCTCGCCGCCCATCGCGCGGGGCTCAAATGCGTGCTCATCCCGCACAGAAACGAGCGCGATCTCGACGATGTGCCGGCCGAGGTGCGCTCCGATCTCGATATCAAGTTGATCAAGCGGATGGACGAGGTCCTCGGTTTGGTCCTCGAACCCATGCCGCCCAAGGCCCAGGACAGCACGCCGCCGATCGACGGCGGCGCCGCCGCACGAGACGCCTAGCCGCCCCATGAATTGGGTCCTGCGATCCCGCGCCCAAACGGTCGCTGCGATCATCGCGTTCCTCAGCCTGTTCGTCGTGGGGTTCATGCCGCTGTTCGGCGGCCCGGGCTACGAGATCTCGCTCGCCGCGGGGCTCATCTTGCCGACGCTGGTGGCCATCGCGACGGCGTTCGACGCCATGCGGCGCCGCACCGGGCCTTTCGAATCGCTCTCGCGCGGCGTCGCGGCGGGGCCGCTCATCGCTTTGGTCGGCTACGTGACCGTGATCATCCACGGCTTTCGTGTGGGGTTTTGCGACGCCGCCGGCGGCACGGCCATGTACGCCTTGGGGCCGTTCTTCGGTGCGGTCATGGGGGGCGCGTGGGGCGCGCTCGTCGGCGAGGTTCTGATTCCCGTTCAGCGTTCCTGGTTACGCGCCGTTCTCGCCATTTTCGGGGGCGCCTTCGGGCCGTTCATCAGCATCCTGCTCAGCGTCTGGCGCTTCTACAGCACGCCGGCCATCTTCGCGTTCGATCCGTTCTTCGGTTTTTTCTCGGGCACGCTTTACGACACGGTGGTCGAAGCGACCATCCCGCTGCTCACCTACCGGCTCGGCTCGGCGTTCACGCTCATCGCGGCCGCCGTGTTCGCGGCGCATCTCGTCCACGGCGACGAGGGCAAGCTCGCGCTGCGTTCGCTCCATCGTCCCGGCCTGCCCCTGCTCGGCGCGGCGTGCGCCTCGGCGAGCCTCGTCCTCACGCTCGAAGGCTCGCGCCTGGGCCACTGGCAAACCGCGACGACGATCGAGCGCGATCTGGGCGCGCGCATCTCCGGCGCCCGCTGCGACGTCATCTATTCGCGCACCATGCGCACCGAGGAAGCGCGCCTCTTCGCGCGCGACTGCGACGAGCAGGTGCCGGCCATCGAACGCTACTTCGAGGTCGGCAACACCGGGCGGGTGACGGCGTACCTCTTCCGCAACCCCGCTGACAAGCGGCGCCTGATGGGGGCAGGGGATACGTTCATCGCCAAGCCGTGGCGCCGCGAAGTCTATTTGCAGGCGGCGGGCTACCCCCACCCCGTGCTGGGGCACGAGATCGCGCACGTCGTCGCGGGCTCGTTCGCGCCGGGGCCATTTCACATCGCTGGCAAGTGGCGCGGCATCAAGGCCAACCCCGGTCTCATCGAAGGGGTCGCGGTGGCCGCTTCGTCGGAAGACGACCCGCTGACCCCCGCCGAGTGGTCGCGCGCGATGCTCGATCTTCGGATTCTGCCCCCGCTCTTGCCGCTCTTTTCGTTCGATTTTCTCGGGGAGAACGCCTCGAAGTCGTACACCGTCGCCGGCTCGTTCGTGCGCTTCGTGAAGGCGAAGTTCGGCACGGCGACGCTGCGCTCGTGGTACGGCGGCGCCGCACTTCAGGACCTCACGAAGAAGCCGTGGGACGCGATGGAAAGCGAATGGCGCGCGTCTCTCACGCAGGTGAAGGTGCCCGAGCCGGCCGAGGCCGTCGCGCGCGCGCGTTTCGATCGCCCTGCGCTCTGGGGGCGGCGCTGCCCCCACGCCGTCGACCTTTTTCGCAAGGATGCCGAGCGCGCGATGGAGAAGGGGGACTACCTCCAAGCCAAGCGCACCTACGAGGATCTCTTGCAGCTCGACTCCCGCGACGATAACGCGCGCCTCGCCATCGCCGGGTGCCTCTTGCGCCGCGACGAGAAGCAGGAGGCGCGAAAGCTCCTCGCCTCGATCTTGGCCGACGAAGGGGCATCGCGCCCCGCGCAAAATCGCGCGCTGTCGCAGCTCGCCGATCTCGACCTCGAGAGCGGCGACTACGATCGCGCGGCCCAGCGCTACGGCCAGCTCGCTTCGCGATCGTTCGATGAGGATTCCCTGCGCACCATCGAGATTAAGGTGGGGGCTCTCTCCGATCCTCGCGCACGCCGCGCGATTACGGCTTTCTTGGTGGGAAACCCCGAGCGCGGGGTCGACACCATGACCGCAGGGGCGCTTCTCGGCTCGTGGGCCGCGGAAGATCCGACCGACGGGCTCCCCGAATATCTCCTCGGCAAGGACCTCGTGAACCGCGGGCTCTTCCCCGAAGCCGCCGAGCGACTCGATCGCGCCCTCGCCAAGCGGCTCCCCCCCGGCCGCGTGCTGCGTGAAGCCTTACGCCAGCGCACCATCGTCGCGTGCGCCATGGGTGACGCACAGGCCGCACGCAAGGCCTACGACATCTGGATCGACAAGGGCGCCGAGCCCTTCACGGCCCGCCGCGAAGCACTGCAACGCCTCCTCGAGCGCTGCACCGGCGTCGCCCTAAAGTGACAGCGACGGCCGTTATTCCCCCCCTCTTGGCTCTCTTCTCCCCGTCTCCCCGCGAATCTTCTCTTCTCAGCGATCCAGGCGGCGCCCCCGCGTCACTGCGAGCCGGGCGCGGGATCGCTCACCGTGATCGGGATCCACAGCGCGCGCGCCTGCGCGTACGAACCGCGCCGCGAATAGCCCGCCAAGCCGAAGAGGACGTTCCACCAGTGCCCATCGGGCGTTTCTCCGTACGAGAACGCCGGGAAAATGTGCACTTCCCAATCGAGCCCGCTGCTGAGCTTGCGCTCGCGGTAGTAGGTGTTGCCCGCCAAGAGCGACACAGTCGACTCGTCGGCAAAGCGCCAATAGAACGGGAACGCGACGGTCGTGCGCGAGCGCGGTGAAGCGAAATCCCAGAAGAACGGCGCCACCACGGTGTGCGTCGTTTCGTAGGTGCGCCCCAGGTAGAGGATGGGGTGGATGTTGGTCTGCCACCCTTGGATGTCGTGCGTGTGCTGCACGAAGGGGGTCACCCAGGTCGTCTCGCTCAAGCCATAGCGCTTGAAGTGCCCGAAGAAGGGGAAGATGCCGATGTCGTTGTTACGCGGGCTCGTCGATCGATAGTAGAAGGGAAAAAGCAGCGTATTCGAGCTGCTGGTGTCGGGATCTTCCCAATGCCAATAGAAGGGCGTCACCATATCCATGCTGGTGCGCCCGCGGTAGCGCGCGTAAAGCCAAGTGGCGAAGGTCGATTCCCCTTTTTCGCCCCGCGCCGTCATGAAGAGTGGATTGATGAAAAGGAACGAGTTTCCTTGGTAGCCGTAGTGAAAGAGGGGGAAGATCGTGAGATGGTCTTCGTTCTTCCCCCAGCTGTGCCAGAAAAGGGGGAAGACGTTGAACGCGTCGCTCGTCTTGGTGTGACGCCAGATGAGCGGACCCCAGATGTTGGTCGCCGAGTCGTCGACCTCGTTGTAGCGATAGTAGTGCAGGAGCGGCGGGACGAGCTCGTAGCGCGCGCGCTCGTTTCGGCCGGCGAAGAAGAAGGGGGGCAAGCCGTAGTCGACGTCTTCGGTGCGGCTCGGCGTGCACGACGTATAGCCCGACCACGAGCAGTAATAGAGCCCGATGAGGTTGAACCCGCCTTTGTCGTCGTGGTGCGTGAACGTGAGAAGCGGCGGAAGGTGGAAGTACCCGCCCTTGGCGCGCGATCCGCTGAAGACGAGCGGCGCGAGCCAATTGTCGTGCTCCTGCGGGGCTTCGCGATGCACGAAGGGGCCCACCACCGTGGTGCGCGTCTGATCGTCCCTGAGGTTCCAAAAGAGCGGAAACAGGACGTCGGCATCATGCTTTTCGCTGCGGCGGTTGAAGTAGAGCAGGCCGAAGAGCGAAGCGCGGTCATTCGGCTGTTTGCGCTCCATCCACAGCGGGAACACGGTCTTGAAGCTGTATTGACCGCTGGTCTCCGAATAGTAGGGCGGAATCAAGAGGCGCTTGAGCGTCGAGGTGCGCCCCCGCTCCACGTCGCGCTCGGCGTCGGTGCCGATCTGCTTTTTGATCTCGGGCGTGATTTCGAGCGGATTTTGCGGCAGCGACGGCTCGGTGCCGCCGAACTGCATGTTCTCGTCGCTGGCGCCGGACGCTGCGTGCGTCACCGGCTCGCTGGGCTTCGGCTGTTTCTGCCCTCGCGACGGAGGGGGTTGCATGCCGCCACCCGGAAATCCCTGCGCGCGCGCCGGTCGGACGCCTCCCGTGAGGGAGGCGACGAGCACGAACGGAACGAAAAACCGGCGGAGGAACTCGATCATGCCCCCCCGGGCGGGCGCGAGGATCGGATGCGATCAGCCAGAATGCGCGCCACGTCCGTGCGGGAGAGATCTTCCTGGGTGTGCCCAGCGAGATCCTTCACCTGGACGGTGCCTTGCTTCATCTCGGTTTCCCCCACCACAATGCAGTAGGTAGCCCCCACGGTGTTCGCCCGCCGCAGCATGCTCTTGAGCGATGTCTGCCGGCCGTCGACGTCGGCCACGACGCCGTAGCGCCGCAGGCTCCGCGCAATGCGCAGCGCCTCCACGGTGCCGGCCTCGCCGAGCGGCGCGAGGTAAACGGATTTTTTGGCGGGTGGCGAGGTTTGCGGCATCGCCAAGAGAAGCCGCTCGAGCCCCAGTGCAAAGCCGATGGCCGGCACGTCGGGCCCTCCGAGCTCCGCCACCATGCGGTCGTAGCGCCCTCCGCCACCCAGGGCATTCTGCGAGCCGAGCTCCGCCGAGCCGCTGCGGATCTCGAACAGGGTGCGCGTGTAGTAGTCGAAGCCGCGCACGAGCTTCGCGTCGACGACGTGCGCCGTGCCGAGCTCTTTCAAGTAGCGACAGAGCCCGTCGAAGTGCGCCCGATCCTCCTCGTCCAGCACATCGAGCACGGAGGGGGCGCCGGCCACGATCGCCACGTCGCGCGGATCCTTGGAGTCGAGGATACGCAGCGGATTCGTCGTGAGACGGCGCTGCGAATCTTCCGACAGCTCGGCTTGGCGTGGCGTGAGGTATTGCACGAGCTCCGCGCGGTAACGGGCGCGCGTACCCGCTCCGCCCAGCGTGTTCACGTGCGCGGTGATGTCGGTGATGCCGAGCTGCCCCATGAGCCGCACGAGCATGTCGATCATCTCGGCGTCCACCGACGGGCCGGGATCGCCGAAAACCTCGCATCCAGCCTGGTAAAATTGCCGGTAGCGCCCTTTTTGCGGCCTCTCGGACCGAAACATGGCGCCGAGGTAATACCAGCGGCTGAGAGGCTCTTTCGTATGGACGTGGTGCTCGACGTACGCGCGAGCGACACCCGCCGTCCCCTCGGGGCGAAGAGTCAAGTCTTCGCCGTGATGGGTGAAGGAGTACATCTCCTTTTCGACGATGTCGCTCACCTCCCCGATCTGTCGGGCGAAGAGCGCGGTGGTCTCGACGAGCGGCGGTCGCACCTCTTCGTAGCGATAGAGCTCGACGAGCGTCCGGAAGGTGTTTTCCAGACGATGCCAGCGCCCGATTTCATCGGGGAGGACGTCGTTCATCCCCTTGACGGCGCGAAGGTTCATTTGAGAGCCCCCGCTTATGCTCGGGCAAACCGTCCGGGTCAACCCGTTTCAGGCCTATCGCGACGTCTGTGGACCCGAGGAGCGGAACGAGCGCCGTGTCAACCGGTCATCGTGGCCGGGGGGACGGAAGTGGTGCCCAGGCCATAGGGCCGTCTGTGCTAGAGCGTTGAGGCTGCGGGATGCGTGTGGCGGCGGTTGATCTCGGAAAGGTGCGCGTCGGGTTGGCCGTGTCGGACGAGCTCGGCATGATGGCGCACCCGCGCCCTCCGCTCGCGGGCGGTCAGCCGCGCAAGGTCATCGCCGCGCTCGTCCGACTCGCGTCAGAGGAAGGGATCGAGCGATTTCTCGTCGGGCTTCCTCTCGATCGCCAAGGTGAGGAGGGGCGCGAAGCGGGAAGGGCGCGCAAGTTCGCCCAAGCGCTGGCCGATGCCGCGGGGCGCGAGGTCGAGCTCGTCGACGAGCGGCTCTCGACGGTCGAAGCGACGCGGCGGCTGCGGGAAGGTGGCGTCTCGGCGCGCGAAGGGCGCAAACTCATCGACGGCATGGCGGCCGCGGTCCTCTTGCAAGCGTGGCTCGACCAGCACCGAAAGGAAGACGCGTGAGCCCCTCCGGCCGTCCCCCCGGTGGAGCGGACCGACCCCCGGGCGGCTCCGGTGGGAGCTCTCCCCCGGGCGGCGCGCGTCCCCCCGGTGGCTCGCGCCCTCCCGGCGGCTCGCGCCCTCCCGGTCCGAAAACGCAGCGTCCGACGTCGCGATCAAGCCGCCCCTCGATGAGACCCGGCCGCTCGGCCCCCCCCGCTACGCGCCGCCGGTCGTCGCGCCGCCCCCCTCCGCCCCCGCCGCAGAGCAACTCCACGCGGCTCATCGTCGCCGCGGTCCTCCTTTTTGCGGGGGCCCTCTACTTCACCCTCGTCGTCGGCTACGGCAATTCGCGGGGCCCCGGCGCGGGCCGCGACGTCGATCTCGAGTTGCCGAGCGGCGCCAGCGCCGCTGAAATCGCGCAGCGCCTCGACGCGGCGGGGCTCGTCCGCCGTCCGGCCCTCTTCTCGCTTT
>Ga0111539_10011646_pt1 | contig 11035 bp, 8 predicted proteins | sample RhiMethybrSRZTD1_FD_79667 | JGI IMG/M metagenome (GOLD analysis project Ga0111539, IMG submission 79667) | Populus rhizosphere microbial communities from Tennessee, USA - Rhizosphere MetaG P. TD hybrid SRZTD1 (version 2) (version 2) | ecosystem: Host-associated > Plants > Roots > Rhizosphere >... | reverse complement strand
CTGTCGCGATTGAAGTCGGCACTCAGGACGTGCTCGGTGTCGTGCGCCACGGTACCGAACGCTCCGCGTCGCCAGGTCAGCCTGGCCTTACCGTCGTTGAGATACAGGCGGTTCACATCACCTTCGACCGCGAGGATCACGTCCAAATCGCCGTCCTTGTCGACGTCCACGAAGGCGGCGTCCAGTGCATGCAGCTCGCTCGCAGCTGGCACGTGAGTCGCTGTTGCATCCACGAATACGGCGGCAGCCGTCACCGCGGAATTGGACACGGCAGGCAGGCAGACCGCGCTGACGAGGAATCGATGCACCATGGGAAAGCTCCCGGTCAATGTCCTGTGTCACTGCCGCGCGTCGTCGCCGACTCATTCAGATCGCGCACCATATAGTCGATCGCACGTGTCCAACTAGTGTCGTTGTCGCCCCTGAAACCGAACGACTTTCTCGCGATGATCTGACCCGTTGCGACGTCGTGAATCTCGTAGGTCAGCGACAAAATGAGAGCGCTCACGCGGTCGACCCATGCCACCAGCACCTGATCCGCCCCGAGTTGCCGCCCCAGGTCGAGGTCGCAACCGTTGCAGTCGTGCAGATAAAGATATCGGGACTGCAGCTCGTCTATGGTGCTCTGCGCCGAGGCGCTGTCGACCAGCTGATAGAGGCCAGTGTGCGCAAGACTCTCGCGTAGTTTGGTGCTCGCGAGATTCAACCGAGCTTGATGCTCAGGCGCGAGCTCGGGGCCCCCGCGGTCGCCGGTGAGCTCGACGTCGAGAACGACGAGTTTCGACGGGGATGCGTGACGTTGCGTGTTCGTCTCTGGCGAGGCGGCGATGGTGCCAGAGATACCAGCGATCAGAGCCAAGCCCAAGACTAGTGGTCGCTTCACGCGATGATGCTACGACGCCACCTCCGCGCCGTCGAGTGTGGAGGCGTTGCAGGAACGTATTTCCAAACGACGCTGAGGCGATTGGCTCGTAGGCGCCAACTCACAGTCCCACAATGTCCTGAGCAGTTGACAGATGTGTCACGGTCGATTCGAATCCCGTTTTGGGATTCGCTTGGATTGGCAGTGTCCTCTATTGGACGCCAAGGTTCGCGCCCTGGCGCAGTAGCTCGTCCTGCACCACATTGACCGGCAGGTCACGGACTCCCTTGCCGGTGCGCGCAGCGAAGGCCGCGGCAACTCCGGCGGCTTGGCCCGTGGCCATGCAGATCGGCATCACTCGATAGGAAGAGTGCGCCTCATGCGTGCCCGAGATACATCGCCCGGACACCAGCAGGTTTTCGATCTGCTGTGGGACCAGGCAGCGCAGCGGAACATCGTACGCCTCACCGGGCGGCAGCTTTTTCAGAACCGTCCCCTTTCCCGTGGGGTTGTGAATGTCCACCGGATAGGTGCCGCGCGCGATGACGTCCTGGAACTTGCGGGCGCCGAAAACATCCGCGGCCGTGAGCTGGTATTCCCCTTTGATTCGGCGAGTCTCCCGCACGCCGACTTGAATTCCGCTCTGTACGGCGTACGAATCCTGAAAACCGGGAACGTACTTTTGCAGGAAAGCCGTGATCTGGCGCATCTGGCGACGCCCGTGCCATTCGGCTCGTGTCAGGTCCCAGACATCGGTGCCCAGGACTCCTATGACACGCGTCGAATTGACCGATACCTCGTGCGGACGCGGCGTTGCGAAAAAAAGCACGTCTTCGCGCGCCAGGTTCAATTCGCCGGCCTCGGTCGCTTTGCGCACCAACTCCCATAGCCCATGCACGCCGCGCCACTGATCCGGGTGCTCGCGAGCGTAAGCGAAGAACGCCTCGCGCTCGAAGTCGGCAATACGAAACATCAGGGTCATCGGTTGCACGAGTGCATCCGCTTCGCGGCCAATCTCATACGGCGCGCCGGCGCGCGCTGCAATGTCGCCATCACCGGTGGCGTCCACGATCGTGCGAGCACGCACGACCAGCGGCCCGGACTTCGTTTCGAAGATCGCCCCTTCGACACGCGAGCCACGCACCAGCGGATCGCTTGCGAACGCATGCAGCAGCAGCGAAACGCCGGCCTCGTCCAGCAAGTCGAGCGCTACTCCCTTGAACAGCTCGGGATCGAACGGCACGACGTAGCCGGTAGCCGGCGAGGGGCGTATGGCGCCGCGCTCTGCGATCAGCCGCTCGAGCAGCTGCAGCAGGACGCCGCCGATCACCGGTTCTCCGGGACCGTGATCTGTCGGAAATAGTTTCGCTTCCCCGGATTCCAGGCCGGCTCGATCGGTGTGGAAGGACATGAGCGGCATGACCAGCGCGGCAGTGGCGTTGCCGCCGAGAAATCCATATCGCTCTGCCAGCACAACGCGTGCACCCGCGCCGGCAGCGCCCAGGGCGGCGCCAAGGCCAGCGGGACCGCCCCCGACGACAAGCACGTCGACATCAGCAGCGAGCACGGCGCGACGCGGAGGCAAATCTATGACTTCAGGATTCTCGAAGCGTTTCAGCGGCGCCACCCGTCAGGCCCTCCGCCGCGAGCCGGATCGCTCTGCAAGTGTTTCCACCAGCAGACGCTGTGTGGAGCGTGCGCGCTCCTGAAGGGCGGGCAATTGGGCACGGATCTGCTCGCGCAGCGCGTCTCGATTGTCCCAACAGGAGTCAAGATGAGCGATCAGGCGACCGGTGCTCACCTGCTGCAGTGGGGGCATCTGCAGCTCGAGGTCTTCGATCAACCCGGTCACCTTGGAGGCGTACGGTAACGCGACGAACGGCACGCCTTGCAGTGCTGCGAAGATCAGGAAGTGCAGACGCATCCCTACTGCAAAGGTGCAGCGCCCAAGCAGCGCCAGCACGTCGTGCGAAGTGTAGTCGCCCCGCAGGATGTGAGCCCGGCGAGCGTTGTGCATACGTGCAGCAACTGCGTGGCTTTGCTGCAAATCCTTGTGGGCTCGCTCCATGGCGATGAAGGCGACATCGGCGTCATAGCGGTCGATGATGAAATCGGCCGTGTCGGCGAGTAGCGCCTGATAGTGGTCGGCTTCGATATCCGGTGCTGCAGGACCCGGTTCGCGCACCGAGAACGCAATCAAGGGCCGGTTGGTGTCGAGGCCCTCCCGCGCAAGCATTTCCGAGTTCAAATCCTTCGGTTGCAGCAGCAGTGCAGGGTCGGCAGTCAGATGAATTTCGCGCTCGACTCCTGCGTCCTGCAGCAGACGCAGCGTTTGACGATCGCGAACGGTGACGAGCGACGCCGGCGTGAGATGTTCCCGAACGAGCTGACGCGATTCGGGTTGTTTGAGCGGACCGGCGCCGATGGCATAGACGAACACAGGAAGGCGCGCTTCGTGCGCGAGGGCCACTTCTCGCAAGTACACCTCCAGGCCTTTGTCGTAGAGGATGCCGCCTCCGCCCAGGATGAGAACATCGAGTTGCTCGACCTCCGCCCGCGACTCCTCTCGAGTCATGTCCCGCGGCGCGAGCGCGCGGTCAACCGCGTGTCGGGTCAGAGTGTCTTGTGGGTCGCGGCTGAAGACGACGATTTCACGGACCGGCAGCGAGGCGCGCAGCTGCTCGACGATGCTGTGCAGGATTGCCTCATCGCCCAGGTTTATGCCCCCGTAAGATCCTGAGATACCTATGCGAAGTCCTCGGGGATCGGCCGGCATGTGCGGACCTTCGAAAGTGCCAACGATGTTCTGGCAATGGGTTGTGGTCCAAGCCAGTTCCACCCGGTGCAAGCTCATGCAGCCGTCAATGACTGGAAAAGGGCAGCGCGTAAGGGAAAAATGGACAGACGAGCCTGTCCAGCCAATATCACCGACTCACTGCGCCGCGCGCAGCGCTTTCAGCTGCTGTGTGGGCGTGTCCGCCGTCTGCAGTTTCTCGTTGAGCGACCTCAAGCGCGGCAGCACCTCCACCACAGCCAATGGGGGGCTCACCAGGTAGCCCTGCGCCAGGTCGCAACCAAGCTCCAGCAATACGCGCCAGGCCTCGGCAGTTTCGACTCCCTCGGCAACCACCTGCACGCCGAGGTTGTGTCCGAGCTCGACCGTGGAACGGACGATAGCTGCTTCGTCAGCATCCGGCCGGAGTTCGGCGACGAATGATTTGTCGATCTTGATCTCGTCGACCGGAAGGTGCTTGAACTGCGCCAGCGAAGAGTATCCGGTTCCGAAATCGTCGATCGAGAAGCGAAAGCCGTGACGCCGCAGACGCTCCATCGTCGCGATCACGGTCCGGGTCTCGCGCATCACAGCGCTCTCCGTGATCTCGAACACTATCCGGTTCGGGCGCACGCCGAAGGTGCGAGTATGGTGCAGGATCGAAGACTCCAGCTCCGGATCGAGCAGGTCGATGGCGGAGAGGTTGATCGACACGTCCGGCTCGAAGCCGACCGCGCTCCACTCCCGCATCTGGCGCAAGGCCGCGCGTATGACCCAGTTCGTGAGCAGCGCCACCGTTCCCGCGCGCTCGGCCAACGGCACGAACTCGCCTGGCGAGATCGGGCCGTGCTGAGGATGGTTCCAGCGTAGCAGTGCCTCCAGGCTGCGAACTTTATGGGAGCGCATCTCGACCTTAGGTTGATAGGCGAGGCTCAGCTCGCTAGTCGCCACCACGGCACGGCGCAGGTCACCGAGGATTGCAAGCTGTCGTCGATGCTGCTGGTCCTGGCTCGGGTCATACACGGCGATCATCAAGCTCTGTTCCTTCGCATTGAGCAGCGCCGTATCGACCCGTCGCAGCAACTCCTCAGCAACTTCCCCATGCCGTGGATAGCAGCAGATGCCGACGCGTGCGTCCAGGTTGATCGGTACGCCGTTGGAGATGAGGCCGGCGCGAACCGACTGCAGCGAGCGTCGACCAAGGTCACGCGCGTGCTCGACATCGCAGCGACGCGAGATGATCAAGAATTGACTGCCCGCCCGAGATACCTGATCCGCTTCGCCTGCAAACCCTACTAGCCGACGCGCCATCTCGCGCACGGCTGTGTCGCCAACCTCGGCGCCGAAGGACGCGCGAATGCGGTCGAGGTCGATCAGGTCGAGAAGTAGCAGCGCGCTGTCCTCGCGGGGCGCATCGGCGATCGTCCGATGCAGGTGGTACGAAGCGGACAGCCGATTGGGCAGACCCGTCAACTCGTCACGCGTGCCCTGGGTGCGGATTCGTTCCTCGCGTTCCGCGATGTGCCGCTGCATCGATGTGAGCGTCGTCGCGACAGCGACGAACTCTCGCGATGCCTGCACAGTCACCGGTGTAGCGTAGTCTCCGGCCTCGATGCGGCGCGCAGCCTTGACCAACGTCTCGAGGGGCCTGCTGATCTGGCGCGCGAGCACATTGGCAAGTGGCACGGCTGCCAGCATCGCAAGCATTGCGACCACGACGATGATCGTGCGCAGGTGTTCCTGCGGAGCCAGAGCATCTGCCAGGGACTCGTGCAGCACCAGGCGCAGCGAACCGGATGCGCCGCTCAGAGCAGCCGTCCACACCATGTACGATTCCGAGCCGAGCGACACCACAATCGGTTCCGCCAGCTCGCCGCCGGCGGCGCGCAGTTTCGCGGTCAGGGCGCTGCGCGCGCTCTCCGGCAGTGTCGCGATCAACGGCAGGCTCGACTGCGGATCGAAGAAGCCGACCTCGTATCCAAGCAGCGCCGACAACTTCATCGCGAGTTGCGCATCGATTGGAAAGCCGATCACAACGCTAGCGATGGCAGCCGGCGCGCGTACCGGAGTGCTGACCAGAAGATACGGCGTGTCGCCGAGTGTGGCGTAGGCGATCTGCGGCATGTCGCCTTCCGCGGCGCGCGCGACCGCCGCTAGCTCGCGCGCATGAGCATCTGCGAGACGTCGCGAGGTGGCCGCCGTGATGGTGCCCTGCAGGTCGACGAGCACCGCCAGACGCGCATCCACTCGACCCGCGCTGTTTTCCAGCGCCGATGCGATGGTTGCCGCATCTGCCTGCGTGACTGCCTCCTTGAAACCGTAGTCGGCTACCAGAACGCGTACCGCCTGCTGTATCTGCTCGGCGCGCGACCGCAACAACGCATCCATCACCCGCGCACCCGTACGGAGGTCCTGCTGCGCCTGCTCGCGGGCTTTGCGATTTGTCTGGGCGACAAGTGTGACGACCGTCACGGCTTGCGCGGCGAGCACCAGGCCGATCAGCAGCGTCAGGATGCGGGTGCGGAAACTGGTCATGCGACTACACGAAGTGGTGACGCCCGTCAAAGCCGTCTTTTCAGGCGCTTCCATAATGCGCCAAGGACAGATCCGGAAATGCGACCCAGGTCCGCACTCGATATGACCGAAGCCACCATTCGGAATCGCGCGGCGCTGCGAGCGGTTGGCACTGTGATGGCGTTCGCAGTGGCGAGCGCGCATGGTGCAGTCCTCAGTGTCTCGGTGCTAGATGGCCGCAACCAGCCGGTAGCCGATGCGGTGGTAACGGTTACGGCTAGCAGCGCGACACCGTTACAAGCGCCGATCACAACGCCGCAGGTCATGGATCAATTGAACTTGGCGTTCGTTCCCGGTGTCCTCGTCGTACGGGCGGGTACGGCCGTCGTCTTTCCCAATAGCGATACCGTCGCGCACCAGGTGTACTCGTTCTCGCCGACCAAGCGCTTCGAGCTCGGGCTTTATCGCGGCCACCCGCATCAACCAGTGGTGTTCGACCATCCAGGCGTAGTGGTCCTCGGCTGCAACATTCACGACAACATGGTCGGCTACATCTTCGTGACTGACGCGAAGTACTTCGGCAAGTCCGACCAGGACGGAATGTGGCGCGACGACGTGGTTCCCGCCGCCCATTACGAGGTGGCAGTGTGGAGCGCCCGCCTGTCCGGAAAGATGGAGGCGGTACGCACACGCGTGTACGTGCAGGACACTCCGCTCGCGCTGGAGCTACATCTGCCGGAGCCGCTGCGAGCGGCGGTTACGCAAGAACGCAATCCGCGCGTTCGATACTACTGACGTGCGCACATGAGGTTCGCCGCCATAGCCTTGCTGATCAGCGCCGCTGCGACGGCAAGCGCGGCGGACGTGTCTCGCGTCGAATTGCGTGGGTTCATCGATCTGCGGGGCGTTGCCGTGGACTCATCGCTGCCGTCGTTTGCAAACGGCGGGTTGGGCTTGCTGCCCTTCGACGACGCCCACGAAGGTGTGCAGTCAGGACGCTTCGTCCTCGACGCGGATGGTTCGTTGACCGAAACGGTGCGCGCGCAGGTCACGACGATCGCGACCGTCGCAGACGATGAGCAGAATCCCATCGACGTGACCGAGGCATTCCTCGAATGGCGGCCCTACCCACAGTCGCACTGGCGATGGCGCACTCGCCTCGGCGCGTTCTATCCGCCGGTGTCCCTCGAAAATCGTGGGGTCGGCTGGCAAAGCATCTATAGCCTCAGCGCGTCGGCCATCAACACCTGGATCGGCGAAGAAGTGCGGTCAGTAGGCCTGGAAGTCTCGGCGACCAGCGTCGGCGCGACACTTGGCCGTGACTTTGACGTCGGTGCGGTCGCCGGTGTGTACGGTTGGAACGATCCGGTGGGCGTGCTGCTATTTCAGCGCGGCTGGGCGTTGCACGATCGCGCAACGCCGATGTTTGGCGGCGTGCGCCGGCCATTTCGCATGAGTGATCACGACCGCTACATCGAGTACGGCGACGAAATCGACGGCCGACCAGGCTACTACGGCGGCGTGGAAGCGAAGTGGCAGGGTCGACATGTGCTGCGTATTCTGCATTACGACAACTGTGGCGATCCTGCGCGTGAAGGTTACGCCGACGATGCGTGGCGCACGCGTTTCGATGCTATCGGCGCGCGCATCGAATTGCCCTCCGACCTGACCCTGATTGCGCAGGCAATGCAGGGTGACACAGCCGTGGGTCCGAGTGCAGACGGGCGCGGCATGCTCATTGCGGACTATCGCGCGTGGTTCCTGCTTGGCAGCTATTCGCTGGCCAAACACCGCATGACGATTCGTCACGACCGCATGCATATCGCATCGACGCGCGGTGCAGAGAGGTTCGACAGCGGACAACGTGCGAACGCATGGACGGCAGCATACTCGTACGAGCACGACGCTCACTGGCTCGCGGCGGTTGAATGGCTACGGATCAACGGCTCGCTGCGCCAACGCGAACTCATCGGTCTGCCGGCCATGGCGACCGAGCGGCAGCTGCAGGTTGTCTTGCGATATTCCTTCTAGACGTTGCGAAGCGCGCGGTGCAGCGTGACCTGCGCATCACGTAGGTCGAATGGTCACAAAAAGTGACGCTAAGGCCCTCTGACGCAGCTCAGCGTCGCATTTCCCACCGTTAGTCGGGTTGACACCACAACGGACCGATCATTGCGCTAGCGTGTTATGCGGGGTCGTGTAGAACGTGCACGGCTCTCGACGTGATGCCGAATTCTTGCGGGAACGAGATCACGTAGTCGCACGTTGACATGTCCAGCGAAACACCGTCGCCTCCCTGCTGAGGCACGCAATGACTGTCCTTTCTCTCAGAGCTCGAGTCACGGAACCGACTGCAGCGTCATCCATGCATGCCGTAATTCAGGCCGGCGGTCGCGGACAGCGCATACGACCGGTCGCCGGATCGCTGGCCAAGCCGCTGCTGCCCGTCGGCGACGAGCCGATGATCGGCCGCTTGATTCGCCAGATTGCGTCGAGCGGCGTCCGCAGCGCAACTGTCATCATCCCGAACGCCTGCAGCGAACTTCGTGAGTTCCTCCACCACGCCGCGCTCGCTGTGCCTGGGCTCGATCTCGATGTCCTCGAGGAGCAGCATCCGCTCGGCAATGCCGGCGCTCTCGGCGCGGTCGAGTGTCGCGGCAGGACGGTGCTGTTCTGCTTCGCTGACCTGGTGACCGACCTGGCGTTCGATCGCATCGCCACGGTGCACCGTGATCGGCGCTGCGATGTCACCGTTGCGAGTCATCATGAATTTCACCAGTTGTCGCTTGGAGAGCTGATCACAGAGGGCAGTCGTGTATGCGGCTATATCGAAAAGCCGCGCAAGCGATTCCTCATTTGCAGCGGCATTGCCGTCTTCGAACCGCGGATTCTGGAGTTGGCGCGGACCCTGCAGACTCCATTCGGGCTGGTGGACCTGATCACTGCCTGTCTGCAGGCCGGCTATGCGGTGACGCATTGGATCCACGAAGCATATTGGATCGACGTCAACACACCTGAGCTGCTGGAGCAAGCACGAAGCGACGCGAGTGCACGCCGTACACAGTCCGTGAGTTGAGGGCAGGGCGTCGATCAAGGGGGAACCGTGACAAGCGAAACGTTCCGCGTCCTGTTTCTGATCGAGAATGTCCCCTATAGCCTCGATACTCGCGTGCGCCGGCAGGCTCATGCATTGCGCGCAGCCGGCGGATCCGTGACCGTGATCTGTCCTGGACCTGCCGGTGTCGGGGCGAGAGTTCGCGACGGCGTCCGCGTCTATCACTATCCGAAACCGTCTTTCGGTGGCGGCTTCGCTGCTCACATTGCCGAATACGCGGTCAGTCTGGTTTGTCACTCGCTGCTCACTCTCTGGGTGGCACTCCGCCACGGGTTCGATGTCATTCACGTTGCCAATCCGCCCGACCTGCTTTGGTTGGTCGCGGCTCCGTACAGGCTCTTCGGCAAACGCTTCATCTTCGACCATCACGATCTCGTGCCGGAGCTTTTTGCGGTCCGCTTCGGTGCGCGGATGCCACGCCTGCAGTCGCTCATGCTGGCTCTCGAGCGCCGCAGCGTGCGGCTGGCGAATCACGTCATTTCGACGAACGAGACGTTCCGGAGGATGGCGATCGAGCGCGGCGGCAAGGCTCCCGAGGAGGTCTCCGTCGTGCGCAACGGTCCGTGGCTGGAACGCGATTTCCGCCCCATGGCCCCCGATCCGCGCGTGCGCGCTTTGGGACGCGTGGTGGTCGGCTACCTCGGCATCATGAATGATCAGGATCATCTCGATCATCTGCTCGAGGCGGCGCGCATCGTGCGCTTCGAGGCAGGCCGGAGCGACATCGCGTTTCTGCTGATCGGCAGCGGCGATGCGTACCCGAAGCTGCTGCGCCTGCGCGACGCAATGACGCTGAGCGACGCAGTTCATATGCCCGGAACGCTGCCATGGGACGACGTGCTTGCTCACCTGTCCGCCGTCGACATCTGCGTTCAGCCCGACCCGCCGACCGCGTTCAACCGTCACCTCACCATGAACAAGCTGATGGAGTACATGGCGCTCGGCAAGCCCAGCATTGCTTACGACATGCCCGAAACGCGCTTCAGCGGTGGTGATGCAGTGATGTACGTGCCGGGAGAGTCAGCCCATGCCCTTGCGCGGGCCATTCTGGAACTGGCCGACGATCAGGCCAGACGGGAGGAGCTGGGCCTGCGCGCGCGGCAGCGGATCGAGTCATCGCTGGCCTGGGAGCATCAGGCGCACAACCTGATCGAGGTTTACCGCCGCGTATTGCCGGCAAAACTGCCTGCAGTGGTGCTGCAGAAGACCTGAGGATATGCACGGTGCCGTTCGTTACGGAGAATGCCGGCCGGCTGCAGGGTCACAAACTCGAGTACAACCTCGCGGACCACTGCAATCTGTCGTGCCGCGAGTGCAGTCACCTCTCGCCTTACATCCACAAGCACTTTGCAGCATTCGAGTCTTTCGAACGCGATGTCTTCCGGCTCGCGGACGCGTATCGGGTGCATCGATTTCGATTCGTCGGCGGCGAGCCGCTGCTCAACCGCGACATCCTGCACTTCGTGCAAGCCGTACGCGCGAGCGGGATCGCCGCCGAGATTGAGGTCGTCACCAACGGGTTGCTCCTGGACAGGCTCGACGAGCAACTGCTGCGGAATCTGGATTCGGTCGCCGTGAGCGCTTATCCGGCTGCCGGTGATCTGACTCCGGCGCTGCGTGCGACGCAGACACTCTGCGACCGCTACGGTGTTCGCCTCCAGGTGGAGCACATCGATCGCTTCAGGCGCATGCAGGTGCCGGAGCCGACGACCGACGAATCGTTAGTCAGGGCGATCTTCGATTCCTGCCTGATCGCACATACGTGGTCGTG
>Ga0111539_10011645_pt1 | contig 11036 bp, 9 predicted proteins | sample RhiMethybrSRZTD1_FD_79667 | JGI IMG/M metagenome (GOLD analysis project Ga0111539, IMG submission 79667) | Populus rhizosphere microbial communities from Tennessee, USA - Rhizosphere MetaG P. TD hybrid SRZTD1 (version 2) (version 2) | ecosystem: Host-associated > Plants > Roots > Rhizosphere >... | reverse complement strand
CGGCCGGCATCTTCGGCAGCATCGACATGAACCGCGGCGATCCGCAGCTGGGCTGGGACACCGACCAGTTCGGCAACGACATCGCCGAGCTGTCGCTGGTGGTGGCGCGCATCGTGGCGGCGGGCGGCTTCAAGACGGGCGGCTTCAACTTCGACGCCAAGGTCCGCCGCCAGAGCAACGACGTGTCGGACCTGTTCCACGGCCACGTCGGCGGGATGGACAACCTGGCGCGGGCGCTGCTCATCGCGGACAAGATGCTGACGGACGGCAAGCTGCAGGCGTTCATCGACGAGCGTTACGCCGGCTGGAACGCCCAGCTCGGCAAGGACATCCTGGCGGGCAAGCTGTCGCTCGCCGATCTGTCCGAGCGGGCGCTGGCCGACAAGCTGGATCCGAAGCCGCGCTCCGGCCGCCAGGAGTTGCTCGAGACCATGGTCAACCGGTACCTGTAGTCATCTCAGCGACCCTCTACGTCCACTGCGACTGCGGCGCCCTTCTGGTCGAACAGATGGCGCCGCAGTTCGAGAGCGGTTTTCTGCGCGACGGTTTCGGGATCCGCGCCCGGCTCGGCATTCCGGAGCTGCCGGTCCCGGGCGGGCGCGATGCGAACGGCAAGGAGCTGGTCGTCGAGGCGGACGTCTTCATCGCCTGGCACAAGCGCACGGCCCCGACGCTGGCGTCGCGGCGCCATGACCTGCCGATGCTCTACCAGGTCTGGCTGCACCGGCCCCAGACCACCGACAATGTGGAAAGGATGGGGCGGGCGGTCTACTTCGAGGCCAACGGCGAGCAATATTCCGTGTTCGCGTCGCTGGCGCCGACGCTGTTCGCGCGCAAGCTGCCGGGCGGCTGGCTGCGCGAGAAGATGCTGCCGGCCCAGAGGCAATCGACGGGGTTCGCGCAGACCGTCATCCCGCGCATCGAGGACCAGCTGCCGGGGACCACGCTTCGCCCGGCGGACATCGACGGCAACATCCCGATCTCGCCGCAGCGGTTCGAGGAACTGTTCCTGGGCAGCGGCGTCGAGCTGGAGGCGTGGCCGTTCGCCGAGGTGTTCGCCCGCGAGCTCAGCGAGCTGGCCGCCGCCGCCACGCACGCCAAGACCTGCGGCCGCGCACTGCATCTCCGGCATTTCTGAACTCTCGGATCTGATCTCCCTCTCCCGCTTGCGGGAGAGGGTCGGGGTGAGGGCAAGCCGCTCTGGATCGCTTCCGCCTCCGCCGCAGACCCCTCTCCCTAACCCTCTCCCCGCTTCGCGGGGCGAGGGGATCGGAGCGCTGCGGGTTATCATGACGGACGGATGCGCGGTCCGACGCTGCTCGCCGTGTGCGCTGCCAGCTTGATGCTGTCGCTGCCCGCGGCCGCGCAGCCGCGCTGCGCGGGGGGCGACGGGCCGTGGGTGCTGCTGCAGCTCGGGGCCGAGGGGTGGAGCGAGGCGCAGCGCGCGAGCGTGCTGTCGGACCTGCAGCACACGCTCGCGTCGCAGGGGATCGCGGCGTGCTCGGGCGACGCGCACCCGGCGGCCGCGCCGCTCGCGACGCTGGCGGTTGAGCTCGCCGCCGGCGACGTCTCGAAGGCGACCGTCGACATCGAGGTGCGCGACGCGGTGACACACAAGCGGGTCCGGCGCGACGTCGACCTGTCTCGCATCCCGGAGGACGGCCGCGTGGCGGCGATCGCGATCGAGTCCGACGAGCTCCTGCGGGCGAGCTGGGCGGAGATCGCACTCGACACCGCCCGCGCGCGCCAGGCGCAAGGGGATGCCAGGCCGCAGGTGGTGGGCAGCGTGGCGCAGGTGACAGCCCCGCGGGCGGAAGGCGGCGGCCTGGGCGCGCGCGCGGCGGTCGAGCATTTCTTCGGCGGCACGACGCTCTACGGCGCGGACGGCGTCGGGCGCCTGCAGCTGTCGCCGCGGATCGCGCTGGAGATCGCCGGCGCGCTGCGTTTCGGCCCGTCGGTGGCCGCCGCGCACGGCCAGGTCAGCGCGCTCGCCGCCGGCGGCAGCCTGGCGCTGCTGGTGCGGATCGCGGGCGGCGGCCGGCGGGCGTCGCTTGCCGCCGGCGCGGGCGTCTCGGCGGGCTGGCTCGAGTTTCGCGCCGAACCCGCGCCCGGCGCCGAGGGATCCGCGTACGGGAACCTGCTGGCGGTGGCGCGCCTCCGGCTCCTCGGCCGGCTGGCGCTCGGGCGCTGGCTGCACGGCACCGCGGGCCTCGACGGCGGCGTCGCCGTGCGCGGCGTGGAGGTCACCGACGCGGGCGTGGTCGTGACGAGCGCGCGCGGCGCGACGATGGGCGCGACACTCGGACTGGAGGCACCATGAAGCGCGTCGGCATCGCGGTCGCGTGGCTCGTGGTCGTCGCGGCGACGGGCTGTACGCGCAGCGGCGAGGTGCTGCACCCCGCCGACGGCGGCGGCCCGGTCGTGTTGCAGCTGACCGACGTCCGCCTGTCCGCGGGGTTCAGCCACGCCTGCGCCGTCGCGGCCGGCAGGTTGACCTGCTGGGGCGATGACGGCGACGGCCGGCTCGGCGTCGCGGCGAGCGACGCCGGCACGGGGCAACCGCCCATCGCCGTCGCGGGCGGCCCCTGGGTCGCCCCCGCGGTGGGAAGCGTCCACAGCTGCGCGCTGGCCAGCGACGGCAGCGTCTGGTGCTGGGGCGGCAACGCCAAGGGCCAGCTCGGCAGCGGCGACCGCACCTCGCGCGCCGAGCCCCGCCAGGTCGCGCTGCCCGCCAAGGCGGTCGACGTCCGCACCGCCTTCGAGTTCACGTGCGCGGTGCTGGCCGACGCCAGCGCATGGTGCTGGGGCTACAACTGGGAGGGGCAGCTCGGGCTCGGCGACGTGCACCCGGGCGAGGACCACCTGGAGCCGATCCAGCTCGGCAACACGCGCGACTGGACGTTCGTCGCCACCGGCCAGGGACACGGCTGTGGGATCCGTTCGCCGGGTCGGCTCTACTGCTGGGGCCGAAACACCGAGTCGCAGCTCGGTCAGGGGACGACGGAGCCGCCGCAGATGCGCGCGCCCGTCCAGGTCGGCGCCGACGCCGACTGGATCGAGGTCGGGTGCTCGCAGTCGACGACTTGCGCGCGGAAGCGGAACGGCAGCCTGTGGTGCTGGGGCGCGCAGCCCAGCGGCGCGCTCGCGACCGGCGACGCCACCGCCCGACCGACGCCCGCCCAGGTGCCGACGTACAGCGACTGGTCGGCGGCGACGGTCGGCACGTTTCACACCTGCGGCCTCCGCCCCGGCGGCGAGATCTGGTGCGCCGGCCGCAACACCGAAGGCCAGATCGGCGCGCCCGATTTCGTCGACGCGCTGCCGAACATGATGCGCGCCGACCCGACGAACGGCTGGATCGAGGTCCGCGCCGGCCGCTTCTTCACCTGCGCGCGCAAGGCCGACGATTCGGTGTGGTGCATGGGTCAGAACACCGCCCGCCAGCTCGCCGTCGACCCGATGACGCTCGACCGCAGCGCGGCGATGGTGCGGATCCCGCTCTGAACCCGGCGGCGCTGGACGTCAGCGGCCGCGCCGCCCGCCCCCGGGCGAGCCACGCCACCCGCCGCCGCCGCCCGGCCGGGACCCCGACGGCGGCGACCCGCGCCATCCCCCGCCCGACGGCGGCGTCCCGCGCCACCCGCCGCCCGACGGCGGCGTCCCGCGCCACCCGCCGCCCGGCGGCGACGTGCGCGGAACACCCCGCCAGGGCCCGTAGCTGCGTCCCCGGATCGGCGGGTAGTAGTAACCGCGGATGATGGGCGGATGGAGGTGGTGATAATACGGGCTGTACCACCACAGCGGTCCCCACCCGAGCCCGATGTACACGTAGTCGGGATAGGCCCCGTAGGTGGCCGGGCGCTCCTCGAAGCGCTGGAACGACGTGCGCTGCGCGGTCAGCTGGGCGCCGACGCCGACGTACCATTCCAGCTCGAACCACCCGACCTGGCGGGGATCGTCGAGCGGCGGCGGCACCTGGTAGTAGAAGTCGAACGTGCGCCGGCTCGCGGGCGGCACCGTGTAGACGGGCCCGGCCCCGGCGTCGGTGTTGGCGAACGCAGAGCGAAGCGGCGGCTGCCCCTGCGCGATCAGAAGTTGTTGCTCGCGCCCATCGACCGTCCACGCTTCGGGCCCGTTGTTGACCGTCACCAGGCGCGCGTGCAGGAGCTGCGCGCCGCGCCCTTCGTCGACTTCCATGTCCGTGTACCCGAACGAAGTCACGTAGACCTCCCCGTGAGGCGCTTCGGGCGGAACCGGGTAGCGCGCCGCCGGACCGTCGCCGGCGCCCGCGCCGGCGGGCCAATACGTGTACTGGTGGGCGCAGCCGCCAGCCGCCAGCAACACCACCGCGACGAGGACCAGGCGCGACATGCGCTTGAAAGCTAGACCACGTATCGCGGATTGCCAGAGGCGCGCGTCGCGCGCGTGTGGCCGATCACAGACTGGAAAGGCCCGCCGCGCGCGCTACTCGTCCTCGGATTCCGCCGCCTCTTCCAGCCACTTGTCGATCGCCTTCTGCCGCCGATCGAGCTCGGCCCGCAAGGCCTGCAAGGGCGCGCGATCTCCCGCGATGAACTTGATCCGGGCCGCCGGGTACGCCTCGGCCAGTTCGTTCAACATCGCATCGTAGTCAGCGAGCAGGTTCGAATTCACGCGCCAGTGATCGATCCGATCGATGCGGCGGCGGACGGCTTCGGCGGTCTCGGGCAACCGTGCCTTGATCGCAGTGACCGCGGCCTCGCTTCTCGCGCGTTCGTAGCGGGCCCGCGTGCCGATCAGGATCTTCAGCACGGCGCGATGGTCCTTCATGCGATCGCGATCGTAGCGGAGCTTGCGCTCGCGCTCCTCGAACGCCAGGTGCTCCCGCCACTGCGCGGTCGACCTGGCGCCCAGCACGGGATCTTCGGGAAGCGGAGGTGGAGGTGCAGGTGCAGGCTGACTCTTCGCATCCGCCGCGACGGCAACGGACGCCCTCCGGCAGCCCGAGACCGACGCCGCCAGCACCATCAGGGCGACGGCGACGGCGACGGCCGCCAGCGGACGACTCAAAAGGATGTGCCGACGCCGCCCAGCGCGACAGCGCCGACCCTGATGCTCTCGCCGACGCGTCGGATGACGGACAGTCCGCCGTGGGCGATGAGGGCGACCGGTCCCAGCGGCAACGCCGCCACCGGTCCGACGTCGAGATCGAACGTGGGCTCGCGCGCCGCCATCAACTTCGCCGCGTCGGAGCCGAGATCGAACCGCCAGCGCCCGTCGATGCCCACGGCCGCGCGTTGTCCCACCCGCACGAGCGCGGCCGCGCGCACCTCGCCGTCGCGCTCGCGCGCCTCGGGATCCTGGCCGTACGCGAGATTCGCGAGCAGCATGGTCCGGCCGAACCGCTTGCCCGCCGACAGCACCAGCTCGATCTCCCCCTCCGGCTCGTTGAAGCCCTCGGCCTTGTACAGAACCGCGACCGCGCCGTCCATGCCGTGGCGGCCCTGCGACAGCAGCTGTAAGCGGGCGCCAATCGACGGCCGCAGCCGATGTGCGGTGTCGCTCAGCTCGGCCGCGCCGCGCACCGCCAGCGGGCCCCACACCCGAACGTCCGCGTACGTGATCATCACCGCCGCGCCGCGCGCACCGTCGTAACCGGCCTGGCTGGCGGCGACGGCGGTCGGGCCGGCGGTGGGCGCCAGCGTGAGCGGCAGGTACTGCCCGTCGGCGGCGCTGCGCTCGACGGCCGTCGGCAGCGGCCCCGCGACGAGATCCGCGGCGGGCTCGTCGGCGCGGGCGGCGCCGATCCCGGCGGCGGCCAGCGCGCACGCGATCGCAATGAAACGTCTCGGCATCACACGGTCCTCCTTGGTTACGGCCCCGCGGCCCCCGGCGCCCGCGAGAAGTAGATGTCGCCGCCGTCGCGGCGCGTATCGTGCCAGACCACCAGCACGTCCGGGCCGGATACGGCGATTCCCTTGTAGTCGCCGAGGAAGTCGGTGTTGCCGCTACCGCGCCCGTCGGTGACCTGCAGGTTGGGTTCGAAGCCCTTGGTCGGATCGGCGGAGCGGGCGTACCAGGTCTCGTTCTGTCCGCCGTTGCGGAAATCGGTCCAGGCGACGTGGACCCGGCCGTAATTGTCGACGGCGACCCACGATTCGAACTGGCGGGACGCGGCGGTGTTGTCGTTGACGCGAATCGGCTGCGTCCAGGTGTCGCCGCCATTGCTCGAGTACAGCAGCCACACGTCGTCATCCGCCTGTCCGCCCGGCATGCGGCTGGCCCAGGTGATGGCGACGATGCGGCCGGTGGGATCGGCGCTCGCGCCGACGATCGGGTGCTGCCGCGGGTTGCAGCTGAAGCAGAACGTTCCCATGTCGGGGATCAGATCGCGCGTCGCCTCCCAGGTATCGCCATTGTTGCGGCTCCGGAGGTAGCGGAGCTGGTTGCGGTTCGAGTCGAGGTTGTAGGGGACGTGGACCAGGCCGGTCGTCGCGACGGTGATGGCGGTGCCGTGGATGATGTTGCCGAGCGACTGCGTGGTTCCCCAGGTGACGCCGCGATCCAGCGAGCGCTTGATGCCCCCCGGGTTGCCCAGCCACGACACGAACACCGTCCCCTCCGTGATGCCACCGCCTGCCCAGGGCTTGTCGGGCGCGCCGCCGATGGTCCGGATCGCCGACCAGGTCACGCCCTTGTCCGTCGAGGTCATCATCCGGATGTTCCCGGTCGTGCCGACGTTGAGGTACTCCTGGCAGACCGCGTACATCGTGCCGCCAGCGTCGATCGCCACCGCCGGATCGCCGACGAACATGCCGGTGGCGTTGGGAATGGAAACGTTTCGGCTCCAGCTGACGCCGCCGTTGGTGGAGAACGAGAACGCGCACACGCGGGTCGAGCGCTCGTCCATCCAGCCGGCGATGGCGAGGCCGCCGGGACCCGTCGCCAGCGCGACCTCGCTCTGCCGTCCGTTGCCGGTGTCGTCGTTGAGGCGGATGTTGGGCGTGAACATGACGACGGCGGGAGTCGGCGTGCCGCCCGTTCCCGTGCCCGCGCCCCCACCGCGGCCGGCCGCTCCCGCGCCGCCGCCGGCGCCGGCTGCAGCCCCGGCGGTACCGCCGCCGCGGCCCGCCGCGCCGCCGCCGCTGCCTGCGCCGCCGCCGCTGCCCCCACGGCCCGCCGCGCCGCCGGTGCCTGCCGCGCCGGCAGCCCCCGTCGTGCCGGAGACGCCCGCCGCGCCCGTCGTGCCGGCCGCGCCTGACGCGCCGCCGGTGCCCGCCGCGCCGCCCGTTCCGGAAACGCCGCTCGCTCCTGCGGCGCCCGTCGTCCCGGCGCCGCCCGATCCCACGGACACGCCCGTGCCACCCGTGCCCGCGCCCCCGGCGCTGCCCGCGGCCCCGGAAACGCCGGTACCGCCCTTACCGCCCGGCGCGCCCGAGTCTTCGAAGTCTCCGTCCCCTGTGGGGGCGCACGACCAGACACCAGCACCCAGCAGCAGCGCAGCTACCGCAGCACAGCGGAAGGGTTTCACACCCCTCTAATGTCCAGGTAGGTGGCGGCGTGTGGGCCTACTTGCGCGGCCGCGCTTCACAGCCGGCCGGCCGGGCTCATGCGGCCCGCTGGATGCGAGGAGAAACCATCGCCACATTTGGAGGAGATGATCTCCGCGACGCGCGGCTTCCGGGTGGGGCGGATCTCCGGGGTCGAGGTGCGCCTCGACTGGAGCCTGCTCATCGTTTTTTGGCTGATCGTGATGAACCTGGGCGGTGGGCTGTTTCCCATCCGGCACCCCGAGTGGTCGCGTTCGCTGAGCTGGGGCATGGCGGCGATCGCTGCGGTCCTGTTCGTGCTCTCGATCCTCGCCCATGAGCTGTCGCACGCCCTGGTCGGGCGCGCGAACGGCGTCGCCGTCGCCGGCATCACCCTCTTCATCTTCGGAGGGGTTGCGCACATGCGGGGCGAGCCGCGCTCGCCGCGCGCGGAGCTGCTGATGACGGTGGTCGGGCCACTGACCAGCCTGGCCATCGGCCTGCTCGCGACCGCGGGCGGCGCGTATCTGGCGACGCCCGCGGTCATCGACGCCGCGAATCCGTTCCGCGCCTTTCAGCACGTCGGCCCGTTCGCGACCGTGCTGCTGTGGCTGGGCCCGATCAACGTCATGATCGGCCTCTTCAACCTGATCCCGGCGTATCCGCTGGACGGCGGCCGCGTCCTGCGCGCCGCGCTGTGGGCGGCGACGAAGAATCTCGCCAAGGCGACGCGCTGGGCGGCGTTCGTCGGCCAGGCGTTCGGCATGTTCCTGATCATCCTCGGCGTCAGCATGGCGGTCGGCGTCGCGATTCCCTGGCTCGGACGGGGCCTGATCTCGGGCGTGTGGACGGCGTTCATCGGCTGGTTCCTCTACGGCGCGGCGGCGTCCAGCACCTCGCAGGTCATGCTCTCCGAGCTGCTCGAGGGTGTCCTCGTTTCACGCCTGATGAAACACCAGCCGGCGACGATCGATGTCGACCTTCCGGTGGCGAGCCTGGTCGACGACCACTTCATGTCGACATCCGAGCGGGCCTTTCCGGTCGTCGATGGCGACCGCCTGGTTGGCATCGTGACGCTGGATGACGTCAGGAAGGTGCCGCGCGAGGCGTGGCAGACGACGCGCGTCGGCGACGCGATGACGGCGGCGCCGCACCTGGCGGTCGCGGCGCCCGACGAAAGCGCGGCGACGGCGCTCGCGAAGCTGACGAACCGCGACGTCGAACAGCTTCCCGTCGTCGACAGCGACGGGCGGCTTCTGGGCATGCTTCGCCGCCGCGACATCCTGCGCTGGCTGGAGCTCCAACCGCGCCGCGGCGGCACCCGCGTCCGCGAACGCCACGCCTAGCAGGCTGCTGAAAAACGCAGCCTGCGGGCCTCGGGCCTCAGGCTTCGGGCTTCAGGAAACATCTCCCGAGGTCCGAGGTCCGAGGTCCGAGGCCCTTTTTCAGCAGCCTGCTAGGGCGAAGGGCCCGCGCTGTCGTCGACCTCGTCGCTGTCGTGCCGCGCCCACGGGATCGCGTGCAGGCGCGCGTACGGGATCGGATCGCCCGACACCTCGCTGATGCCGTACAGGCCCGTCGACATCTTGTGAATCGCGTGCTCGATCTCGCGGAGGTGTTCCCGGTCGCGCTCGACGAGCGAGATCGCGTCGTCCTGCTCCCGCGTCTGTTCGGCCGCCTCCAGCGGTTCGACGAACTTCTCGGCCTCCCGCGGCACCGCCGATTCCTTCGCGATGCGCGCGCGCAGCTCCGCGCGTATGCGCTCCAGGCGATCGCGCAAGATCTCGAGTTGTTCGTCGCTCAAACCCGCGGCGTTCCGAACGTGCTTCGCGCCCATGTCGTCACCTCCTCGTCGCGTATTCGAAGCATCGGCGCGCAGGACGACATCGGGCCAGCCCCGTAAACATCGCCCGCGGCAGTGACCGGGCGCATACCCGTGCGCCGGCGCCATCGATGTACCATCGGCACATGTCGCGAATCGCTTTCTTACTCGGCCTGGTCGTCCTGGCCGGACTGGGTTCGGGTGCCGCGTGCAACGGGAAGGGCAAGTCGCCGGGGGATGCTGGCGGCGGTGCGTCGGGGTCGGGCGGCGGCATGGCGGGGGCGGGCGGCGGCGCGCCGATCACGAGCTGTCCGGCGTCAGACCCGCATGGCCAGCTCGCCTGCACCGGCCAGTTCGGCTGCCAGTTCGACGCAGGCTGCACCTGTCACGGCTGCTGTTTCGCCGTCTATCTATGCCTCGACGGACGTTTCATCCAGACGGACTTCAACGACGTCTGCGGCCAGGGCCCGCCCTGCCAGGACGGGGGCGCCGGCAGCGGCGGCTCGAGCGTCGCCGGCAACGGGGGCGCCGGTGGTCGTGGTGGAGTCGGCAGCGGCAGTGGCGGTGCGGCGGGCACGGGCGGCGGCGGTACCGGCGGCGCGTCGATGCCGATCACGACCTGTCCCGCGTCACGCGTGACGGTGGGAACCGCGTGCATCGGCACGTTCAACTGCAACTACGACGACACCTGCCGCTGCGACGTCTGCTGCTACTCCAGCTATCGCTGCACGAACGGAAGCATCGCCTTCCTCGGCAACAACGACGGCTGCATGCAGGTCACCTGCGACGCCGGGACGACCGCCGCCGTCTGCACGTTCGGCGCCGACCAGACCTGCAACGACAACCCGATCGTGTCTTCCATCCACGGACGCTGCACGGACGCCGGTGCCTGCGTGTGCAGCGACGCCGGGACGAACCCGGACAGCGGCCGCTGCCTGTGATCGGCCGCTAGCCGCTCTCGCGCGAAGCGCGAGAGTGCGGCTACCTGAAAAACGTAGTCGCACACCGCGCCTGCGGCGCGGAGCGACTAGGCCTTCAAGAACGGCAGCCAGTCGCTCGCCGCCTGGAAGTAGCGCGACGACGTGTCGCCGTAGTGCTTCCCGAACGGCGGCGTCCAGCTCTCCTTGGTGATGTACGGATAGCCGTAGCCCTTGGTCCCCCAGCGCTCGTATTCGTTCGGCGGCACGCCCATCGCCTGCAGCACGGTCGCCAGCCACTGGCTGTACAGCATGCCCAGCGTCTGCTTGCCGCCCGCGCCCGGATCGAATTGCGAGGCCGTATTCCCCATGCGCCGGTAGTCGACCAGCATGCCGGTCTTCATGCGGCCGGCGGCGCTGCCGAACGTCACGACCGGTATCGACACCGAGCCGTGCGTCTCCATGCCGCTCTCCTGCGTCCACACCAGCAGCGAGTGGTCGAGGAACGTCAGGCCCGGCGCCTCCTCGACGCTGTCCAGGCGCCGCGCCATGTCGACGAACGTCGACGCGAAGAAGCGCTGATACGACTGCACCAGCAGCGCCTGCGGATCGGCGAGCTGCCACTGGTGCGCGACCTCCTGGTGCCAGTCGCCGCCGTACGACACGAAGCGCGACGTGTCACCGTACGCGAGCACCCCGATCCGACTGGTGCCGCACATGAACGCCGCCGCCGCGACCTCGTTCCAGAGCTGCAGCTGCTTCCCGGCGTCCTCGGGCGTGTTGGCGTTG
>Ga0111539_10011644_pt1 | contig 11036 bp, 8 predicted proteins | sample RhiMethybrSRZTD1_FD_79667 | JGI IMG/M metagenome (GOLD analysis project Ga0111539, IMG submission 79667) | Populus rhizosphere microbial communities from Tennessee, USA - Rhizosphere MetaG P. TD hybrid SRZTD1 (version 2) (version 2) | ecosystem: Host-associated > Plants > Roots > Rhizosphere >... | reverse complement strand
TGAACGATCCGAACGGCCCGAACGTTGGACGATCCGAACGTGTCGAACGGCCCGAACGATTCGAACGATCTTAAGCCGGGACCTTCGATTCGATCTTCAGAAGTTTCTCCGCGTTCCCACGGTAGATCTTCTCCTTGTCAGCCGCGCTCAGCCCAAGGCCTTCGATGATGCGGATCGTCTCGCGCGCGTACAAGCCGGGTTTGGGATCGAACGGCATATCGGTCGCGAACAGCACTTTGTCGACGCCGAAGAACTCGAGGCCGCATTCGGTCGCCGGTGCAGCGCCGAAGAGCGCCGTGTCCGCATAGAACTGCTTGAAGTAATCGACCGGTCGCTTCTTCATCGACTTCAGCAGCGACGTGTAGTCCATGTCCGACGTGCGCGAACCGAGCTGATCCCACCCGTAGCCGACGCGCCCTTCGAAGTACGGCACCATCCCGCCCATGTGGTGCGTGATGATTTTGATGTTCGGGTGACGGTCGAACAGACCCGAGAACACGAAGCGCGCCATCGCGACGCTCGTCTCGTACGGCCAGCCGAACGTCCACCAGATCTCGTACTGCGAACGGTTCTCGCTCTGATAGTCCGGGAAGCTCGCGCCGCGCGCCGGATGCATCCAGATCGGCACGTCGCGCCGCGCCCACTCGTCGAACAGCGGCTGGAACTCCGGCGAGTCCATCGACTTGCCAAGCATGTTGGTGTAGATCAGCACGCCCTTGGCGCCGAGCTGATCGATCGCCCGTTCGGTCTCGCGCAGTGACGCGTCGACGTTGTTCAGCGGCATTGCCGCCGCGAAGGCGACGAACCGATCCGGATACTTGGCCACCAGCTCCGCGAGGCCGTCGTTCCCTTCGCGCGCAATTTCCGGCGACTTGTCGGGTCCACCCAGCGCTTCGATCGCAGGTGCCGGCAGCGTGATCACCTGCCGCAGCCCCTCGAATTCGTCCATCACTTTGAAACGGAAGTCGAGATCCACACCCACCGGCACGTTGGCGACGCGCTTGCCGATATCGCGTCCGCCGGTGGCGATGTACTTGTCGAAGAAGTTTCTCGGGAATACGTGATTGAAGATGTCGATTTTCACTGTGAGCTCTCCCAGCGCCGAACGTCCTTTCTTTGCGCCAACAGCGCCGCCGCGACGGCCGCGATCAGCGCGGGCACCGCGGCGGCCCAGAATACCCGGCTCACGCGTCCGCCCTGCGCGAGCAGATATCCGCCCAGCGTGGGGCCGACGATCGAGCCGACGCGACCGATGCCCAATGCCCAGCCGACTCCGGTCGAACGAATCGGTGTCGGATAGAACTCCGAGCTGAGCGCATGCGCCATCGTCTGGCCGCCGATGACGCCGATCCCGGAGCAGAAGACCGCGACGATCAGCAGCGGCACCGACGCCCCGAGCTGACCCGTCGTGAAGATCCAGGCGGCGGCCCAGACGAAGCAGATCGCCAGCACCGCGAACGAGCGATACCAGTCGAGCACCTTGCCCAGGATCAGCGCGCCGGCGATCCCGCCAAACTGGAACAGCGACGTGATGCGGATCGCCGTTTCCACGGGAATGCCGACGTCGCTCATGATCGTCGGCAACCAGCTGTTCAGGAAGTATACGTTCAGCAGGTTCATGAAATAGACGACCCAGATGAGGATCGTCCCGGTCCCGCGATGCCGTTCGAACAGTTGGTACAGAAGCGCATGACCTGACGTGTGTTCGTCGACGCCGGACGTCATCTCGCGGGGAATCTCCGCCTGCGGCGCAATCCGCGCCAGATACCCGGCCACCCGCGCCTGATCTCCGCCTCGCACCAGGAGAAATCGAATCGATTCCGGCAGCCACACGAGCGCGACGCCGGCGATGAGGATCGGACCGATCCCACCGACAACGAACACGGATTGCCAGCCGAATCGGGGAATCAGACTCGCCGCGATCAGGCCTCCCACGGCGGCGCCCAACGAGAAGCCGCACATCATCATCATCACGCCCGTCGCGCGGGTCCGGCGCGGCATGTACTCCGACGTGAGGGCGATCGCATTCGGCATGGCGCCGCCCATCCCGATCCCCGTCAGGACTCGCAGGATGCTGAGGGTCTCGACGGATCGCGCCGTTGCGGTCAGCAGCGATCCGATCCCGAACGTGAGCGCCGACAGGACGAGGACCGGCCTGCGCCCGAACCGATCGGCGACGGGACCGAAGATCAGCGCGCCCAGCATCATCCCGACGAGGCCGCTGGAGACGACCGACCCGAGGACCGCCCGCGGAATCTGCAGATCGGTGGAAAGGGCGGGGGCGACGTAGCCCATGGCTTGCGCGTCGAACCCGTCGATGAAGACGATGAACGCGCAGATAAAGGCGACGAGAAACTGGTAGGTGCTGAGGGGCTGTTCGTCGATGAACTGCCGCACGTCGAGGACGGCGATCGCTGGTTTCACCGGCCCCACTATACAAGGAAGGGGGCAGCGGGCAGGAGAAGCGGGAACGGGGTAAGGGGGAAGAAACGTCAGGCCGAACGCGTCACGTGCGGCGACCGGGCGATGGCCCGCTTTGGCCGCGGCTCGCTATAGCAGGACACCTCGGAGATGGCGTCTGGACCCGGATACCGGAACTTGATTTCGGCGGTGGCGCGCGGTGCACGAGCGGTCACCGGCACCGCGACTCTGTCACGCTTCGGGAAGCGCAGAACGGAACCCATGCCTCTGGCAGAGGCAAGAGCTCGGCCACATTCCAATACCTGAGATTTCCGTGAAAATCGCAAGGAGGGGTTTATGGCTGAGTATCAACGCAAGGCGGAGCGGCCTGTAAGCTTTACAGTATTAATACGCCCTGACTCAAGCTCTCGGGCCCCCGTTTTCGCCCGCGCAGGCGTTGATCGCACCCACAATCGCCGCGGTCACGTCGTCCACCATTCTGGCGCCATCCACGCGGCAGTAGGTCGGACGCGAGCCGTAGAACTCGACGAGCGGCGCGGTTTGACGGCGATACACGTTGAGCCGCTCCTTCACCACCTGCTCGCGGTCATCCACGCGCGGCACCAATGCCCCGCCGCAATCATGACAGGTCGACACCTCGCGATCGTCCTGCGTGTTCGCGCCGCACTCCGAGCACACCATCCGTGACGCCAGTCGGTGCAGGACATCCTGTTCCGACAAGGCAATCTCGACGATGACCAAATCGCCCCGACTGTGCATGAACGAATCGAGCGATTGCGCCTGCGCCACCGTACGGGGGAATCCGTCGAGCAGAAATCCGCGCGCGACATCGGGCGCGCTCACCCGCTCGCACACGATGCGCGTGACCGTCGCGTCGTCGACGAGGGCCCCGCGTTCGATGATCGCCTTCACTTCGAGACCGAGTGGCGTGCCCGCTTTGATCGCGTCGCGCAGGATCGCACCCGTTGAAATATGTGGAATGCTCCACAGCCGCGTCAGACGTGCCGCCTGTGTGCCCTTGCCTGCGCCCGGAGGACCGAGCAGAACCAGATTCAGCGCCATCGACGTCAGTTAATGCGCCTAGCCGATCGCGCGAGCGATAGCTGCCGCCAGGCGAAGGCTGGTGGCCAGGGCCGGAATCGAACCAGCGACACCGTGATTTTCAGTCACGTGCTCTACCAACTGAGCTACCTGGCCTCGGTGTCTATCTTGAGGAGCAGAGCAGAAACACGAGTATAGCATGCGGTTTCCGAGTGGCAGGCGCATTGAAAGAGGGCTGAAGCATGGCTGCGCACGCAGATCAGGCGACCACATCCTTGCCATTCCGAGTGCCGATGCCGCCTGCCCTCTGGTCGATGCTCAGTGCTGCACTGTACCTGCTGAAACGACACGCCCACGAGCCGACGGTGCCACCGATGAGTGAACAATGGTTGCGCGAGTTCGCCGCGCAGGAGCGGCCCGGCGACGTTTGACCCGCCTCGCGATCGGCCGTACTCTGATGTGAATCCCTGACGGCAATCCTTCTTCTCTGAAGAACTGGAGTGATTGAGTGAATCGACTTCCGACGCTCGCGATCATCGTCGCCCTGGTGGCGTGCTCGGCGGGCACATCCGCGGCGGCACAGTCTCCGCCACCAGCGTCTGGTCAGGCATCTCCGACGGCGCCGCCGGCAGCCGCGGCTGCCAAACCCTTCCCCGCGGAGCTGCCTGACGTGCTGGCGCGCGTGAATGGCGAAGCGATCAACAAAGGCGAGTTCGAGAAGGCCGTCAAGAGTATCGAGCAGCGTGCGGGTGGTCCGGTCCCGGCGGATCAACGCGATCGGATCTATCGTGCGGTCCTCGACCAGATGGTTGGCTACAAGCTGCTGATCCAGGAGAGCAAGACGCGCCGCGTGGAGGTGCCGGATGCGGAGATCGAGACGCGTATCGGCCAGATCCGCCAGCAGTTCCCGAACGAGGATGCGTTCAAGCAGGTGCTCGCGCAACAGAACCTGACCGTCGAGCAGTTGAAGGATGACGCACGCCAGGATATGGCGGTCACGAAGTTGATCAACGACGAGATCGCCGGCAAGGTGACCGTCAAGCCGGAGGACGTGCAGGCCTTCTACACACAGAACCCGCAGCATTTCAAGCAGCCCGAGAAGGTGCACGCCAGCCACATCCTCATTCAGGTGCCGAAGGACGCCGATGCTGCAACCAAGGCGCAGGCCCGCGCGAAGATCGATGACCTGCTGAAACAAGCACGCGGGGGCAAGGACTTCGCCGAGCTCGCCAAACAGAATTCGCAGGATCCGGGCAGCGCGCCGAACGGCGGCGATCTCGGGTTCTTCGAGGCCGGCCAGATGGTCGGTCCGTTCAACGACGCGGCGTTCGCGCAGCAGCCGGGCACGATCAGCGAGGTCGTCGAGACCACATTCGGTTTCCACATCATCAAAGTGATCGAGAAGCAGCAGGCCGGTCTCGTGCCGCTGGACGAGGCCAAGGGACAGATTCAGGAATACCTCGAAGGTCAGGGCCGCGAGCAGCAGACCGTCGCGTTCGTCAACACGCTGAAGGCAAAGGGCAAGGTCGAGATCTACATCTGAGCGACAGCCTTCGTCTCGACGTCTGGCTCGACGTCGCGTGTCTGTTCAAGACGCGCTCCGAAGCCAAACGCGTCTGCGAGGGCGGCAAGGTGGAGGTCAATGGCGATCACGCCAAACCGAACCGCGCCGTCCGCGAAGGCGATCGGATCCGCATCAATCGGGGTCAAGGACGCGTACAGGAAGTCATCGTCCGCTTCCTGATGGATCAACACATCAAGAAGTCGGACGCGCGCGCCCTCTACGACGACGTCTCACCGAAGCCGACCCCCGAGCAGATTGAAATGGCGCGAACGGAGCGTGCGTATCGCGCGGCTGCGCAGGCTGCGGGGACGCCCGATCGACGAAAGCGACGCGAGCTGAGGCGCTTCAAGCAAGGCGGGACCGGCTGAAGCGGGACACTACGACGACTCGGCTTTGTTCTGGCCTGCCAGTTCCCGTTTGAGCCACGCGCGGGCGTGGGTCCAGTCGCCTTCGACCGTTCGCAGCGAGACACCGAGGTGTTCGGCGACTTCGCTGTTCGACATCCCGCCGAAAAAGCGCAGCGTCACGACCTGCGCTGCCCGTGGATCGATCGCCTCGAGGCGTGTCAGCGCGGCTTCCACGGTCAGCAGATCTTCGACCGGCACCGCGCCGGTCGCGGCGGCGTCGAACAGATCGTCGAGCGCCAGCGGTCGCACGCCGCCGCCACGTTTATCGCGTTTCTGATGGCGACCGTGATCGATGAGGAGCCGGCGCATCGCCTGCGCACCCAGCGCCAGGCCATGCGTGCGTCCCTGCGCTCCCATCGCGCGATCGTTCTGCAGGCGCATCCACGCCTCGTGCACGAGCGCCGTGGGCTGAAGGGTATGGTTGCGCCGCTCTCGCTGCAGATAGCGGGCCGCCATTCGGCGTAGCTCGCCGTACATCGTATTGAACGAGTCGGATGGGCCCGGGCTGTCGCTCATAAACCCCGGCGAGCCTCACGGCTTGCCTTACAGACGCGCATATTCGGCTCGCGCCTCCTTCATTGGCAGCAGGTCAGGATCGGCATCCTTCCACAACTGGAAGAACGTCTGGTACTCGCGTCGCGCTGTGTCCGTGTCCTTCAGCAGCGTGGCGGCACGCCCAAGACCGACGTGCGCGAGCGCGTACAACGGCGAGGCCGGCGTGACGCCGCGATGATCGATGATGCCCTGGAACTCGGTGGCCGCGCGTCGGCCGTCCTTCAACTGCAGATACGCCCGACCGCGCAGATACGTCGGCCAGAAGTCGGCTGTCCCTGCGTTGTCGTAGGGGCGGACCGGCTCGAGCAGCTCGATGGCCTTTGCCGCGTCGCCGCGTTCAAGTGCCATCGATGCGGCGATCACCGGCAGCGAGAGCCGCGTGATCAGCGTGTTTTCGGGAAAGCGCTTCGACACTTCATTCGACAGCGCGACCGCCTCCGACGGGGATCCGCACAACGCGAGGACGTGCGCGCCGTGCTCCAGCGTCGCGATGTTGCGACTGAGCGCCAGACCAGCCGCTGCCTCGCGTCGCGTTTCTGCGCACTGCCCGACCATCGCGTGGCTCTCCGCATCCTCGAGCGTCAGCTGCGCGGCAACGTCCGGGAAGTTGCTCTGCATGGCGAGTTGCGATCCCTTGGTGAACTGCTCGTGCGCGGCCGCCGCATGTCCGCCGAACGCCAGCGTGTGCGCCTGCCAGCCGAAGGCCGAGTTCGTCTCACCCGGACCGATCGACGCTGTGAGCTCGCGCTCCATCAAGGCGGCATCGTTCTGGATGAACCCCAGCAGGTACGAGATGCGCCGTGCGCCGGCGAAGTCCAACCCTTGATCGCTCAACTGGCGCAGGACCGAGCGCGCTTCGTTGAACTGATTGAGATTCATCAGCGCGGCCGCAAGATTTGCGTAGGCGGGCGTGAACTTGGGGTCGAGGCGAATCGCGTCACGGAACGGCGCCACCGATTCGTCGAATCGACCGAGCAGCAGATACACGACACCGAGACTGTTGAACGCGACCGCTTCGCGCGGATAGGTCGCCGTCCAGGAGCGTGTCAGATCGAGTGCCTTGTCGAGCGCCTGCGTCGCGTCGCGGAAATAGCGCCACGAGATGAAGAAACGCTCGCGTTCGCTCACGCGATCGCGCAACTCGAACGCCTTGCGTGAGTAGGCCGGCGCCAATGCGGTCTGATTCGTATTGGTGTAGACGCCCGACAGAAACGCGTGCGCCATGGCGAACGTCGGATCGAGCTCGATCGCGCGCTGCAGGTGAGGAATCGCCTCGAGCCGAGGAACCTGCGCTCCTCCGGTGAGCGCCAGCGAATATGAATGCAGCGCATCCAGAGACGAGGTCGTGGCGCGGGCCAGGGGGACGTCGAACTTCTGAATCGAGGCGAGCGACTCCCCCAGCTTCTCGCGAATGCGGGACGCCGCGGCGCCAAGCGCCGTCAGCACCTGCTCTTTGCCAGCCGCTTCCTGCTGCTCGCGCGCCATCACGTCGCCCGACTCGGCGTTGATCGCTTCCAGGGCGACGACGTAGTTGCGTCCCAGCGGCGCGATTGATCCGACGATCAACGCCTTGAGCTGTTCGCGTCTCGCGATGTCGCGCGCCAGTACGCGCGTGACCCGCTCGTCCGGCGACCGCTGCATCAGTCGCAGCGTGTCGCGGGCGCGATCGTCGGGAAACACTTTCAGGAACGGCGACTGTTCGAGCGCGACCGCGAGCGCCACCTTCAGTGCGCCATCGAACACCGAGTCGCCCGTCGTGTTCTCCACATCGGCGAGCACGACTGTGTCCTGCTCGCTCAGCGACGTGCCGCGAGCGGGAATCACGTACGAGGAAGCGACCGCGACGATCGCCACCAGACCGGCAACCGCCGCGCCGATGGCCCAGGCGCGTCCGCCTCGCCGCGTTGCGCCGGGGAGCGATCCCGGCACCGTGCGGCGCGGAAGGATGTCCGGCAGCATCCCGGCCATGTCGAGCGCCGACGCAGGACGATCGCCCGGAAGCGGCGAAATCGCCTGCAGGATGACGGTCTCCAGCTGCGGATCCACGTGCGAGACCACCGAAGACGGCCGCGGCGGGGCGCCGGAGCTGGACGACGGAAACGGATGTCGGCCGACCAGCAGCTCGTACAACACGATGCCGAGGGCGTATACGTCGGTCTGTTCCGAAAGCGTCGTCCCCGAGGCGTGTTGCTCAGGCGCCATGTATCCGGGCGTCCCTGTGCGATGGTGCACGCCCGCATCAGCGCGCGGGATCGCGATTCCGAAGTCGGTGATCCGGACCTGTCCCTGGTCGTCGATCAGGATGTTGGCGGGCTTGAGATCGCGATGCAGAACGCCCTGTGAATGGGCGGCGGCCAATCCCGCGCACAGCTGGTGCGCAATATCGACGACGCGATCCGATGGCAGGCGGCCGACACGCCGCAGCAGCGATGCGAGGTCTTCGCCGCTGACGAATTCCATCGTGTAGAACACGATGCCGCCTTCGGCCTCGCCAACGTCGAAGACACGGCATACCGCCGGATGGGTAATCTGTCTGGCGATCCGGACTTCATGGAGAATCCGCTCGCGACCATCGCGTCCGGGCGCCTCGATCAGCTTCAACGCGACTTCGGTGCGGAGCACGAGGTCCTCGGCGCGCCACACGTCACCCATACCGCCGCGCCCGATGCGGCCGATCATCCGATAGCGTCCGGCAAACACCTCGCCCGGCGTGAACTCTCGTTCTTCGGGGAAATCTTCGACGTCTCCGGCTGTGTCCTCGTGAAACTGGAGCAGCGAATCGACCTCGTCGCGCAGCGCCGGGTCGTCACCCACCGCGGCCGCGACGTAGGCACGCCGATCGGCCGCTGGCCGGCCGAGGGCTTCAAGGAACACGTCCTTGGCTCGCTGGTGGATCGTGGACATCAGGGGTGACGAGCGAGTGTACTACCGCCCGTCGACGATGCTCAGGGCGCCCCGTCAGTCGAGAGGCGCAGTTCCGAGTACTCGCGACGGGCCTGATCGAGAGACGTCAGGCCGGGATCAGCGTGTTCCCACAACGAGAATAAACGGTCGTAGGCCGCCTTGGCGTTGGCGCGATCGTCCTGTCGGGCGGCAGCGCGTCCGATACCGAGATACGCGAGCGGATACAGCGGCGAGGTCGGAGCCACGCCCCGGTGGTCGACGATCGACTGGAATTGCCCGCGCGCGGCGCGAGGCTCGTTGAGGATCAGATATGCCTGGCCGCGCAGGTAGGGCGGCCACAATTCTGCGGAGGGCACGTGATCGTACGGGGCGACCGATTCGAGCAGTTGCAGCGTACGTCTCGGCTGCCCGCTGGCCAGTGCCGTCGCGGCGGCAATGAGCGGTGCTTGCAGTCGAGCTGTCAACGTGGCCTCGGGAAATCTGCGCATCAGCTCGGTAATGAGCGTCGACGCCTCAGCTCCGTCGCCACAAAAAGCAAGTGACCGCGCCGCCCGCTGCATCGTGAACGTGTCGCGCCTGAGGTCGAGCGCGCCGGCGACTTCGCGCCTGGCCACCTCGCAATTGCCGCCGAGGGCGTGCGCCTCGGCGTCTTCGGCGATCGATTGCGCCGCCAGCTCCAGGCTGCCGCTGCTGCTCGCCAACTGCGCGGACTGTTGAAACCGGTCGTGCGCCTCGCCGAACCGACCTGCGAATCTCGCGGCGCGCGCCTGCCACGCCGCCATCGCGGTGGCCGCCGTCGTCCGGCGTCCCAGTTCGAGCGCGCGCGACATGCCGGCTGCATCGTTGCCCATGAAGGCGAGATTGAACGTGGCTCGATGCAATCCCTCGCTCTCCATCTTGCTGGCGTGCGCCTGCTCGAGAAGGGCTTTGGCCTGAGCGGACCAGCCAAGCGCGATCAGCGACCCGGCGAGATTCCCGTATGGCGGGAGGAATCGCGGATCGAGCTCGATGGCATGGCGGAACGCCGCAACCGCTTTTTCGTGCTGGCCGAACACGCCCATCGCCAACCCGAGACTGTTGAACGCGAATGCCTCGCGCGGATACGTCGTCGTCCAGGATTGCGCCAGCTCGAAGGCCTTGTCCCAGGCCTGCAGGGCGTCGATGTAGTAGCGCCACGAGATGAAGAATCGTTCACGTTCGCTCACGCGATCGCGAAGCTCGAAGGCCCGCCGCGCGTGCGCCGGGGCCTCGTCCAATCGCCCGGTGTTCGAATAGACGGCGGACAGCATCGCCTGGGCAAGGGCGAAGTTGGGATCGAGCTCGATGGCGCGAAGCAGGTGCGGAATCGCCTCGACTCTCGGAACAGCTCGACCCTCGTCCAGCGCAAGGGAGTACGCGTGCAACGCGTCGAGCGATGACGTCGTCGCGCGCGCGAGCGGCACATCGAATCGGCTCACCGATGTCAGCGATTCGCCAAGCTTCTCGCGAAACCGTGTGACCGCGGTCCCCAGCGCCGTCAGCACCTGTTCCTGGCTGGTGGCCTCGACCTGCTCGCGGGCGATCACATCGCCCGTGCCTGTATTAATCGCTTCAATCGCCAGAACGTATTGGGTACCCAGCTTCGCGATCGAGCCGGCGACCAGCGCTTTCAACTGCTCGCGCTGCGCGATATCGCGTGCGACTCCACGAGTCACGGGTTCGTCGGCCGAACGCTCCATCAACCGCAGGGTGTCGCGCACCCGCTCGTCTGGAAACACGCTCAGAAAGGGTGACTGCTCCAAGCCAACCGCAAGGGCTACCTTGAGCGCGCCATCGAACACGGCCTCACCGGTCGTGTTCTGGAAGTCAGCCAGGACCAGCGTGTCGCGGTTGGTCAGGACCGAACGACTTCGATATGTGTACGAAGCAAAGGCGCTCGCCACTACGACGATCAGCGCTGTGAGCGCAGCCGCGGCCATCCGTCGGCCGCGCCGACGTTCAGGGGTTGCCAGCGACGCGTCGAGCAGTGTCAACATCGTCGCCATCGACGCCGGGCGCCGCGCTGGATTCGGGGCGAGCGCGTGCATGACCGCTGCTTCGAGTTGGGGGTCGACGTCGCGCACGAGCGTCGACGGATGCGGTGGCAGCGTGGGTGTTGCGGGCGG
>Ga0111539_10011643_pt1 | contig 11036 bp, 8 predicted proteins | sample RhiMethybrSRZTD1_FD_79667 | JGI IMG/M metagenome (GOLD analysis project Ga0111539, IMG submission 79667) | Populus rhizosphere microbial communities from Tennessee, USA - Rhizosphere MetaG P. TD hybrid SRZTD1 (version 2) (version 2) | ecosystem: Host-associated > Plants > Roots > Rhizosphere >... | reverse complement strand
GCTGCCCGAGGATGTCGTCGAACGTCTCGAGAAGGCCCGGATCAAGGCGGTGCCGACCGGCATCGATCACGGCACCGTCACCGCCGTCAGCGACGGCCAGCCGGTCGAAATCACCAGCCTGAGGCGCGACGTTTCAACCGACGGCCGGCGGGCGACCGTGGCCTTCACCGAAGACTGGAAGGAAGACGCAGCGCGCCGCGACTTCACCATCAACGCGCTTTCCGCCGACCCGGTGAGCGGCGAGGTCTTCGACTATTTCGGCGGGCTCGACGACCTTGAAGGCCGGCACATCCGCTTCATCGGCGATCCCCTGCAGCGCATCGCCGAGGACCATTTGCGGATCCTGCGCTTCTTCCGCTTCCATGCCCGCTTCGGGTCCGGAGAGCCCGATCAAGCCGCGCTCGATGCCTGCGCCGCGCGCGCCAACGACCTGATGACGCTGTCGCGCGAGCGGATAGCCGACGAGCTGTTGAAGCTGTTGGGGATGCCCGATCCTTCGGCGACCATGAAGGTCATGCTCGAACGCGGGATACTGAAGCCCGTCTTGCCCGAGATTGAAGCCAGGCTGCTGAGCGGACTGGAGGCGCTGATCGATAACGAACTGGCCGCCGGAATCGCACCAGACGCTTTGCGTCGGTTGGCCGCGCTGCTGCCGCGCGACCCGCTGCTGGCAGAGAAAATCGCGGTGCGGCTCAGGCTCTCGAACAAAGCCCGCAAGCGCCTCGCCTGCGCCGCTGGAACCGAGTTGTTCGCCAATCCGCATGCCCTTGCCTACCGCGTTGGCAGCGGCTGCGCGGTGGACCGGCTGCTGCTCGCCGGCCGGGCCGAGGACGCCGCCGAAGTCGCGGAATGGAAGCCGCCACGGCTGCCGATCGGCGGCGGAGCGCTGATTGCGCGCGGCCTGCCCGAAGGGCCGGTCGTCGCGCGCACGCTGCGGCAGATCGAGGATCGCTGGGTCGACTCTGGCTTTCCGACTGGCGAGCCACTCGAGAAGATCGTGAGCGAGCAGCTCGCCCGGGCGAAAACCGCGGCTCAGTTGCCGCGGCGCAGCAACTCGGAATAGTTTTCGGCCAATTCCTCATGCGCGCGGCGTGCCTCTTCGGAGGCGGCCTGCTTCGCAGCATCGCGCTCGGCCTGCTCGCGCCGACGAAAATATTCGAGTGATTTTTGATCCGGCATTCAGCCCACCCCGACCGTTGTCCGCGCCGCTTATCGGAAGTCGGGCTTGAATAAGCAGTGAACGGCGATGGAGGCAGTAATCTGAAGCAATTTCCGTAGCTTACTGTGCCAACTGCCCTTGGCGTCAATGCTTGCGCGATTTCCAATAATCGAGCGCGGCATCGGCCTCGAGCGGACCGGCGAAATAATAGCCTTGGCCGGACGCACAGCCGAGCGTCGCCAGCGTCGTCGCCAGTTCGACCGTCTCGATGCCCTCCGCGGTCGTCGACATGCCGAGCGCCTCGGCAAGGCTTAGCACGGCGCGGACGATCGCCACGCTGTCGGGATCGACCATCATTCCGGAAACGAAGCTGCGGTCGATCTTCAAAATGTCGATCGGCAGGCGCTGGAGGTAAGCGAGGCTCGAATAGCCGGTACCGAAATCGTCCATCGCGACCGTTGTATCGAGCGCCTTCAGGGCCTCGAACACCCGGATCGCCCGCGCCGGGTCCTGGACGATCGAGCTTTCGGTCAGCTCGAGCGTCAGTCGGTCGCCGCCCAGCCCGCTCGACTTCAACGCGCTTTCGACCACCTGAGAGATATTGTCGCGCGCGACCTGAATTGCCGACAGGTTGACCGCGAAATACAATGGCAGCGTTTCTCCGACATCGGCGTCCCAGCCCGCGAGCGTATGCGCGGCCTTGTCCATCGCCCAGCGCCCAAGCTGGAGGATGAGGCCGCTCTCCTCGGCGACCGGGATGAACTCGGTCGGGCTGATCTCGCCGCGCTCCTCGTGGGTCCAGCGGGCAAGCGCCTCGAAGCCGGCTACGTCGCCGGACTTCAGGTCGATCAGCGGCTGGTAGAAGAGCCTCAGCTGGTCCTTGTCGAGCGCCCGGCGCAGCTCGGTCTCGATCGAGAAGCGGCGCCGCGCCTCGGTCGCCTGCTTCGGCTCGTAGATCTGCGGCTTGCCGGCGAGCTTGGCTTGCTTGACCGCGAACTGGGCGTTGCGGAACAGTTCCTCACCGTCCTGCTCGCTGTGCATCAGCGCGAGGCCAGTTGCGCATTCGACGCGGATTTCGAGGTCGGAGATGGTGAACGGCGCCGCCATCACCTGCTGAATCCGATCGGCTTGCGCGAGCGCGTCCTCGATCCCGCGGCGGAGCGAAACCAGGATTCCGAACTCATTGCCCCCGGTACGGGCCAGCACATCGCCGGCGCGGAGCGCCAGGATCAGCCGGCGGGCGAAGGTGATCAGCAGCTCGTCCGCGGCAAGGCTGCCCATCGATTCGTTGATGCGGCTGAAGCGCAGCATATCGACGACCAGCACGGCATGTTCGAGGTCCCCGGCCTTTTCGCCAGCCTTTTCGATGGCCTCGGTGAAGGCAAGCCGATTGGGCAGGCCGGTGAGGCTGTCGCGCAACATCTCTGCGCGCAGGGTCCGCTCGGCCTGGACCTCGACGGTCCGGTCGACCACCGACAGCAGGCAACGGCGCTTGGTTCCGCTCCGCTTGGGCAGCGGCGCGAGCTTGACCCGAAAATAGCGCGCCGCAATGCCTTCGCCGTCGCGAAAGTCGAGTTCGCCGTTGACGTCGGTGCCGTCGAAGAACTTCTGCAGCAGATCGGCAATCCCGCCGGATTTCAGGCACTCAGCCTCGTCCCAGTCGATCGCCGTGCACGACGATTGCTCGACCATCCCCCCAAAGCGGCTGTTGTACGACGAGACCCGCAGTGCGCTGTCGTCCTGCCGCTCGATGATCGCCGCGGCGATCGGCAGCGCGCCGAGCAAGCCGGCATCGTCCGCAATTGCCATATGCGGTTTCTTGACACTCGAATTGTCCGCCTCGCGCGACTTTTGTGGGCGCGCTGAACGGTTCGCCGCAGCCTGCATGCCCGCGTCTATGCGCGCGAGAGGTTAATTCCGAGTGTCTTTTCCCGACTTTCGCCATTGTTAACCGAGCCGATTTAATGGCTCAGCCGAAACGGTTGTTCCTCGGGAACCCCATCGGCGGCATCCGTCCTGCGGCGCCCCGCGCCCCCCGCCACGGGGTTAGGTCGGGTTCGGTCCGCATGCGCCCGCTTTCGCCCCCCAGCGCCCAGCTCAGGCCGTCCTCCAGACGGAACGCGATCGCATCGCTCAGGCCACCGTCGCGATAGCGCTGCAACGTCACCCCTTGCCCGCGCGCCATCTCCGGCAGCTCGGCCAGCGGAAACACCAGCAATTTCCGGTTGTTGCCAATCACCGCGACCGCGTCGGCGTCCTCGGCGATGGAGCGCACCACCGCGACCTTTTGCGCAGTCCGCAAGTTCACGACCTGCTTGCCCTTGCGGGTCTCCGCGAGCGTCGCCTCGCCGCTGGTCACGAACCCTTTTCCATCGGTTGCGGCGACCAGCACTTTCGTCTCCGGTCGCATCACGAGCAGTTGCACGATGTCGACTTCGGCATCGAGATCGATGAACAGCCGCACCGGCTCGCCGAAGCCGCGCGCGCTCGGCAGCTTGTCGCCACCCAGCGTGTAAACTCGCCCATTCGAGGCGAACAGCGCCAGCCGGTCGGTGGTCTGGGCGTGGAAGTGGATGAACGGCCCGTCGCCCTCGCGCCACTTGAGGTCGGCGACCTGATCGAGTGCGAGATGCCCCTTCATCGCGCGAATCCATCCGCGCTGCGACAGGATCACCGTAATCGGCTCCTTCTCGATCATTGCCGACCAGTCGATTTCGCGCGCCGGCGCGACTTCCTCAAACTTGGTCCGGCGATCGTCGCCGAATTTCTCCCGGAGAGCGGTCAGGTCGCGCTTGAGCCGGGTGCGCTGGCGTCCCGGGCTCTCGATCAGCTTCACCAGCTCATCGCGCTCCTTGGCAAGCGCCTCGCGTTCCTTGGCGATTTCGAGCTCCTCGAGCTTGCGCAGGCTGCGGAGGCGCATGTTGAGGATCGCCTCGGCCTGGCGGTCGGTGAGCGCGAACTCAGCCATCATCACCGGCTTGGGCTCGTCCTCGTTGCGGATAATCGTGATCACCCGGTCGAGGTTGAGAAAGGCGACCAGGAAGCCGTCGAGCAATTCCAGGCGCTCGTCGATCTTGCCGATCCGCACCTGGCTGCGGCGGACCAGCACCTCGATCTGGAACTTGAGCCAGGCCGCGAGCGCCTCCTTGAGGCTCATCACCAGCGGCGTGCGGTTCTCGTCGAGCACGTTGAGGTTGAGCGGATAGCGGATTTCGAGGTCGGTCAGGCGGAACAGGCTCTCGAGCAGCAGCTGCGGGTCGACCGTGCGGCTGCGCGGCTCGAGGATCAGCCGTACCTGCTCATCGCTCTCGTCCTTCACGTCGGCGAGGATCGGCAGCTTCTTCTCGGCGATCAGGTCGGCGATCTGCTCGATCAGCTTGGCCTTCTGGACCCCGTAGGGAATCTCGCTGACCAGCAGGTGCCAGCCGCCGCCCTTTTCCTTCTCCTGGGTGATCAACGCGCGCAGCCGGAACGACCCGCGGCCGCTGACGTAGGCACGCTCGATCGTCTGCGCATCATCGACCAACACGCCGCCGGTCGGGAAGTCGGGGCCCTGGACGATCCGGACGATCTCCCGGTCGTCCGTTCTCGGCTCATCGATGAGTTGAAGCGCCGCCGCGATCAGCTGGCTGACGTTATGCGGCGGGATCGAAGTCGCCATGCCCACCGCGATGCCGCTGGCGCCGTTGGCGAGCAGGTTGGGGAACAGGCCGGGGAAGACCTCGGGCTCTTCTTCCTCGCCGTTGTAGGTCGCCCGGAAATCGACCGTGCCCTCGTCGAGCCCGGCCATCAGCTGCATTGCGACCGCGGTCAGCCGTGCCTCGGTGTAGCGGTAGGCGGCGGCGTTATCGCCATCGATGTTGCCGAAATTGCCCTGGCCGTCGACCAGCGGGTAGCGGAGCGCGAACTCCTGCGCGAGCCGGACCATCGCGTCGTACACCGACTGGTCGCCGTGCGGGTGATATTTGCCGATGACGTCTCCGACCACGCGGGCCGATTTCTTGTAGGCGCCGGCGGGGTCGAGGCGCAGCAGGCGCATCGCCCACAGCAGGCGGCGGTGAACCGGTTTGAGGCCGTCGCGGACGTCGGGAAGCGAGCGCGCGGTGATCGTCGACAGCGCATAGACGAGGTAGCGCTCGGACAGAGCGGCGTCGAAGGGCGTGTCGATGGTGGAGGAGGGAAGGTCGTCGGCTTGCATGGCCTTGGCTTAGCAAGGCCTTCGGCACCCTGCCACCGGGTCTGCAGCTAGACTGACTCGGCGGCGGCCGCGGCCGCTTGTGGCCAACCGCCGAAGGCATCCTCTTGCGAGCGATCCATTTCGGCAATCAGCCATTCGCGGAAGCGCTTCACCTTGGGCACCATTCGACGTTCGGACGGATAGACCAGCCAATAGGCCCAGCCGCGCGCCGATATCCGATCCGGGAACGGCAGCGCGAGGCGCCCCGCCGCGACGTCGCCCTTCCAGAGCAGCGGCGTTAGCAATGCAAAGCCCTGCCCGGCCATCGCCGCGTGGCCCTCGTTGGCCTGATTGTCGAGCCGGATGCCGGCCTTGCGCAGAACCGACTCATCCGCCGGCACGCCATTGTCGGCAAACCATTGCTGCCACCAGTCATCGCCCGGACCGATGAGGGTCTGGTGCGGCATGTCGTTGGGTTCCAGCTTGCGTCCCAGCTTGCGCTCGACGATTTCAATGCATTCGCGGCTGGCCATGGGCGTGAAGCTCGATTCGAACAGCCGGTGCTTCTCCAGCCCCTCCCAATCGCCGCTTCCGGCACGGATGCCGACATCGGCATCACCCGAGCGAAGATCGATAACGTCGTTGCTCGTGGTCATCCGCACCGCGAGGTCGGGATGCTCCATCTGGAACGCTCCGACGCGCCAGGCGAGCCAGGTGTTGGCGAAGGTGTGCGTCGTCGTCACCGTCAGCAGCGACTCATCCTCCTCGCGATGGCTGGCGAACGCCGCTTCAATAGTGTCGAAGGCGCTGGACAAAGCGGGCACCAGCCGCGCCCCGAGCGGGGTCAGTCTAACCCGTCCCTTCTCGCGCACGAACAGCGGGGCGCCGAGCCGCTCCTCGAGGCTTTTGACCTGATAGGAGACCGCTGCCTGGGTCATCCCGAGCTCGGCCGCGGCGGCGGTGAAATTCTCGGTCCGGGCGGCCGCTTCGAACGCCCGGACGGCGGCCATCGGAGGCAAGCGTCTCATCTCGCCTCCTATAAAACTGCCTTATGGATTATGTCGAGTGTTTGATTGGCGGAAAAGACGGGTCCGGACTACATCCGTTCTCACCGCCGGCGGTCTCATGGACTCCCTCCCCCAGCCCCCACCGCCGGCGGAACCTAAAGGGAAAGGAACACGTGACATGGCTTATGGCCTCAATCCCGGGCTGTTCCTTGAAAACGGCCCCGCAGTCCAGGCGGCAAAGGCTCGCGCCGCTCGTCCCGCGTCGCGCTTCGCTTCGTGGCGCAAGCTCAGCTCCGATCGCCGGCTCGCGCTGGTTGATCAGGCGCTGACCTGCCCCGCCAACGACCTCGACGCTTACCCTCTGGCGCTCTGAAGGAGATGGTCACCATGATCGATGAGATGTTCGACCGCGCGTACCGGACCGGCCGTGCCGACCTCAACGGCGGGATTCATACTGCGTTCGGCGGTCTTGCCCGCGAGATCGGCAAAGGCCTCGCCGCAATGCACCGGTTCGAATGGAGCGCACCATGGAACACCCAGCCCGGGCGCCGGACGCACGGCTGAACCACATCCCGAGGAGCGCGGACTGACTCCCTTCCGCGCTCCTCTTTTTGTCTGGCCGCCCGCCAGTTCTTCGGCGCCGTTGGTAGAAACGGCTCCTTGCATTCCAGCCCCTCTCCCGTAAGTCTCCACTCCCGATTCGGGAGGGGTTTTCGTGACAGTTCAGGTATTTGCCGTGCGCACCGCACGTCTCGCGCAGCGCTGTTCGATGCTCGCCATCGCCGCTGCCGCGGTCCTTGCAGCGGTTCCAGCCGCCACGGCCCCGCAGCCGGCAATAAGCCCCTGGGGCATCCCCTTCACCGACGTCACGCCCGACCCGGCGATCCACTACGGGCGCCTGCCCAATGGCATGCGCTACGCGATCATCCGCAATGCGACGCCGCCGGGGACGGCTTCGATCCGCCTTCGCTTCGGCTTCGGGTCGATCGGCGAGGCGGAGAATGAGCGCGGCCTCGCCCATTTCATCGAGCATATGGCGTTCAATGGCACGACGCATGTGCCCGAGGGCGAGATGGTAAAGATCCTCGAACGCCAGGGGCTGGCGTTCGGACCGGACACCAACGCGCTGACCGGGTTCGACACGACGATCTACCTGCTCGAGCTGCCCAAGGTGGATACCGAGCATCTCGATACCGCTTTCTTCCTGCTCCGCGAGGTCGCCGGCGAGGTGAAGTTCGATCCGGCGGCAGTGGACCGCGAGCGTGGCGTGATCCTGGGCGAAAAGCGGGCGCGCGACAGTTTCCAGCTGGATCAGGTGGTCGATCTCATCACCTTCCAAATGCCCCAGACGCCCTACCCCAACCGCATCCCGATCGGCACCGACCAGGTCATCAAGACGGCCTCGGCAGCGACGCTGCGCAACCTTTATCGCCGCTATTACCGCCCGGAGAATGCGACGCTGGTGTTCGCCGGGGATGTCGATCCGGCGGTGATCGAGGCGCGGATCGCCGCGACCTTCGGCACATGGAAAGGCGTCGGCCCCGCTGGCGCACCGCTGCCGCGCGGCAAGGTGGACATATCGCGGCCGGCATCGTTCGACACGTTCGTGGATCCGGCGGTGGCGACCGCGGTCGACTATACGATCGCGCGGCCCTGGTCGGATCCGCCGGACACGATCGCCGATCGCAATCAGCGCATGCTCGAGGGACTTGCGCTGGAAATGCTCAACCGCCGCTTCCAGCGGCTGGTCAACGTACCCAATTCCCCGATCCTCGCCGGCACGATGATGATCCAGGAAGAACGGGACGCGGCGCTGTTGAGCACGCTCAAGGTCACCGTGAAGGACGGCGCCTGGAAGGAAGCGATCGGCGCCGCGGAACAGGAAATCCGGCGCGCCGTCGAGCACGGCTTCAACGCGAGCGAGCTCCGGACCGTCATGGCCGATATCGAGGGCATGTTCCGCAGCCAGGCCAGGCAGGCGGACACCCGGACCAATCAGGCACTGGCGGACGCCGTCCTGCCGGTGGTCGACGACAATGATTTCGTGACCGCGCCGCAATATCGGCTCGACCGCTTCATGGCGTTGTCGCGGACGGTCACGCCGCAAAATGTGAGCGCTGCCTTCCGCGAGCTGTGGACCGGCAGCGCGCCGATGGTGCACGTCAGCACCAAGCAGGCGATCCCGACCGCCGAGCTCGCTTCGGTTTTCTCGGCGAGTCGTCGGGTGGCTGTCGCCGCGCCGCCCGAAACCACGGTCCAGCAATTCGCCTACGACAGCTTCGGCAAGCCCGGCACGATCGTTGCTGATACGCGCATCGCGGACCTTGGCGTGCGTACAGTACGCTTCGCCAACAACGTTCGACTCAACATCAAGAAGACCGACTTCGAAAGCGGCAAGGTGCGCTTCATCGTTCGGCTCGGCGGCGGAGTGCTCGACCTGCCGCTCGACAAGCCCGGCCTCGGCGCGATGCTCACCCTGACTTCGAGCGTCGGCGCGCTTAAGCGGCATTCGATCGACGACCTCAAGGAGCTCGCTGCCGGCCGGATGGTCACGTTCGGCTCGGCGGTGACCGAGAATGCGTTCATCTCGACTGGGTCGACGACGCCGCGCGACCTTGCACTGCAGATGAAGATGAGCGCCGCCTACTTGACCGATCCGGGGTTCCGTCCCGAGGCGGCGAGTCAATGGGCGAACGCGCTGCCGATTTTCATCAAGCAGCTCGATTCGCAACCGATGGGCGTCGCCCAGGCGCGGCTGCCGATTCTGCTCGCCGGGGGCGACCAGCGGTTCGGCATTCCCGACGGCAACGCGTTATCGCTGCGCAATTTCGAGGAAGCGAAAGCGGCTCTCGCGCCGGTCATCGCCTCGGCGCCGATCGAAGTGACCATCGTTGGTGACGTTGTCGAAGCGTCGGCGATCGACGCGGTCGCGGCCACGTTCGGCGCGCTGCCGCAGCGCAACCTCACCGAAACGCCGTCGCCGGAAGCGAAGCGCGTATCATTCCGCCACGACCGCACGCCGATCCGCCTGACCCACGATGGACCGATCGATCAGGCCGTGGTCGAGGCGGCCTGGGCGACGACCGATGACAGCGATTTCCGCCGGGAGCTCGGCGTCGAGTTGCTCAAGGACGTGCTCGACCTGATGTTGACCGAGAGCGTCCGCGAACGGCTCGGCGACAGCTACGGCGTCAGTCTCGAGAGCCGGATGTCGGAGTCGTTCCCGGGCTTCGGCTATCTCGCCGTCAATGCCGTGGTCGCGCCCGAGAAGGCCGACCAGGTGTTCGCCGCGATAGACCAGGCCGTGGCCGACCTGCGCGACAAGCCAATCAGTGCCGACCTGATGGCCCGCGCCCGCAATCCGGAAATCGAACAATCCAACCGGGCACTCCGCGACAACGCCTATTGGCTTGCCTCTTTGTCCCAGGCGCAGTCCGATCCCGAGCGCCTCCGCCGCATCCGAGAGCGCCGGCAAATCCTGGAATCGATCACTCCGGCCGAGTTGCAGCAGCTCGCCAAGCAATATCTGGGGCCGGATGCGATCCAGCGGGCACGCATCCTCAGCAGCCGCAAGAGGACCACGGCATCGCGCTGAACCGCCTTTACCCTAGTCGCTCCTGGTCATCGTAATTACGCTCATCCCATGGTGCCTGATTGCCGCACTGCTGGTCTGGGCCTATCGCCTCGCAAGCCGCCGCTGGAACTGGCCGCGCTCGCGCGAGCGCGATGAGAACGGGACCAAGAGCGGCGACGCTTAGCCGAATTGCGGAGGGGCGGTGGCTCGCATATAGCCACCGCTCCTTTCCACCGACTTTGGAGCAACCCTGAACCGTGGCCCGCCGCCGCCAGATCTATGAAGGCAAGGCCAAGATCCTCTACGAGGGTCCCGAGCCCGGCACCTTGATCCAATATTTCAAGGACGACGCGACCGCGTTCAACGCGCAGAAGCGCGGCACGATCAGCGGCAAGGGCGTCCTCAACAACCGCATCTCCGAGCATATTTTCACCGCTCTGGCAGCCATCGGAGTGCCGACTCACTTCATCCGCCGTCTCAACATGCGCGAGCAGCTAATCCGCCAGGTCGAGATCATCCCGATCGAGGTGGTGGTGCGGAACGTCGCCGCCGGATCGCTGTCGAAGCGGCTCGGGATCGAGGAAGGCACCCAGCTGCCGCGGACGATCATCGAATATTATTACAAGGATGACGCGCTCGGCGACCCGATGATCGCCGATGAGCACATCGCCTGCTTCGGCTGGGCCACCCAGGACGAGATGAATGACATCACGGACATGGCGATCCGGGTGAACGATTTCATGTCGGGCATGTTCGCGGCGATCGGCATCCGCCTGATCGATTTCAAGCTCGAGTTCGGCCGGGTTTGGGACGGCGACTATTCGCGCATCATTCTCGCCGACGAAATCAGCCCCGACGGCTGCCGCTTATGGGACGTCAAGTCGGGCCAGAAGCTCGACAAGGACCGCTTCCGCCAGGATCTCGGCGGGGTCGAGGAAGCCTATCAGGAAGTCGCTCGGCGCCTCGGTTTGCTCCAGCCCGAGGACGAGTCCGCGGTCCTCGACTTCGACAGCCACCGCAAGAAGCGCGGACGCTGATTTAGCCGTCATTGCGAGCGTAGCGAAGCAATCCAGCAGCAGGGATTGGATTGCTTCGTCGCTACGCTCCTCGCAATGACGC
>Ga0111539_10011641_pt1 | contig 11036 bp, 13 predicted proteins | sample RhiMethybrSRZTD1_FD_79667 | JGI IMG/M metagenome (GOLD analysis project Ga0111539, IMG submission 79667) | Populus rhizosphere microbial communities from Tennessee, USA - Rhizosphere MetaG P. TD hybrid SRZTD1 (version 2) (version 2) | ecosystem: Host-associated > Plants > Roots > Rhizosphere >... | reverse complement strand
TCGGCTGCCGGACAACGGCTCCGAGATCCAGGCGAGTCATGGTTGGCTCCTTTGTGGCACGACACTCACGCCGCCACGGGCACGGGTGTGAGCACCCGCTCGGCCAGTTCCACGAGCCGGTTCGCGTAACCCCACTCGTTGTCGTACCACGCGACGACCTTGACCTGGGTACCGTCGATGACGGTCGTGAGCGGCGCGTCGAGGATCGCGGAGAAGGGCGACTTGACGATGTCGGAGGACACGATCGGCTCCTCGCTGTAGGCGAGAATGCCGGCCAGGGCACCGCTCGTTGCCCGCTCCGCGAACGCGGCGTTGACCGCGGCCGCGGTCGTGTACCGCTCGACCTCCACGGTGAGGTCGACGAGCGAGCCGGTCGGGACAGGCACGCGGACGGCGAAGCCATTCAGCCGACCCTCGAGCTCCGGGATCACCAGGCCGAGCGCCTTTGCCGCGCCGGTGGACGTGGGGACGAGGTTGACCGCTGCGGCTCGCGCGCGCCGGAGATCCTTGTGCGGCGCGTCGAGCAGCTGCTGATCTGCGGTGTACGCGTGGATCGTGGTCATGAGCCCGTGCCGGATGCCGAGCGTCTCGTGGAGCACCTTCGCCACCGGTGCGAGGCAGTTCGTCGTGCACGACACATTGCTGACGATGTGGTGCCGGTCGGCGTCGTAGACCTCGTCGAAGTTGACGCCGAGCACCAGATCGGCGTCCGCCCGCTCAGGGCCCTTGATGGGTGCGGACATGATGACCTTGTGGGCGCCGGCGTCGATGTGGCGGGAGGCGTCTGTGCGCGTGCGGAGCCTGCCGGTCGCCTCGATGACGACGTCGGCGCCGAGCTCGCCCCACGACGGCACTCGGTCCTCGTGCTCGACGACCTGGATCCGCCGGTCGGCAACGAGGAGCGCTCCGTCTTCCACTCGCACCGGATGGGCGAAGCGCCCGTAGATCGAATCGCGCTCGAGAAGACGCGCGAGCACGTCGGCGGGGGCGACATCGTGGACGGCGACGACCTCGAGGTCGCTGTTTCGCTCGATCGCCGAGCGCAGGACCGCACGGCCGATCCGGCCGAAGCCGTTGATGGCAATACGCGTCGACATGCGAGCTCCTTCGTCGGGTGGAGGGTCTGACGTACTCACGCCGCCTGCCCCTCGATCGCGAGGCCGTCCTCGGCCAGCCGCTCCCGCAGCTTGTGGCGGGCGTCGTGCAGGGTCTTGTAAAGCGCGTTGCGATTCGTGCCCCGGCGCTCGGCGAGCACGTCGACCGGGACGTCGTTGAGGGTGAGTGCGACGAGAACGGCGCGTTGATGCGGCGTCAGGACTTCGGCGATCGCGTCGCGCACAGCGCCGATGAGCTCGAGCATCTCTGCTTGGGTATCGGGCGCGGCTCGCCCGTCGTCGTGCAGCTGCGCCCAGCCGTCCGCCTCCAGGGGGATCTCGCGGCCATGCCACGCTGCTTTCCGAACCGCCGCGGCAGCCTCGAGGAGCACGAACTTGTACGCCCACGTCGTAAAGCGGCTGTCGCCGCGGTAGGTGTGCAGCTTGCCGAGGATCGCAACGAGCGCGTCGTCTGCCGCGTGTACGGCGAGATCGTCCATGTCACCCGCGCCGCGGCCGGGACGGCCGGCCCGCTGACGGCGGGCGACCTCGAAGCGTGCGGCGCGCAGCAGCACACCATGCAGACGCTCGGCGGCCGCTTCGTGCTCGGGTCCGGTGTCAGACAGCGCCCGCAGCCAGCGGAGTGAATCCATGTCCGCGGCGCGGCGGGGCTCGTGAACACGCTGGCTGGCGAGCTGAGGCATGAACCTCATCGTCGATGCCGGACGGCACTACGCCAATGGGTGCCACCGTGCACCTCGCGCCGGTTGTCGCCCGATGGTTTTCCTAGTCGTCGTGTGTAAAAGTAGGATTGCACCCGAGACGAAAGGTCGACCATGCCCATAGCTCGACGTGAAGCAGAAGTCCTCTGGGACGGGCCACTCGCACGCGGCACCGGCACACTGAAGAGCGGAAGCGGCGCGCTCGACCAGCTCGCGGTGACGTGGGCCGCGCGGACCGAGCGCCCAGACGGCAAGACGAGTCCCGAGGAGTTGATCGCGGGCGCCCACGCCAGCTGCTTCGCGATGGCGCTCGCGCTCGTCCTCGGTGACGACGGTGTGCCGCCCGAGCGTTTGGCGGTCAGCGCCTCGTGCACGCTCGACGAGGTCGACGGCGCGCCGCGGATCACCAGCGTCGAGCTTGCCGTCCGCGCGCAGGTGCCTGGGCTCGACTCGGGCACGTTCGACCAGCTCGTCGGGCGAGCGGGCGATCTGTGTCCGGTCTCCAATGCGCTCCGCGGCGACGTGGAGATCAGCGTTCGCCACGAGCTCCACACCGGCTGAACGACGCCGAACGCCACGGTGCTCGGTCACGCCCCACGTCGCCACCGTCGGCTGCTGATGCAGCCGCCGTCGCCGTTTCGGCTCGATCTCACGGTCTGGGCGCTCCGGCGGCGTGCTCACAATGAGGTCGACCGCTGGGACGCGTCGGGCGCATACGGGCGTGTGCTGCCGATCAACGGTCGACCGCTGTTGCTGACGGTGACGCAAGACAGCGGGCCCATCGCTCCGCGCCTGTCTGTCGTGGTCACTGGACGCGCCGTCCACGCGCGTGACGGAGCGGTTGCGCGTCGTGCGCTGCACAGACTGCTCGGGCTGGGCATCGACCTGTCGGGGTTCGCGGTGATGGCCGATGCAGACCCGATCATCGGCCCGCTGGCGCAGCGCATGCGCGGGCTCAGGCCACCGCGCTTTCCCACGGTGTTCGAAGCCCTGGTCAACGGAGTGGCCTGCCAGCAGCTGTCGCTCACCGTCGGGATTCATCTGCTCAACCGCCTCACCGCGTCCCACGGACGGCCCGCGCCTGGCGACCCCCACGCTGCGCGCGCGTTCCCCGGCCCGGCCGCGTTGGCAGCCCTGGAGCCGGAGGCGCTCAGGCGCCACGGATTCAGCGCCACCAAGGCGCGCACGATCATCGAGACGGCCCGGGCGATCGCCAGCGGTGATCTGGACCTCGAGGCGCTCCATCAGCTCGATGACGTTGCGGCAGTCGAGCGCCTGACCAGCCTGCGTGGCATCGGTCGCTGGACTGCGGAGTACGTGCTGCTTCGCGGCCTCGGTCGGCTCCACGTGTTTCCCGGGGACGACGTGGGCGCGCAGAACGCGCTCAAGCGTCTGTTGGGGATCGACAGACCGCTCGGCTACGACGACGTCCGTACGCTCGTCGCGAGCTGGCAACCCTTCGCCGGCGTCGTCTACTTCCACCTCCTGCTCGATTCGCTCGTCCGTCCGGCGGACGGCCCGCGGCTCGTCGGGCCAGGTACGAGCTCAGCGTGGGCCGACGCGGTATAGCCATGGACGTTCGCCTGAAGCGCGTGTACGACCCCGCGGACCCGATGGACGGCCATCGCGTCCTGATCGACCGGCTGTGGCCGCGTGGGGTCTCGCGGGACAGAGCCAAGCTCGACGAGTGGGAAAGGGAACTGGCCCCAAGCAAGGAGCTGAGGCAGTGGTTCGGCCATGAGCCGGAGCGGTTTGATGAGTTTCGTCGGCGCTACATCGAGGAGCTCAACAGCCAGCGTCCACGGCTCACGTCCCTGCGGCGGCGGGCGCGGGAGGGCACGCTCACACTCGTCTACGCCGCCCACGATACGGCGCACAACGACGCCGTCGTCCTCGCGGAGGTTCTGCGGCGTGGTCTGCCGAAGGTCGCCGATTGAGCGCGGCGCGGCGTTCGCCGGCCTCCCGGCGCCGCAGTCCCCAACGTAAGACGCGCGGGCCATTCGACGCTGGAGAGATATCCCCAACCGAAGGGAGACAACCCGATGGCCGGTAACAAGGCGATCGCATACATCGAGCCCGGCAAGGTCGAGGTACAGACCATCGACTACCCCAAGCTCGAGGTGCAGGACGGGCCGGGCGTCCACCCCGACAACGTGGGCCGCCAGACACCGCATGGAGCGATCCTGAAGATCGTCTCGACCAACATCTGCGGCTCGGACCAGCACATGGTCCGTGGCCGCACCACCGCGCCGGCGGGCCTGGTCTTGGGCCACGAGATCACCGGCGAGGTGATCGAGACCGGACCCGGTGTCGAGTTCATCAAGAAGGGCGATCTCGTCTCGGTGCCGTTCAACATCGCGTGCGGCCGCTGCCGCATGTGCAAGGAGGGCAACACGGGCGTGTGCCTGAACGTCAACCCCGGCGGTTACGGCTCGGCCTACGGCTACGTCGACATGGGCGGCTGGGTCGGCGGCCAGGCCGAGTACGTGATGGTCCCGTACGCCGACTGGAACCTGCTCAAGTTCCCCGACAAGGAGCAGGCGCTGGAGAAGATCCTGGACCTGACGATGCTCTCGGACATCTTCCCGACCGGCTATCACGGCTGCGTGTCGGCAGGCGTGACGACCGGGTCGACGGTGTACATCGCCGGCGCCGGCCCGGTCGGCCTCGCGGCCGCTCACGCAGCGCAGCTGCTCGGGGCGGCCGCCGTGATCGTCGGCGACATGATCCCCGAACGGCTCCAGCAGGCCAGGAGCTTCGGCTGCGAGACCGTCGACCTGAGTCAGGACTCACCGCTTGTCGACCAGATCGAGCAGATCGTCGGGGAGCGGATGGTCGACTGCGCCGTCGATGCCGTCGGCTTCGAGGCCAAGGGGCACGGCCATGGCGCCGAGGAGGCGCCCGCCACCGTGCTCAACTCGGTCATGGAGGTCACTCGGGAAGCCGGCAAGCTCGGCATCATCGGCCTGTACGTGACCGGCGACCCCGGCGCCAAGGACGACGCTGCCAAGGAGGGCAGTCTCTCGATCCGCATCGGGCTCGGCTGGGCGAAGTCGCATTCGTTCACCACCGGCCAGTGCCCGGTGATGCGCTACCACCGCCAGCTGATGAACGCGATCCTCAGCGACCGCGCCCAGATCGCCAAGGCGGTCAACGCCACCGTGATCTCGCTCGACGAAGCACCCCACGGCTACCAAGACTTCGACGGCGGCGTCGCCAAGAAGTTCGTCCTGGACCCGCACGGGATGCTCGGCGACAAGCAGCGCATCGGCGCATAGAGCCGGCCCCGCACGCCATCTGCCGGAGGACGGCCCCTCACCGTCCTCCGGCACAGCGGCACCGGCTCGCGGTCACAGGAACTCAGCGGCGGCCGAGTCGCAGCGGGGGGTCGTAGACCGACGCCAGGCGCGCGAGCGTGAGGGCCGCGAGCATCAGGCCGAAGTCGCGCAGGGCGATGTCGTAGAAGCCCGACGCCGTCAGCAGGTTGATCACGATCCCCGCGAGCCATGCGGCGACGACGTAGGCGCCGTAGCGGGGCTTCAGCGCGACGGTGATGCCGGCAATGATCTCGGTGACGCCGACGAAGTACATGAAGTCCTGGGCGGAACCGGGCGCGATGTCGTTGATCCAGGGGGCGAGATAGATCGGCCAGTCGACCATGACGTTGAAGAACTTGTCGAGGCCGAAGGCGATCGGTGCGACGGTGAATGCGATGCGCAGCAGGGTGAATGCCTGGTAGCGCGCGTCGCTCCAGTCGGCGGACTCGACGGCTCGGACGCTGCCGTTGACGGGTGCTGCACGTCCGCGGCGCGTGGTCGATTGCTGGCCTGTGGTGGCAGCCATTTAGACGCTCTCCTTCTTGTCGTGCGCCTGCCGCTTCGAGCGGAAGGCTTCAGATGGTTAGCGTCCGTCTGCTGGGAGTCCTTACGGCGTCGGCTCGTGCGCAGGGGCTTGCTTGACCAGCGGTCCGCGAAGCGTGATCTCGCAGCCGGCTGTGTCGGGATCCTTGGGCACGAACGCGGAGAGCTTGGTCTTGGGATCGACACTGTCCAGGAGTCCGCGCGTAATCCCCCGGTGAAGGCCGCACACGACCGACTGGCGTTCACGCACGGCGTCGCGATACGGGCAGTTGGCGAGGCAGTAGGTGAGCGTGCCTCGGTCGTCCAGGCGACGGTGGGGCTGGAATCCCATCGCGACCAATACGCCATGGATCTCTGCCTCGGCTGAGACGCCGCTTGCGTGCGGCGCGAGCTCGCGGCCGATCTGCCGCCCGGTCGCCTCGACGTCTCGTACGCGTGTGCCGCCGGCCGAGATCGCTCGTACCAGCCACCGTCCGAGGTCGGCATATGCGGTCGGCGGGTCACCGCCGGGCAGGGCGTCCGGCCTGATCGACCACGTGTCGCGCGGTCGGCCTCTCGCTTGGCGCTCCCGCCCGCGTAGCACGAGACCGTCCGTCTCGAGACGTTCGAGGTGCAGGCGGATGCCGTTCGGATGCAGATCCAACCGTTGCGCCAGCTCGTCGGTTCCGGCCGGCCGGCGCAGCTCGCTGAGGAGCGCAAAGAGCTGCGCCCGTGTCGGCTGTGCGAGCGCGTCCGCGCGTCGTACATCCATGCGGCGTAGTTTCGCACACTCTCGTTAGGAAAACTACGTCCTGCCACCACGCGCGGTCGTGTCGGAGGGGATGTCGATCGCCCCGATATGCGCTTGAGACCCCATGGATGGCGCCCGTCACGAGGAGCATGCTGCTTGCGATGGCCGAGGACCGATCCGAACGTGCGCAGGAGGCGGACCGTGTGTCGTCGCACGACCGGCGGGCCCCTCGTCGACGCGTGGTCATCGCAGGGGGCGGGGTCGCGGGACTCGAGACCCTGATCGCCCTTCGTTCGCTCGCCGGTGATCGCGTTGAGATCACCCTTGTTGAGCCCGAGCTGACGTTCGTGAACCGCTCGATGGCGGTCAGGGAGCCATTCAAGGGCAGCGGTGCCCGCGGTGTCAGGACGGAGGACATTGCCGCCGAGTTCGGCGCGCAGTGGGTTCGTCGCACACTCGACCGGGTTTCGCATGCCGAGCGCGTAGCCGTCACCAAGGACGGGCTGCGGCTGCCTTACGACATGTTGGTCCTCGCGGTCGGAGCCCGGCGTTCCGAACCGACCTGGCCCCCGACCGGACAGCTCACGTTCTACGACGACCGCGATACGCCCGTGTATGCAGCGCTGCTTCGGCATGTGCGCGACGGCCGCATCAACAAGCTGGCGTTCGTCCGGCCGGCTGGGCCGAGCTGGCCGATGCCGATGTACGACTTAGCGTTGCTGACCGCGGCTGATTGCGCCTTCCGTGGCCGTTCTGCGGAAGTCGAACTCACCGTTGTCACGCCGGAACAGGAGCCACTCGGGATATTCGGCAGACGGGCGAGCGCCGGCATCCGCAGCTTGCTTGATGAAGCCGGCGTGGCGCTGCACACCAGCAGCTTCGCCGAACCCGCGGGTCACGGCTGGCTCAACGTCATTCCGGGCCACCGTCGATTGCCGGTCGACGGCGTCGTGACGGAGTCGCGCCTGGTCGGCCCGCGACTGCGCGGAATCCCGTGCGACCGAGACGGCTTCATCCACACTGACCATCACGGTCGGCTGCCTGGTATCGAGGGCGTGTTCGCTGCTGGCGATGCGACGGCCTTTCCCATCAAGCACGGTGGCTTGGCGGCCCAGCAGGCCGACGCCGTCGCCGAAGCGATCGCGTGGACAGCCGGAGCCGACATCCGCCCACAGCCGTTCAGCCCGATCCTGCGAGGCACGCTTCTGGCGGGTGCGACAGCGCGTTACCTGCGGGCCGACATCAGCGGCACTGCCGGCGACGACTCCATGATCTCGACGGAACCGTTGTGGTGGCCTCCGAACAAGCTCTTCGGCCGCTATCTCGCGCCCTACCTCAGCCAGTTGGATGACGGCGCCGATGTCATGCCACAGGACGGAGTCGCGGTCCCCCGGTACCAGAGACACGAGGCAGGCGGCATCGGATGAGTCACCGGGCGTCGTACCAGAACGCAGGCGGCGATCGCTGCGCGACAAGATCACGCAGCGATTCGTATTCCTCATGGCAGGCCGGGCAGCCTTGCAGGTGCGCGCGCACGCCAGGCAGGCGCGCGTCGGCGTCCTCGCCGGCGAGCTCGAGGTCGACGTACTGATCGAGCAGCTCGAAGCACTCGTCGCAGCTGACCTCGGGGCCCGCGGGACCAAGCAGCCTCAGGATCAGTTCTCGGTGTCGGTGGTCTGTGCTCATGCTCGACCTCCCGTGTGGCCGTGGTCTTCGCGCGCGTGGCCGGCGTCCGCCAGCGCGGCTCGCAGCTTGCGCCGGGCATCGTGAAGCGTCTTGTACAGCGCGCCCCGCGTCGTGACCAGCCGCTCGGCAAGCACATCGATCGGGACGCCGTTGAGCGCGAGTGCCGAGAAGACCTCGCGCTGATGAGGCGTGAGCTTGGTGTGAACCGCGTCGCGAATCGCCCGTAGGAGTTCGATGTCCTCCACCGCTTCATGCGTCGCCGCCGAGGCGTCGGCGACGAGTGGCCATGATTCGGCGTCGAGGGCGATCTCCCGACCGTGCCACGCACGCCGGCGCGCCTTGACCCCAGCCTCGAGTAGGACGAACTTGTATGCCCAAGTCGTGAACCGGCTCGCACCGCGAAACGTGTGGAGCTTGGCGAGGATCGCGACGAGCGCGTCGTCCGCCGCCTGGGTCGCGAGGTCTCCGAGCTCGTCTCGCGAGATGTCGGTGAGCGTGTGACGCCGGCGTGCGAGCTCATGATGTGCGCCGCGTAGCAGCAGTGTGTGCAGCTCAGCGATCGCGGCGTGACGGATGGCCGGCGGCCCCTGCAGCGCCTGCAGCCAGGACTGCGAATCCGCGTCGATCACCTCGTGCCTCTGGGCGATACCCGGGTCCACTCTGCGCCGGGGATAGGCGGGCGGCTTCGCGCGGCGTCCGCGCGCCAGCGCGTCCACTGCCGGTTCGGCTGTAGTGACGAGAGACATCGCATGTGAGTTTGCGGCGACCGTGGCCGGTTTCTTACGTATGCCGCCGGATCGGGCTGTCCGTCGGCAGACCCAGGTAAGAGTCCGCCGGCTGCCGGCGCACAAGGGGGCGTGGAAGCCGAACGTCCTCATTCAGTGCCGGCCCAGCGCGCAATGCCGCGACCCGTGAGCGTGGTCGTTGCGATCTGCGCGGCCAGTGCGGGAGCGCACGCGGCGCTGGTCCCCCAGCACCTCGACCACGAGCTCCGCCTCGGCATCGCGTTCGTCGCCGCAACCGCTGCGCTGCTCGCAGCCGCAGCGGCGCTTACGTACCGGCCCGACGACGCGACCGTCGCCCACGCCACCACGGTCGTCCTGGCCGCCTTGATTGGCGCCTACGCCGTGAACGTCACGACCGGCCTTCCATGGCTGTCGGAGGGTCCCGAGACCGTCGACGTCGTGGGGCTCGCCACGAAGTCAGTGGAGGTGCTCGGTCTCCTCTTCGCGATTCATCTCGCCATCTCGCCCCGATCCAAGGCGGGCGTGGCTCACTCACCCACAAGGAGGCTCGACCATGAGCACGAACCCGACGGCGGGGCGGCGCACCACGCTGACCCTCGCCGGCCTGATCGCCATCGCAAGCGCAACCCTCGTCCTGGCGGTGTCCGGGACCCACGAGAGCCACGCCGACACGGGCCATGACCATGCCGACGTCGTCGCGGTGCCGGCCAAGGCCACGGCCAAGCAGGCGAAGTTCCAGGACGCCATGCGCAAGCTGTGGGAGGACCACATCACGTGGACCCGGCTGGCGATCGTCAGCTTCGCCCACGACCTGCCCGACCTTCCCGCGACGCAGGCCCGGCTGCTGCGCAACCAGGAGGACATCGGCAACGCGGTCAAGCCGTACTACGGGCGCGCCGCCGGCAACCAGCTCACAGCGCTGCTCAAGGAGCACATCGTCGGGGCTGTCGCCCTGCTCGAGGCCGCCAAGTCGGGCAACCAGGCGCTGATCAAGCAGCGGACGGACGAGTGGTACGCCAATGGCAACGAGATCTCCGACTTCCTCCACGAGGCCAATCCGCGCAACTGGTCACAGAAGGCGATGCGCCGGATGATGAAGAGCCACCTCGACCAGACGCTCAGCGAAGCCGTCAATCGCCTCACCGGCAAATACGACGCCGACGTCCGCGACTACGACAAGATCCACCGCCACATCCTCATGATGGCCGACACCCTGAGCGAGGGCATCATCAAGCAGTTCCCCCGTCGCTTCCGGTAGGTCGCGGCCCGCACGAGACGCGAGCCCGGCGGTCGCACTTCGCCGGGCCGGGAAAGCGGGCGCTTACGGGCCGCCCGTGTCCGCGCCGGGCGGGTGGATCACAACGACCGGGCGTCGAGAGCCGTGGACAACGGCGTTCGAAACGCTGCCGAGGAGCGCTGACTTGATGGCCGACCGGCCGCGCGAGCCGACGACGACCGCAAGCGCCTGCGCCTCCTCGGCGGCGCGGAGGATGCTGCCGGCCACCGATGGATCGGCGAGCATGGTCGTGGCGGATGCGGACAGCCCGAGGGATCGGGCGAGTTCGGCGCCCTGCTCGGCTGTCTCGGACGCTCCCTGCTCGGCCGCCGTATCGAGATTTCGCACCGCCTCGCTGATGACGGCGGACGGCAGCGCGGCTCGCGCTGCGCCGGCTGCTTCGCGGACCGATGTCCACACCGTCAGGACGACGGCGGGCCTGTCGTGGAACAACCGGGCGGCCTGCTCGATCGCCTGGCTCGCCGAAACCGAGCCGTCGTAGGCGATGAGCACCGGGTCGTCGTGAGTGGTTGCCATGGGTTGAGGCTAGGGCGGATGCGCGCTCAACGAGTGCGCTGCGTAGCGCCTACGGATCGCGTTGTCGACTTCGACGACGAGCTGGCAAGCGGGCGTCGTCGCGGGCGAAGGGGCCGAGTCATCCGATCGGCATGAGGTCGGACCGGCGTCGTCCGCGACGATCACGAGGTGGTTGGAGAGTCACGCTGGCCGCCGGCGGTCGCGGTCCTCGTCTTCATGACGCTGAACATCGCCGTGCGTGTCTGGCTGCCGGCCGAGGGCGCGCTGCACGTCCCGTGGCTCGCCCCGGTGATCGAGGCGATCCTGATCGTGGTCCTTGTCACCAGTGACCCGTCGAACCACGCCGAGCGGGTGAGGCTGCGTCGCGTCGCGTTCGCGCTCGTCG